>JACCEB010098382.1_pt1 | contig 14772 bp, 13 predicted proteins | sample 7454761 | NCBI WGS metagenome assembly JACCEB01 (sample SAMN15323454, study PRJNA562643) | freshwater metagenome | isolation source: river surface water | place: USA:Blue River Watershed | collected 2017-08-18 | reverse complement strand
TTTGGGCAAGGATATCATCAAACCTGCTTTTGTTGTCCGACTAGGGCTCGAACCTAGACTCTTCTGGACCAAAACCAGACGTGTTGCCAGTTACACCATCGGACAATTTTCGGACTGCAAAGATAGTGCTTTTTTTGAATTGTCAAGTACTTTCTTTAAAGATTTTAAATTAATTTGAATTCAATTCATTCTATTTTTGAATTTTCACCCAACAACCAACATCCTACTCACACTCTTTTTATTTGCGTTCAATTGAATCACATAATTCCCCTTTCGCATGTCCCTCAAATCAATCTCAATCTCAAATTTACCCACTCCATATTCCTTTGGTTCAAAGTAATATACCCTTTGACCCAATGGATTATAAACCGAAAGACCCAATTTTCCGCCTCCATCACTTACAAATTCTACCTTTACAAAATCTGTTGCAGGATTGGGCCAAACTCCTGAAATTTCTATTTGTGTCATCAGATCTGCAATGTCTTCAATGCCCATTGGATTGCTCTTGAAAATAGGCAAAGTGTTATAATCTATACCATTCATCAAGGTTTTTACATCCGATGAAGGAACTTCCAACCAGTCTTGCAAAACACTCGCATAAACCTGGCGAAAATCAAATTGCATTGGAACATTGTCGTTAACGGTTGTAGAACTTGGAATCATTGGACTATTTCCAATGATACCTGGTTGAACTGCTTCACCAAAAACAATCATTGGTGCTGCCGCTCCATGATCGGTACCTCCGCTGGCATTGCTTTGAATTCTCCTTCCAAACTCACTAAATGTCATTCCAACAACACGTTCGCTTATGCCTAAAAGTTTTAAGTCATCCTGAAAAGCCGCAATTCCATCACTTAACTTTTGCATCAACAAGGCATGGGTTCCAGCAGATGTATCTGAATTGTCAACCTGACTGCTATGTGTATCAAAACCACCCAAACTAACCATATATACCGGCGTTTTCAATCCTCCGCTGATTAATTTTGCAACAATTTTCAATTGATCAGCAAGGTTGTTTCCCGTGCCATATTTTGTACTTAAATTCTTTCCCTTACCTGCAGCATTTTTAACAACCGTAGTATATTGATTTGTTTGCTGAGTGAGCTCACGGATATAGGCAAGTTCCAAATCTTTTGGCGTACTTCCGGTACTGCCAGTATTCCCATCAACCAAATTGTAAAAAGAATTAGGATCAGAAATTGCCATCCCCATACTTACGCTTGGACCCATGAAATTTAACGACACCAAAGAACCAATTTGAATTGCAACGGGATCGGGCATCGTAGAATTTGGATATGACTTAGGGTAATTTGTATACCGTTTATCGAGATACCTTCCCATCCAACCAGTAGTCACAAATTTGTCGCTATCAGATGCACTCATCCATATATCTGTAGCCCTGAAATGTGAAAAATTGGGTTGAGGGTAACCAATTCCCTGTATTGCATTTACCAATCCATTATTAAACATATTCTGTAAGCCTGTCATCTTTGGATGTAGCCCAGTTTTTGAAGTGCCATTTAATGACAAAACTTTCTTCTCATCCAACAAAATATTTGTTCTAGCTTTCGATAAGTTTGTATATTGATCTAAAGGAACTAGCATATTCAAACCATCATTACCCCCATTCAATTGGATAATAACCAATACCTTGTCATTCGAAATACCACGTTTACCTAAAACCCCTAACAAAGATTCTTTACCATACGTTCTTAAGCTCATTCCGTTTAACGACATCGGCAACATACTTGCAGCCGCTGCCGATTTAAAAAACATTCTTCTTTTCATTTTCGTACAGTTATGATAATTGATATTCCGATAAATTCATGATATTCCTATATAAATTCCGAAGCTTAGTTGTTGCTGTTGCCAAGGATGCGGTATGATTTGGATCACCGGCATCGGTTGCAGCCCGATATTCATCACTCCAATTATAATCCGGTATCCCTCCAGGTAATAATATTTCCTTCAAAGTACCAATTTGCGCATTTGATAATTGCAAAGGCAACAAGAAATCGCAAGCTTCTAAAATGAGCGTATTTGCATTTTTTGGATCCGAAAATTGTTTCGTAACAATCCATGGATCAACCATAAATGTAAATGTTTTTACTTTATGTCCTACCGACATTAAATAATCTTGAAACTGATTGCGTTTAGGTAGCGAATCACTATTCAACCAAATTCTATGATACAACGGCATTTGATACCAAGCTTCCCAACCAGAAACACTCGGAGGATCTCCTAGGTTCATCTGGGTAATTTGACCAAAATAACTTCCAACTGCATAAATTTGATAATTTGTTTCGTAATCGGTTGCCGTTGGGAAACTCATTTCCCACTGTCTTACCAAACCAGCTTGATGAGTCAGTGGGTCTTTAATTACGCAAGCTCTATTCCATTCATCGTAAAAATGCTCACTCTCAAATAAAGCCTTTAAAACAGGCTTTATTTCATAATTATTATCTCTAAAAATCTTTGCCAAAGGCTCAATTACATTGGCTTCAGAATTTGCATCTATTTCATAATAAACAAAATAGCGATAAAGTTTACGGCAAATGTGTTTTGAAACTTCCTCCACCGAAAAAATCATACTCAACAAATCATCAAGCTCTAAACTACCTGCAGTTATACCCGTCTTACCCGTAATTGTTTTATTTGAGTAAAATGAAGAAAATGTTTTATTCGTTGAATCGTGGTTAAACGCTGAAAATCCCGTTGAAAAAGGTGTAGTGGTAAAATTTATATTGAATCCCGTTAACACCTTTGCAGCTGCTTTCACATCATCCTCAGTATACTTGCTATTTGGTCCTTTACCCAATGTAAACAACTCCTGCAATTCGCGTGAATAATTTTCATCAGGTGCATTTTTAGTATTGAGCCTTCCATTTAAATAATAGAGCATTGCAGGATCAACAGTGATTTGTTTGACCATCGTTTTGAAATTACCTAAAGCATAATCATTCAATACTTTCACATAAAAATATGCCAATGAAGCTAAAGGAATATCTTGTATTTGTACGGGCATGTGATTGTGCCAAAACACAATCATTTTTTCCATAATTGTTGTTTTCTGGCGAGCAGGTAACGACCACAACCAACTCTTCAAACTCACTTTTCGACTTCCCTCGAGATTCACATTTAATGGAGCATTCACCCAGGTACTTCCATAAGCAACAGCAGTGTCAGGAGTTTGATTTTGATAATTATTTACCGGAGGCAAAAAACTATACGCCGTTGTATCAAGCAATGCATCAACAGACTCAGAAAGTGTTTTGGATGCAAATGCATTGATTTCAGAAACCTTAGGTCCATACAAAGTGCGTCGCAATAAATGCGCGGCCTCAGCTTTCGACCAGGTTCCAGTGTATTTCGTAAGTCCCGTATTTGTGCGTCTCTCAATTTTAGGCTTCACTTCGCCATCACTGAGATTGTTTTTTTTGAGGGACAAAAACTGTCTTCGATCCATAAAAATTTGAATTACTTAATATTAAGACGTAAAAATATCTAAAAAGTTAATATTTTCAATGTGAATCTTAATTCAAATTAAAAAATGACACTTTTAAAATTAGACTCGAATAAAAGCTTGTCCATGGTGAAACCTATGAATTTCACCATTTTCAAATGCAACAACAATTCTTCCAAATTCATCTACGTCAAGTATTTCAACCTGAACAGTAATTTGACTATCAACAACATATAAGTTTCGTTTTTCTTGCAAGCCCCACAACTCATTTCGAAACATTTCAGAAATATTGCAGTTTTTGTCCCTCAAAAGATCTAAAAAGAGAGTCAATTGTTTCGTTAATTCATTGATTAATTGAGGGATAAAAATTTCTTGATTTGCAAATTCACACAAGCTTGCAGCATTTGGAAGGTGAGCTGGCCAATCAATTTGATTGACATTGACACCAACACCCAGCAAAACAATTCTTTGATTGGCAATAGATTGCACTTGAAATAACAAGCCTGAAACCTTTTTTTCATTGATATAAATATCGTTTGGCCATTTAATTTTGGCATTATTACCCACAAAAGATTGAATGGTTTTACAAACGGCAAGGGAAAGGGCTTTATTTAAGTGGATCAAATTGAAAGAATCATCGAGGACAAAACCAAGGGTGTAAGCCAAATTTTTTCCAGGCTGAGATTCCCAAATATTGGCAGCTTGACCAACACCATTTGTTTGGTTGTAAGTAAAAACGGCAACAGAATTGGGTGAAACTGAGGGATAATTGAAAGATTTTAATTTATTTTCTAAGAGCGAAACGCACAGCGTTTGCGTGGATTTGCACTGGGTTACCGAATAAATTTCGACCCCTGAAATAAATTGATCAAACCGAATATCTTCCAAAATTCCGAACTTTGCACAAAGTAACGAACAAATGAGTAAAAATAAAGCAGACGAATTAGAAGCAATGGTAGCGGTTGCGGTGCAGGGATTACAAGAGAAAAAAGGGTTAAAAATTGTATCGATAGATTTACGTGGCATTGGCAGTGCGTTTGCCGATTTTTTTGTAATATGTAGTGGATCATCTAGTCGTCAAGTAGACGCATTGGCCGACAGTGTAGAAGACGAAATGAGAAAAACTTTAGGAGAAAAACCAAAACACAGAGAAGGTGGAGAAAACGCTGAATGGGTTTTGTTAGATTACTATAACGTTGTTATACATATCTTTTCGGAAGAGAAGAGAGATTTTTATGGCCTTGAAGAATTGTGGGGCGATGGAAAAATAACGACACATGAAGAATAATTTCAATATTTATTTGGTTTATTCAAAAAAATAACTAATTTTGCACCCCCAACGGAAACGAACTGGCCCGTTCGTCTATCGGTTAGGACATCTCCCTTTCACGGAGGAAAGAGGGGTTCGATTCCCCTACGGGCTACAATAAATTAAAATAGATCGCGGGATGGAGCAGTGGTAGCTCGTCGGGCTCATAACCCGAAGGTCATAGGTTCGAGTCCTATTCCCGCTACTAAGATGACAAAAAAGCCTCAGTACTGAGGCTTTTTTGTTTTTACTATTTTCCTATGTTTGTTACTTACGTACTTTATTCCCAAAAGTTCAATAAAATTTATATTGGTTATACTGCCGATCTTATTGACAGGTTCCACTCGCATAATCAGCTGGCTACAAAAGGATATACCGTTAATTTCAGACCTTGGATTGTTATTTTGGTCGATTTCTTTGACAATAAATCCGACGCTATTCGAAGAGAAAAACAATTAAAATCTTCTCGAGGAAGAGATTACATTTGGGATTTCATCTATAACGATGGGCTCATATCCGTCAGCTGACGGACATAGGTTCGAGTCCTATTCCCGCTACTAAAATGACAAAAAAGCCTCAGTAATGAGGCTTTTTTGTTTTTACTATTTTCCCATGTTTGTTACTTACGTACTTTATTCCCAAAAGTTCAAGTAAACTTCTTTACTCTTAATAAAATACCAACCACATTGTCCTTTATACACTCCAATTGTAACTTTTCTCACCTTCAGTGTAATTTCTTTCGCTTAATATTGCATCACACTTATGCTTGAAACCATTAAATCAAATCTCAAAGGAATTTTATTCAGTGTATTCATAGGGGCTTTTGCACTTGTTCTAGGCTTTTATACACCATCATCACTCAATAGCATTCTTTTGGCCCTCATTTTTGGTATTTTAATCGGAAATGTATTTAAAATCCCTCAAAATTTAGATTCAGGTATTTCATTCACAAGCTCAAAACTCCTCGAAATTTCAATCGTTTTCCTTGCTTTTGGAATCAATTACTCAAATTTTGCGAAAATTGGTTCAACAAATTTTCTCATCATTGCGTTTACCATTTTTGCCGTTTTATCCTTATCCTATTTTTTATCAAAAAAATTTAATTGTCCCGGATCTACCGGCATACTTGTAGGTTTTGGAACAGCCATCTGCGGTTCTTCCGCAATTGCCGCGCTTTCGCCATCCCTCAAAAAAGAAAAAGAAGATGTTGCCATTGCTATGGCCGTTGTAAATTTATTTGGCACCATTGGCATGATTTTATTTCCTATAATTCTCGCCAAAATACCAATGTTGAATCCTCAAGATATTGGTGCACTCATTGGTGGAACCCTTCACTCAGTTGGCAATGTTGCAGGTGCAGGATTTGCCATGGGAAAAGAAATTGGCGATGTCTCAATTACCATTAAACTGGTTCGAGTGGCACTGCTCACGCCAGGACTTATATTCATGAATTTCCTCATAAACCGCAAAAATGCCGTTTCCTGGAAAGATCATTTTAAACTCCCTTGGTATCTCTTGGCATTTATTGTAATTACTTTTATTGCCACTTTTGTGCAATTTCCTAAATCATTGATCGATACTTCGGAAATTATTGGCAAAGGAATTTTAACCATTGCGATGGCTGCTGTAGGACTAAAAGTCAGCTTTAAAAAGTTAATTCAATCCGGAAAACGAGGTTTAACCTTTGGTTTGGTTATTTTTATGATTCAAATACTTATTATCACAATTCTTATTTAACCACCAATTGGTTGAAATAATCAATCGCTAAATTTCCTGCGAAATCCCAAAATTGATAATCGTGATTTGCCTCTTTTACCGTAACCAATTTCAATTGGTAGGTTTTTCCTTTTGAAATATATGTGGTAGATTGATAAGAAACTGCTTTTTTTATCTTACGGTAATCAGTTTGTTTCGCTGTTACCGCTTGTTTTGAAATCCTATTCCATAAATCTTTCGATTGTGCAATAGGCACAATTTGATCGTTCTCTCCATGAGCTAAAAATAGATTCACCTTGAATTCTTTGGCTCTCAAAGAAATATTATTAGACCCTTTCCATCGGAAAGCATTCTTTTCATAAGCTCCAAGTGTATTCACCATGAGTCCGTCTTTGGTGTCTAAAAGCGGATTATAATCGCCACTGAGCCCCGAAACGGCTTCAAAGCACTCACTGTGCTCCAAACCTAACAAAACGGCTCCACGTGCCCCGGTTGACAATCCTAAGGCAAAAGAATGGCTTCCTTTAGTAAACCAACCATATTTCTGAAGCGGTGTAATTACGGTATCCCAGAGCCAAGTTCTGGTAGGATAAAATAAATAATCTTTTCTCATTGAGGGATAAAGGCTATCCATGTAGACACTTTTACCCATTTCTACAAAAACAAGTCCGAAATTTTTTGAAAGTGCTTTTGAACAAACACTCGTTTTATTAGACCAATCCACATCAGGCAGATTCCAACCTGGCAATAACAAAATCATGCCTTTAAGTTCTTTTTCTGGCAAAATAATTTTCACCTGCACACCCCTATTTCTATACATTGCAAAATAGGATGTATCTGTTTTAAAAGAAGGCTTAGGGTATATTAACGGAGTGTTTTTTTCCGAGGGATATTGACTTGCAGAACAATTCATTTCATTACAGGCAAAAAATCCCCCCGAAAAAAATAAAAAGGAAAAAAGAATTTTATATTTATTCAAAATCATAACCAAATTGCTTCAGCATGTTTTTATTATTTCTCCAATCTTCACGAACTTTTACAAACAATTCTACAAATACTTGCTTGCCAAAAAACACTTCTAAATCTTTCCTTGAATTGATGCCCAATCGTTTAATCGTTTGACCACCTTGACCAATCAAAATTGGTTTTTGTGATTCACGTTCAACAATAATCTCACAACTCATACGAATAATTTTAGGACTTTCCTTGAATGCTAAAGTTGATACTTCGCATGCGTAAGGAATTTCTTCACTATAAATTTTAAGGATATTATTTCTTATAATTTCGTTCACAAAGAAACGCTCAGAACGATCCGTTAATTGATCTGGTGGAAAATAAGGTGGGTGTTGCGGTAAAAAAGAAACAATATATTTTTCAAGGGTTTCTGTTTCAAATCCATTTAATGCAGAAATTGACAAATAAACATCAGCCGCAAATTCTTCTTTTAATTGAATCAAAGCCGACTCCAACTCAGCCTGATTGCTTGTATCGATTTTATTGATACAAATTATCTTTTTAGCTTTTGCTTGATGGAATTTTTCTTTGATATCTTCCGAAAATTCTTTACCATGGATGTCGATAAGAAGCACCAAAACATCACTATCACGAACACTTTCGTTCACAAAATGCATCATTTTTTCATGCATTTGATAACTAGTTTTCTTTAGAACTCCTGGGGTATCGCTATAAACGATTTGATAATTTTCACCATTCTTTACACCAATAATTCTGTGGCGTGTGGTTTGAGCTTTGGGATTAACAATTGCCAAGGCTTCGCCAAGCAAATGGTTATAAAGAGTACTCTTGCCAGCATTAGGCATACCAATAATACTTACAAATCCTGCGTTAAATTGTGATTCTGACACATCACAAAGTTACAACAAGTTATTCGGATGAACGAAGATTCGGATTTTTCTTATTTAAAAGTACCTCTTTCCAGTTCTCTTCAATGTTCAATTTTTTACGAATACTCGTTCTAGCATTATTTACATACTGGCTAGTGAGACCTAGTAAACCAGCAATTTCCTTTGTTTGATAACCGTTAATACTCAAAACAAAAATACGTTTTTCGGTTATGCTCAAATTGATGATATCCGGAAAATCAATTTGTATGGTCGTATAGTCCTCAAGTAATTTATCGGCCAATTGAGGTTGTGCATCTGAAACGGCATTTTGAATGTTTAAAAATTCGGTTCTAACATCTTTAATTGTTGAATTATAATTACTCTCGTTAATACTACTTAGAAGTTTATTAATCAAATCAACTTTCGAAATAATCAATTTCGAAAGTGTAACAATTCGATTATTCAAATCATTTTCTCTGACCAAGTTTTCCGCCAAAATTTTCTCATTTGAAAGTTCTTGTTTTAAGAGTTTTTCACTTAAGTTGTTGTTTTTACGCTGCTTGAAAATTGTGTACAAAATAAGCAATGAAATCAAAATCAAGAGAAGCGTAAACGCCTGGTATATTCGTTTTTCTTGCTCTCTTTCTTGAATATTTTTCTTTTGATCTTCAATTTGTTGGAACATTTTACTCAAACGTAATTTTTCTGATAAATCGGTATGACGCAAATCATTTTCAAGATTATCAAATTCCCATTTTAAAGTTAACGATAGTTTGTTGTGCTCATTTGCCAATTTGTAGTCACCAATATTTTCATAACAAAGTGCTTTGATCCTATTTAAAGCAGAAATAACCATTTTTTCGGTACTACCGGGCGGAGTTTTAGTAGCTTCCAATTTCTTAATTTCAGCAATTGACAAAAAACTAGGATTTTTCTTCAATTCCTTTGTGATAAAATCTTCCAAATCCAAGAAAGAATATGGGTATGACTCAAAAATAAATTCACGATTTTCTTTTAAAAATACAGAATACTGCCCATTTTCATGATCTAGCTGTCTTAATTTTAAGCGAATCACATTTAAATTTAGCTCTTGGATATTTTTAATTTCCTTGATTGAATCTATCCATGAACGCGCTTCTTTCCAACGATTTTGATTTTGAGACAAAAATGCCCTATTCACTGTAATTAATTGACCCTCATAAGTGGTTAAGTCAATCTTTTTACCTTTGAAATTCTCTTCCCAAAATTTCTCGGCTTCAGTGTAATTTTTTTCAGTGATCATTACACTTAACAAATTGTTCAGCAAAACCTCGTTTCTCGGAAATAACTTTTTTGAGGACTTTAAGGCTTGTTCAAAATACATTTGCGCCGCCCCATAAAGCATATCTCCATTCATTACATACCCTAAATTAATGGCAAAGAAGAAAATAAATCGATCTAAGTTCGAAGAAACGGCCATATCATAACCTTTTTTTGTATAATAGAGACCACTATCGTGCTCGCCTTTCCACAAATATTGCGCCGATAAATTACCTAAACTTGATAAATATAAATTGGTATCTTTATAAGCAAAAGACTGTTTTATGGCAAATCTTTGTCCCCTCAAAAAACTATCAAAACCAACTTTTTCAAGTTCCCTGCGACTCCAAATCATTTGATAATAAGCCATTGCATGGTCATTTTTGTCTAATTTGGCTTTTTGGTAATACAAATCCGACAACTTTTCAAACTCACCAGAAGTGTCGTTCATTGCCTGTTTAAAAAGCAAAGTATTACCCACAGGAATTTCATATTCACCTTTATTGAGACTTAAAAACATGACAGCACTATCAAAACTATAATGCTTGTTTTTAAAACTTTTTTGATTTCCGTCAAATTGAAATGTAACCAATAAAGCCAACAAGATTGCGAATAATATGATTCCATATTTGTATTTTAAAATCGTTGCTTTCATAATACGTAGAATTTATTCGATATTCAAATATAACAATATATAACATGATTTTTCATTATTCACTCATGAAAAATATAATATTGATTCATTAACGAGTTTCTCGATTTAACATTCAATAAGTTGTGCTTAAATTGCAACTATGAAAAATTTATTTCCAAAGTTATTAATTGCTTTGTTTTGTTTAATCACAGTAAATTCCCTGCATTCACAAAAAAGTATCGATTCAACAAAAGTGGGATATACGAGGGCAAAAATCGGATTGTTTTTTAAAACAACATTTGATTTTAGAAACTCATTTTCAAAAATTCGATATAACATTGCCACAAAAAATTCCGACAATTTAATTTTGCCAAAATCATGCAAACACATGAAAAGAACTTTTGAAGATTCATTCAATTTTTTTGATCATTCAAAGTGGTCGAAAGGACAACCATGGGGAAATTACCACCCATCTTTCCCTCATCAATATTATGGACCTAACCAAGTATATGTAAAAGATGGCATTTTACATTTATTAAATGAATACCAACCTGTAACATTTAATCAAAATACAAAAGATTCTATAACAGTGCCATACGGAACTGGTTTAATCAATTCATTGAATCAAAATTGTTTTCAATACGGGTATTTTGCCATTCGGAGTAAAAATCCAGTTGGTCCAGCAACATGGCCAGCATTTTGGCTAACTGGAAAAAATAATTGGCCACCAGAAATAGATATTTTTGAAATGTACGGAAAAAGCAAGGGTGAAAATATTCACCAACAAACGATGACCGTGCACTTAGGAAAAGTAGAAACGAAAACCAAAAGAATGATTGTAAAATCAATAAATCTACCAAAAAACACAGACCAAAAATTCCATATTTATGCGTGCCATTGGGAACCAAAGAAAATTACTTTTTACACCGACGGGGTAAAAGTGAAAACCATAAAACTCAATAAATGGATGCAACAATTCTATAAAGAACCGATGTATATAATTGTAAATAATGCCTTAGATCACGATCACTTGAATAAACTAAAAGGCGCTTCAATGCCTCAAGATTTTGAAGTAGATTGGATTCAGGTTTATCAGTAAGTAAGTGTTACCACTTTCTGGCAACAATCTTTTCAAGATAAACGCCATAACCACTTTTCTTCAGTGGCTGAGCAATCTCAATCAATTTCTCTGAGCTAATAAAGCCTTGTCGCCATGCAATTTCTTCAATACAACCAATTTTAAGTCCTTGACGTTCTTCAATCACTTGAACATATTGGCCAGCTTGCATCAGCGAATTAAATGTACCTGTATCGAGCCAAGCAGTACCTCTGCTCATTATTCTCACTTGTAAATCGCCTTTCTCGAGATAAATTTTATTTACATCGGTAATTTCAAGTTCTCCACGAGGTGATGGTTTTAAGTTTTTAGCAATATCAACCACCTGATTATCGTAGAAATACAAACCTGGTACAGCATAATTTGACTTAGGCTCTGTTGGTTTTTCTTCAATACTTACGGCTTTTAATTCATCGTTAAACTCAACAACACCATATCTTTCTGGATCAGAAACATGATAAGCAAATACAATTCCTCCTTTAGGGTCAACCGAACTATTTAAAGTTTCTTGCAAGTTCGAACCAAAGAAAATATTATCGCCTAAAATCAATGCAACTGAATCATTCCCAATAAATTCAGCACCTAATACAAATGCTTGTGCTAAACCATCTGGCGAAGGTTGAACACAATATTCGAAGCGACAACCAATTTGAGAACCATCACCGAGTAATTTCTGAAAATGAGGCAAATCATGGGGTGTAGAAATGATAAGAATTTCATTGATACCCGCCATCATGAGCACAGAAAGCGGATAATATATCATTGGCTTATCGTAAACAGGCATTAATTGTTTACTAATTGCCAAAGTAAGAGGGTGCAACCTGGTTCCAGAACCACCTGCTAGAATAATGCCTTTCATAAAACGAAGATAATCAATTAGAACTTATTAAAACTCACCATTCACCAATTAAATGGCCTCAATCACATAATATTGTTTTTTGCCTTTTTGAGCCACAATGAATTTGTTGTGAAGCAAACTGTCTTTATTTACGATACCGTTAACATCCGTAAACTTTTCTTTATTGATAGAAAAACCATTGGCTTGAAGCATTTTACGAGCTTCTCCTTTAGATGCGAAAATTTGAGTATTCGTTGCTAACAAATCTAAAACGCCAACTCCTTCTTCGAGTTCATTTATGGAAATTGTATATTTCTCCATTCCCTCTAAAGAAGCAGACAATGTATTTTCATCTAAAAGTAAAAGATCTTCTTTGCTACCATTTCCAAAAAAGATTTCTGTAGCTTTAATGGCCATTTTCAAATCAGCTTCAGAATGAACTCTCTCAGTTAATTCTTCAGCCAAAGCTTTTTGTAAGCTTCTTTGGTATTCATTGCCTATATGATTGTCAATGAATTGCTGAATCTCTTCGCGTGATTTCAATGAATAAATTTTGATGAATTTTATAGCATCATCATCTGCTACATTGAGCCAAAATTGATAAAATTTAAAAGGACTTGTTTTATTTGGGTCTAACCAAACATTTCCTCCTTCACTTTTACCAAACTTGGTACCATCGCTTTTAGTAATGAGTGGAGCTGTAATTGCAAACGCTTCACCACCTTCCATGCGGCGAATCAATTCAGTACCTGTTGTAATATTCCCCCACTGATCTGAGCCACCCATTTGTAATTTGCAATTTTCATTTTTATACAAATGCACAAAATCATAGCCCTGAACCAATTGGTAACTAAATTCTGTAAATGATAAACCACCAGCCTCTAGCCTATTTTTCACACTGTCTTTTCCCATCATATAACTCACCGTTATATGCTTTCCAACATCTCGAATAAACTCTAGAAAACCCCAATCTTTAAACCAATCATAGTTATTCACTAATTTGGCAGCGTTGACCTTATGATCGAAATCAAGAAATTTTACGAGTTGCTTTCTTTGTCCATCCAAATTTGCATTAAGAGCCTCTAAATCAAGCAGTTTTCTCTCAGCACTTTTGCCACTTGGATCACCAACCATGCCAGTTGCACCGCCAACCAATGCAACAGGACTGTGTCCAGCCTTTTGAAACAAAGTAAGCATCATAATTGGAACTAGATTGCCTATGTGCAATGAATCAGCTGTTGGATCGAATCCTATGTAAGCAGTAACTTGCTCTTTATTCAATAATTCTTGAGTACCAGGAATGGCATCATGCAATAAACCTCTCCAACGAAGTTCTTCGATAAAATCAAAATTTGGTTTAAAAGACATAAATTTATTCACTAACAGGTTGAATTTCAACCATTTTAGAAATGTATTGTTTTAGTTGATCAACCTGATCGTCATCGAGACCACTAGTAGGAAAACAAACAACTTGAGCAGATTCCTTGATCATGAAATTAATTTCAAACACTAGATAATCAATTCGTTGCATATAATTCCAAGGAACAAAAACATAATTGGAAAAAAAATGCTGGCGAAACCCAATTCCTTCTTCATTGACTCTAACAAAGTATTCACCAGTACGTTTTTTATAAACTAAAAACAATACAGGAACCGCAAAAAGTAACCAAAGCAGGCCACCAATTGTATTGAAAATACCATAATGTAAAGCCCAGCCCACAAAAACAACTATGCTCAAGACAATAAGCGCAGGGATTTCAGCTCGGCGTTTTGGTATTTCTAAATAAAACTCTTGCTTAGAATCCATTATTCAACAATCAACTTAACTGATTTCAAACCACATTTTACAGTGTAGATACCAGGCAATAAATTCTGAATATTTAAGTTATATCCAAAAATCTGCTTTTGAGAGTTAATTGTTAGAAGTTGGCCCAAAGAATTATAAATCATTGGTTCAATCTCGCTATTCACAAATGCTGTTTGGGAAGCTGGATTTGGTGAAATTGTCAAATCTCTTTTCGATAATGATAAAGTAGATGCGGAACCAGAAACATTCAAAACAAACGATTCAATGGTATCTTTTTGAGTTGTTGGCAAAACACCCGAAACTTTTGCATACGCTAAAATTGCAATTTTCAAAGGAAACACACCTGATTCACTAGGGGTACCCGACAACTTAACGCAACTCAATGCCGCAGGTGTAAAAACACAAGTAGCACTGAGACAATTGTAAGCCATACCGTTAGGCAAGCCTGAAATTCCGGTGATTTTCATGGAATCTATGTAAACTTTCAAGGTTAAATTACCTTGTTTTACAGTTGTGTCTTTAAAAGCCAATACTGTAATTGCCTGTGAATAAGGAACATTAATTTGAGCATCAGGGAGTGTCAAAGGTAAAAACCCCGGTACAGTTAAATTAACATCTGGCGTGCAAATTTGTCCTTCTACTTCATTATATGAACAAGACATTGCCGCAATTGCGAGAATACTCAAAAACTTTCTTATCATTGTAGTGTGTTATTAAATCGTTCACGAATTTACATGGAAATTTT
>JACCEB010297293.1_pt1 | contig 14775 bp, 28 predicted proteins | sample 7454761 | NCBI WGS metagenome assembly JACCEB01 (sample SAMN15323454, study PRJNA562643) | freshwater metagenome | isolation source: river surface water | place: USA:Blue River Watershed | collected 2017-08-18 | reverse complement strand
TGAGTACATTGCATCTGGTTGGAGGCCGTACAGCTTTGTCTTTGATAAAGGCGAGTGGGATGACGACTTTGTTAATTATTTAAAAGTAACTGCTGGCATTAATGTTTCAGTTGGCCCCGGTGAAAAGTTGTATGTTCCGTTCCGTGGTATTGATCCTATTGCTGGTCCATTAAGCATGGCGGCTGATGCTGTGGAATATGCCCGTTATGAGGACGACCAAGATAAAGTAGGTCAGATACTTATTGGCGGCGTATGGGGACTTTATAACTACGTCGGACAGATGCCCGTTATGACTGCTATATCGTCGATTGCAGGCGCTTTCAGTCAGAATGTACCTAATCCTAAGGCAGCGTTCCGCGCAGCCATAGATGCCACTGTAAGACAGGCTACAAGCTATGGACTGGAAGGTTCTCCAGTAGGTATCTTTAGTTCGTTTAGAGGTCAGACAGCTAGGGCTACCGATCCGTACAAGCGCGATGTATCTGCTGATCCTAATTTGGATACTGGCCTTAAAGGATTTTATGAGGCTCTTAACTATTACAAGTCTCGCACTCCGGGCATGTCAGATGAATTGCCATTTAGTTACGACTACCTTGGTGAGAAAGAATTACGTGCTGACTTAGATGCTCCTTGGGCTTCATCATCTATTGGTATTCGCTACAGCTCTACTAAACAACGTGAGGCAGACAAGGTTGTTATTGCGCTAGAGGTTGGATTAGAAAAGCCACGTAGGAATTTGACGATAGAAGGAGTTAATGTAAAGCTAACTCCTGACGAGTACACATACATGATGAGTTCTCTTGGTAAGATGACAATGAATCACTTCGATCCTAAGACTAAGAAGAACCGTCCAATGACTGTGGGTGAGGCTATTGTCGCAGAAGCAACATTTGATGAGTTTGGAATGCTTGACAAAAATGTACAACAAGACACAATAAAGAAAGTTTATTCCCAATACGTATCGCTTGCCAAGGATGAGCTGTTGAGGACTATGCCTTCCGTAACTGCTAGGGCAGAGACAGCAAAAGCTAAGCTTCCTATCTATGGAAATCCTTAAAGATTTAGTACAATGTTAATAGGAGCAATTAATCATGGCTGACTACGCAATATCTAACGTATCTAGGCGAGTGGTCTATGCTGCAAGCGGCACAGGCCCTTATGCCTTTACGTTTGAAATTCTTGCTGCCAGTGACATCGCTGTGTATAAGGGCGATACGCTCCTAACACTTACAACAGATTACTCAGTAACCATCAATGCAAATGGTACTGGCTCTGTTACTTTGGTTACTACAGCAGGAACTAGCAATATAACCATTGTTGGTTCTAAAACAATTCAGCGTACTACAGACTTCACAACTGGTGGCGACTTCTTTGCCAACACGTTGAACGATGAGCTAGACGCACAGACAATCTTTATTCAGCAGGTAGCAGAGACAGCAGAGCGTGGTATGAAAGCTCCTGTTACTGATCCTACTGACATTAACATGACCCTGCCACGTAAGGCAGATCGTGCTGGCAAGTACCTTGCATTCGATGCAAACGGTAATCCAGAGCCGGGTCCTACATCCACCAACGTGGATGACGTTGCGGCCATCGCAGATGAGATTGAAGCAGTAGCAGCCATTGATAATCAGGTTGTTATTGTTGCTGGTCAATCAGCACAGATCGCAACTCTAGCGCCAATCTCAGCAAGCATCACAACTGTTGCTGGTATATCGTCTAGCGTGGTTGCTGTTGGTGCGCTAAATTCTACGCAGCTTACAGCGCTTGCTGGTGCTACTGCCAATATGGCAGTGCTTGCTCCTATTGCTACGCAGATAACAAACGTATCAAACATCAGCACACAGGTTGTGCAGGTTGCTGCGCTTAGCTCTACAAGTTTAAATGCTGTTGCTGGACAAACTGCAAACATTGCAGCTCTTGGCCCTATCAGCGCTGACATTGTTACTGTTGCTGGAAACATTGGTGCTGTTCAGAGTGCTAGTGTAAATGCTTTAACTGCACAGTCTGCCGCTACATCCGCAAGTTTAAGTGCATTGTCTGCCACATCTAGCGCAAGCTCTGCATCATCTAGTGCATCGGCTGCTAGTTCATCTGCCGCATCTGCTGCCGCAAGTTTTGATAGCTTTGATGATCGATACCTTGGCGCTAAATCTAGCGCACCATCTGTAGATAATGATGGCAATGCGCTGATAACAGGCGCGTTGTACTGGAACTCTACATCTAGTCTGCTTTATATCTGGACAGGTTCTGCATGGGATCAAGCTGCATTTTCTGTTAGTGGCGCTGTAACAAGTTTCAATACTAGAACAGGAGCTGTGACATTAAGTAGCACTGATGTTACGAATGCTCTTACATTCACACCTGCAACTGCAGCCTCTGTCTCTGCCATTCCCGATCCTGTGGCAATGGCCTTAGTTTTCGGGAGTTAATCATGGCATTAAAAGGCAAGCCAATTGCGATTGGCACAAGCGATACCACAATCTATACCTGCCCATCTACCATTGAAGCATCGGTGCATGGCCTTGTGTTTGCAAACAATACCGGCAGTGCTGTAACTATTACTCTGAAAGTTTACATCCAGAGTTTAGGCACAACCACTACGGTAGCCACTGGCATATCTGTGGCTGCAAACTCTACATACACTTGGCCTAAACCAATTGATGTTAATGCTGGTGACTACATCCAAGCATCAGCATCTACTGGCTCAGCTATTGTCTGCTTGTACTCTACTTATGAAGGATCAGCTACTCCTGCTGAAGTTGGCTTTACACCAGAGGGCGCTTGGTCATCTGGTTCTACATACCAAACAAATGATGTGGTTAGCTATAACGGCTCTAGCTACTTAGCTATTCAAGCCAGCACTAACCAAAACCCAGCAAGTGCTACTTCATATTGGATGGTGTTAGCTGCTAAAGGTGATGCTGGTTCTGGTATATCAAGCATTACTGCTGGCACTGGTTTAAGTGGTGGCACGATTACTACCAGCGGAACAATTGCAATTGATTCTACTGTTGCCACACTAACTGGATCGCAAACATTAACAAACAAAACGCTAACCAATCCTAGTGTAAACAATTACACAGAAGGCGTGGTTGCTATCGGTACAGTCACAAGCTCCAGCACATTGTCATTAACTAACGGTACAGTCCAGACAGCTACGTTAACGGCTTCTACGGCTTGTACGTTTACTATGCCTACTGCGACTGCTGGCAAATCATTCATCCTATTGTTAAAGCAAGCTGCATCAACTGGTAATGGCACTGCTACGTTTACTGGCGTTAAGTGGGGTACTGCTGGTGCGCCTACGATTACTGCGACTGCTGGCAAGATGGATATTCTGACGTTTGTTGCTGACGGTACTAACTGGTACGGCTCAATCGCTCAAGGTTACACACCATAAGGATTTAAGAATGTTTGCTTATTCAAAGATTATGCAAGCGTTGGCTGTTGGCGGTGGCAATGTTACCGTTATTCAGCGTTTCCTTGCATCTGGTACGTGGACTGCTCCGACTGGTGTAACGTCTGTTGATTACCTTGTAGTTGCTGGTGGCGGCGGCGCTGGTTTTGATGTTGGTGGTGGTGGTGGTGCTGGTGGATTCCGTACTGGTACAGGTCTAAGTGTTACTGCTGGAACTGATTACACAATTACCGTTGGTGCTGGCGGTGCAGGAGATACAGCTTCTGGCGGAACAGGGGCAAACGGAAGTAATTCTATTTTTAGCACAATCACTTCGGCTGGCGGTGGTGGTGGTGGCACATTAGGCTCTAATGGTGCTACTGGAGGCTCTGGTGGTGGCGGTGGAGGTGCTGGTACAGCTACTAGCGGAGGTGCTGGTAACACTCCGTCTACAACTCCGAGTCAAGGTAACAATGGTGGAGCAAATTCTGGCGGGTCTAGTTTTGGAGCTGGAGGCGGTGGCGGTGCTGGAGCAGTTGGAGGCAGCAGCATTACTATTGTTGCTGGTAATGGTGGTACTGGAACTGCAAGCACTATAAGCGGTTCATCTGTAACGTATGCAGGCGGCGGTGGAGGCGGAGCAGTAGGACCATCCGGCGGAACTGCTGGAACAGGTGGCACAGGTGGTGGTGGCAATGGCTCTGCGCCATCAAGTCAAGCTGGTTTTAGTGGAACTGCAAATACTGGTGGTGGTGCTGGCGGTGGGGCAAACTCAGGTACTGGCGGCACAGGCGGCTCCGGCATAGTCATTCTTTCTTATTCCGTAGCATCACAAACAGTCTTTACATTTAAATCATCTACTACATGGGTATGCCCTACAGGTGTGACTAGCGTTGATTATTTAGTCGTGGCTGGTGGTGGTGGTTCGGGTTCGCAGCAAGGTGGCGCAGGGGGTGCGGGTGGCTTTAGAGCAGGAACAGCACTAAGTGTTACGGCAGGAACAGAGTACACGGTAACTGTTGGCGCAGGCGGAAGCGGAGGAGCTTCTGGCGCAAAAAACCCCGGCGTTAATGGTAGTAGTTCAACATTTAGCACCATAACGTCTGCTGGTGGGGGATATGGTGCTGCTGCTACTGCTGTTGGTGGTAATGGGGCTTCTGGCGGTGGTGGTGGTCCAGAAACTGCTAATGCTGGCGGTTCAGGTAATACTCCTGCTACTTCACCAAGTCAGGGAAATAATGGTGGGGCTGGAGGAAATGCTCCTAATTATGGTAGTGGTGCTGGCGGTGGCGCTGGGGGGGTTGGTGGTTCTGGAACAACATCAACAGGCGGCAATGGTGGACTTGGATCGGCATCAAGTATCACGGGTTCTTCTGTGACCTACGCTTCTGGAGGTGCTGGAGGTGCATACAATGGCGGTACTGTTGGCACAAAAGCTCCAGCTGGAGGTGGTGGTGGCGCTGGCGCTGTAAATACTGCAGGTTCAGGACCCGGCAACCCCGGAGAAAATGGCGTTGCAAATACAGGAGGTGGCGCTGGTGGTCCGTCAACTAATGGAAGCAATTTAACTCCTGCTGGTTCAACCGGCGGTTCCGGCATCGTAATTATTAAAATCAACCAATAATGTCTATGGAAACTAAACTTTACAGAATGTATGGTATCGATGTAGCTATGTCATTGCTACGTCCAAATGCTAAATGGGAAATCTCTAATACTACGTTTACTCGTTGGGAAGACCCAAGACCTTGCCCTAGCTGGGAAGAAGTGCAATGGGTAATGGATAAGATACGTGAGTTTGAGGATAGTATTCCTACGATCTGGCTTGATGAAGATTTAAAGAAGATGCAAGCTGATGCTGAAGAATTTGAGAAGGCGGTAGCGTGAATATAAATAACTTATTCCCTACTCCAGTTGCTTTCTTTAAATTTGGTCGTGATCTGACTGAAGCTGAATTAGAGTTCATTAAAGGTCAGGAGCATTACGCTAACGAAGGTAATACGACTAGCAAAGATCGCAAGATTCTAAAGAACAAGGAATTAACTGAGCTGCGTGATTTCATTGAAGATTCGATGTTGGAATACTTCAAAGCTATTCACGCTCCGAAGTTTGACGTAAGTTTGTATTTAACTCAAAGCTGGGCTAACTATACGGAAGCAGGGCAGTACCACCATAAACACGCGCATCCAAATAGCGTAGTGTCTGGTGTGTTCTATCCACAGGCTGATAGAGAAGTAGATAAGATTTACTTTTATAAAGATGGTTACGAGCGGATTAAAGTTCCTGCTGCTGAATACAATCCTTATAACTCTGAATCGTGGTGGTTTGAAGTTGGTGCAGGTGACTTGATTCTATTCCCATCGCATCTAACGCACATGGTACAGACTAAAGAAGGTGACAATACTCGTATTAGCATAGCGTTTAATACGTTTTTAAAAGGTTATATCGGTTCGGATGAAAGTCTGACAGGTTTGCATTTAGGGGAAGAATAATGGCTCACTACGCACAGATTGATGAAAACAATATCGTCACTCAGGTTATCGTAATTGATAACAAAGATACGGCAGATGCTAACGGTGTAGAGAAAGAATATATCGGTGCTGCGTTCTGTGAGCGTCTATTCGGTGGCACGTGGAAGCAGACTAGTTACAACGGGAACATTCGTAAGAACTATGCTGGCATTGGCTATACATACCAAGCAGATATAGATGCGTTTGTGCCTCCTAAACCTTTTGCAAGTTGGACACTAGATGCTAATGCTCAATGGCAAGCGCCAACAGCTATGCCTACCGATGGCAAAATGTACTCATGGAACGAGGAAACTCTAGCATGGGTAGAAGTTACTACAGAATGATAGGGGATAAAGGTGGACGATTTGGAAGCTAGATTAAATACGCATGAACAGGTATGCGCTGAACGCTACAACGGTATCTGGGCGCGTCTTAAAAAGATAGAGACTATCCTTATTGGTAGCGCTGGTGCAATCATTATGCTGCTTCTATCGCTTGTCCTAAAGGGATAAAAGATTGATCCTCTCACTTTACTTGCGTTAGCTAATGCTGCTGTAGCTGCAGTCAAGAAAGGCTGTCAGCTTTACAAGGATATTAAAGGCGCGGCTGGTGATGTAAAGGAAGTGCTGGATGATTTAAAGGTTCAGTTCAATAAGATACCGAACCCGACTCCAGCACAGAAGATTCAGTACAACGAGGAAGTAGCAAGGGTTCAGGAGATTGCAAAGGCCGATCCCAACGATGTGTTTACTGATATTGGTAATCAGCTTGGTGCTTTATTAGATGCACAGGATCAGTTGGCAAAAGCATTACTGGCAGAGGAACTAGCAAACACTACTGTCTACAAAGGTCAGGAGTCATTAGGTCGTAGAGCATTACGTAAGATCATCATAGAGGCTAGGCTTGATTCAATGATGGCAGAACTGCGTGAGACGATGGTCTATCAGGCTCCTAAAGAACTAGGTTCACTTTGGTCAAAATATGAAAAGACAGTTGAGCGTATTAACAAGCAGCAAGAGATAGCGCGTATTGAAGAACTCAGGATGGTCCAGATTGCAGCATCTAAACGCAGACGTATGATTAGAAAGTTTAGGGAAAATGTTACATGGTTTGGCGCGGTACTGTTCGTAACGATATGGCTAATCAGCGTCCTGATCCTGATAAAGACGAGCAAGACAATATCCCTTGGGTATTATTAATCTGCTTGCTTGCAATGGTGCTGACGCTAGCTATTGCTTTGCCGTTAGTAGGGCTAGCTATTATGGATGCGAACAACGCAACCAATGCAGCCATAGTTGAAGTAGATAGAATGCGTAGGATACGCAATTTAATGCTGCGTGAACTTGAGGAAAAAAATGCTAACACTGAGCCAACTGAAGCAGCTCCTGCCAAAGAATCCATACGTTAGTAACTGGCATGATGCTCTATCTAAACTTCTTCCTGATTACGATCTTAATACTCCTCGTCGTATTGCTGCTTTTATAGCACAGTGCGCTCACGAGTCTGGTGGATTTACTGCGCTAGAAGAAAACCTAAACTACAAGCCAGCTACCTTACGCAAATTATTCCCTAAGCATTTTGAGACAGATGAAATCGCCCAAGCCTATTGCGCCAAGCCTAATAAGAAGGAAGCAATTGCGAATTATATTTACCGTAACCGTATGGGCAATGGCCCTGAGTCTAGTGGTGATGGCTGGCGTTTTAGGGGTCGTGGTCTTATTCAATTGACTGGTCGTAGTAACTACCAAGCATTTGCTGACAGCCTTGAGATCAACATTAATGATGCTGCCGAATATTTAACCACGTTCGAAGGAGCGGCCCAAAGCGCTTGCTGGTTCTTCGAGGTTAATAATTTGAATAGGTTCTCAGATCAAGGTGACATAAAAGGATTAACCCGTGCAATTAATGGCGGTTACATAGGGCTTGAGGATAGGATTAAACACTATGAACATGCGCTTCATATTCTTACTTAGTCTTCTGTTGCTTGGATGCGAGGATAGGTTTAGGTATCCGTGTCAGGACCCGAAGAATTGGGATACTCCTGAATGCAAACCACCTATTTGTACAGCAACTGGTACGTGTCCTGAAGATGTAACCCAGCCAGAGAAGGTGAACAAATGACGACAGAAGATATCCTAAATGCGTGGTTAAAGTTTGCCATTGGCATTTGTTTTTGCCTGATCCTTATGATGATGGCTAGTCTGTCCATGTACTCTGTTGTATTTGTGACACAGCCTTTTACTATGGCTCCTGCTGACAAGCAATTTTTTCTACTGCTTTCAGATATGTCAAAGTACATCCTTGGTGCGCTAGCTACATTGATCGCTGTCAAGGGTAAGGATGCTCTGCCACAGTTTGTTCCACCTCCATCAAGCATAGAGAAGCAGGCTGCTGAGCCAGCACCTAAGCCTGCGCCTGTGGTTACAACAACCACGACAGTAGTACGTCAAGAGCCGACAATAGATTCAGTAGCAACAGCAGCACCCGTTGTCATTGGGTTTGGCGGTAAGCCAGCTCCTCCACCAATCAACCACCCGGAGATTTAACATGCAATTTAATGCCACTATACTTGTACTATTAGCTGCATTTAGTGCCAATAGCTATGCAGGTGGGGAACTAAAAGAAGTTTGCCATGCAGAAATGAAGAAGGGTAAAGAAGTTCAGGTCTGCAAAAAGATCAAAGTGCATAAGAAATTAGAAGGCACTAAGGTTCCTACTAAGTGAATCCTTATTTCATTGCTGGTACTGTCCTAGCCGTGGTCTGTGCTTATGGTACAGGCCATTGGCAAGGTGACTCTGCAGGTCAGGCTAAGGTTCAACAGAAGTGGGACCACGAGAAGGCTAAGCAGATGGCTGAGTATGCCAAGGCACAGGAAGAAGCACGGCAGCGTGAGCGTGACATGCAGGCTGATGCAGACAAGCTAAGACAGGAGAAGGACCGTGATATTAAGAACCTTAATGCTAGGGCTATTGCTCTTAGTAACAGCTTGCAGCACCGTGCAGACCGCCCCGCCGAAGGCAGTGGAGTGTCCACGACTACCAGTTCTGGACAAGCATCCTGTACCGGAAAAGAGTTATTTAGAACTGATGCAGAATTTCTTGCAAGGATCGGTAGAGAAGCCGATGAACTCAGGATCGCCCTCAAGCAATGCTACGCCCAGTACGAAGCAGTAGCTAAGTAACTCTCTTAAAGTAATCAGTCGGGATATAAACTACTGGCTCTATATCCTGACTGTCTCTCCTGTCTTTCCTGCCACCTATACCGTACTGCACATCACACGTTCCTTGCTCGTGAAAGAATATACCGTCAGTCCATTTGACTATGACGATAAACTTTCCACCTATTTCTTTAGCTAAGTCTTTGCCGTGCATCCACTTGTGTAGTGATAGCATCAGCGTAGGATACTGACGACGAGGATTGTTCCTGCATTTAAGTTCAGCAAATGCTTTGGCCTCACCGTTCCTAGTGACCATCCAGTCTACGTGATACGCTATCGGCAACTTGTTAAACTCCACTCCCCACATTACCTTTAGCGTATCTTTTACTTCGTTCTCTCTAGCTAGATCAAACTGAGTTTCATAGATAGGTCGCATTCTTTTCCTTCAGCTTTCGCTCTACTGCAGCACCATAAAAAACCCAGTCAGCACTTAAACACCCGCAGTCAATTGCAATCTGTATATGCTCCTCATCCGTCAGTCCAATCCATTTATTCTCTTTGTACTTTACTGCAACACACGTACCGCATCTCGCTCCATCACCAGCTACGATCTCATCTCCGCATCCGCAGTAAACTGATTCGCGCTGTGGTGGGGCGGTGTAGAGTGGTTCTGAACCTTGATACCTGTTCATCCAATAATATGTATATTCAGTCTCGCCCTCCCACAACTTACGCCACGCCACCGGCTTCGGTTCAGGCTCGCTTAGTTTGGCGCGGAGTCTTTGAATCTCTGCCATGTGTTCCCGAAGCGATTCCTGCAACGCCTCTACCCGATCCCAGTCAGGGTTAAATTCATTCGCTAATGCTGCGCGTAGGGCTTCTATTGCATCGTCATATAACTCTATCGGACCATGTCCAGATGGCACACAATATTCCAACGCATCTAACGCCATCTGCATAAGTTCTCGGTCAGTCATTGTTCTCTCCTTGCGCCTGACGCCATGCGCCAATAAAACCCAAATCTTTTCCGCAACTTTTACAAATAGCGTGACACGCTCTAGTTTCATTGACTCCAGAATTATGTTTACATGAGCGTTGCACCCACCATTCCCGCACAAAAAAAGCCACAACGCCAGCAATAGCTATAAGTGAAATCGCTATACCAATTATGTCGCCAAGTGTTATTACAAATATAGGTGTCATTGTTTTCCCCTTGCGCGGATAGCGGCTACATCACGCACTCCGTCTTCAAATGGATCACCGCCATATAACGCCCAACCTAATTCGGCAGCGGTAGCAACCATATTGTTTCGCTCGGCTTCACGCACTTGCCATTCCAATTCAGCGAGTAAATCTTCGGTCGTATCACCGTGTCCAGTTGCATAACTACGCTGAATCATCCACTGCACTACTTTTTCTCGCTCGGCTGCTGCAACTAGAGCGGCAAACTTAACAACAAGCCCATCATTTACAATGCCATCTGTTTGATACCACTTAGGCAAACCAGCCTCACGCGCCAATCGAATCATGTCATCTCTAGTCATCCCCGCCCCCTTGCGCGGATAGCTGTGGCGTATTCGTTTCTATCATCTAAACTCCAATGTGCTTCTTCACACACCTTCGCACACGCTTCACGTTCTAAACAAAACAGTTTCTCAAACTCTGGCAACTTAGCCATTACATCAGGAGTAAATTCAAACCCAGCTTCCTCTATCATGCGCAGAAGTTTATGGTTCATAGTTCTTTTCCCGTAATGCTTCAGCTACTGCCTTAGCTACCTTGTACGGATGTGGACAGTCTTTGATGATGCACTGTATTTCAATATCAGTTAAGTCTATCCATTGCTTAGGTGGTTCAAGATGTACTGACTCACCACGAAACACTAATGCTTCTTTTAGTTTTCCCATTCCTTCCTCCTGTATTTTTCTTTTACGCCACAAACTCATTTAAGATCATCCAAGTTAGACAAGTCTCTAGCTATTCTGAGTACAGCAAGGATCGCTGTGTCCTCACTGTTGACTACCTCTACCTGTCCTCGCCAATCTCTGTGCCATACAAATTGGTCAGGCGTTAGCTTCTGTTTCGATGGTACGTTCGTTCCGTCTTTTATTTCCAGTAGGATATTAAAACCTTTGTACCCAACTAGAAGGTCAGGACAGCCAGCACCTACTGCATGTAAGTGCTGGACTGAACATCCCATGTTACGCAGAACTTTGACTATAGCTTTCTGGTTATCATCTACTTTGGCGGCTCGCATACCACTCCTGTCGTTTAGATATGATTCCATCTTTAGCTGAGACGTAATCATTACATTCAACATCTGCATGTATTGCTACAAACACAGCACCATCCTTGTGTAAATCTGCAGCCATACACCGACCATAACCTACGGCTACATGCTTTGGATAATCACGAAGATTAAAGTTCTTGCACTTTAGACACTTCATTTTTTTTCTTGAAGAAGCTGTCTGATTTTCTTTCCTTGCAGCTTATGCACACCCATCGTCTTGTTCCTCTGCATTTTTTCCAGTCTCCTAATTCAAGGTTTTGATATTTGTTGCAGGCACTACACCACTTCACATCATCTTTTTTTTCCACAGATTTTTTCCTTAACTTGCCTAACATTTACTTGATACCACCATGCAATACATGCTTTATCTATTGCACCTTGTGTGGTGATTGCGTCGTTATAACCTCGCTGATATTCCTTGTATGCACGTTCATTCAATGTGTACACAAGCAGGTACGTCAACGCCATGAACAGTAACAGAACCGCTATGCCTCTCACAATAATTCCTTAATGGTTTTGATTGGGATATCAAAGCGCTCATGCACTGCAATAATTATGGCTGGCGTGATCGGACGCTTTCCGCTTCTGAACTTAGAAATAGATGACGGTGTTTTGTTTATTTCTAATGCCAGTTGCAGATCACTTTTGAGATCGAAATTTTCTGTCAGATAATCGAACAACTTGTGAGTTGGTCTTTTCTGAATCCTTTCGTTCGACTGCATATTTGTATTCCCTCATGGTCTGTTCTACATTAGTCTCAATGGCGAGACTTGGAATGAATCGAGTCTTGTCATCCTTGTCTTGTTCAAGAATGTACTTACCTCGCTCTCGTAGATATGCTTTAGCTAGTTCAAGCTTGACGTTGTGGTCCATTGTCTACCCTCGCTGTATCTGGCGACCCTTCTTCCTCTCGCATTTGTGCGCCTAAATGCTTGAGTCTAGTCTGGTATGCCTGCGTTAAAACAATCCGTGCCATGTTAGGTATCCTGCCGATGCTTGCCTCGTTTGCTTCACGCAGTTCGCGCAGTGCTGTCATGCGTTTACGTGGCGCAGCCTTGCCTGCCGTGGCAACCTTATCTGCTAGCTTATTGTATTCCACTAGCCATTCGTCAAGTGATGCTAGTTGCACGGGTTCTTTGTTGGGAATGTACAACAGCCAGCTGCCTACAGTCGTGTTCGTTTCGGCAACTGTATCTTCAGGAATCTCGACTTCACTTTGCTGTATCTCAACTGGCTCATCCTCTTGGACCACCTCAATATCTGCTGGTTGTTCATAGATTTCCTCTATTGATTCTGGCAAAGCGATAGCATCTAACGGATTGGTAGGCGTTATATCCTTGACTGGTATCGGTTTGTCTTCAGGATAATCCTGCGCCTCCTCTGCTGTTATCAATCCTTTAAGCACATCTGGGAATGCGTCACGCAGGGCAAAGCCTCTTGCTCTCATTTGCAGCATGCGCTTTGGATAAGCTGACCACGGTCCCTGCTTTCCCCATAAGCCTGCACGTTTGGCATCTTCCACAGAAAACTTAGCGGTTACTGGCTTACGCCCTTTCCGATGCGCGATACAGACTGCGATTGGGTTGGGTGTGCCTTCACCTTCGAAGTATTCCTCAACGTCTTCACAGACAGGGCTAGCCTGCACGAGAGCCATTGCAGCGTCTCCGTAGACTGAAGGCTTGCCGTTGATAACCGATATGTTTTGAAGGGCCTGCATGGGCGCTAGACCAATCTCAAAGCCCCATTGCATAGCGACTAAGATATCAGTTGGCTTTCCTTGATAGTTCTTCGGGACCATCTGGCTGTTGGACAGGCGTTCGCTGAACTCCATTGCCTCCGTCATTGTCTGTGGTGTGAAACCACGGTGTGCTGTCAGTGCGCTCATTTCTTTTCCTTCCTTCTTAGTTTTTTAATTTCTGCTACTAAATGCTTTTGGTATGTGTACATCTTTGCAAGATGTTTTGATTCGTCGCTCATTCCGTGATCTTTAAGCCAGTCCACGATAGCAGGCGTGTCGTCGAATGCTGTGTGTCGAATCAGGATATCCATTTCACGTTGAGTTTTCATAGGTCTTTATTCTCCTTGATAGTCAGGCTGGATTGTCTTACTGAGTACGCCTCCTTTGCAGGCACTACGCGCTCCTCAGCGGCTTTGTAGCTACGCATGGGCCAAGTCACTGTGTACTTACCAATGTTTGCTTTGGTGGCCTGCATCATGGCCTCCTTGATCTTTGTCTCACGGTCATTGATGATGGCCTCGCTCTGCTTAATATCTTGCTTGGCCTCATAAATATCACGGGCGTATTTCTCAAAGTCTCCAGCCAGAATGACAGTTTCGGGCGTTCCCTCTGCCCACGTTCGGTCGGCATCTGAACTATCAATCGGTGGATAATAGTCAATATGCTTTTCAGCTTGCCAAATGTCAAGCCTTCTCTGAAAGTCCATTGCTGCTGTGGCAATAGCCTTGACGGTTCCTGCGTGTGGTGCGAATAGGAATATGCGAAGCTTGCTGGCTTGGTATAGGACTGCGACTGCTCCCCATTTCGCGCCCGTGATATCCATTTGCGCTTGCAATTGAATAGGACCACGGTATAAGGGCAGGCTGTCTTCTGCTGACATGCTTGTGACCTTGGCCTCAATAATACCCATGCCATCTAGAACAATTGAGTCCTGACCAACGACAAAAATGCCATGTTCTGCGCTACTTTCTATAGTTGCGCCCGTTCCGTTAGCAGTGGCGTCTAAGCTACAGCATAGTGGTAGCGTCTTGTGGAAAAATGCTTCGGTGTAATTTGTCTTAAATTCTGACAGTCCCAACCGTTTCGCACATTCCGTTATAACGACTGGCTCAAGAGTATTGCCCCAGTCCATTGCTTCATTACTAATACCTTCTGGTTCCTTGCCCCCTAGTGCATCTATGCTGCTACTGAGTTCGTCGTTAGGACTGCGGTATTTGCTATAGCCCATGACGGCAGGCAAACGGGAAGCGGACAGCATAGTATTAGGCGTTACTTTTCCGACCATGATTTTTCCTTCGTGTTAGTTATAAGGGAACGACACTTCATCGATGATTCGCTGAATGGTTTCCTGATTAATTGCATGCCCATTGTCTTCAGACAATTGCAAAAGGAATAATGCCTGCAGTGCTTCGGACTCAGTGATTCTGGGTGCGTGTGTGTAGATTGTGTCTAGCGTGAACATGTAATGGCCTCCAAAATGGATTTATAGGACGTTTACGGCGATAAAAAAGCCAGCCGATACTAGACTGGCTTCGTGCTGCTTAGGACTGCTTAAACGGGCTTTAATTCAAGGAACGGTAGTATCTAAGCCCATCAATAGGACAAACTGTCCATTGTTTTAGACTGCCGTCGGGTTTAGTGAATAAGCACTTGGGTAAATCCTTGTAATGTGTCGCACCATA
>JACCEB011866022.1_pt1 | contig 14778 bp, 13 predicted proteins | sample 7454761 | NCBI WGS metagenome assembly JACCEB01 (sample SAMN15323454, study PRJNA562643) | freshwater metagenome | isolation source: river surface water | place: USA:Blue River Watershed | collected 2017-08-18 | reverse complement strand
TTTGAGATTACTCTTATGGATCAAAAAGTTTCAGCTGAACTTATTGCTAAAGTTTGGCACTTTGGAACAGTTTCCCTCTGCTTTCAAATCCCCATTAAAGAGAACACGCTCTGGCCTGAACTGATTCAAATTGCGAGCTGGATTGAAAAAGATGATAAACTTGAAACTTTTGCTCGAGAAAAGGCGAAAGAGTTTCAAAAAGATATTGCGTCTGCGATTCCGGTTATCACTGAATGGGCGATCAATGAAGATTATGTGACTTACTTCATTCAAGAGCTTGATGGTGTCGATGTTTCACTAACATCTTTACCGGATAAGCTTGATATTCCAGCCCTTATTTTAGCTGAATCGAAAGAGGTGCTTTCTGATTCGATGAAAAAAAGTATTTTAGAGAACCAGTACCAGTACTCAAAAGATGATCTTGTTGTCGTGGACTGGAATTCAGCTCTCGTGATTGAACCAAGTGGATCCATGGACGTTCCTCTCGTTATTGAGTTTGCTCTTAATCAGCTTTTTGAGATGCGCTACTATGATGATCTCCTCGATCAGCGTCTAAACACTCTCTATAATGAAGTCGTGGGACGAAAGAAGGGACTATTCTCGAATAAGTTTTCTCAACTTGCAGAAGAGGCGAGTCAGATTTATCTTGAGATTTCTGAGATCGTAGAAAATGTCGAAAATTCTTTTAAGACAGTGGGAGACTTTTATCTCGCAACAATCTTTCGGGCCACTTCGAAGCGTTTTAGATTTGATGATTGGCAAAAAAGTATTAATGAAAAGCTTGGGAATTTAGCAGAGGTCTCAAAACTTCTTCACTCTGAAGTGAATGAGTCGCGGAATCAGACGATGGAGATGATTATCGTGATCCTTATTGCTATTGAAGTAGTACCGTTTGTTTACAATCTCTTTAAATAATTAATTATCAAAATTATTTAACTTATTATCATTCAGAGATTCATGAACCGTATCCACGGCATACTCAACTGCTTGAGTACCATAAGAAATATTTTTATGAGTTTGTGGAAAATTTGAGTTTTTAATTAGCTCCGCCGCCTTTTTCACAAGCTCAGCACTGGCCTCAAAATATTCACCCTCTTCTTCAGAAGTCACAACAGCTGCCAAAAGTGAGTGGATGTTTTTAATCAGTCGGATTTGAGTTGATGATAGGCCTTCAGTCTCCATCTTTAAGAAGAGTTCTTTATCTTTTTTGGCCAAACTTTCCATTTTTCATCCTTTGGAAGAGCGTTGTAGGTCCTTTATCGGGTCTATTTCTAGGAAATTTAGCTATTTATGCTGGACTAAAAGAATGCGGGTTTTATGCCTTTACAAGCAGATTTGGGGGGAGTATAACTACCTTAATTTTCAAGGCTTTTCATTATCAATCGCGGGATGGAGCAGTCTGGTAGCTCGTCGGGCTCATAACCCGAAGGTCGTAGGTTCAAATCCTGCTCCCGCAACCAAATCTTTTTAAAATGTGAAAAATTAGTTGTTCGTTTACGTGACTTGGTCACTGTGACGTCATTGTTGTACGTATCATTCCTGATCCCGCTACAAAGCCCTATAAAAAATTCAAGGTTACTTTTGAATTTTTCTGAAAACGTCATAATAACAACATATTTTAGATATTGGATGAATTCATTAAGCATTGAGTTTGAGGAGAGTTTATGAAAAGTTTATTAATCGGCATGCTAACTTTGGGATCAATTTCGGCCATGGCGAAAGTTGAGTGCTACGTAAACAACAAAGCAGGCAATCATATTGAACTTTCTGAGAAATCAGGCTTCATTGATACCGGTGCACCATTCGGTATCGTAAGTTTACATAAAGCAAATGGAAGATATCATCTTTCTTCTATCGTAAATGATGAACAATCAATTGCTAGTTTTACTAAAAAACTTTCTCTTACAAAACAAAAGCCGCTTGGTCTATCAGTTGATGGGAATGCATCTCTTGGAAACATCGTTTGCCAATAAAAAGTGGTGAATGCCATAGTTTAAGAGCTAAATATTGATTTTGCCCTCTGGATTCAGTTTCATAATAAAGGCATCCAGAGAGCCCCCATTCGTGTCTCCGAGATTTCCGTAGGTTTGACCAGCACAGAAGATATTTCCTTTCACATCAAGGCTCACACTAAAGCATTGATCATCTTTTGAAGAATCATAGGGACTTTGATCTCCACCTAATTGAGAGACCCATTGCAGCTCTCCTGCTGAATTAAGTTTTAAGACGAATGCATCCCGTTCTCCTCCGTGGATTTCACCCATTGAACTTGTCGTAGCACCTCCACAGAAGACGTTTTGTTCATCATCTACTGTAACACTATTGCAGTGTTCACTTTTAATGTTGCTACCTCCAGCAGACTTGGTGGATCCACCAAGGTGAGTGAGCCAAAGGATTTCTCCAGATGAATTAAGTTTTAATACAAAAGCATCATTCCCCAAGGGACCCGACAAAGGGTCTCTTTCTTCTCCGATGTTACCGTCAGTGGAGCCTGCACAATAGACATTACCTTCATTATCAACAGTTACTCCCCAGCAGATATCGTGCCCACTGTTAGTTCCAGGGTTCACTGCTGTTTCTTGTCCCAGTTGAGTGAGCCAAACGATTTCTCCAGATGAATTAAGTTTTAATACAAAGGCATCATATCTTCCGCCGTTCACTTCACCCATGTTCCCAGAGGTTTGACCAGCACAATAAACGTTTCCTTCTTGATCTGAAGTAATACCTCGACAGAGATCATCTCCCACATTAGACCCATTGGGTGCTTTTGTATCTCTCCCAAGCTGAGTGATCCATTCGAGTTTACCGGCCGAAGATAGCTTCACAACAAAGGCATCAGTCTTATACTCTTCAATCGTATTGGCATGGGCTTCACCCATAGGGCCATACGTGAGACCAGCGGTAAAGACATTTCCGGCTTGATCTACTGTGATACCCACTGGTTGATCAGTTCTAGAGTTATCACCAAGAGGATGTTTAGTGACAGCACCAAGCTGAGTTAACCAAATAAGATTTCCCTCGGAATTAAGTTTGATCATGAAGATATCCAATCCTCCACCGATCGGTTCACCCATAGAGCCGCTTGTTTGACCCGAAATATAAATGTGATTGTCATTATCTACAAAAATTCCTGTTGCCCATTCATTTCCGGTGTTACTTCCATTTGGAGCTTTTGTATGTTCTCCAAATTGCTTAACCCAAAGAATCTCTCCTAATGGATTAAGTTTCATCACAAAGATATCGACAAAACCAGAGAGCGGCTCAGCAAGTGAACCAAATGTTGAACCAGCACAATAAATATTCCCAGATTTATCTGTGGTCATTGTAGAGAATAATTCCAAGGATGAAGTATTAAGTGCATATTTAGCTCCAGCATTAGTTCCTAATTGCATGAGCCAAGGATTAAAATTAATTTGTGGGCCGACGATACCATCTTGAATTCCAGCAGAAGATATATTGCTTTTTGAACTTTCACTTTTACTACAGCCACATGATATGAAGAACATAATGAAAAGAGCTAGAGTATAAAATCGCATCGGTCTTCCTATTAAATGAAATGATTGTCTCAAATTATAAGAATGAACTTCTGGCCATCAAAGAAAGCTGCGGAAATCTTTTAAGTCATTAAAATGACGGATGTTCAATGCCAAGAAAATGTGGCGATTAATTTTTATAAAGAATAAAACTCACCAAAATAGAAATAAAAACGACTAACCACGATGGACGTTTCCAAAATTCGAGTGAAATAAAACAAACACACGCGAGTGCTAAATCTTTTAAAGAGAAAATAGCGCTGGTCCAAACCGGGTTATAAAAAGCCGCGAGAAGAATTCCGACAACTCCGGCATTAAGACCCATCATCGACTGGCGTATTTTAGAGAGACTTCTTAATTTCTCCCAAAAAGGGATAACTCCAATAATTAAAAGAAATGAAGGAAGAAAAGTGGCCATCAAACAAATTATTCCACCTATGACTCCATTGGGAGGAACAACCGAAATAACTCCGAGGTAACTACTAAAAGTAAAAAGAGGCCCAGGTATGGCATTCGCGACACCATAACCGGCCATAAACAAATCATTTGTTACCCATCCCGTGGGGACAACTTCTGCCTTCAATAGTGGTAGGACAACGTGACCGCCTCCGAAGACGAGGGCCCCTGCTCGGTAAAAACTATCAAAGAGATGAAGAGTTTGGTTATGAAAGACTGCTCTCAATAAAGGCAAAACAATAAGAAGGCTTAGAAAGAGGGCTATAAAAATTGCACCAATACTTTTGCGACCTTGATGAATCGGATCATGGGGAAGATCAGTTGTCGATTTTAGCGATAAAAAACCGACAATAGCTGCGCAGATAAGAACTAAAATTTGAATGTAGGCAGAATTAAAATTAAGAACAATAAAACTTGAAATGAGGGCAATTGTGATTCTTTCTTTATCTGGACATAGTTTTTTTCCCATACCCAGAATCGCTTGGGCCACAACGGCAACAGCAACAACTTTAAGTCCGTGCAACCAATGCTGATGATCTTTTAAATCAAGGTGAGTTATACCTAGTCCAAAGAAAATGAGAATCAAGGCGGAGGGGAGAGTGAATCCAATCCAAGAAAGAACCGCTCCAAAAATTCCACCTCGAGATAAGCCAATGGCCATTCCCACCTGACTACTCGCTGGTCCTGGTAGAAACTGGCAGAGGGCCACAAGATCGGCATAGGCTTCTTCACTGAGCCATTTCTTTTTTTTCACATATTCATCATGAAAAAAACTTAAATGAGCAATGGGACCTCCAAAGGAGGTAAAACCTAAGCGAAGAGCTGTGAGAAAGATTTCGAGATGTCTCATAATGTCCATCTTATTTATTTAAACTAGTGATAGCAAGCTCTTAGATCGCCCAGTGAAATAGGTTTTAAGTTGTGATAAAATGAGAGTATGAAATATTTTATACTCCTCTTTTTATGTTCATGTGCTCAGTTATCCCTCACGGTTGATAATAAACCTCGAAAGGATGTTAAATTTATTTCTCATGGAAAATATTTTGAAGTCCAGGGTGGGGAAAATGTTTTACGTAAAGTGAGCACAGCGACTCTTCAGATTGAATTTAAAGAGACTGGTCTTCAAAATAACATTCAAGATATGATGGCGATTTCTGTCGGAGGAAATACTCCTAAAAGTTACGTCTCTAGGGCGAGCCTAAGACTTGAGCCAGGAGGAAGACTCGTTGGAATTGCACGCTCTACTGACACTGAAGAGGGGCAGGTCGTGAGAGCGAAGGAGCTTATTTCGAAGGGTAAAGCTCATACTGCCACTCTTGTGATTGATTATGCTCAAAATGAAATGAAACTTTATTTGGATGGTAAAGAACTTGAAACTGAGGGAAAAGTTAGTTTTGCCTCCAAAGAGACACCTGATACAGCGTCCATCTCTTTTGCGGTTGGCTCTGAGGATGATGGATCGAATTTCCATTTTGAGGGGACACTTAGAAATCCCAAAATTTGGACGAGAAAAGTTTCGATGGAAGAAATGAATCAATAAGATTCACTATTTTATTTTAAATCCAGTCTCAAACCTACGAACGAACTTAAGTAAGAAAATGTCGTATCAAGAGATTTCTCATTTGCTCCAGAATCAATCATTTGTGAGACTTTGAGCCAATTTATTTGATTACTCCACACGAGATCTAGACGGTAGCTTTTCTGGTCTTTTAGTTTGAAAAAAAAGTGACTTTGTCCCTCGAAACCATAACCCTTTAGCGACGAACTTTTTAAGTTACTTTCTTCAAAACTTTGGGCCAAAGGACCATGGGCGATACCTCTTAGTTCAATTCTTCTCATGAGTTTATTTTTGAATTTAAATCTTCCTCTAAGTCCAAGACCCAGATGAGTTTGATCCTGAGGAGTATGAGTGATATCGCCTGCATCGCTATAGATAATAGGTATTTGCTTCTTTCCAAGGCTTAAGAGGTAGTGATTATAAAGAATATTAAAATTTAAATTTGAGTATGTTTGAGTTTCTTTTGACTCTGCCTTTAGGTAACTAAAAGAATATTTTTCCCAATCTAATTCAAAATTAAATTTTTGGATTCCGAATCCAATTTGCATTTTATAATTCATGGGATTAAAAACACCAACGTCAGCGTCGCCAAGATTTCCTGCTTGATCAAGTGAGTTGTATCTTACTCCGTATTGGCCCATGACCCAAAAGCGTTTTTTCCAAATTTTTTTGGGTTCTTTCTTAATTTTTTTCTTTTTAACAGGAGCCTTCACAATCACCGGTTCTACAGGTTTCACTTCCTCTGTGACAGGTGATATTTTAACTTCTTCTGGGATTTCATTTCGAGGAGTCGGTTTTAAATAGACACGAGAATAATCAGGAAGGGTTATTGTTTGCCCGGGAAAAACGAGATCAGGATTTTTTATGCTTGGGTTAAGGGTTTTTAAAAGTTTCAGGGATCCCAGATCGCCCATCATTTCTTTTTCTGGGTATCTCTTTTGGAGAACGCAACTGAGACAATCTCCAGGTTTCAGGACGTAATCCTCAAGGGCCAGTGCATAGCTTGAAATTAAGTAACTAAGGGGGAGCGCTAAAATAGGGAGAATCTTTCTTTTGATTTCCATAGTTAAATGGTAACGGATCCCTCGGCTAAGTAAATGAAAATTGAGGAGTTACTGACTTTATATTAAGGGAAGTTAAATAACCGTCCGATCAGCTCAAATGATAAGGACTAAGTTTATGAATAGAATCACCATGAATCTCTTTTATGCTCCTTTGTTATTACTCATGTATTCATGTAATAACATCGGCACAGCAACCTTTAATGGAAGTGCTGTGCTAGTTGATTCTGGAATTAGTTTATCCCTTAGCGCACCGATCTCTTCACCTTCAACTGATGATACACCTACCTTGTTACTTTCTGGTCTTAAGTCTGGTCAAGTAATCAGACTCTTTTCTGATAGCATATGTAATACACAGGTTGGTTCCGTTACCTCGAGTGGATCATCTGCTTCGGTGACATCAAGTTCGTTGTCTGTTGGAAGTTATCAATTCGCTTTCAATGTAACAGAGAATGGAAGTACTTCAAGTTGTTCAGGAGGAAAGCTTTCCTATGAAGTGACGGCCGCTACTCCAACATTAACGTTTGGAGCGTGGATCTCGCCAAGCTCTGCTCCCACGGCCGGTGCCCCCGCCAATATTTCTAAAATAAGTTTCACGGTTCTTGGTGCTCAATCAGGTGAGACTGTTACGATTTACGCAGATAGTGGTTGCACTTCATCCGTTGGATCAGCAACTGCGTCTGGTGCACCGGTGACTGCAACGATTTTAACAAATTCATTACCAATTGGAACCTCTTCAGCGATAGATCTTTACGCTCAAGGATCAGTCACAAGTGGTTGTCAAAATCTCTCTGAAACGTTTCATTTCTCTTGTCCCACGGGATATATTCCTGTTCCAAAAAATTCAGCTGTCGATGCTGCCGATGATTTTTGTGTGATGAAATGGGAGGCGAAATGCGCGACAGATATTACTGGAGCTTCTTCTTGCGCATCAGCGACGGGCGCTTCTAGTGCAACACAAGTCGCTGTCTCTACAGCTCAAGGATTACCATGGAGATCTATTACTCAAATTGAAGCATCTGCTGCTTGCACAAATCTTAATTCATTAAATAGTGTTACGAATCGCTATGACCTTATTTCAAACCCTGAGTGGATGGCGATCGCACGAAATATTGAAGGTACTGCATCTAACTGGTCTAATGGATCAGTTGGAAGTGGAGCACTGAGTGTTGGTCACGCAAATAGTTCAACTGGAGGTGGATTTAAAGCTTGTAATGGTACACTTTCTAATGTTGCAGCAGATAACTGTGCCCTTGCGGGAACAGATCCAAACTATATAAGAACCCACACCCTTTCAAATGCACAGATTATTTGGGATATACCAGGGAACGTGTGGGAGTGGGTTGATTGGACGATGGCATCTGGACTTGCCACTTCTCCATCATGTCCAACACTCAGTTTTATTGAACTTTCTTCAGTCTCTACAACTTGTAGTGGTAATTTTCTGACGAAAGAATACTTACCCGCTTTAAGCTATACGGGAACAATGTCGAATTTTAATCTGGGGCAATTTCATACTGGCTCAGGTGGTGCCGTGATACGAGGTGGAGAGTGGTACGATGATTTTCCTGTGGCAGGAATTTTTGCGATGATGGTTAACCATAGTCCAGGAACATCCATGCCGGAAATTGGTTTTAGATGTGTTTACCGGCCATATAACTAGATTTAAATCAGTGTCTATAGTGGTTGCTATCATTCATTAGACTCAAAATATATTGAGTCTCATGAGGTGTATGGAAAAATAAGAATTCATGTTAGTATTATCGACAACTTATAGCTCTAGTGTTCCTATGAAAAACATACTAAAACCTTTGCCATTAGAAGAAAATCTTCCAAAAATTTTGTGGCTTGAAGATGATAAATTATATGTTTCCCTTTTAAGGGAGGATTTTGAACAGAAGTACCATCTGGATAATATTTCCTTTCTGAGAATGATCCTTTCAAAAATCTTTAAATTAAACCTAGGCTGTACACTCAAAATAAAATGAGTGAGTCTGACTTGTTCAATCAGTGAAGTCATAAATGGAATTAATATTTTAAGAATGAGACTAAAAAAATGTCCGCTGAAATTTAAAATAAGTGGATGCTATTTTTAGTTGCCTGTTCCTGTAAGAGTCACAGTTTTCGCAGTACCCCCCAAAGGAGTGACGCTAAGGCGAGCACTTTTACTACCGATAGATGTTGGGGAAAATGCGAGCGTAACCTGACAACTGGATTTTGCTGCTAGAGAAGATGGACAATTGTTCGTCTGTTTGAATTGTGTCAAAGCAGTCCCCGTGAAGGCAAAAATAAGTGATACGGAAGCTGTCCCAGTATTTGTTACCGTAACAATTTTTCCAGGGCTAACTGAGTTTACTTTAAGTGTACCAAACGCAAGCGAGGTTGGGCTTAGAGTTGCGACCGAAGTTACCCCTGTTCCTGTCATTGCGATGGCCTTTGAAGTAATACCTGTAGGTCGTAAATTAAGAGTCGATGTTTTAAGACCAGTGCTCGTTGGTTTAAAAATCACGTTTATATTACAACTTGCTCCGACGACAAGGGAAGTCGCGCAATTATTGGTTTGAGAGTATTGGCCTGTTGTGGAGAATGAAATCCAGGTTGCGGGAAGTGAGATAATGGTTCCACCTGTATTAGTTACTGTAATAGTTGAAGGTGCGCTTGGGTTATTAATAGATAAGTTACCAAAAGCTATGCTCGTTCTAGAAACTGAGTAGGATGGTGTTGGAGAAACGGATTGCCCAGTGACTTGAGCAAAAATAATATCTCCACTAACAGGAGATACAGAAAGTGAACCTGAATAAGACTGAGCAATAGTGGGTGAAAATTTAATACTAATCGAACATGAACTTCCTGCAAGGATAGATGAACCACAAGTATGGGTTAGTGAATAAGGATTAATCCCATTTATAGAAATCGCAATACTAGATAAACCAACATTCGTGTTACCTGTATTGGTTAAGATTAAGGTTTGAGTTTGAGAACTTCCTATCGCAATAGATCCAAAGTTAAGACTCTGTGGACTAAGATTTAACGAAAATGGTGATGGAGCTTGAGGATCACTGATTGTCTTTAACAACTCATGTGCCGACTTTGCTTGAATAATTCCAAATCCAAAAGAATGATCTCGTCCTGGTTCACCAGCATCAATAGCAGATAATTGAAGTGCATTTCGAACGGCAAGATTTGATTTGGTTGGATTTAAACTCCAAATAAGTGCAGCAACTCCAGAAACATGAGGAGTGGCCATCGATGTTCCATTATAAGACTCATATCCATTCCCAAATCCAGTTGATGAAGCGGTTGAGTTTAGAAGAGTTGCTGTCTCATTAATAAAATTACGGGCAATCATTCCATCTTCTTGGGACATAGAGACGACGGGTATAGAGCTCGTGGAGGGAGTTAGAGATCCATCAAAAATACTAATGATGTTGTTATAGATAACGGCCCCTACTCCACCACTTTTTGAAACGTTGCTTGCCTTCTCTGCAAAATTATTAGTCCCTCTTTCACAAAGGACAATTTTTCCTGACCACGCTGGATTTGTTGATAAACATAAATCGCCATTCACTAAAGGTGCAGACACATCAACTCGAGCAGAGCCTGTGATGTCTCTTACTGCCCATTGATAAATCCCTAGGCTTAGGGATTGGGGTTTAAATGGAGTAGTAGAAAAAACATCAACTCCAGGCGCCGCAAGCTCTACATCACTATTAAATTGTGAGAAGGAAGCCTTTTGGCCAAGAACATCTATCGCTCCAACAGAAATAACCGATGAATAACCGGCAGGGTAGTTAAGTTCAGATGTTCCAGAGTTTCCCGCTGCGGCCACCACGATCGCCCCTTCGGACTGAGCGAGTTTAAATATGTCTTGCTCCAAAACTGTTGGGGCAACACCTCCAAGACTCATATTTATCACAAGCTTTTGTGTCGTACCACGTACCTTGGAGAGGCATCTGTCAACCGCAGCAACTAAGTCTGACGAATAGGACCAACCACAATTTGAACCATTAAAGACTTTTTCAATATGAAGTTTAAGCTTTCCATTACTATTAACTCCCAAAAGCCCTTTACCATTTCTAAGAGCTGAGATCGTTCCAGCGACATGGGTGCCGTGTCCACAAGTGTCTTCATACCAATTACCTGAGAGAGGATCTGTTGATCCTGTTAATAGTCCAGAAGCTATTGGTAAGAGGTCTTCGTGTGAGGCTTGGTATCCGGAGTCAATAATACAAACTGTAATCCCCTGTGAGGCAGTGGGCACATCAAATATCGGGTCTAGGGCCTGAACTTTATTAATTCCCCAGGGGATTGTTTCTAAAGCAAGAGGATATCTAATATGATCAATCTCAATTCTTTCGACGTTAATATTTTTCCGTAATTTTTCAAAAGATTCGGAGTTCAGTCTTACGGCAGAAGACTTGATTCGATCAATTTTTCTTTCAGATTTTCCACCGCAATCTTTAATATCCTGGTCAGCTTTAAGTGTATCTTTGAATTTGACGATATAGCGGCCCTCTATAGCAAAGGTTATCTTGCTCAAGAGTAAACAAATTAAACTGAGTAAAATGTAGTGCCTTTTCATCAGAAGACTCATAGGTGAATGATTCGCTTGTTTAATCGGAAAATTAGATTAAAAAATTTAATTATTTAAGTTCTTTTAACGATGGCCCGAATGATGAAGGGTGAAGTATTTTATTTTATTTGGTTTGTTCTTATTCATAACGGCACTTGTTCTCCATCTAGAGAACAAAAAGATCCTGATTGAAAGCCATTCCGATGATATACCTCAAAATAAATCTAAGCTTTTTTATCAAAGTGCTCGGATTTTTCAAAGCGAGAAAATGTTTCTTGAAAGTAATTCATTGAATGAAAGGCAAATAGCTGTTGGAAATTTCCCCGAGGAAAATAATACGGAAGACAATTTACCAGATAATGATGAACTTACAGATCAGGCAGAAGAGTTCCAAAAAAATATCGAAGAGATCGAATCCGATGAGGAGTATGAAAGAATGGTAAGTAAATCAATGCATGAAGGTGGTAGTGATTTTATTTCTTTAAACAAGAAAAAAACGAGAGTAACAGAATGATAAAGAAAATCATGTTAAGAAAAAAAATACTAGTGGATAAAAAATTTCAGTTGTCATTCGTTGGTTATACGATCATCCCTGTGATCCTTATTGATTTGTGCTTTTGGCTGGCCATTGAATATCATTTTAACAATCTAGCACATCAGGCATTACAAGTTGGTTTACAACGCGGGCATCAGTTTTTTAGCTTACTTCATTTCCAAAAGACTCAATTCATTAGTCTTCTTTTTATTGTAAGTCTTCTTATTGCAGCGATCATGCTCGTTTGGGGGATTTACATCTCTCATCGGTTAGCAGGCCCATTGGTCAAATTCAATGAATCTCTTAAAAATTACCAGTCGATCGAAGAAGCCAGAGAAAAACCTGTTTTATTTCGACAAAAAGATTTTTTCTATGAAATTTCAAAATCATTTAATGAATTTATAGGGAGACTAAAATAACTAGTCTATAGGTTTTGTCAGTGCCTTGTTCTTACGCCTATTGGGATTGTTGATCATAAATTTCATGCCAACACTATTCCCCATAAAGCCAAGATTGTATTTCTGATTTCCATCCATAAAGCCGTGACTTTGTTTATAAAAGCCTAATTTATTTTCGTAAAATAAACCGAACCTTTCTTTAGGTGTATTGTACTCAACTCTGTTTGTTAGGCTTCCACCGAAGCCTTGAATTCCGAATTTGTCAGTGTACCCATCAAAATCCCACCAAGCATTTTCTTTAATCATGACTGTGACGTTTTCACCGGTCATGACTCCAACAGCAGCACTTGGGACATAGGTGAGAGAGCCCAGCTTTGAATCGAGTAGATTAAATCGATGACCGTAACCAATTTCAAAAGTCATTTGTTTGTGGGAGTTTCGATTTGTTACGAGTTCACTTTCACCAGGAGTTTGATTATAGCCGTCAAAAGGTTTGTTGACGTCCTGAATACCATCAACGGAGACTCCATCAATGGTGCCTTTCATATACTTTACTTGTCCATCGGCCTGAAGGAATTTTGGATGGAAAGCAGAAAGAAAAAATTCGTGGCCATTTTTTTCGAGACTCACGACAAAGGTATTTGTGGGTTCATCGATCATTTGAAAAGGATTATTGCCTTCTTGTTTCCAAGTCTCAGGTAAAAAATATTCTCTCGAACTTCTTTCCGCCCATTCATAGTCTTTGATTTCAATATTGTACCTAGAAGATTGAAAACTTATGTCTGAATTGAAGTAAGTTGTGTAAGAGTGACTGGCGTAGAATCTAATTTTCCATTTATCATTTGGTTTAACAGGAAGTGATGGTTCACCCGAAGAATTTTCAAAACAATTTTCGGGATTAAGATTAATTCCCTTGTCTGTGCTTTTTAATAATTCGCTTGTGAGTGCAGTTGATTCTTTTTTTAGGTACTCTTCACAAAACCCATCATCAATCACAATAAGAGGAAATGGAATTGGTTTATCCATACAAATGGAGAGGAGATCGAGTTTTTGATCCGGCCCCTTTTGGGCCCATGACATGAAAGGAATGAGAGTCATGATCAAAAATAGTTTCATTTGAGATTTATCGGAAAAAGAATCTTTTAATTGAGAAACTCTAAAGGTCCAAAGCGATTAAGTCAGGAATTGTGGGCGACAAACAAATGGATAATAAGACTTTGGTGAAAGAAGAGGTTCGATAGGGCCACGATAGCGGTAGATATTTTGAGTGACTCCTAAAATGTCACCGTTTGAATCCGTAAATGGCTCCCAAACACCTGTGAAATTGTCTGATTGGATGTCCATGATTCCCAAAAGGAGTTTTTTATCTTTTGAAACCATTCCAGAGTCCATAATGATTTTTAGGTCAGATGGTTTAGAGATATTTTCCGCTGATAAATAGACAATGAGGGATTGGACATCACCCGATTTTCCTTTAGGAAAAAGACCTAGAAGTTTTCCTTGATGAAGAATCTTTAAAGAAGTTTCTATTCCTTTTGAGGCTGAGTCTTGTGGAATTGTTCTCGTTATTTTTAAGGGAAGACCTTTTCTCTCAAGACAGAGGGTATGCTCATTTTCCCTTGAGATGAATCGACTTTTAAAATCCAAGATAGAATTTTTAATCTCTTTTTTTGCTAAGATATTTTTATCCTTAGCATAGAGAATGAGATCTTGGTTGTTTTGATAAAATCCAGCTTTTTTTATTTTATTTAAGATTGGTCCTGCCTTACAGCCCAGGACAGAAAGGTACTTCATTCGAGGGTGAATGTGTTGAAAGATTTCTTTTACATTGTGGCCTTCACTGTCGATGATAGTGTCATCAAAACTAAGACCAGACTCATTAGAGTTAAAACTTGTGGCGTGTGAAATCCAAAAAAGAGCGATATTTTCTGGATTCGACAGTTCTCGGTAAAGAACTTCTTGAGTCGCCTGTTCAAAAAAAACGATTTCAAAAGGAGTTGTCCCCATTTTTCTTTCAAAGAATTGGCGAAGATCTTGGGATAAAGACCAATCTTTTGATCGATAAAAAGGACGATGATCTGAATTCTCAACTGAAATGAGCACGGCCACCTTCGAAGAAGCGATGGCAGAGAATGATAAACATAAAAAGGAAATTAAAATTAAAAATAAAAAACGCATGCTGGATTATTATTTTACGAGACTCACCTCGCCCTGAAATAAACTCAAGGCAATTTTAGAAGCAACGTTCATGGTTTCAGGTGAAAGGGTTTCTTTGTATTGATTCCATAAATTGGTCACTTCGTTTTGTCCTACGTGATCAGAGACTTGAGATTCAATAACTTCTTTTATGACGTTAAGTTCATCCACTTCAGAATTATAGATTTCAAGCTCCCTCTCCTTAATTCCAAGTCGTTTAACAGCTTCTAAAGACAAAGGTTTAAACTTGAGGTCAGCATTTTTTTCATCGAGGACAACAAGTCCCACGGCAACTCCCACCACGCCAAGAGCTGCAAAGGCAATAGCCACATACGAATTTCCGAAGACGATGTTAAAGACTGTTGCTCCTGCAATCGTTGCCCCAGATGTTGCTGAGATGACACCTCCAACAACTCGAGTGGATCTAGATTTAATCAAAATACCAATACCAGCTTCTGACTTAGGGGT
>JACCEB011163318.1_pt1 | contig 14784 bp, 8 predicted proteins | sample 7454761 | NCBI WGS metagenome assembly JACCEB01 (sample SAMN15323454, study PRJNA562643) | freshwater metagenome | isolation source: river surface water | place: USA:Blue River Watershed | collected 2017-08-18 | reverse complement strand
TCCTTACTCAATAATTTTTGCGACGACGCCGGCGCCGACGGTACGGCCGCCTTCACGGATCGCAAAGCGCAGGCCCTGCTCCATAGCGATCGGGGCAATCAAGGCCACCTTGATCTTCACGTTATCGCCAGGCATCACCATCTCGGTACCCTCGGGCAGCTCCACCGAACCCGTCACGTCCGTCGTACGGAAATAAAACTGCGGACGGTAGTTATTAAAGAACGGCGTATGACGGCCGCCCTCTTCCTTGGAGAGCACATACACCTCAGCCTCAAACTTGGTGTGCGGGGTGATCGAACCGGGCTTGGCCAACACCTGACCACGCTCGACTTCCTCACGCTTGGTACCACGCAACAAAATACCGACGTTGTCACCGGCCTGGCCCTGATCCAACAGCTTACGGAACATCTCCACGCCCGTGCAGGTGGTCTTCAGCGTGGGCTTAATCCCCACAATCTCAATCTCTTCACCCACCTTCACAATGCCACGCTCCACACGGCCCGTGACCACCGTACCGCGGCCCGAAATCGAGAACACGTCTTCAATCGGCATCAAAAATGCACCATCCACAGCACGCTCAGGCGTGGGAATGTACGAATCCAGCGCCTCGGCCAGCTTCAAAATCGCGCCCTCACCCAGGTCACCCTTGTCGCCTTCCAAGGCCAGCTTCGCCGAACCCTTGATGATCGGCGTGTCGTCGCCAGGAAACTCGTACTTGGAGAGCAGCTCACGCACTTCCATCTCCACGAGCTCCAACAACTCAGCATCGTCCACCATGTCGCACTTGTTCAAAAACACAATGATGTAAGGCACACCCACCTGGCGGGCCAACAAAATGTGCTCACGCGTCTGGGGCATCGGACCATCCGCAGCCGAACACACCAAAATCGCGCCGTCCATCTGCGCAGCACCCGTAATCATGTTCTTCACATAGTCAGCGTGCCCCGGGCAGTCCACGTGCGCATAGTGACGGTTGGCCGTCTCGTACTCCACGTGCGCCGTGTTAATCGTAATACCGCGGGCCTTCTCTTCAGGCGCCGCATCAATCTCGTCGTACTTCTTCGCCTCTCCACCAAACTTGGCCGCCAACACAGTGGCAATCGCCGCCGTCAACGTGGTCTTACCATGGTCCACGTGACCAATCGTCCCTACGTTCACATGCGGTTTGGTGCGCTCAAACTTACCCTTGGCCATGATGTGTTTCCTTTGTCAATCAAAAATAGTTAGGTTTAAAAATCGGATTTAAAAATTGTTTTGGAAAATCGTGTTACTTGGTACGGCTGCTGACCACAGCTTCCGCCACGTTCTTGGGAGCCTCGCTGTAATGCTTGAACTCCATCGTGTACGTTGCGCGGCCCTGAGTGAGGGAACGCAGCGTGGTGGCGTATCCGAACATTTCAGAGAGCGGCACCTCAGCTTTAATGGCTTTTCCTCCGCCCACCATGTCGTCCATGCCTTGGACCATGCCGCGGCGTGACGACAGGTCGCCCATCACCGTGCCAGCGTAGTCTTCCGGGGTTTCCACTTCGACGGCCATCATGGGCTCGAGCAGAACTGGATTGGCCTTGCGGCAGCCATCTTTAAAGGCCATCGAAGCGGCCAACTCAAACGCAATTTGCGATGAGTCTACGTCGTGGTACGAGCCATCGAACAGCGTCACTTTGACGTCGACCACCGGGTAGCCGGCCATCACACCGCTGTTCATGGTGTCCTTTACGCCTTTGTCGACCGAAGGAATGAATTCACGGGGAACCACACCGCCCTTGATGGCATCGACAAACTCGTAGCCCTTGCCCTCGTCCTGCGGCTCAATCTTGAGCCAAACGTGGCCGTACTGTCCTTTACCGCCGGACTGCTTCACGTACTTGCCCTCGATTTCGGTGGGCTTGCGGATGGTCTCGCGATAGGCCACCTGGGGCTTGCCCACTGTGGCCTCGACACCGAACTCGCGCTTCATACGATCGACAATAATCTCAAGGTGCAACTCGCCCATGCCAGAAATAATGGTCTGGCCCGACTCCTCGTCGGTACGCACACGGAACGACGGATCCTCTTTCGCCAGTCGGCTCAACGCAATGCCCATCTTTTCTTGATCGGCTTTGGTCTTGGGCTCAACGGCCTGCGAAATCACGGGCTCAGGGAACACCATGCGCTCCAACACAATTTCTGCATCGGGATCACACAGGGTCTCGCCCGTGGTGACCTCTTTGAGTCCCACGCAGGCGGCGATGTCACCGGCCAACACTTCGCTGATCTCTTCTCGGTTGTTCGCATGCATCTGCAGCACGCGGCCAATCCGCTCTTTTTTGCCCTTGATTGGGTTGTACACGGTGTCGCCGGATTTCAACACGCCGGAGTACACACGGATGAAGGTGAGCTGACCCACAAACGGATCGGTCATCAGCTTAAACGCCAACGCAGAGAATTTTTCGTTGTCGTCGGCCTTGCGGGATGCAGGCTGCTCACGCGCGTCCGTGCCCTGAACCGGCGGGATATCGATCGGCGAAGGCAAGAAATCAATCACCGCATCGAGCATGCGCTGCACACCTTTGTTCTTAAAGGCGGTGCCGCAGAGCATCGGCTGAACCTCGGTCGAAATGGTGCGAATCCGCAAGCCTTTCTTGATCTCGGCCTCGTCGAGGTCGCCGTTCTCAAGGTACTTGTTCATAAGCTCTTCGGATGCTTCTGCAGCAGCCTCAAGCATTTTTTCACGCCACTCTTTGGCAGTCGCCATCAACTCCGCGGGGATGTCTTGGTATTCGAACTTCATGCCTTGTGAGGCCTCATCCCAAATGATGGCGCGCATCTTGATCAGATCCACCACGCCTTTGAAGTTTTCCTCCGCACCAATCGGAATCACGACAGGAATCGGGTTGGCACGCAGACGGGTTTTCATCTGATCCACGACCTTGAAGAAGTTCGCACCCGTGCGGTCCATTTTGTTGACAAAGGCCAGTCGCGGCACTTTGTACTTGTTGGCCTGACGCCAGACGGTCTCGGACTGGGGCTGGACGCCGCCCACAGCGCAATACACCATGCAGGCGCCGTCGAGCACGCGCATCGAACGCTCCACCTCGATGGTGAAGTCCACGTGCCCAGGAGTGTCGATGATGTTGAAGCGGTGCTCGGGATAGGACATATCCATGCCCTTCCAGAAACAGGTGGTGGCCGCCGACGTGATCGTGATGCCGCGCTCCTGCTCTTGCTCCATCCAGTCCATGGTGGCCGCACCGTCGTGCACCTCACCAATCTTATGGTTCACGCCGGTGTAATAAAGAATACGTTCCGTGGTGGTGGTCTTACCAGCGTCAATGTGAGCACTGATACCGATATTGCGGTAGCGCTCAATGGGGGTCTTACGGGCCATAAAAAATCCTGCTTCTTCTGTCTAGTCAATCAGTTAATCGAGTCATGCACTGGGGTGGTTGCACCGCAGCCGCTTTAGAAACGGAAGTGTGAGAAGGCCTTGTTGGCTTCAGCCATACGGTGGACTTCGTCACGCTTTTTCACGGCGCCGCCACGGCCCTCAGCGGCTTCCAGCAATTCGCCGGCAAGCCGAAGATTCATCGACTTCTCACCGCGTTTTTTTGCGGCCTCACGAAGCCAACGCATCGCCAAGGCTGAACGGCGAGAAGGACGGACCTCGACCGGCACCTGGTAATTTGCACCGCCCACGCGACGGCTCTTGACCTCGACGGCCGGCTTCGCGTTGGTTAATGCTTGATGAAAAATTTCAATGGGGTTCTTGTTGGCTTTTTTCTCGATGAATTCGAATGCGCCATAAACAATGCGCTCAGCCACTGCTTTTTTACCGTGGAGCATCACCACGTTGATGAATTTCGAGACATCTTCGCTGCCGAACTTGGGATCAGCGAGAACAATACGTTTAGGTACTTCGCGACGACGAGGCATTTCAATTTTCCTTATTCAGTTGATCCAACGATCTCAATAACTGCGAGACCATCGGCTCAGCCCAGCACATGCTTCTTTTGTCTGGACCCTTACATGACGCGATGGTGGTTAGACCATTGCGTCTCCTGTGAGGCATTCAAGGCAGGTGCTTCGGCCAACGACGGCCGAGGCACATGGCCTTACGCTGCCTTCGGACGCTTCGAACCGTATTTGGATCGCGACTGCTTGCGATCTTTTACGCCCTGCAAATCGAGTGATCCACGCACGATGTGGTAGCGCACGCCGGGCAAGTCCTTCACACGGCCGCCACGAATCAACACCACTGAGTGCTCTTGAAGGTTGTGGCCCTCACCACCGATGTAGCTGATGACCTCAAAGCCATTGGTGAGACGCACCTTGGCGACTTTACGTAACGCAGAGTTCGGCTTTTTCGGAGTGGTGGTGTAGACGCGGGTGCAGACACCGCGACGCTGGGGGCTGCCCTGCAACGCCGGGCTCTTGCTCTTGATGGTCTCCGTGGTTCGCGGCTTGCGAACCAGCTGGTTAATGGTGGGCATTGTTCTCTAGTCTTTCGTAAGCAAAAAACGAATCGGGGATTCGCATCTCGGATTCGCCAAACGGCGAAAAGCCTTAGATTTTCAAGGATTTACGGGCGGGCTGTCAACTACAGAAACCAAGAATCATGCATTGCAACATCCCGTGGCGGACCCAGCCGTAATTTCATAATGAGAAATAACCTGCAATTCATCAATAAAAACGGCGCCGACCTTTCGATGGGCGCCGTTTTGGACGACTCGACGTTGATTGCTTCGGGGCTTTTGGCCCCTCGCACTAACCATCAGACTCAGGCGGGAGTGCTTCCCTCCGCTTCCGCGCCACCCTCGGACTCGGTCTCGGCCTCGGGGCTTGCGAACAATGCCTCGGCCTCGATCGCCGCCTGCTGGGCTGCGGTCTGGGCTTCAGCGGCTTCGATCGCTTCGCGCTCCTTGCGTGCCTTGTGATACGCCAGGCCCGTGCCCGCGGGAATCAATCGGCCGACGATCACGTTTTCCTTCAGGCCACGCAGCTCGTCGCGCTTGCCCATGATGGCGGCCTCGGTCAGCACGCGGGTGGTCTCCTGGAAGGAGGCCGCAGAGATGAACGAGTCGGTTGAGAGCGAGGCCTTGGTAATACCCAGGAGCTTGTTCTCGTAGCTGGCCGGGCGCTTGTTCTCGGCCACGACACGATCGTTCTCATCGAGCAACTCAGAACGCTCAACCTCTTCACCGTTGATGAAGCGGGTGTCGCCAGCATCCGTAACACGGACACGGCGCAGCATCTGACGCACGATGACCTCGATGTGCTTGTCATTGATCTTCACACCCTGCAGACGGTAAACATCCTGCACTTCGTCCACGATGTAACGGGCCAGGGCCTCAACGCCGAGCAGACGCAGAATGTCTTGCGGATCTGCGGGACCATCAACAATCAATTCACCCTTGTTCACGATCTGACCGTCATGCACAAGCACGCTCTTTTCTTTCGAAATCAGCGTTTCGACCTGAACACCATCCATGTCGGTAATGATCAGCCGCTGCTTGCCCTTGGTGTCTTTACCAAAGGACACGGTGCCGGTCACTTCGGCCAGCATGCCAGCGTCTTTGGGTGAACGGGCTTCGAAGAGCTCGGCCACGCGGGGCAGACCACCGGTAATGTCACGGGTCTTCTGGGACTCTTGAGGAATACGCGCCAACACTTCGCCGACCGCATCCTCTTGGCCATCACGCACCGTGATCAGGGCGCCCACCGGGAACGAGATGTTCACGCTGTGATCGGTGCCGGCGATTTTCACTTCTTCGCCGCTGGCATCAATCAATTTCACCTGCGGACGGACACCCTTGACCTGCACACCACCACGACGTTTCGCGTCGATGACCACCAGCGTTGAAAGGCCGGTAATCTCATCGATTTGTTTGGCGACAGTCACACCTTCTTCCACGTTCTCAAACTTCACGCGGCCGCCGTACTCACTGATGATCGGCCGTGTCAACGGATCCCACGTGGCGAGCAACGCACCGGCTTTCACAGCCTTGCCATCCATAGAAAGCAGCGTTGCACCGTAAGGCACTTTGTGGCGCTCACGTTCACGTCCGTTGTCATCGGTGATCAACACTTCGCCAGAACGCGAGATCACGATGGGCTCGCCCTTGGCGTTGGTGACGTAGCGCATGGTGGGCGTGAACCGGACCGTGCCGTTGGATTTTGCTTCCACGCCGCTGGCGGCAGCCGTACGCGAGGCCGCACCACCGATGTGGAAGGTACGCATGGTCAGCTGGGTGCCGGGCTCACCGATCGACTGCGCAGCAATCACACCGACTGCCTCACCCACGTTGACCAGATGGCCACGTCCAAGGTCGCGGCCATAGCACTTGGCACACAAACCAAAGCGTGTTCCGCAGGTCAGCGGTGTGCGCACGCGAACCTCATCGATGCCCAGGCGCTCAATGTCTTCTACCGCGTCTTCATCGAGCAGTTTGCCCGACTCGAACAATGTCTCTTGCGTCTCGGGATTGACGACTTCGGCAGCAGTCACGCGGCCGAGAATGCGGTCACGGAGCGCTTCGATGACTTCACCACCCTCAACCAAGGCTTTCATGTTGATGCCGTTCGCAGTGCCGCAATCGTCTTCGATCACAACCAGATCCTGCGTGACATCGACCAGACGACGCGTCAGGTAGCCGGAGTTCGCAGTTTTCAGTGCGGTATCGGCCAGACCCTTACGTGCACCGTGGGTCGAGATGAAGTACTGCAACACGTTTAAGCCTTCACGGAAGTTCGCCGTGATCGGGGTCTCAATAATGGAGCCATCCGGCTTGGCCATCAGACCACGCATGCCGGCGAGCTGACGGATCTGCGCAGCAGAACCGCGGGCACCGGAGTCGGCCATCATGTAGATCGAGTTAAACGATTCTTGGCGCACGTCTTTGCCGTGGCGATCTTTGACCGGCTCACTGGCCAGCTGATCCATCATGGCCTTGCCCACCTGATCGCCTGCACGGCCCCAGATGTCCACGACCTTGTTGTAGCGCTCACCCTGCGTGACAAGACCCGATGCGTACTGCTGCTCGATCTCTTTGACCTCTTTCTCTGCCTTCGACAGGATGTCAACCTTCTGCGGCGGCACAAGCATGTCGTCAACGCAGATCGAGATGCCGGCACGTGTGGCCAATGCGAAGCCAGACTGCAGGAGTTTGTCGGCAAAGATCACGGTGTCACGTAGGCCGCAACGGCGGAACGACACGTTGATGAGGCGCGAGATCTCTTTCTTTTTCAGGGCCTTGTTCATGTGAACAAACGACAGGCCGGGAGGCAGAATCTTCGAGAGCAGCGCACGGCCCACCGTGGTTTCGTACCGGGTGATCTTGGGCGTCTTGGCCCGGGTCACCGGATCAAGGTCGACTTCATTGATGCGGACCGTGATCTTGGTGCCCAGCTCGACTTGCTGGTTGCCATACGCACGCTCCACTTCGGCAACATCGGCAAAGAACATGCCTTCGCCTTTGCCATTCACGCGCTCGCGGGTGGTGTAGTACAAACCCAGCACGATGTCTTGCGACGGCACGATCGAGGGTTCGCCGTTGGACGGGAAGAGCACGTTGTTCGATGCCAGCATCAGCGTGCGGGCTTCCATCTGGGCCTCGATCGACAGGGGCACGTGAACGGCCATCTGGTCGCCGTCAAAGTCTGCGTTAAATGCAGCGCAAACCAACGGGTGCAGCTGAATGGCCTTGCCCTCAATCAGCACCGGCTCAAAGGCTTGGATACCCAGGCGGTGCAAGGTCGGTGCGCGGTTCAGCAACACAGGATGCTCACGAATCACTTCTTCCAGAATGTCCCAGACCTCGGGCACCTGCTGCTCCACGAGTTTCTTGGCGGCCTTGATGGTCGTGGCCATACCGCGAAGCTCCAGCTTGTTGAAGATGAAGGGCTTGAACAACTCGAGCGCCATGAGCTTGGGCAGTCCGCACTGATGCAGTTTGAGTGTGGGGCCCACCACGATCACGGAACGGCCGGAATAATCCACGCGCTTGCCCAACAGGTTCTGACGGAAACGGCCGCCCTTACCTTTGATCATGTCAGCCAGCGATTTCAACGGGCGCTTGTTGGCACCGGTCATGGCCTTGCCGCGACGGCCGTTATCGAGCAGAGAATCCACCGCCTCCTGCAGCATGCGCTTCTCGTTGCGCACGATGATGTCAGGCGCCTTTAACTCAAGCAGACGGCGCAGGCGGTTATTACGGTTGATCACGCGGCGATACAGATCATTCAGATCGGATGTCGCAAAACGGCCGCCATCAAGCGGCACCAGCGGGCGCAATTCGGGCGGCAGCACCGGCAGCACCTCGAGAATCATCCACTCGGGCTTCACGCCCGACTTCTGGAAACCCTCTAAAACTTTCAGACGCTTTGCGATCTTCTTGATCTTGGCTTCCGACGATGTTTCGGCAAGCTCGGTGCGCAACTTGGTGATCTCGCTGTCGAGATCGATTTCACGCAGAAGCTCACGGATGCCCTCGGCACCCATCATGGCCACAAACTCATCGCCGTACTGCTCTTGCTTGGCCAGGTAATCGTCTTCGGTCATGATCTGACCGCGCTTAAGTGGCGTGTTGTCGGGATGAATCACCACAAAGGCTTCGAAATACAACACCCGCTCGATGTCGCGCAGGGTCATATCCAACACCATGCCCAGACGGGAGGGCAGGGACTTCAGAAACCAGATGTGGGCGACCGGACTGGCCAGATCAATATGGCCCATGCGCTCACGGCGCACCTTGGTCAGGGTGACTTCAACGCCGCACTTCTCACAGATCACGCCACGGTGCTTGAGGCGTTTGTACTTGCCGCACAGGCACTCATAGTCTTTCACTGGGCCAAAGATCTTGGCGCAGAACAGACCGTCGCGTTCGGGTTTGAAGGTTCGGTAGTTGATGGTCTCAGGCTTTTTAACTTCACCGTAGGACCATGAACGGATTTTGTCAGGCGATGCCAGACCGATCTTGATCTTGTCAAAAACCTGGTCTTGCTGAACCTGCTTAAATAAATCGAGTAGCGCTTTCATTTGTCACTCTCTCCTGATTAACCGCGCTCAAGGTCAATGTCGATACCGAGCGAACGGATCTCTTTGACCAGCACGTTGAAGGACTCGGGCATTCCGGCATCGATGGTGTGCTCGCCTTTGACCAGGTTTTCATAGACCTTGGTACGGCCACCGACGTCGTCGGACTTGACCGTGAGCATCTCTTGCAACACATAGGATGCGCCGTACGCCTCCAGGGCCCAGACCTCCATCTCACCGAAACGCTGTCCACCAAACTGTGCCTTACCGCCCAGGGGCTGCTGAGTCACCAGCGAGTAAGGACCGGTAGAACGTGCGTGCATCTTGTCGTCCACCAGGTGGTGCAGCTTCAGCATGTGCATGTAGCCCACGGTGGTTTTACGATCAAACGGGTCGCCTGTGCGGCCATCAAGCAGCTGCACCTGGGTACGCGTTTGGGTGAGGCCCACACGTGCAGCCACCTCGTCGGGGTAGGCCAGCTCGAGCATGTTGTGGATCTCTTTTTCCGCAGCGCCATCAAACACTGGCGTTGCGAACGGGACACCGTCTTTCAGGTTGGCGGCCAATTCCACGACCTCTTTGTCGGACAGATGCTTGAGGTCCTCGGGATGGCCGCTCGTGTTGTAGACCTTTTCCAGATACTTGCGGACCTCGTTGCTTGCAGCCTGTGCTTCGAGAAGCTCGCCGATGCGCTGCCCGATACCTTTGGCAGCCCAACCCAGATGGGTCTCAAGAATCTGGCCTACGTTCATACGAGAGGGAACGCCGAGGGGATTTAAGACGATATCCACCGGTGTGCCATCGGCCATATAGGGCATGTCTTCCACGGGAACAATACGCGACACCACACCTTTGTTGCCATGGCGTCCGGCCATCTTGTCGCCCGGCTGCAGGCGGCGCTTCACGGCCAGATACACCTTGACCATCTTCAGTACACCCGGCAGAAGCTCATCACCCTGGGTAAGCTTTTTGTGCTTTTCTTCAAACGCCAAATCGAACTGGTGACGCTTCGCATCGATCGACTCTTTAAGACTCTCGAGCTGTTTTGCCGCAGTCTCGTCCGACAGGCGAATGTCAAACCATTGGTACTTGTCGAGATCGGCCAGATACGCGGCATCAATCGCAGTGCCTTTGGCGATCTTTTTCGGGCCACCATTGGCGGCCTTGCCGATCAGCAGCTTCTCAATACGCTGGAAGGTGTCGGCCTCAACGATACGCAACTGGTCATTCAGATCGAGACGGAAACGGCGCAGCTCATCGTCGATGATCTGCTGTGCACGCTTATCACGGGCGATACCCTCGCGGGTAAAGACCTGCACGTCAATGACGGTACCACTCATACCCGACGGCACACGCAGGGACGTGTCTTTCACATCCGATGCTTTTTCACCAAAGATGGCGCGCAAAAGTTTCTCTTCCGGAGTGAGCTGAGTCTCGCCCTTCGGCGTGACCTTACCGACCAGTACATCGCCGGCCTGGACTTCAGCCCCCACGTAAACGATGCCCGACTCGTCGAGACGGCCTAGCTGGCCTTCCGAGAGGTTCGAGATATCGCGGGTAATTTCCTCGGGTCCGAGCTTGGTGTCTCGGGCCAAGATCGACAGCTCCTCGATATGGACCGAGGTGTAACGATCATCGGAAACCACACGCTCGGAGATCAGAATCGAGTCTTCGAAGTTATAGCCGTTCCAAGGCATGAAGGCGACCAGCATGTTTTGACCAAGGGCCAATTCGCCCAGGTCGGTCGAAGCGCCGTCGGCAATCACATCGCCTCGAGCCACCACATCGCCGCGTTTTACGATAGGACGCTGGTTGATGTTCGTGTTCTGGTTCGAACGGGTGTACTTCTGCAGGTTGTAGATGTCTACACCGGATTCGCCGGATGCCGTCTCTGCATCGTTGACACGGATCACAACGCGACGCGAATCCACGTAATCGACAAACCCCCCTCGACGCGCCTGAACAACCGTGCCCGAATCCACTGCGCAAGTGCGCTCAATACCGGTGCCCACCAGCGGCTTCTGGGGCCGCAGGCAAGGCACGGCCTGCCGTTGCATGTTCGATCCCATCAAGGCACGGTTCGCGTCGTCGTGTTCCAAGAACGGAATCAGCGACGCTGCCACCGACACAATCTGTGACGGTGCCACGTCCATGTACTCGACCTTGTCGGCCGTGGACAGCGTGGTCTCGCCATTCACACGAACCGAAATCAGATCGCCCGTGAGTTTGCCCTTGGCATCGATTTCAGCGTTGGCCTGTGCAATCACATAACGGCCCTCTTCAATCGCAGAGAGGTATTCGATCTTGTCGGTGACCTTGCCGTCATCCACCTTGCGGTAGGGCGTCTCCAAAAAGCCGTACTCGTTTAAGCGTGCATACAGAGCCAACGAGTTGATCAGACCAATGTTCGGGCCTTCCGGCGTTTCAATCGGGCACACACGGCCGTAATGGGTCGGGTGGACGTCACGGACCTCGAAGCCTGCGCGCTCGCGGGTCAGGCCGCCGGGCCCGAGAGCCGACACACGACGCTTGTGTGTGATTTCCGACAACGGGTTGGTCTGATCCATAAACTGCGATAGCTGGGAGGAGCCAAAAAACTCGCGAATGGCGGCCGTGATCGGCTTGCTGTTGATCAGGTCATAGGGCTGCAGATTGTCAGCCTCGGCCTGGCCAAGGCGTTCTCGCACGGCACGCTCGACACGTACGAGGCCGGAGCGGAATTGGTTCTCAGCAAGCTCTCCCACACAACGGACGCGACGATTGCCCAGGTGATCGATGTCATCGATTTCACCGCGGCCATTTCGCAGCGACACCAACAATTTGATGGTGTCGAGGATGTCTTCGTTGGTCAGCGTCATGGGGCCGGTGACTTCCTCGCGGCCCAGACGGCGGTTGAATTTCATGCGGCCGACCGCCGAAAGATCATACGAGTCGGTGCTAAAGAACAGCCGATCAAACAGCATCTGCACGGCGTCTTCGGTGGGCGGCTCGCCCGGACGCATCATGCGGTAGATCGCAACACGTGCCGAAATCTGATCCGGGGTCTCATCGATCCGCAGGGTGGTCGACATGTAGGGGCCGTGATCCAGATCGTTGGTGTAGAGCGTTTTGATCTCACGAATCTTGGCGTCGCGCAGCTTGGTCAACAGCTCTTCGGTGATTTCTTCGTTGGCTTTCGCAATGATCTCGCCGGTCTCAGGGTCGACCACGGCATGGGCCAGCACACGGCCCAGGAGATAGTCATCGGGAACACTGATCCGCTTTAAGCCCGCCTTCTCAATGTCGCGAATATGTTTGGCATTGATGCGCTTGTCGCGGCCCACAATGACATTACCGTTTTTATCGGTGATGTCGAAACGGGCCTGCTCGCCACGCAGACGATCCGGCACCAAATCCATCTGGGCGCCCTCGGGCAACAACGCAAAATGGTCGAAGTCGAAGAAATGGGCAAGAATCTGCTCAACATTTAGGCCAATCGCCTTGAGCAGAATCGTGACGGGCATCTTGCGACGACGGTCCACTCGGAAATACAGAATGTCTTTGGGATCAAATTCAAAATCGAGCCACGAGCCACGGTAAGGAATCACGCGGGCAGAAAAAAGCAGCTTGCCGCTGGAGTGGGTCTTGCCACGATCGTGCTCGAAAAACACGCCCGGCGAGCGATGGAGCTGGCTCACGATGACACGCTCGGTGCCGTTGATCACGAACGAGCCGTTGTCGGTCATCAGCGGGATGTTGCCCATGAAGACTTCTTTTTCACGGATCTCTTTCACCGTCGGCTTGGCAGCCTCGCGGTCATAGATCTTCAGACGCACTTGGGCACGAATAGGAGCCTCAAAGGTCTGGCCGCGCAGCTGGCATTCGCGCACGTCAAAGGCGGGATGGCCTAATGTGAAGTACAAGAAATCCAGCTCGGCCATGCCGTTGTGGCTCTTGATCGGGAAAATCGATGTGAACGCGGCCTGAAGGCCCTGATTCTTACGCTCGGTCGGGGGACAGTCGGCCTGCAGAAACGCCCGGTACGACTCAAGCTGAGTCGCCAACAGGTAGGGAATGTCCAGCACCGGCTTACGTTTGGCGAAACTTTTGCGAATGCGCTTTTTCTCGGTGAAGTTGTATGCCATCACGGCTCCTATGAAGAAGTCCTTAAAAATTCAATCGAATGACCATTCGATCAACTTCAAGCCCACTGCACTGCTTACCATTCCGAGCTATGCGATGGTGACGCAGGGCATCACCATGGCGCAGCCCGCGCGGCCCGGCGCACGATAGACGTGCACCGGCGCGCGACACGGCAATTACTTCAGTTCGACCTTGGCGCCTGCCTCTTCGAGCTGCTTCTTCAGGGCTTCGGCATCGGCCTTGTTCACGCCCTCTTTCACAGGCTTCGGAGCACCGTCAACCAGGTCTTTGGCTTCTTTCAGGCCCAGACCGGTGGCAGCACGCACAACCTTAATCACTTCAACCTTCTTGTCACCGGCAGCGGCCAGCACCACGGTGAAGTCGGTCTTCTCTTCAGCGGCAGCACCACCGCCACCGCCAGCAGCAGCGGCAGGCGCTGCAACGGCAACTGCAGCAGCCGCAGCTGACACGCCAAACTTCTCTTCCATCGCCTTGATCAGTTCGGACAGCTCCAATACCGACATTGCGCCAATGGCTTCTAATACTTGGTCTTTACTCATGTTCAAACTCCAGATTTCAGTTCAGTTGTTAACGTTTAGATGTCTTGACGATCTAGGCCGATTCTTTTTCGCGTTTGTCACGCAACGCGGCAACCGTGCGAACAAATTTCGACGGTACTTCGTTGCACGTACGAACGAACTTGGCGATCGGGGCCTGCATCGTACCGAGCACTGTTGCGAGAAGCTCATCACGCGAGGGCATGCTGGCCAGCGCTTTCACGCCGTTGGCATCCATCAGGTAATTGGGCATCGCACCCGCTTTGATAACGAAGACATCGTTGCCTTTGGCAAAGTCATTCATGACTTTTGCTGCGGCCACGGGGTCTTTCGAAATGCCGTAAATCAACGGGCCTGACATCTGTCCGGCCAGAGATTCAAACGGCGTTCCGGTAACGGATCGACGGACCAATGTGTTTTTCAACACACGCAGGTACACGCCGGCGTTACGCGCCTTCTTGCGGAGATCGGTGATGTTGGCCACATCAAGACCACGGTACTCGGCAACGATGATGGACTGGGCCGTTGCCACCTGGGCAGAGACCTCATCAATCACCACAGCCTTCGCTTCGCGGTTTAGTGCCACATTTCACTCCTTCTCAATGTTTCGCCTCCCAGCACAGGGAATTGAAACGGTTGAAACCGGCGATATCCTTGAAACGTCGATGCCTGTCCGCCAAACCAGCCGAGCAACTGAACACCGATGTCCTTGGGGTCGCCATCTGCGTTGGGAAAACATTCGGTTACGAACATTTAATTAAGTGCCCAGACTGCGGCACCCCAACGGTCTTTGATAACCTGCAGCCACCTGCCTATGCGGGCGGCTGCAGCCCAAAGTTCTGTTTTAAAACTCCTTATGCCGCTGCAATCGAGGCCTGGTCGACACGGATGCCGGGGCCCATGGTGGTCGAAATGGCCACCTTGCGCAGATACACACCTTTCGACGACGACGGCTTGGCCCGGTTCAGGGCATCGATCAATGCCACCAGGTTGGTTTTCAGCGCGTCAATCTCAAAGGAGGCCTGGCCGATCGTGCAGTGAACGATGCCGGCCTTGTCGGTGCGGTACTGCACCTGACCGGCTTTTGCATTTTTC
>JACCEB011947732.1_pt1 | contig 14792 bp, 1 predicted proteins | sample 7454761 | NCBI WGS metagenome assembly JACCEB01 (sample SAMN15323454, study PRJNA562643) | freshwater metagenome | isolation source: river surface water | place: USA:Blue River Watershed | collected 2017-08-18 | reverse complement strand
GCAGGGCGGTGAATGGCCTGGACTTGAATGGGCGGTAATTCGTCGATCATGGCAGCTCCTTGGTATCAGGATATGCGCGATTGAGAGGGAATGCAATTCGGGGTGTCGGATCGGGGACGATTGGTTTGGAGGCAAGGCCCGTTGAGATAAGATTTGTTGATTTTCTTACTATTAACAATTAGTATGGGAGCCATAACATGGACATTGTCGCCTGAGGACATTGGCTGGGTTCCAAATTTTCCTTATGTTGAGCGACAGCACTGCACATTTGATTTTCAGACCTGCGGGTCTTCCTCAGGAACATTAGATTCCAATGAAGACGCGTGATCCTCTCCCAAGCCATCACAACGAACTGCAAACCTCTGGGAAGCTACGTCGTTGGGTAAAAACCTCTGCCGCAAAGAGAGCGGGGCCTGAACATTTCTTGTGGGCGATTGCCTTGGCATTGCTGGCTGACCAGTCAAATGCCTCCTTGAGGGAGGCCTTCGTGAGGGCCTTGGACAAGGACATCGATGACACGGCCTTGTCTAACTTCCAAAAGGCCACGCCAGCTCAGCCTGAGCAGCAAAACTTCGACTCAGAGCTTTGGGCATCAGGGGTGAAGACGGATGCAGCCGCCGAATTCACTGCGCCTGAGCCAGATATTTTGGCACTGAACAGCACCGATACAAGCCACCTTGAATCCAAGGCGCAGACCGCCGTGATCTCCTCAGATCCTGGGGCCGTGCATGAGTCCTCAGAGGCTCCTACTGAGTCCGAGAAGTTACCCGAAGAACCTGAAACTTCAGCAGCAACTGGGTCGCGCAAGCTTTATCCAGTGGCGCCCATAGGCGGTGGTGGCGGTGGCGGCGGCAGCGCCAGCAGCTTGAGCCTCGCAACCAGCGGTGCTTCAGGGTCGGTCATCAAGGGTTATTTGGACCAAGCCATCGTTTGGCGGGACAAGGACGGCGATGGGGCCTTCACTTTTGTCGACGAGAACGCTGATGGCGTGTTTCAAATTGGCGAAACAGTCAACGACTACTTCGCCATCACAGATGAGAGTGGCAACTTCACGGGCCTAGCTGGTTCGGGGGCTTTTCATGTTTTTGGCGGCACAGACCGCTACGGCACAGGTTTAGCGTTTGAGGGTGTTCTGATGGCACCCGAAACAGCGAAGGTGGTGACATCGCTGACCACCTTGGTACAGGCTGTGCGTGAGTCATCCGCCACCAGCAAGCTCACGCCGGATCAGGCGGTTGCCGCTGTCAAAGCCATGTTGGGTTTGGGGGCCAATGTCACCAGCGATGATTTGTTGAACATCGATCCGGTTTCGCAGGCCTATAACAGCGCCAACAGCGCCGACCAAGCCAAGTACCTCGGGCTCTACGCTAAGTCTGCGCAACTGGCCAACATCCTGGTGGTGGGGGCTGCAGCAGTTCAGAAGGTCAATGCCAGTGTTTCGATGGCAGACGCCTCTTTGTCGGTGGTGCAGGCTCTGGGCGAAACTTACCTTGCGGCGGTTTCCGCTCCTGGAGGGGTGGTCCAAGCGGTCGATTTGGGCAGCACCAACTTCATTCGTCAGGTGATGGACAACATTGACAGTCCTAACCCCTTGGCAGCTGTGTCAGACATCACCACGGCTCTGTCCCAAGTCAACCAAGCTGTTCAAAATGTCGTAGCGCAAGCGGATGTGAATTCCAAGGCCTCGCTGAACGCGCTGGTGGCCACTGAGTACGCCTCGCAATACAGCCTGACAGCCGACATTCTGGGCAAAACCAATGCCGATGGCTCCATTCGCTCACTGGACGCCGCCGCCTACAGCGGAACGCAATTGGACGCCAAGTTACAAGACATTCAGGCGGTGGTCGGATCCTTGTCGGCGCCGGCGCAAGGGGGGCGTGGTCAAGCCATCAAGCCTTTCTTGTCGGCCCCCAACAACGCCAGCGCCTCATCAGGACTCACCCTGGTGGGAGGCGAGCGACTGTCTTCGGATTACACCTATCAACTTCAACAGGACTTGAACAAGGACATCGTTGCGGGTGACAAATTGCTTGTATTGGTCAATGGCGTTGCCTTTAAATCAACCATCGTCACGCCAGAGCAGGTCACAGCCCAAAAAATCCAAGTGACGCTGGACCCCTCTGCCTGGGGAAACTTGACACCCAATGCGGTAACTGCCAGTTACGCCGTAACCACCCGTTTTGACACCGCCAGTGGGGTGTCAGGCGGAGAGTCGCGTCCTTGGGTGGTGACGGTAGACAACCAGGTCAGCGTTCCCAAATTGGCCTGGAAGGTCGATACAGGCCGTGCTGGTGAATCGCTGACGTTTCTGGATGGCGTCACACAAAACGCCAATTTCACGGTGGTGGGCAATGCAGAATTGAATGCCACGGTGAAGCTGGGAGTTCTTCTGAACGACGGTCTTGAGCAGCTTTACACCCTGCAAGCGTCTGGCACGCAGTTTGAGGTGTCGTCGCAGGCGCTGAAAATGAACGCGGAAGGGCGTTATGTCGTTCGTTTGCAGGAGGTTGACCTCGCGGGTAACGTCTCCGCCTGGAGTCAGCCCATCAGCTTGGTGGTTGACCAAACTGCGCCAGTAGTCACTCTTGCCAACTTTGACAATTTATGGAGCCTGAATGATTTAAGTGCTGTCAGCATTGGCGCTCTGGTGGATGACCCATTGTCCAAACTTTCCTGGACTTTGAAGAATGCTCAAGGGAACGCTGTTGAGGTTTCTTGGAGCGAGAGCAACCGTCAACTGACCGGCAATCTGTCTGCGCTGCCTGAGGGGCGCTATGTGCTTGCCGTGTCCGCCACCGATGTGGCGGGCAACACCTCCGTGGCTGCCAGCCGTGAGGTGGTCGTGGACAAGACCGCCCCGAGCCTGCAATTGCCCAGCTTCCCTGGCGCCGCCTCTGCTGCGGTTAACCTTGCCAATGCCACTTCCGGTGTGGTGCTGACTGGGACAAGTGGGGGGGCAGAGACGGGACAGATCGTCAAACTTTCCCTGGTTGCTGATTCAGGAAGCCAGCGGCTTGAGGTTCAGAGTTCCCTGACGAATGGGGAGTATGCCGTCAGTTTGAGTCCTCAACAGCTGAGCGCGTTGTCTGATGGGGCCTACACCTTGCAGGGCGAAGTGTCAGACTTGGCGGGCAACCTGGCCAAGGTGAGTCAGGCCGTGACCGTTGATCAAACGCCACCTTCTCTGACATTGGCCGTCGAAGGTTCCGATGTCCTACGGATCAATCAAGGGATGATCCAAAAAGGGTTTGCTTTATCTGGCACAGCCGCTGGCGTAGAGAACGGTCAATCCTTGGCGCTGAATTTGGCCAACGCCGCAGGAGGCCTTTCCTGGAACTTTCAGACCCATGTTCAAAACGGCGCATATCGCATCCCATTGTCGGCCCTGGACCTGAAGGGGTTCACGGATGGCCAATATGCCGCCACAGTCACGGTCGCAGACAAAGCAGGCAACGCAACCGAATTGCAACAATCCTTGTCGGGCGCTGTGAGTGCGCCGGTGGTCAGTGTCGTGCCTCTGGCCGACAATTTGCTCAATGCCGCTGAGTTGCTCTCACCCTTGACGCTGCCCGTGTCTGTGACTGGCGCCGATGTGCGGCTGAATTTTTCTTTGACGCGCACGGGGGATGCCCAAGCAACGTTTAACACGCTGATGTCCCTTGAAGGGGGCAAGCTTTCCGGCAACATCAGCAGCTTGCAAGATGGCGAATACCGAATTGCCTTGCAAGGTCTTGACGCCAATGGCAACGCCAGCGCGGTGGTGACCCAGCGTTTTGTGGTGGACCGTACGTCCCCCGTTTTGACGCTCAGCACGCCCACGTCAATGACCGGGACTGACATCCGTTTTTTGAATCAGTCGGCCAAGGCATCGGCTTTGACTTTCAGCGGCAAAGCCGAGGGTGCAGAGGCGGGGCAGGCGGTTTCCTTGGCGCTTTCCAGTGTGACTTCGCCCCTAGTGCTTTTGGGGCAATGGAGCGCTGTCGTTAACGCCAAAGGTGAATTTGCGCTGACCCTTTCCAAAGAAACCCTCGCGCCTTGGTCTGAAGGTGCCTATGTCTTGAAAGCGCAAGTTGCGGACCGGGCGGGCAATGCTGCGACGCCGATCAGCTTTCCTTTCACTGTGGACACCTTGCCGCCGAATGCGCCCAGCAGCCTGGCGATGACAGCGCTTGCCAGCAATGACACCGGGGTCTCCAGCAGCGACCGCATCACCCAAAAAACCACGGGGCTTCAGTTTCTAGGGCAGGCGCAGGTTGCCGACCAGGGCGCAACAGTGCTCTTGTATGACCAAGGCAATTTGCTCAGTGGGCCGGTGGCGACGGTGCTACCGGATGGCAGCTTCGCCTTTGCCAATGTCAGCCTGAGTTCTGGCGACCATGCCTTGACCGCGCGCCTGAAAGATGCTGCCGGAAACCTCAGTGCCTTGCCCTCGGGGGCTTCCTCGTTGGCGGTCACGGTTGACAGTCAAGCGCCTTCTGTTTTGAAGTTGAGCGTCCCGGGTTCGGCGGTCTATGACCGCGGCCAAGTGTTGAGCTTTGTCCTCCAAGGCAGTGAGCCCTTGTATGTGGCAGGGACCCCGCGCCTCAATTTGCAACTGGACAGCCCAACCCCTCGCTATGCCAGCTATGTCTCCGGCAGTGGCACCAATCAATTGGTGTTCAATTACAAAGTGGCCTCCGGCGACTTGGACACCAACGGCATCGTGCTTTCTAACCTGGACTTGCGCGGTGGCACGGTGACCGACCTGGCTGGCAATGCCTTGAATCTGACGCTGAACAATGTGGGGGCTTTGTCAGGCGTCAAGGTCAATGGCGCAGTGGTTGGCTCCTCGGCAGACGGCTATCTGGTGAATGTGACGATCTTTTCAGATGCCAACCATGACAACGAGATCAGCGATGGCGAAGCGGTCGGGGGAAGCATTGGGGCAGGGGTGTTCTCGCTGCCAGGGGGAACTGGCCATTTGATCATGCGTGGAGGCTCCGACATTTCCACAGGGCAGCCATTTGCGGTGCAGTACGAGGCCCCCGAAGGATTTTTGGTGATCAACCCGGTCACCACGTTGATGGCAGAGTATCAAAGCAAGAAGGGGTTCGTGGCTGCCACGGCCACGGAAGAGGCACATTACACAGCCAGCAACTCAGCAGTGGTCGCCAAACTGTTGAGTGCAGGCCTTTTTGCCGGACATTTGCCATTGGCACTTCAATCTTCTTCGGCCGTGGCCGAGGATGTGCTGGCTGCCTACGATCCCTTCCGCGAAGCAGCCAATACGGCCGCCTCGGTCAGCGACCAATCGGCTGCCGTGTCCTATCAGAAGACCGCCGCCATGCTGGCGATTTTGTCGGATATCGGCGGTCAAGCTTTGGCGGGAACCGATGGTGCTGGGGGACATCAGGCCACCGAAACCAGTGTCGCAATGATGCGTGCCGTGGCCGACGCTTTGGACACTTTGCCAGTGGGGTTACAGCAAGCCTTGCAAGACCCTCAGTGGGTAACGAGCTTCATGCAGTCAGCCGTCCAGAACTTAGCCTTGAGCCTGACGGCTTCACAAAGCGCAGCCATCCATGGGGTGGCAGGGGTCATGGCCGAAGCCAATGAACTGATTGGCAACGTGGATGTCGCCACTTTGTCGCAGGGGGCCTCGCCCTTGGCACTTTTGCGCCAGATTGTGTCTGTGCAAAGTGTGGTTCAGGGCGATTACCTGAGCGATTTGAAAATACAAATGGGTAACGACCCAACGGCCGTTCCAACGCTCTCTGCTGCATCCATGAAGTCCGGCTTGGCGTCTGCAGTTGCCAACGCCATTGTGGGGCCGATCATCCCTTCCAGCTTCAAAGTGGCTGCTTACCAGGAGGGCGGGGCCGCGGCCGCTTCCCTAGATGTGTACGAAAGCGATGGTGCGGGGCACGGTTCTGTCGTCAATCTGCATGTCATGCGTGGCGGCGGGCTGGATGGAACGGTTGTCTTGAGTTATCAAGTTTCGGGTTCGTCCGGACTTGACCCAGCTCGCTTCGTTGGGGGCGCCATTCCTTCAGGCACGCTGACCTTTGGACCGGATGTTTCTGAGCAATGGCTGAAGATCGAACTGGTTGACAACCAACTTCGGCAAGACAGCGAGTTGCTCAGTTTTTCATTGAAAGACCTTTACGGTAACTCGCAGTTCACCGACTTGGCAGGCACTTTGGTCGCCCAGTCCAAGGTCTTGGTGAACCTGCTCGACGATGACCCCAATACACCTCAAATCACAGCGCCTGCTGAGTTGGCAACCGGCGCGGGGGCCACAGTTGTTGCAGAAGGCTTTAGCCTCGACTATTTTGACGCACAGGCCAGTTTGGCGGTGACTTTAAAGGCTGTGCATGGCAGCTTGGGGTTGCTTGCCTCGAATGGTTCAGTGATTCAAAACCTGACAATAGGCAGCGATGCGGCAAGTTATAGCTTGCAAGGGAATTTGTCAGACATCAACAATGCATTGTCCCGGTTGACCTTCACTGGCGATGCAGATGCGACTGACGGTGGTATCCGCATTACAGCCCAACCGGTGGGACGCTCCGTCGTCGGTTCGGCGGATATGGCCATCATCGTTCATGCCGGCCCTGAAATCTCGGCTGTGTCATCGCCCGTGGATGTGGTGGCTGGAACGCTGTCCAACGTCAGTGTTCCTCTGGTGTCAGACAAAGACAGCAATGAGCTGAGTGTCCAAGTTACGACGAGTGACGGCGAATGGGCTTTGCCTCGGTCCAGCAACGTGGTGGTGGAGCGTTCAGCGGTTGGCAGCTTGTTGCTTCATGGCAATGCGTTGGATTTGAACGATGCCTTGAGCACACTTGCGGTTACAGCCACACCCGGTCGGTCCAGCCTGAGCGTGAACCTTTTGGTTTCAGACGGCGACCCGCTCACCCCGGATGCAATGTTGAGCTATGCAATGGCCGTACAACAAGCAGCCCCAATACTTCAACTCCCTCTGGCTGCCAATTACAAAGGCGGCCTGGCATCAGCCTTGCCCAGCATCAAAATGTCGGATGCAGACAGTGCAATGCTGACGATGACGGTGACAGCCTCTGCAGGAACCCTCCTACCCGGGGACATGTCAGGGGATGCCAGTTTGCTGGCGCAGACAGCCACGTCTTTGACGGTCAATGGCAGCACGGCCAGTTTGTTGGCAACTTTGAAGGGTTTTCTTTACAGCGCGCCGCAAAACGGTCAACCTGTTCTTTCTTTTTCGGTCAGTGACGGTCATGAAATCGTCCACAAATCTCTTGCTGTGATGGTTCTGGACAACCAGGCCCCACAAATTGGGGGCGATGTGTTGATCCCAGACACTGTAGAGGACACCTCACGGCTCATCACGCTCACGCCGACAACATTATTGGATACTGATTCGACGGCAATTCCTAGTCAGGTTCGCATTTTGACGATTGAGGGCGGCACTTTGTCATTCGCCAATGGCGACCCTCTAACCCTTGGCCCTGAAGGCAGCTTGATTCCCCTGGCTGACGGCCATGCCAGTTTGCGCTTTGTGCCTGAGGTCAACCGAACCCAAGCAGCCACGGTCAGCTATGCGGTGGTCGATCCTGCATTGAGCAGCCTGAATTCTGAAGCTTCAGTGGCTTCGCTTCCGATTACGAGTGTCAACGACGCGCCGACCCTGCAGATTCAAACGGCTGCGCTGAGTTTTACCGAGAACAGTGCGTCTGTTTTGGTGGCACCCAATGTTGCTTTGACGGATCTGGACAGCACGCAACTTTCTGCGGCAACTGTGCGTTTGTCGAAAGCCCAAGCAGGCGATGTATTGTCCGCTGACGGAAGCGACCTGATTGCTTCTTCCTACCAGCTGGACACTGTCACAGGCATTGGAGTCCTCACGCTGACTGGGCTAGCCAGTCTGGACCAATACAAAGCAGCACTGCAATCGGTCAGTTACAGCAACTCGCTGGATAACATCAGTGACGTGTCACGTCGAATAGAAATTTCAGTTACCGATGTGAACAACGCTACGCTGGGCAAGTCCCAGGTCAGCGCGATCGTGGAACGCAGCTTGGAGGTCATTCCAATCAATGATGCGCCTTCGGTCCGGATCTCATCGGCTGTGACCGAGTTCACGGAGGGCATGAACAGCAATAAGTTGTCTGCCTCTGTTCAACCGGTCCAAGGCATGACGGCCAACGATCCTGATGGGGGCCTGCCTGCCACCTTATCAGGTGCCCGTTTGGTGTTGACCAGTGGCTACCGCCCTGGTGAAGATCTTTTGTCGGTCAGTTCAACCAGCGGCACGGTCAAATCTAATTTTGATGTCACCACTGGCACCTTGACGCTCAGCGGAGAGGCGAGCCTTTCCCAATACACCACCTTGTTATCGGCGGTGACCTATCAAAACGCGTCCGCCAGCCCGACAGAGGGTTTACGCACAGCCAGCATGGTGCTCACTGACTCTCTTGGCGCGAGCAGTGCGGCAGTCAGCGCCTCCTGGAAAGTCAGTGCCTTCAATGACAAAGCAGAGCTGGATTTATCGGGAAGTGATTTCAGCAACCCTCACAACACGACAGGGTTTTCCAGCGACTTAGGCGCTGTCGCCATCGCGCCCAATGCCAGTTTGCGTGACCTGGATGGAAGCCAGATGAGCTCTCTGAAAGTGGTGTTGAGTGGCGCCCAGCCAGGCGACACACTGCAGTTGTCCTTGGCTGCGACAACGGCCGCGAAAGCAGCCAATTTGAGTGTCCAAATTTCTGGTCATGCTTTAGAGGTCACAGCGTCGGGTACTTCAAAACTGGCCAGCATTGCGGCGTTTGAAAATGTTTTAAGAGGCATTCAGTTTGACCACGTCAAGCAGGACCTGGCCGACACCGTCACCGGTAACCGCACGCTCACGGTAACAGGCGTAGATGACAGCGGCAATGTCATGGCCGCAGGAAGTGTGTCCCTGTCTTTGTCCCCAGGTGCTTTGGCGCGTGTGGTCAGCAGCGATGACCCGATCGACGCCAGCAAGAAAATTTACACCGTCACCCTCAGCGGGGTGGCCAACTCAGACAATTTGCTGGTTGACCTCTCTTCCTCCTTGGTCGCAACAGACGGTGGTCGGCAGACGGTTGCCAATTTGTTCAAGGCAACCGCAATTGACGCCAGCCAATTGAATCCGAGCGGCATATCCAGCATCAATTTGGTGGGCAGCAAAGCTGCCAACAAGATCACGGGATCGGCTGGCGGCGATGTGATTTCGGGTGGCGGTGGCGCAGACACCTTGGTAGGCGGCGAAGGGGAAGACACATTTGTTGTCAAGGCGACGGACCTCTCCAGCTTGAGCGCAGAGGGTGGCAACTCAGGCGTGCTAGGAGACACGCTGCGTCTGCTGGGCCCAGGGGCGGTGGTAACCAATGCGTCCTTCTCAGGGATCCAAGGCGTAGAAAACTTGCAGCTGTCAGGAAGCTCGGCATTTCAGGTCACCACTGACCGATTTGCCCAAATTGATGCCGCAGGCCATGCTGCGGGGGGTGTCGTTGTGAATGCATCAGCTCGACTGGGATCCGTGACCTTGGTCGGCAGCTCGCAATCTGATGATTTGCAAGGGGGGACAGGGAATGACGTGTTGCAAGGCGGTGCAGGAGACGACACGCTCAATGGGGGGCTAGGTGCCGACAGCCTGACGGGCGGCGCTGGCAATGATGTGTTCGTTTGGCGCGCTGCGGATGCGGGTCAGACTCCAGCGGATGTGATCACCGATTTGGCTGTGGGAGACGCCATTCGAATTCAAGGACTGACGGGCTTGCAATGGCGCGCTCAGGACACGCAACGTTCGGCCACAACCCTGGATGCATGGCTGGGCGCTTCGAATGGCCGCACTGTTTTGTACGTTGAGACAGTTCCAGACGCGAAGTCATCGGATTGGGTCTCCCTGGAAATTGCCTCTGGCATCAGGACCCGTGGTTGGGTTGCTACCGAGAGCTCACAAGAACTGTTCTTGACCATTCCTGTGAATGTTCCATCCGTCTTGATTGTGCCGAGTTCAAGCGAAAAATTGCCTTTGACTGCCAGCGGCAAAGGTGCCTCTACCGTGGTCTCCGGTGTTTCGGTTCAAGACGCTGCGACCGATTTGCAAAGCGTCAGCGTAGTTGCGCGTGGCGGCACATTCTCACTGGATGGAAAGTCTGAGCTGACGCAGTATGAGTTGGTCGGTACAACAGCGCAAGTGAATTTGAAGCTGGCGCAACTGACTTTCGTAGCGTCGCAGAGAACTGACAAAGGCATTGTCACTGCCTTAGATTTGACGGTCCATGACGATGTCAACCCCGATTCGCTCTCTGTCAAGTCTGTCTTTTTCAACGTACCCAACTCGGCTCCCACGCTTTCGCAAGCGGTCTCCTCGCAGATCCAAACGACCGTTGGCCAAGCCTTTCCATTGAAGGGATTGACGGTATCGGATGTGGACGGGGGAACCTTGGCTTTGACAGTCAGTTCCTCCGCCAGCCTTGGCAGTTGGGTACAAACGCCAGGAACTGCACTGCTAGGCGTTGTGGCTACGGGCTGGGGCGGTACCTCCTTGACTTTGCGCGGCACGGCCCAGCAGTTGAATGCATTCCTTGAGCAGAGCGAAACCTCAGGCCTGTCATTCTCAGCGCAGTCTGTGGGCAGTGGCTCTTTGAAGCTGAGTATTTCTGATGATCGCAATGACACCAGCGTGCAGCGCAGCCTAAGCTTGACTGTTCAACCCATTGCACCTGGCAAGCCCGATTTGTTGTCGACCAGTGACAGTGGTAGCTCTTCAATTGACAACTTGACAAACGCTGTGAAGCCAAGTTTCTCAGTTTCGCTCAATGGCACCGGTGCGTCAGCCGGCATGTTTCTTCAATTGCGCAATGACGGCAGCCTGTTGGGTTCCCATGTATTGACCAGTGCCGAGGTGACCGATCAAGTTGCCGTGGTTCGTGTCGGCGAGGGATCAGACATCCTTTCAGTTTCAGAGCTGAAGGAGGGGACGTTTAATTTCTTTGCGCAATTGCAGTCAGGATCAATTGTTTCGGCTGCCTCTAATGCGCTGCAAGTCAATGTCGATACCTCAGCGCCAACCCCCTACTTTCCTGTTTTGGCAGCAGAAGATGACACTGGCGTATCCTCCAAGGACGCCATCACGCGGCAGGTTTCTGGGTTGACATTTTCAAGCGCGTCAGAAGCTGGCGCACGCGTGAGTATTTTTGAAGGTACCAAGGAACTCGGCAGCGCAATCGCCAATGCTCAAGGAGTTGCCTCCGTCGATTTAAGCCTTTCCCCAGGACTGCATCAATTGACGGCGCGCGCAACAGACCTTTTTGGAAACGTCAGCGAATTTTCTGCTGGCAGCAGCATCATGGTCGACACGGCTTCTCCCGGTGTGGTGGACCGCCTAAGTCTGTACCCCACTGATGGTGCATATGGCCGGAAATCAACACTCAATTTCGATTTGACCTTCACTGAACCTGTCAAAGCCTCTGCCGGCGCCTTTGTGGGATTGACTTGGGATGGTTTGGTGTCGCCAGTTCAGGCAAATCTTTCAGCGGTCCAACCCACGGCTACAGACAATGAAACGGAAAGTTTGGCCGCAGTTTCAGCCGAGGGCTCGTTGGTGTTACGTTTTTCATACACCGTCTCCAGCACAGACAACGCGCCTCAAGGCATTCGCATCATCGGGGCCCAAGGGGTCGTTGATTTGGCTGGCAATGCCGTGAACGCCATCAGCAAAGATTTACCTCATGTCAAGTTAGACATTGCATTGTCCAATCCGCCGCCCGTTTCAGTTCAAGATGTGGCCACTGCATCGGCTGCTGGCGCTTCTGCGGCGGATTTTGTCAAAGGCAATGTTCTTGACAACGATGCTGACCCAGAGGGCGAAACCTTGACGCTTGTGGGTATGGGCGCCGGCACGGTGAAGTTGACGGAACTGCCTGATCTAGGGACGTCTGCTGTCAAAGGTTCCTATGGCGAGTTAAGTGCTGACAGCCTGGGGCAGTTCACTTACGTTCCTTATGAAAACCGCTCGTTAGCGCAAGGGCAATCTGTCAAGGACACCTTTACCTACAGTGTCACGGATGGCCATCAAAATTTCACGACCTCCAAATTGACCATCACTGTGCTGGGCGCAAACGACCCGCCAGCAACAGCTCCCTGGCCGATTGCAAAAATAGCCGAGGTTGACCAGAGCGGGCAGACCTTGGATTCGGGACTTTCTGGTACCTTGACTGCGACTGACCCGGACAACAATGCCACCCTAACCTTTGGTTTGCTCAACCAGAATGCGAATGACAAAGTACTGAGCGCAGAGGGAACCTTTGTCGTTTTGTATTTGGACGCCTCTAGCGGTGCTTACAACTTGGTCAAGAAAGCGGCGGCCATTGAGAGCTTAAGCAAAGGGGAGGTCGTCAGTGACAGTTTTGTGGTGACAGTTTCAGATGGCTTGGCCCCACCCGTTCAACAAACTTTCACAGTCCAGGTATCTGGCGCCAATGATGCGCCTGCCACGGCATCGGTGAAATCTGAAGTCGTAGAAGATGCATCTTTGCTCAAAGGTCAGTTGACTTCAAGCGATGTAGACGTGAAGGACACGACAGCCAGTTTTACGCTGGACAAAGCGATCGCAGGCTTGAGCGTGAATGCCAGCGGCACCTGGCAGTTTGACGCAACGAATGCTGCATACCAATACCTTGCGAATGGCGAGAAGTTGGCCCTGAATGCGCCATACACAGTCACTGACAACCTGGGCGCTAAAGCCCAAGGCGAATGGACGTTGGTAGTGACGGGGGTAAATGATGCGCCGCAGGTCTTGGGAAACTCGGCCAAGGTCATTGATGAACTGGCTGGATTGAACGATTCTTCTATTTGGCTGAGCACCTCCGGTATTTTGTGGGTCAGTGACCCTGAGGGTGATACAAGCATCAACATTTCTTCTGGCAATCCAACATTGCTGTTGATCTCAGCCGATGGCGTGGTGCTGAACAGCACCAGCTTAGACAAGTTATCCCAAACCAATTCATCTTCACAAACACAGTCTGACTATTGGCTAAGGCAGGCGCTGACTCACGTTGAAATTTCAGCTCACCTTGATCCTGATACGTCCAATGAGATTATTTGGAGTCTGAGCGTACAGGACAAATACCTTGATTTTTTGCAACCTGGCGAATCGCTCAAATTCAATTTTCCTTTGCAATTTTCAGACGATCTGGGCGCCAGCTCGGCCCGGGATATTGAGGTTGTGTTCAATGGGGCAAAGGACGTAGCCAATCCTGATGTCTTCTCGATTGTTAAGCCGATAAATCAGGGCAACACCTCTGAGGTGCTCAATTCAGTTGGCAATGTGCTGTCGAATGATTTAGGGTCAAATCCATTGAAGGTCAGCGCCATTGAGGCAGTTTGGCCCGATTCAATGATCGTTACTCAGGCCGTTTCTGTCACCAATTTACAAAGCTTGGCTGGCGCCATCGTGGGCACCACGAAAATCTCTGTGGATGTGCTCGCCAAAAGTGACTTGTTCACTGGCGTCAGCGCAAACAGCTCGGTCATCTCGATGACATTTGACGCAACTTCCGTGACCAAAGTGGCGCAGTCTGCCAATCCAGATTTGTTCAGCTTGCCAAGCTACCAATTGAGCCCCAATGGCACTGCTGACTTTTTTCTGGCGAATGACGGCGAAGTGTCCACCATTCCCAAGGGCACGTTGCTGACCACGGTGTATTTCACCATCCCCAGCACCAGCACCTTGAAAATCAACATGATCGACTTGTTCTTGGCGGCTGGTAGCTACAACAGTTCAGGAAGCCATCTGATTGAGTATGAATTACCTGGAAGCCAAGTGAGTGGCATGTATGGCTCCTTGCTGGCCAACGTCGATGGCAGCTTCAATTACATCGTCGACAATAACAACCTTGCTGTTCAAGCATTGAAAGCCGATAGCCCGGCGTTGACTGATGTGTTCATGTACACCGTCAGTGATGGGCAGAATACCTTTACAGCTCCAATCATCTTTGGCATTTACAGCGAGCAAGGATTGCCCAACGCTGGGATGACGACTGACATTTCATCTGATGGCGTTTTTGCTGACGAGACAACGGTCAGTCTTGATGAGAGTTCGACACTTGCTTACTATGATTCGGGCACTTTGTATTTGACGCCCACTGCTGTTGCGGCGGATATGCCACCTTCGCGACCCTTAGCGCCAATAAGCCTCAAAGACTTAAGCCTGTTCAGTGTCGACCATGTCAATGTTGCACAAGAAGTAGGGGTGAATTTGGGCGTTGACCAAGCGACCATTGATGTTCTGAAAGATATCCTGTCAGGATTTCTCACTGATCACAAGACCAGCTATAAACACGTTTTTGGCGATGCCGGCGCTACCTTGGTCATGGACAACGGTTCATTTGCATCCTTGATGGCGGACGCCTCAACATCACAAACCGCTTCCGCACAAGAGCATTTGATGGAGGCTTTGCTCGCCATTGGGGTCAAGCATGTCGATGTGATGCCCACGACCGTTTCGCCTCTTAAGACTTATGAGCTGAATCCTGTGACCTTGCTTCCGGTCGAGATCACCTTGTTGGGAGCCCAGACGACCGATGTCGCCAAAGCACTGGTCCAAGCCACATCCCAGCCTTGAAATATGAAGCCCTGTGACCCAAAGAAAAAGGACTTCGATTTCTCGAAGTCCTTTTTAAATTTGGCTCCCCGACCTGGGCTCGAACCAGGGACCTACGGATTAACAGTCCGGCGCTCTACCGACTGAGCTATCGGGGATCAAGACTTAAATTGTAACGCAATTTTCAGCGTTTTTGACAGTCCAT
>JACCEB010224827.1_pt1 | contig 14816 bp, 9 predicted proteins | sample 7454761 | NCBI WGS metagenome assembly JACCEB01 (sample SAMN15323454, study PRJNA562643) | freshwater metagenome | isolation source: river surface water | place: USA:Blue River Watershed | collected 2017-08-18 | reverse complement strand
TTTTAAATAAAGAGCTTCCTAAAGAGCATTTAGATGCTTTTGCTACTCCATATGTATATTACAAAATTATGAAATCAATTGATGAATTTAATAATTTATCTGAAAGTAATCAATTACTTATTGTAAAATATGTAAAAGAAAATAAAAATTATGATTATAGTGATATTAGAAATAATAAAGAAATATCACAATTGTATACTCGTATTTTTTTTAATTACAATTCTAATTCATTATTTCTTGATGACCTTTTTCATTGTAATATGGAAAATATTAAACATTCAACTATTGAAGCTCAATTTATTTCAACTTATTTTAAGTTTTTAATTAACGAACATATTATTATTGAATAAATTTAATAATAAATATTGTAAATAAATATTGTAAATAAATATTGTAAATATAAATCATAAAAAAATATAAATTAAACTTTTGTTAATGCATCTTTTGCAAGTGGATCTAAGTACTGTGTTAATAAATTAAATATATTTTTATAATATCCTTTAAAAATGATTAATATAAATGCTTCAAATGTATATAAATCTTTCATTTTTTCAATTAATTTTGAACTATTATAAATAGAATTATTTTTATTTCGTATTAGTTTATTTAATTCACTATTATTATACATTTTCTTTTTTATTAATTTTGTTAATTTATTTAACTCTTCTTTTGTATATTTAACACGTGCTTGATTATTATTTTCATTTTCTTCATTTTCCTCATTTGATTTACTTAATTCATTTGTTACATTTAAATTTGCACGTAATATAAATTTATTTACACGATTATAATCAGATAATTTTAATTCATGTAATGAAAAGTATATAGGTTGTGTAATATTTACACTTTTATTTAATCGCAATTTTGAAACATCTTGATTATGATCCGAAATATATGCAACATATTTCTTTTTCATAATTTTATTAAAAAAATTAATAAAACCTTCATATTTATGTTGATTATTCGAAACATTTGCTGTACGGAATTTCGGAATTTCTGCATTTAATTTTAAAATAGAATTTTTATATTTTTTATTTTTAAAAACAGTTTTATAAATATTATATGTAATATCTTCTAATTTTAATTCAACTTTACTGGAACCTTCGGTTCGTAAAGTAGCAGCGCCTAAGTCGTCAGCATTATCTAAAATAAGTTTATAAAGATTCGTTACATTTTCTTCTAAATTATATGACGCAATTTGACTTTTAAATGCATCACTTTGTATACTTTTTAAATATAATTTATAATCAAAATCTTGATGATATATATTTAAAGCACTATTACTTTGATTAAATGAATAAACAATATGAAATAATATATTATAAAAACGATTATTATATTTTGGATTTGAATAATAATCAAGTGCATATTTTGATAATAATATTATTAATCCTTTTGTATATATAAATCGGCGATATATTGAAATAATTTGACTTTTTAATTTCTTTTTAATTTCTTCAATTGAAATATTTGGACTAACTTTTCGTTGAGCACCATATATACTTTTAATTTTATCAATATCAAATAATTTAATATTATGTGTTAAATAAAAAGAATTTATTAATAAAATAAGTAATAAACATATATTTTTATTATTTTTTAAATTATTACTAATTTGATTATTTTTTAATAATGATACACTTAATAAATTAATTACTTCTTTTTCTTTTAATTTTCGTTTAAATTGATTTATGGCTCCTTTATTTTCATTACTTAAATCATTAAAAATTACAAAACTTCGCATTTCATTTTTAATATTATTTGTTAATTTTGCTTGATTTTTTAATGGGAAAATTATTCTTAAGCTTTTTACCAATAATTTTATTTGAAATCCACGTATTGGAATTGCTACTCCAAACTTTGTTGTTGCTAAATTAATTATTTTATCTAAATTTGATATACTTAATTGGTCTAATATATTTAATAATTTTGGAATTAATCGTACATCAATTGCTTCTGTAAAATCACCTTGATTTTGTGCTTTTTTAACAAATTTAACTTGGTCATTTACAAAATCTTGTATTAAATTATACATTTCATCATTAATATCTATAAAAATTGATGTAACATCTTTTATAGTATACATATCTAAACCCATTGAATTACTTAAACCCATTGATTCTAATGGATTAGAAGTTCCACCTTCTGCTAATGGTAATGATGATGATAAAGATTTTATAAATTTATTTATATCATTTTCTTCTAAAGAGTTTACAAATTTAGCAACATATTTTAATTTAACTAATTCAAACTTTTTCTTTTTATCTAATCCTTTTAACTCTTCAATTGCATCAAATTTAGATGGATTTATAAGTCGTAATTTAGCAATCATATTATTTAAATTTTCTGGTTTAAATATATCAAATATTTTAACAAAACCTTCTAATTGTTTGATTTTATCAGAAGCTTCAGTTACATCTCCACTTTGACCCATTTGACCTTGTAAAGCTCCTAAATTTCCCATTTGACCCATTTGACCTTGTAAAGCTCCTAAATTTCCCATTTGACCTAATTGACTTAATTGAGGTTGTTGACCCATTTGACTTAATAAATTTGTTTGAGGAATTGTTTGAGGAATTGTACTAGGTTGAGGTTGTTGACCTTTATTTATAAACTCAATTAATTGAATTGCATCAAATTCTTGATCAATACTATTAAATATTTGATTAACAATCTTTTTATCAACTTTAAAAGTACGAGTATATGTAAGTTGTGGATTTAATCTTAATAATATTTTATAATGTACCATTGATTTAATTTCTTTATCAAAATCTAAACGCTTCATTTTAAACATTTTCTTTTCAACTTCTTTAAAATAATACATATTACTTATTTTTTCAATAATATCTTGAACACTTTGTTCAATAAAAGTGCGATAATTATCAATTAATTGTAATTGAACTAATCGTGATTTGACACGTTTAATTAATTCATTTAATATATTTATATTTATTTTAAATTTAGGCATTACTATTTTTACATCATTTTTGGTAATATTATTTTTTATATTTCGTTTTTGTAATGAAAAAACATAATCAACAACTTCTTTAATACTTTTTTTAAAATCTTTTTTTGATCTTTTAATTAAACTTCCTTTTACTTCCATATCATAAAATATATCACAAATATAATTAATAACTTCTTCTTCAATCATACGTGCTTTTGTTTCTTCAATTTGACCAATATATATTGCTTTATTTGAAGTACTTCCAAATTGAGATAAATTCATACGTTTTCCACTTTTATCAAATTCTTTTACATTTGATATAAATGATTTAAACATAGATTTTTTTGAACTTTTTAATGGATTAACTTTATTTGCTAAATATTTTTGTCTATATGATTCTATTATTTGCGAACTTTGCATCATAATTATAATAATATATATAATAACTACTATATATATTATATTTTTAATATAACTATTTTTTATCTTTAGTATATAAATAATCTTTAATTTGGTTCATCTAAAGGATGATAATATAATTCAGGATATATATAAAGTGGAACTTTTAATATTTCACGGTCTAAATCAATATATTTATTCATACAATTTTTAAAACATTTATTATAACATTTATTTACACATTTATTTTTATAAAAAATAATTTTTGATTTATTATTTTCATCATTATATTTTTCAACTTGTATATCATTACTTACAAATCTGTTATCTTTAAAACCTTTATTATGTTCTATATCATATTTTGAATTTTTATAAAGTTGTTCACTATTTGATTTTACTAATAATGTATTTGGTAATATTGCTTTTGGATTTTCTAAATCACATCGTTTATCTAAACCATATGTTTGATTTATAGTATAATCTATATTTTGATTATTATTTATGAAATTTTCTTTAAAAGTATATATATCATAAATTTTATATAAAAATATTATAAGTAATAAAAGTATTAAATTTATTTTATAATCCATTTATTCTTTTGGTAAGATTATTATTTATCTAATATAATAATATATAAATAATGGCATCTTTTTACAAAAATAAAAATTTTACTGGAACTGCTTTTAATTATTCATCTCAAATAAATAATTTAGGTACTAATAATAACTCTTTTTCTTCTATCAAATTAACAAGTAACCGTTATATTATTATTTATGATGGTTTAAATTTAACAGGAAATAGTATGGTTATTATGGATGATATTCCTGATTTATCACTATATGGTTTTGATAAAAAAATTAAATCAATGGCTTTTTATAATACTATTTCACCATCTGTTGTTTATTCAAATTCATATGATGCTTGTTCTTCATTTAATTCCATTGATGCAGCTGATAATATTTATAGTTGTAGTGGTTTCTTTGTAACAGCAACTGGTTATATGGTTACTGCTGCACATTGTGTTTTATCAGATGTTTTTAATGAAACTACTCAACGTTATGACCCTTGTGTTGAATTTGATGTATCAGTATCAAATGTTAATGGAGTAAATGGAGTACATAAAGTATTTCAAGCTCGTTTAGTTGGTTATGACCAAATTTGTGATATTGCTGTTTTAAAAATAGATGGTTTAACCAATCAACAATTTTTAAAATGGGGAAAATCTCGTCAAACACCTATTGGCAGTCGCGTTTTTGTATTAGGTAATCCTGCAGGGGTTGATGAAGATTCTTTTGTTTCAGGTATTGTAAGAGATAATAAATATAATGGCGAATTTCCAGCATTTTATGTTGAATCCGTATTAACTGATGGAACAATTATTGGTGGAAATAGTGGTGGTCCATTATTAAATGGCATTGGACAAGTAATTGCTTTAACAAATTATGGAATGGGCGATTCAAATCAATTAGGTGGTGGTGTATCTCAATATATTGCTGAAAATATTGTTAATCAAATTATAGCATATGATTTAGCTAATCGTCCAATTCGTACAGATTTTGTTGCTTCTAATAATACACTTACTATACCAACTTCTTCAAATCATAAATTTATATTAAACGATGGCTCAAGAATTTATGGAGCATTAGGTGGTACATTAATTCAAATACCCCGTTATTTAATACCACTTTTTGGAGTAAATAATAATCTTTATCGTGGTGGATTTGTTATAAATATTGACCAAAATTCAAATTTAGCAAATTATATAGATTTATATGATATTATTATTTCAATAGATAATCAAGAAGTTGGTTTATTTAAAAATCAAATCACACCATCATCAATATTAGTAAATAAATCACCTTCTGAAACAATAGTTATCCAATATTATAAGATAAGTGAAGGATTTTCAACACTTCATACACAAACAATTACTTTAACAAGATATTTAAATTCAGCCAATTTTATGGATGATGTAATGAATGCAAATAATAAAGAAAAATTAAAAGTAGTACTTAATAAAGTAGTACAATTATTAAAGAGTAAAAAAAATAATGTTTTTGATTTTGTTAAATAATTTATTTTTTTGTTAATCTCTTTTTTTTACCTCCACTTATTATACAACAAGATTTAGCAACATTTGGTTCTTTACAATTTACATTTGCACATTTTTCTTTAATATGTAAATTTATATTTGAAGTATTTGTTGATGATGAAGATAAAGATTTTTTATTTAAAACATTTTTTGTTAATTCATTTAATTCTTTAATTTTTAATTGTAATAAAGTTTTAATTGCATTCTTTTTAGTTATATTTGTTTCATTTTTATATTTATTTCGTAACATTATTATTTGATTATTTAATTTTACAATTTTTTGATAAAGATTATTACTTGACATTATACTTATTTAATTAAAATATTCTATTTTAATTGAATATATTATTTATTAAAAATATTAAGTTTTTTAGAAACTTTATTATTTTTTAGAAACTTTTTCTTTTTTAACTTTTATATTTTTACTTTTTTTTAAATATAACGCAACAGAAATAGGAGCTATTACATCAAATATTTTTTTAAAAAATATATATGTTTTCTTTGAATAATATGATGCTGATTTTTTATTATTTTTATAAATAGTATAATAAAAGTTTGTAAATAAACTTTTTAATAAATTCATTATTCCAATTGCAATATATTTATCTTTATTTATTGGAGCTATTGCACTTTCTAATTTATTTTTTGTTACATCTTTTTTACCACCAATAATATCTTTTCCTCCTAAAAATATATTTTGAAGCTCTTTGTATATTTTATGCCCACCAATCATTTCATGTATTTTCATTTCATTTTCAAATATTGAAGCTTGTAATTCACTCTTTATTCCTCCACCACGCGTTCCATATTCCATCTTTTTACGTTTTACCGCAAAATAATGCAATAATAATAATGATACAATTGCTATTAAGTTTGAACTTCCTAATGGAATTAATATTTGTGAAAATAATGGTACTCCTCCTCCAACCATACTTTTACTTTTATGATTTTTCTTTATTTTACTTTCACCATATGTTAATGCATAACTATGTCCAAATATTAAAATAATAATTGCTATTATACTATTTACTGACATACTTGCAAATAATGGTGCTACTTGACTAATTGCCGAAAATTGTGTTACTAAAGCTCCACCACGCATTCCTCCATGTTGCATTTTAAATAAACGCCCTAATTCACTACGTTCTAAATCTTGTTCACAATCACATTTACAATCTTTTTTCACGCGTTGACTCACGTGTTGACTCACGTGTTGACTATCTTTTTTAACTCCTCCTTTTAATAATTCACCACCAAATAATGGTGTGCAATCAGCTTTATAACCCATCCGTCCAACCATTCCTCCAATTGGACGTTGTGGAAGAAATGCAACACCAACATATCCTCCACCTGATATTAAAGCTTTACCACCACCGGCAATTGAACCACGTTGTATTTCTAATAAACTATTTCTTTCGGCAGCAGCCATAAAATCTTTTGTATAATCAATTGGCATATTTAAAAAATATATTGTATATTTATAAAATATAATAAATACTATATTTTATAAAGAAATTATTAAATAATATGAAAAAATAAAATAAAAATAAATACCATAAAATTAAATCTCTTCTTCTTCAATATTTTCAACATATAGTTTAACTTTATTGATTTTATGTAAATTATCAATATGTTTATCATTTGATTCTTCAATTGGAATCCATTTTTTAAATATCTTATTATAAGTACATTTCATTATTATTTCATTATTTGTTTCAAATAATTTTCTCATCATTTTACTACAATCCATACTTGGAATTGATGCATATCCTTGTTTTTCAATATTTCCACTTGGACTTTTACAATATAATTCATAAATATCTGGCATATGTGTACTTTTAATCATAAAGTTGCAATACGAAGTATTGATATAAGACGATATATTAGAAGATATTTCTTGAGTTTCTTTATCTTCATTACTTTCTTTATTAAAAGAAACTACTGTACATTCATTTTCTAACATACTTAAGAAATCAATATTATCATCTGTTCCAACTTGTTCTTCTTCTTTAACTTCTTCTTTTTCTTTACTTAAAATACGTGTATCTGTACGACATTCCGGAAAAATATATGTATAATTAATTCCAAAGTTATCAACATCTTTAAAAGATATTCCACTACATTTAAATGATAATTGTGAAATATAATCTTTAATTAAACTATTTAAATATTTTAATTCTACATATTTTTTTATGAAAATTTTACATTGACTATTACTATCATATTTGTATTGAGTTTCAATTAAATTTTTAATCTTTTTATATCGTGTTTCAAAATCGTGTGTTACAATATTTTTACCTTCATAATAAATTAAATCATTTATTATAAAAAACCATTCATTTCTACTATTTTTAATTAATTCTCCATCAAATAATGTTCCATCAAAAAGTGATAATGCAAATGTAAATTTACCTAATATCATTTGATTTGTCTTTTTATTAATAAAAATACAATAATTTTTATTATTTATATTTTTTAAATATAAATTGTACTTTTTACCAAATGTTGATATACCAATTTTAAATTCATTATTTTTAAGTTGATTTACATTTTTAAAATTAAGAAATTGTGAATATTTTGAATCTACATTATATGTTCCAATACTTTTAATAGAATTAATTATTTCAGTTTTTAAATTTTCATCTTTAATTATATTCGTATTTTTACCACAAAAATTATATAATTCCATTTTTTTTAATAAAATATTTTTTATTAAAAGAATTAAAAAAGCTTTATTTTATTTGTTTATACATTATATTATAATGTAATTCTTTATATTCGTTTATTTTTAAAATAAATAATCATTTTTTATTTTTTATTTAAAATATTTTATTTTTTAAAAAATAAAAATATATCTTTAAAATAGAAAAAAATTAATATGAGTTGTTCTACTAGTAAACAATTTAGTGGTGGTGTAAAATGCAAAAAAAATGAAATAGTTATTCGTTCTTACAAAAAGAAGAATGGAACTCGCGTTAAATCACATTGTACTGTTGATAAAGGTGCTAAAGGTCGTACTCCAGCTAAAAAACGCGTATTACCTAAATTAAAAGCAAATGAATTTGTTAAATACGGTTATTCTACAAAATTAAGTGCTTCAAAACGTTTAGCAAAATTAAAACGCGCTTGTAAAGATTTATCTTATGCTTCTGTATTAAAACGTATTGTAGTATTACGTAGTTATAATAAACGTAATCCTAAACTTTATGCTAAATTTGATTGTGATGTAAAAGCTTTACAAAAATGGCGTAAATCTAAAAAATCAAAAAAATCTAGTAAAAAAAGTGTAAAGAAAAGTGTTAAGAAAAGTGTTAAGAAAAGTGTTAAAAAGATTTCTAAAATTAAAAAAGTTAAGAAAGTAAAAAAATCAAAAAAAGTTGCTAGATACAGTATATTAAATAAATAAAATAATAAATTAATTAAAATAATAAATTATTTTTATATTTTTATCAAAATATAAAATATATAAATCATTAAAAATGACAGAATTTGTTCAGCCTCAACAACAAAATTTAGTTGTTGGTACTCTTAACTTTGGCGGTATTAATGCTTCACCTTTTGAATTTTATTCAAATTCAACAGCAAATAAAAGTTCTCCAATTGAACTTTTTAGTGCTAAAATGAAGGAAAATATTATTTCTTATACAATGGCTACTAATAGCACTTTACATAATACTCTTAAAGGAAGTAAATCAAATGTAAATTATTTTGATAAAAATAATAAAACAAATCCAAGTAATGTTAAAAAGAGCTTAAAATCACGTTTTGCAAATCAATTAAAAGCAAATATAACTTCAATGAAAGCTATTAGTCCAGCATTAACTCAAGTTTGGTATTTAGCTAAAGAACTTGATGGTAAAATGGGTACAAATAACGCAAAACGTTATTCTGTTTGTTATGATAATAAATTAGTAGATTTAAGCACAATTAATCGTAGTGTAAATAATGGAGTAATGTCATTTAATACTTTTAGAAATAATTGGATTAACAAATTTTTAGACACATCAAATGCAAATAATAATAATTATGGACATAAAATTGAATCAATGAATATTCAAGGTGTACCGAATGGCGCAGATAAAGTTAAAGCAGTAATGGGTTTAATTACTTATGATTATTTAGTTTACAAATCATTAATTGAATCTAATATTTCTCAATCTGATTATTTACAAATTGTAAGTGGTGGTATTACAGTTGATATGAAAAATAGTTATATAAATGATAATATATTAGCTTCAAATAATTATGATGTACTATGCTTACAAGAAGTTGTTGATGGATTCAATCTTACAGCTACTGGTTATACTATGCTACCTATTAGCGGTGAAGTAAATGGTTCAATAATTATTGTTAAATCTTCTCTTAGTGACGGATTCACACAAATTGATACATTTAATAGTGTACGTGGTGCTGGTAAAGAAGATGAAATAAGAGCTTACCAAAAAAATAACCTTATTCTTGTATCAGGTCATTTAAATTCATCTAGTAAAGTATCTGATATTGAATTAGGTCGTCTTAAAAGTGTTATTGATACTCTTGTTTTAGAAAATAATCAAGTAATTGTTGGTATTGACGCTAATAATGAAGAAACTCCATCAAAAATGAGTGGTTTAAATATTACAAATATTACAGCATCTAATGGTAAAGTATTACCAACATCATTTAAGATGAGAACTTGGATTCAAACACAATTTAATAAAGCTGATGTATTAGCTAAAAAAACAATTGATCACATTATTTCAAATAATCCTTTATCAAATAGTGAAATTGTTAAATCAAATACTTTAGCAACTCCTAATGCTAATTGGCCTTTTGATCATTATTTAGTAAAATCAACTGTAGATGTTACAATGAGCGGTGCTGGTAAAAAGAAACGTACTACTAAAGCTAAGAAACGTGCTACTATTAAGAAGCGTTATACTACTACTAAAGGTAAGAAACGTACTACTACTACTAAAGGTAAGAAGCGTACTACTACTCGTAGTAAAAGTAAAAAACGTAGTGCTTAACAATCATTATAATCAATAAAATAATTTATTGTTTTTATTAAACCGTGTTCTAAATTTGTTTTACTTTCATAATTTAACAAAGTTTTGGCTTTTGTTAAATCAGCTTTTCGCAATTTTGGGTCATCTTTATCACTTATACCATATATTATTTCTTTCTTTTTATTATATTGTGGAAAATGTGCTTCCATAATAGTTTTTATAATTTCATAAAAATGTAATATACTAATTTCATTATCATTTCCTATATTTATTGGTTCTATTACATTACTAGCCATTAATTGTATCATACCATTTATTGTATCATCTACATAATTAAAAGAACGAGTTTGGGTTCCATTATTAAAAATTTTAATTGGTTTATTTTGTAAATAACTTTTAATAAAAGATGGAATTACACGACCATCATCAATATTCATATAAGGACCATATGTATTAAAAATTCGCACTATTTTAATATCTAAATTATATTTTCTTTGAAATGTGTATGCTAAACTTTCCATAATACGTTTTCCTTCATCATAACATGAACGTTCTCCATAACAATTTACATTTCCAAAATAAGTTTCACTTTGTGGTGAATGTTCAGGGTCACCATATACTTCAGAAGAAGAACAAATTAATACTTTTGAATTATATTTTTTTGCAATATTAAAAATATTTTTAGTACCAATATATGAAACATCTAATGTTTCTTCAGGATATATTTTATACCATATTGGTGAAGCAATTCCTGCTAAATGATAAATTTCATCAATTTTATTTAAATGAAATATAGATAAATCTATTTGTATATTTTCTAAATCTAATTGTATATTTTCAAATAATTCATTAGTATCACAAATATTTACATAACTTATTTTTACACGTTTATGCTTCATTAAACCGCATTTTTGTAATACTTTTTGACGACTTCCATAAACTTCATTATCTAATACAAATATTAAATTTAATGGATTTTCAAGAAGTTTAAAAATTAAATTAATTCCAATAAAACCTAAACCTCCCGTAATATATATGATTTTATAATTTTCACTTTTCATTTTTATAATAATATAGTATTATAAAAAATATTTATTTTTTTAACACATCATATTTTTAATACATTTTATTTTTTACTTATTTTATTATTTTATTATTTTTGAAAATAAACTTTACCATTTGAATTATGTTTTTCTTTTTCTTGTTTATAACGAAGAAATAATTCAATTGAAGTACATAAAAAGTCAATACCTTCTTTTCCACCTTTACTTTCTGGAATTTGAAGTGTTTTCCAAATTTCTTCTTTAAGACGTGCTATACCAAATGATTTACAAACCATACCTTTAATTGTTGCACGCCCTGATTTCTTTTGTTGTTTTGTTAATATATATTCTTCACGTGATTTATCAACAATCATAAAAACACGATGTTCTTTCTTTTTATCCCATTCCATTTTACCATAAATAAGATTTTTAGGACGTTTATCAACTTGTGAAGTTTCATTTTTACTTTCACGACTTTGTAATTCTTGCATTTTTTCAATTTTATAACTTAAATCTTTTGATGCTTCCACAAATTTTAATTCTCCGGCTTTGTTAGTACTTTTATTTTTCTTAATTACTAATTTACTATTATTTTCATTAATATTTTCTAAAACATAATATATATTATTATATGTATAACCAATTATACTCTTTTTATTTAATATATTTTCTTTTTTACTTGATTTTTGTACATTTCTATTAAAATATATTAATTTTGAATTTATACAATCAATAATTTTATTATTTAAATCATCCAAATTATCATTATGTATATTTCTTATTAATATTTGAATAAAATAATGAAATTCATGAGCTATTAATTTCTCAATCACCATATTAATAATTGAATATACAAATTCTTCAGATTCAGATGGGTCAATAAATGAATATAAATCTTTTATTTTTAATATATCTTTTATAACTTTATTATAAATTTTCATTTGATTTGCAGCATTTAAATTCTTTTTCTCGTTTTTACCTTCTTTTACTTCTCTTGGTGTATAATTATAAGTATATTTATCTAAATCTACTTTACTTGGAAAATGTGGTTGCGGCATTTTTCTATACATCATTAATAAATCTTCGCGTTCATAATCAAATGGTTGATATATATAATGATTACCACGATATATTAAATAACCTTTTCGTTTATACATATCTAATATAACTTCATTTTTATTATTTACTAATTCATCTAAAGCTTTATATATAAAAATTTGTTCAATATGTGGTGCACGTGTTTTAAAAAAAGTTTCTATATCTTTTAATATAAAATCAAATCCATAATGAAATAATTCTTTAATATAACGTTTTGCTTCTTCAATATTTTGTTTACCAAAATATATATTATATGTATCTTCATCAATACTATATTTTTTCTTTGGATCTGGTACCCAATTACAAGGATAATCACAATTTCCCATATAATCACACATTGATGAATATGCTTTATCAGCAAATGTTACTTTAATTACTTTTCCATTTGGTAATTTTTGATCTACTTTTTCACTTTCATCTAATATTACATTTTGTTTTTTGAAAAAATTACAATCAACTGCACTTTCCTTCATAATACGCATAATCTTTTTTATAATTATATCCTTATTTTCAGCAATACGATAATAATATAAATCAACTGTTTCATTTTTACTTTTAACACTTTCCGTTACAGCATATTGATATATTGTTACATTTCGCTCTTCCGGTGGTAATTCTATATGACTACAACTTCTTATACCTCTTCCAATAATTTGTTCGTGACGTGATAAGTTATACCACGGTTGTAAAATATGAATTTGACGAATCATTTTAAAATCTAAACCTTCACTTGTTGCACGTGTACCAATAAATACTTTTATTTCTTCACCATACCGATTATTTGGTGAAATAAATTGAGCTACTGCATCTTCTTTTTGAACTTTAATTAAACCATCTCGCGATTCACCAAAATATAATATATATTTTGCAACACGGAATATATGATGGTCTTTCAATTTTGGATTCGTGTGATTTTCGTGATTTGCTTGCTTACCACATTTATAACAAATACGTAATCGTTTACCACCACCTCCTACTTTATTTGGTGGATATTCTAATAATTCTGTTTCAGTATCCGTTGTATAACGTTCAAAACCATTTTGTTCTAACATTAATGCAAATGGAAGAGCACCTGAATCAATATATGTTGAATATACATAATTTAAACCAACACTATTTACAATAGAATCTAATGTTTGAGCAAATTTTGTACTATAATTATTTAAATGTACTGCATCTAAAAAAGGTGCTTCATTCTTCTTATCTTTATCAAAAATTGCGTGACTTTGATATCTAAATTTTACAATAGAACGTTGCTTTTTACCTTCTTTTTTAACTTTATAAAAACCACCAGACCCATCATCACTTTCACTATAACCTTTCTTATCATATGTACCTATTTCTGAATCTTCTACTGGAAATACTATATTTGAAATATTTAATAAATCACGATATATACTCATACCACCTTTATCAATTAATTCAATATTTTTTCCCATATCTCGTTCCATTGAACCATTTACTTCATTTAAGTTTGAATTAGATGAACTATTTGATTTACTTTTATTTGAATTACTTTTATTTGAATTACTTGGTGATGCAGATAATGTATTATTTTCAACTACTTCAAAATCTTCTTCTGTATTCATTTCATTATTTTTACTTTTTAATTTACCTTCTTTCGTTATCTTTTCTAATTGATTCATATATGTATTATATTGAATACCACTCATTGGACATTGTACAATTGGTGTATATTGTATTTTCTTCATTTTATCGATTTTATTTCCAGCCATATCATATTCAACATTTGGATTTGTAATTGCATTACTTGGGAAAAATTTCATTGGAAAACTATCTGGATTTTCACCACGAATATAAGAAATATATCCTTTAAAAACAGAACGCAATTTTTCTGATGCACCATCTTTTAATGTTTGGTCTTTATTAAAAATATCATCTTTTTCTATTTCTTCTTTACCATCATTTATTAAAAGTAAATTCATTAAATATATTATTTCATCTTGTCTATCAAACATTGGTGTTGCACTCATTAATATAAGTTTTAAATTTTTTGCGTGTTTAATAATTGATTTTAATAATGGTTGAATAGATTTTTTTAAATCACCACTTACATCTGTTTTAATATTTTGGACTTCGTCAATAATTAATATTGTATTATCAAAATTACGTGAAATATAATTACGAATACCTTCATTTAAACCTTCTTCGTCACCTTTCCAAAAATTCGTATTTTTCATTATATCATTTGCAAACTCCTTATAACCATAAAATTTATAATAATTATG
>JACCEB010371351.1_pt1 | contig 14819 bp, 17 predicted proteins | sample 7454761 | NCBI WGS metagenome assembly JACCEB01 (sample SAMN15323454, study PRJNA562643) | freshwater metagenome | isolation source: river surface water | place: USA:Blue River Watershed | collected 2017-08-18 | reverse complement strand
TTAATTAGCAAAAAAACTTCTACTTATAACATTAAAAAGTTTTTTATTATAAATATCATTATTAAACTAATTCCTATTATAATTATTCTCTTAACATCGCCCATAAAAATAAATTTATATAAGGATAAGGATATTAAATTTGGATTGATTGTAATATTTATATATGTAATTGTTATGAATATCTTAGGTATAGATATCAGAAAAGAATATTTAAATATGATTGATTCATATGTGAAAGACGAAAAAGATAAAAGAACATATATTAGTAAGTTATATGATTATCTTATACAAAAAAATGATAAATAATTTTATATAAAAAAGAACAAATATAAAGATGTTCAAGTATTTGGCATTTATTGCAATTATTTATATGTATTATTCTAATATGAATTGTAATGAAATAATAGAAAAAAAGAATAATTCTCATTCCATTTCTTTATTACTCGCAAAAGTAAATACAAATGAAATTTTAAGTGATAACGAAAAAAACAGATTATATAATTATATTGATTATAAAATTAATAAATGGAATGATATTAAAAACAAGTTAGATAAATATAAATAAATATGAATATCGAACTTATTTATGATTTAATAGCAGATGAATTTGATAAAACACGTGTCCGTCAATGGCCATGTGTTATTTCTTTTTTGAATTCATTTCCTTCTAATGCGAGTATTCTTGATATTGGTTGTGGAAATGGTAAATATCTGAATTATAGAAATAATGATTTGAAAATGAAAGGAATAGATATCTCTATGAAACTTGTAGAAATATGCAAAAATAAAGGTTTTGATGTGATAAAAGCATCTATGACTGATATTCCTTATCCTGATAATACTTTTGATGGTATTATTTGTATTGCTTCATATCATCATCTTGATAATGATATCGATAGACAAAAAACTTTGAATGAAATTCATAGGATCTTGAAAAATGAAGGTGTTGCTTTAATTGAAGTTTGGGGTAAAGAACAAACGAAAGAAAATGCAAATAAAAATGCCTTAAACTTCAAGAATAAATCAAATTTAGTTAAATGGACTTCTATAAAAACAGGTGAAGTTTATTATAGATATTATAATATTTATTCAAAAGGAGAACTTGAAGAAGAAATAACAAGACTTAAACCTGAATTTAAAATCATTGAAAGCGGTTATGAGAAAGGTAATTATTACGTTAAAGTTCAAAAATTAATTTAAAAGTTTATTATTTTTTTCTATTTTATTCCTGATGTTTTCTATTAGTACATCAATTTCAGACTGGAATAATTTATCTGTTATATATGTTTGTTTATAATTTAACATACCATTTATACTAAATTTAAGTTCATTATTTAATCTGTTCAAAAATGAGGTATTTTCTTTATATTTCGAAATAAGTTCATCATTTAACAAAAAAGCATTATTTATTATTTTTTTCACAAAATTTAAATTGTCATATCTATTTATATCATAATACCATCTTGTTAATGGCTTACAATAACTATTATCAATATTTATAAATTTATTATCAATATAAATTTTATTTCCTATTTCAATTTTTGTAATTAATCTTAAATTTATAAAAATAATATCTATTTCTTCCTGTTTCATATTTAATTCCATATTAATATCCATATTAGTTTCCTTATTCATATCCATATTCATTTCCTTATCTAATTCCTTATTCATTTCCTTATATATATCCATATTTAATTCCTTATTCATCTCTTTATTAGTTTCCTTATTAATTTCCTTATCTGTTTCCTTATTAGTTTCCTTATTAATTTCCTTATTAATTTCCTTATTAGTTTCATTATTCATTTCCTTATTAGTTTCCTTATTAGTTTCCTTATTAATTTCATTATTAATTTCCTTATTAGTTTCCTTATTAATTTCCTTATTAATTTCCTTATCTGTTTCCTTATCTGTTTCCTTATTAATTTCCTTATCTGTTTCCTTATTAGTTTCTTTATTAATGTTTTGTAGTAGTTCTATGTTTTTATTTTTGGATGGCATATTTTCTCTATTTAATATATAATGTTATTATTAAGAAATTTTGTTTATTATAGTTATTTAGGTTTTATAAAGGAAATCTATTCTTATTATTGTTGTATGGTTTTAATGTTAATTGTTTTTTCGTGAATATCGATATATTGATATTCTTTTTTTCCAAAAGCTCTTGAAATACCTGTATCACAATACCAAATCTTATTATCATAAATGGTTACACGTTCAAACGCGGTATGACCTATAAACATATAAGTTATTTTAAGTTCCTTAAATAACTCTTCACATTCAAATTCAGGATTTTCCATATTTCTGTTCCATAAAATACCTTGATAACCTAATATGATATTATTAAATATTTCCATATCTTCTACATCAACTTTTCCAGTTTCTAAATATCTCTTCCATAAGTAATTCAAATAATAAATATCTTTTTTATATTTCTTTAATAATTCTAAATGTTCTTTTTGAAATTTCGCATGACAAAATAACAAATCTCCTATTTTTATTACTATTGGTCTTTTTGCTAATATTAATGCTATGGAACCTTGCGGTTTAAATAACTTCTTTCTCATTTGAGGTTCTTGTTTATTCATTTGTGATACATAAGAAAAATCACCAATCACATTCATTAACTCATGATTACCTATAAGGGATATACATGAACCACCTTTGCATTTTGCAATGGTATTTAAATGTTCCGTAAAATAAATCATCTCATAATCATTTAAAACCTCCCAATTTTCATTTGTACTTCTATTAAGACTATCAATCTGGTCTCCTAATTGAACTATTATGGTATCAGCAGGTTCTGCAATCCATTCTAAATTCTCATTTATAACACGACTATCAATAAGAATTTCTTTAAATCTTTTTATATCTCCATGAATATCACCAATTATAACAATACGACTATAATTTGTAATTTCATTTATATAATTAATAAACATTTACTTTAATTATAAAAGAAAAAAAATTAATAATATTTCATATTCGTTAAGAAATGACTAATAGTAATATCGTCCAAAATCATATATTTATTCTTATATAAATTAAATATTTGTTCTTCTTCTTTTTTGTTATTGCCATTATTAAAAGCATATCTAAATTTGAAAGGAAATGTATTTATCTTTTTTTCCAAATTTAAATCCTTGTTCTTCTTATCATTTGAAGTTATAAAAATCCTTGATTTATGAACTCCAATGGGACTTATCGAATATTTATAATAATAATTATCATTATGAACAAGAATTGTATATGGATATACAAATAAAAGCTTATTATTCGTTTTCTCGTCTTTTAATAAAATCTTTGTTCCTGATTTTGATTTCTTAAATAACTCATATTTAAAATCTGCAATTAAATTTAAAACACAACTAATAACATCCATGTCAATATCAACATAAGTATTATAATAATCATCATAACGAATAGCTGTAAATTGAAATGGTTTTTTTGTATATGACTTATAACTCCACCAAATTAAACCATCCTGTTCATTAAGAACCGCTGTTCCTAAATTATCATTTTCGTTATAAGTATTTTTATGATGAGGACAAACAAGGCAATTATTTTCAATATAACTATCTGAAAGAGAATTTCCAAGATGCTTACATGTATTAATCATAACAGAAGGAACTTCTTTCTTATTATGCCATAATAACATGGGCATATTTCCAAGATTAAAGAAATAAGGTTTTGTTTTATCTATTTGATTATTAATACCAATCGGTGTCCATTCTCTAAATGTCTGAGGAAGAATATAAGAATGACAATTACGAACAAATACCAATGAAAATAAAAAGATTTTTTTATAATTAAAACAAATATTCATTAATATTATTATATCGATTAAGTCTTATACCAAAACCATAAGTTATGAATATTTTTAAAATCTGGCAATAATTCTCTAACCGCTCTTTCAACACCTCCATTTAAATCAGTACGACCCATATTAGAATTTAAAAAATCATCACCACATATAATTCCGCCTTTTGTCATGTTTGGTAATAATAATTCAATTGTTTTATAAACACTATCATATTCGTGCGATGCATCAATGTGACAAAATTTAATAGGTTTATCATACGTTTTTAACCATTCTATACAATCTTTTTTAATAACTTCGTAATTAGATTTTGTTAAAGTATCCATGTTATTTTTAAAGATGCTATAAACATCACGTTGTTCTAAAATAATTTCTGTCATATGTTTTTGACCTGTACATTTACTTTCTTCAACATTTCCTAACCAAGTATCATTACAAATTAAAATTTCTGGATATATAGAATTTGCTAAGTTATATGTTGATTTACCCTCCCAACATCCAATTTCAATTATAGAACCTTCCAATTCTCTAATTTCTTTGGCTAATCTACAAAGGTCATTAATTTGTGAATCAGAATACCAACATTCATTAAACATTTATATAAATAAATAAATAAATAAATTATTCTTTAAATATAAATATAATATAATAACTATTAAATTTATATATCATAACATTTGAAAACATATTAAATAATTCGCTGAAATTATAATTATAAGGAACTTTCATATAAATATAATTGATATTCATTTCTTTTATGAGATGTAAAATATTTATGTTATTCAAATATAAATCTATTATTCTATCTATTTTATAGAAGTAACCACTCCAAGGCGGGTCTAAAAATATGCAATATTCATTTATATTTGATTGATATCTAAATTCTTTCATGAATTTTATGATATCATCATTAACAACTTCAACGTTTTTTAACTCATAAACACTTATGTTATTTCTTAATTTCTTAAACGTAGTCTTATTGTATTCAACTGAATAAACATACTTAAAATAATTTGAAAAGATTATAGAACCTATACCAATATTACTATTTCCATCAATTATATATTTGATTGTGGGCGTATTTTTTTTGATTAAATTTGATAGTCTTGTTAAATCTTGAATTCCTGATATCGAAAAAGGTGAATCAATTGCAATTTGTAACTTATTGTAATTTAAACCTTTCTTCTTAGGAAAGAAATAGCTAATAATCTTATGATAATTAGGGATTTTCATATTTAAAAATATATCATTAATTTCTATGTTCTTATCCTTACAATAATCAATACTTTTAGAAATGCTATTAATAAGTATCGTATCTATGTTTTTTTTGATTTTATATTCATTATCGCTTTTAAATATTTCTTTTATATATAAAATCTTCTTATAAATTTTTTTCAATTGTTCATTGTATTTCTTATATGCCTTTATAAATTTAATTATAAAATCGTTATCTATATTTGTTTTAGATATTGATTTTATTAAATAATGAGTATTTGGTATATTTACATTTTTTTCCAATGATTTACAATTGCTTAATTCCTTTTTATCCTTAGGAACAAAATTTTGTCCCAAATATTTATCCTTTTTTATGTAATCGTTTATAATACCATTAAAGATTTCATTTATATTTTTTTTATAATTGCTAAATATTAACATTCCGAAATGTAAATAAACAATATCATTAAGTAATATTTGAAAGTCATCGAAATAAGTACTTATGACATATAACAATTCAAATGTAGGTCTATACATCAAAAAAGTTTTTATATTTAAATAAAAATTACCTCCTAATTTTAAGCATTTCAATAAATGATTATATAAGACAAGCAAAAATGGTAATGTTGCTATTTCATAATAACACGTTTGATATTCATAAAAAGAAATAGGGTCTATAATAATATTCGTACTTTCATTCACATAAGGTTTTATTTTATCTAAATTTTTATAATCATTACAATCAATAATTATAAAATCCTTTTTCTCATTATTCTCAATAATTATATTATTATATTCTATTTTTTCTCCAAAGCTTATTAATAATAATACTGTCTTTACTTTGCATTTTTTTTCTTTAACCAGTAAATTTTCCAATTCAAAAAACAAATGCAAATTTCCATTATTAATCTCCCATGGGCCAATTACCTGAACTATAACAACATCTGTATTTTCAGGAAGTTCCTTAATTATATTCAAGTAATAATAATAAAAAGCTGAATTGATGCCAAACTTATAATATTTGCCAACAGGAAGTAAAATATAATCATTTATAAAAATATTATTGTCTTTTATCATCAAGTTTTTATACTTCGATTTGAAAGGAATTGTATAATTTTCAACAAATGAACGAAAAAAAGTCGAATATAAGTTACATGTTAAATATTGATATTCATCACTTAAAATTTGCAATAATATATCACTCTTTAATATGTTATGATAATACTTCAAGGTGTTATTATAAAAGATATTATTGATATCTTTTATGTTATCAGTGATTTCCAATTCTAACTTCATTACTATTTAATTATTTTATTTATATTAAATAAAAATGGAAGAAACAGATAATTGTTCTAGAATTCCTGTTATTCCTCAGTTTATAGGCACTTGCTGGTTTAATGCAATTTTAATGACTTGTTTATTTAGTCAAAGAACAAAAGAAGTCTTTTATAAAAGGCTTAAAGAAATAGAACACCCCGATACACTTATAAAATCATTTAAATATATCATTAAAAAACAACCACCTTTCGAATATTATGAAAAAATAAGAGCAGAACTTCTTTTGTTTAAGTTCGTAAAAAAATATGATAAAAAAGTTTTTTATGAATTTAAAGAAACATTTAAACAAAAGGAAAATTATTTTAATATTGAATATTATATAACATACATATATAACATCTTTTATAGATTTGGTGTTAATGTTGTTTCTGTTAATTATTATAAAGATAAAACGTATATTAATTTATTCAATAATGATTATGATGAAGAACTCGATGAAGAAGAAAAAAAATATCAAAAAGAATACGGAAAAGAAGAACCACCTGATATTATTATCTTAATTCACGATAAATTAAATAATAGCTTAGATGAATATATTGATGAATTAGAAAAAGAAGGTATTGATGAAAAAAAAATTTATGAAAATCATGAAAGTATTAGTAATTTTGAAAATGAAATAATATTTATGGGACAATCATATACTCTTGATTCATGTATATTAAATAATTATAATAATTCAAGACATGCTATTTCTGGTATCACTTGTGGTAATAATAAATATGTTTATAATGGTTGGAATATTAATACGAATGATACTGCACTCGAATATGAATTATCACGAAAAATACCATGTGGTCTAATTAAATTTGATTGGGATTTAAAAAAAAGTAAAGAATTCTGTTTAAATAAAAAAGAATGTGGATTAATAGAACCAGATGTAACAGATTTATGTTTTGACTTTAATAAAGGAAATAAGGTTCTTATATATGTAAAAAATAAAGAAATTTCTCCAAGAAAAGAAGAAAGCATTACTGATTACAGTAGAGTAAATGAATTATCAAATATACATACAATTGTATATGATATGTATGATATAAATGAAATAACAGAAGAAGAATTTAACAATTTTACAATAGACGAATTATTAAAATTTAATAAAAAAAATAATATTATCAGTGAAATTTTTTTATCAAAAAAAGATGATGGTGAATATGATTTGGAAACAAATAAATCATTAATTAAGATGTTGTTGATTAATGATTTATTAAAAACATATAAATTATTTAACAAATCAAGTGTTCATCCTATTGATAATATCGATACTATTAAAAATCTAATTAAACAAAAAGTAAAAAAATCATTTAATTTTAATCAAGATACACCGAAATCTTAAATTCAACTTCTTCATAATAATCCTCATTAAAACGTATTTTTATATAATAATTGTTATAATATAAGACTATTTCTTTTTTATTAGGGTCACATATATGAATATTTGCTTCTAATTTGTTTTCAATCATATTCGCAAGTTCTCTTAAATTCTCTAAAACTTGTTCATTTCTTAGATTTGTATTTAAATATCTGATTGGCATTCCATCTCGCTGAGAGAAAACCTCTTTAATACAAACAACCAACTGTTGAGAAAGTACATTCATATTCATTTTTGTATTCGTATCCGTATCTTTTTTTAAAGATAGATAAATCAATTTTTATTAAATTAAAAGAAAAATAAATATAAATTAATTTAAGAACTTTAAATATAAATTAATTTAATAATGAATTCAGTTGGATTAATCGGATGCGGAAAATTAGGTATTTGTTATGCAACTTTATTTGCAAAATCAAATTTAAAAGTATATTGTTATGATATTAATAATAAAATAACAGATAGTATTATTAATGACACTTATAATTATATAGAACCTAATTTAAATGAGCTAATTAAAAATAATAAAGATAACTTAATTATTTGCAATAGTATAAAAGAAATTATTGATAATAATTCAATAATTTTTACATTTATACAAACACCATCATTAGAAGATGGAAGTTATAATCATTCATATATAGATAATTTTATAAATGAATGTATTGATATAGGTAAATATGAAACTAAAAAAACTATTGTAATATCATCAACAGTTATGCCTGAATATTCATCACAATTATTAGAAAAAATAAAAGATTATAATTATGATATAACTTATAATCCTTCTTTTATTTCACAGGGTTCTATTATCGCAAATATTATAAATCCTGATATAATTTTAATAGGAAATAATAATAATAATTATGAAGAACTAATAGAAATTCATAAACAAGTTATTTTAAATCCAGATGTTAAATTTAAATTAATGAAATTAAAAGAAGCAGAAATAACTAAAATTGGAATTAATTGTTATATAACAATGAAAATTAGTTATGCGAATTTAATTGGTGATTTTGTAAAAACAGTTGATTGTAATCCAGATGTAATTTTAGATGCAATTGGAAATGATAGTAGAATAGGTAATAAATATCTAAATTATGGTTATGGTTTTGGGGGTCCATGTTTGCCAAGAGACAATAGAGCCTTATTTTATTACTTTAATAAAAATAATAAAAATCCACATATAAATTTAGATTTATGTAATATAACTGATACTAATAATAAAAATCATTTATATTTTCAATATGAAGAATTGAAAAATTCAAAAGAACCCATTGAATTTAATTATATCACTTATAAAGATACTTCTGATATATTAGAAGAATCACAAAAATTAAAATTAGCTTTACTATTGGCTGATAATGGCAATGAAGTTATAATTCATGAAAGAAATGAAATTATTAAAGAATTAAAAGATAAATATAAATATAAAAATTTAAAGTTCATTGATATTAATCCAACTGTTTAAGATTTTAGGCATATGATAATCAATATAATAAACAGTATTTTTATTATAAATACCTGCTAAATGTGAGAAACAACTAAAACCTAATACTAATACATCAGCTTTAATCATATGATGTAAAGAACTAATTGCATCCATATCAATATGAATATTAAAATTGGGATTATTATTAATATTGGGATATCTATCTTTAAATTTTTCTTGTGTAAATATATGTATATCATAATCAGGATATTTATCAATTAATTTATTAATAATTGATAAATAAGCTTGTTCATTATATCTAAACCTATCACTACTATAATTTAAATATCCATCATAGAAAATTGATATATCACAATCGTTAAAAACACGAATATGAATTGCTATATTTTTTTTATTTTTATTATAAATTAATTCTCTATTGTTATTATTTTCTTCATATGCGTTTATTAATTCATTTCTAATAGGTGAATAATATTCATCTGAATTACTTTGAAGAGTAATTGAAAAAGGTGCTAAAATATAATAAAAATTATTAGTATTAATATAATTAAAATCTTCTGTTGTCATTTCATTTTTTTTAATTATATTAAATTCATTTAAATTATAATCATTAATTGATTTAGAAATTTTTTTAAAATTAAAAAAATTATCGTGAATATCATTCCATTCATCATCATCCATATTTGTATAATTATGTCCAATATCACATTTAATATGAACATAATCAATATTCAAATATTTAGCAACTGCATATAATGAAATAATTCTATAATAAATAGAACCAACACCTTCAATATCTTGATTTATTTTTTTTGAATAACTATTATAAGTTAGTAACATTTCTAATTTTATATTTATATTTAACCTTAAATAATACAATTATAAATATTAATATCAATATTATAAGAATTATGGTCAAAATAAATCAAATATAAGTTACTGAAATCATAACGATTGTTATAATAATATTCCAAATCAAATATTTCTTTTTTCTTTAAGTAAAATTCAATTGTTTTATTTAAGAAATTTACACGAGGACATAAATGAAAACAACTATAATTAAACAAACTTTTGTTATTATTAAATTCCATTATTATTTTACTTAAACTCGTTAAACTTATAAATGGAATAAACAAATAAATATTTAATTTAAGGAAATAAGAATTATTCATTTCTTTTATTATTCTTATCTCCTCTTCTACTGTTCTTTCCATACAACAACAATCATTTAAAAGTAAAATAATATCACCGTCATTCAAATAACTTTTCTTTAAATCATTTATAATTTTAATATCAACATGAGTAAAAGAAATATGTTTAATATAATTATCAATTAAGTTATAAATCCAATATTTAATTTCATTTTTATCTTTATGTTTATCAGTAATATAAATATAAACATAAGTAAAATCATTTTCATTTAAACCCTTAATTATTTCTTTAAAATTTTTAATTAAGAGACAATAAAAATATTCAAAATCAACATATAAAGTATTTTCAATGATTTTTTTAATTATCGATTTTATTTTAATATCATTAATTTGAATATTCGTTAATTTATATTTTTTACTTGAAGGATAAATATTCATTTAAAATTCCCCTTTAAATAAAAAATGAATAAATATTTATATGATTATTTATATGATGTATAGCTGTTATTACTTATTTCCTCCATATAAAAGAAATACTATTATTAATACCAATGAAAATTCAAACATTAAATGTGATATTGTTATCGATATTAACGATATCGATGATAAAAAAGAAGAGAAGATTAAAGAAGAAATTAGAGATGAATTTATGGTATAAGTCTAAGTAAATAACTCTAATAATTCTTTTTTATTTTTATTGCTTTCTAATATATACCATTTTTTCATTTCAGGGTTCCATCTTGCCCCTTTTCCTTTTGCTATTTCCTTTTTTTCATATGGTACCTTCAAATAAATCCTTTTTTCCTTTTCTTCTTCCTTCGGTTCCTTTTCGTCTTTAATAGCAGAATTTGCAAATAAATCAGCATAATAATTACCAATGGAATGTTTATCTTTTTTATTAGTATGTGCTTCTACATGTTTATAAGTAATTTTATATTTATTTGTTAATTCATATAATTTCTTTACAAGTTCTACATTTGGAGGTGGAAGATTTTTTTGTTTAGTAAGCCAATTATTACTTTCAAGTTTTTTTCCATAAGTAGTTGCACATTTAATAACATACTCAGAATCAGTTACAATTATCTTTTTTTCATGAGGTTCATTTTTAATAATCCTTATTGCTTCTATACATGCTATTAGTTCGGCGATATTATTGGTTAGTTTTACATCTGGTATTTTTAATTCCTTTGAAACATTTAAAGGATTGTCTTTGCTGAAATAAATACCAATACCAGCACGTGCATTTTCATTTCCATTATTAGTACAAGCACCATCAGTATAAACATATAAGGAATTCTTATATTCATCTATAAATAATTGAGCATCATTTTGATTATCAAATTTCTTATAAACCGCATTTTTAACATTTTCAATATTTGCTTTACATTCATTCCAAGTATTATAAATACCTGGTTTTAAACCAACGGCAACAGCATAATAAGAACTCATTTTTATTTATATATAAATAAAAAATGAAATTTTATATATATATTTCAATTTTTAATTATGCAAACAGGAATTATTTCATTTGGAGACCGTGTCGCTTGGAATATTAAATGCAATCAATACAAAGATAAAATTTTAAATGAGATATATAACTTATATGGTATTCGTATTATCCAAAAACATTATTTTAAATTAGATGATACGAATATTAAACATTTATCAAAATTACCCCATTTGATTTCATTAAGAACCAATGGAAATCGTTATTACATTTATTTTAGTAAATATAATGATGTAGAAATCATTTATTTTATTGACATGAAAATTCATACTGGTTATGAAAAACCCCGTATCATCCTTGCAAGAGGTTTATTTAATAAGTCTTTATTTTCAAATACCCTCATTGAAGGCGAAATGGTGAAAACAAAAGAAAATAAATGGATTTTCTTTATTAATGATATTATCGCATATCAAGGAAAGAAATTAGATGATATCATTCTTCCTGAACGTCTTAAAATCATTTATGATATCCTTGAAAATCAATATAAACCTGACCCCATTTGTGATATTTGTTCCTATAAGGTCAAATCCTATTATTACGCATCTAAATCCTCATTAGATGAAATTATTGAAAAATCAAAAACATTGAATTATACTTGTCGAGGTATTTACTTTTATTCTTTTTATATGAAACATAGACCTAAACTCTTTAATTTTGATGAAAATGTTATCGTATCCGTTCATAAAAAAGTTAAAGATATTACTGAATTCAAATTAAATACCTCAATTCCTAATCCTAACCCCAATTCTAATCCTAACCCTCTTCCTAAGCCACAAACCTTAACAAATACTTTTATTATAACTTCTAATATTCAACCACCACAACAACAAAAGCAACAACAGCAAGAAGATGGAGAAATAAAAGAATTATGGTTAGCAAAAACAGATGATGCTGATATTTATTACTTATATGATAACTTTAATATCCTTACTTCAAATAAAATCGGTATTGCTCTTGTTCCTACCCTCAAAGATAGCATACATTTAAGAAATTTATTTAAGGATAAGAATTTAACATATACGATTAAATATAAATGTAAGTATAATAAGAAATTTAATAAATATTATCCTTTTGAAATGATATAAATAAAAAGCAGATACATATAAATAAATATGAATATTTATGATGAAAAAGGATATTTAGAATTACTTAAAACCACATTGAAATATGGAACAAATAAAAAAACAAGAAATGGAAACACAATTTCTTTTTTTAGTTTCTTATTAAAATTTCATATGGATAATAATAAATATCCTCTTTTAACTACAAAAAAAACTTTTTTTAAAGGTATCGTCGAGGAGTTATTATGGTTTCTTAGAGGTTCTACGAATTCTAAGGAACTCGAAGAAAAAGGAATTAATATCTGGAAAGGTAATTCTTCTCGCGAATTTCTTGATTCGGTTGGATTATCTCATTACGAGGAAGGTTACCTGGGCCCAATTTATGGTTATCAATGGCGTTCTTTTAATGGTACCGTCGACCAGCTTAAATACCTCTTAGAAGAATTATCGTCATCTGCAAATATGAATAGCAGAAGATGTCTAATTTCTGCATGGAACCCATGCCAATTAAAAGAACAAGCACTTCCTCCTTGTCATATCCTTTATAACTTTAATATCAATGATAAAAAACTCAATTGTATGATGTATATGCGTTCAAGTGATTTGTTTTTGGGACTTCCTTTTAATATCGCTTCAACCGCCTTATTTGCAACTATAATAGCAAAGGTAATGGGGATGGATGTTGGTGAAATTGCAATTTCTATTTGTGATTGTCATATATATGAAGAACATTTGCCACAAGTAAAAGAACAATTATCGCGTGAAAATGAGATATATGAAAGTCCTAAGATTTTTATAAATAAACCAATAGATATTAATATTTCTATTAATGAAAAAATAAAATGGATTGAAGAATTAAAATACGAAGATTTTATTCTCGAAAATTATAAATGTCATCCTACTATTAAAGCAGTTATGAAATAACACCAACATCACTTATTATTTTTTTATTTTTATTATTATCCTTCAATTCAAAGGTATATAAATATCCCGTAAAATCATTTATCTTTTTAACAGACTTTACCTTATACCATATATAATTATCGAAAATAAAAAAGTTATATCCTATCTTATTTACATGTACAGGTATTTTTATTGTTATCATTTGAGTTTGATGATTATAATAAGAAGATATATGAATTCCTAATAATAAACATATATATTTAATTAAATAATATTTATGTTTTTCACTGGCATTCATATTAATTTCATTCTTATCTCCTACATGTTCCTTATATAATTCTTCTAATTTTTCTTTGCTATATTCAAATAACTTATTTATTTTTATTTCTTTTTCAGTTTCTTCTCCTTCTCCGCGTTCTTTTGTTATTAATGGAAATCCAATGTAATCAAAACAAGAGATATCTTCAATATTTGCATTTGGTATTATATATTTATTCTTGTTATAACCAATAAAATCAATAAAATTTGTAATGTTTAAATCTAATGGTAAATTTTGAATTGCCTTTATTTCAATGTTATCATTCATAAAATAACTATCAATGTTATTCACGAAATTAATCTTATTTAACTTATATTTTTTTTTAAATGTTTTTTTAATGTCATCTATTTCCTCATAAGAATAATTGTTATTATCATCTATAACAAGTATCTTATCTTCCTTATTAATATTATCGGTTCTTACTAATCCGCGTTCCGTAAATATTAATATATCACCCTTTAAATATTTAAACATTATATAAGAAATAAAAATAAGTCTTTATATAAAAATATTTATTTATTTATAATAAGCATCACAATTTATTTCAGACCAAGGCATATTACAAATCTTTGAATAAGCACATCTAAATACATTCTGGTCTAATTTGCTATTTGTTTTACTCAACAACATATCTTGTGATGCTAAATAAGAAGGATAAACCGAATCACAAACAAAAGGAACATTTGTTA
>JACCEB010947252.1_pt1 | contig 14820 bp, 16 predicted proteins | sample 7454761 | NCBI WGS metagenome assembly JACCEB01 (sample SAMN15323454, study PRJNA562643) | freshwater metagenome | isolation source: river surface water | place: USA:Blue River Watershed | collected 2017-08-18 | reverse complement strand
GGATTTAACTCAAAGGGAGACCGGAAACCGGGAATGATGCTTTGGGCCTAATTAATACCCCCAGCCAATTATCCGGTCTCCGGTTTCCCCTTGAGATTTTGCATCTCATAACCGCTTACCGCTAACCGCAAATACCTGACATAGGTAAAGTCCTCAGGTTGCTGAAGTTGCGGTAAACGGTGCGCCCGCAGAGAGGACGAGATAGAACTTCTGCACTTCGATGAGAGCGGCGACGATGGCCTTGGGCCTGACGCCTCTCCCCTTTTCGCACTGACCTGCCTGAGAGTCTCGACCAACGATTGGTCGGAGGTAGCCAGGCGCATGGAAGCCGCCCGCCACATGCTGGCTCGCTTGCCGTACTCCCAGTTCAAGGTGAGCTCCATGCGCGCCAACTCCTGCTACGCAAAGGTCATTATCATGCGTTGCGGCTTCGCACGCAGGCAGTGCTTACCATCATCCGCACAATCAACGATCTGGCGGCCAGACCAGAGATTCGCATCCATTCAGAGGTAATGCTGAAGACGGGCGGTGGCCAATTTCTACGGACCGCCCTAAAAGCACAGATGCTCCGGAATAATCGGTATAACATTGCAATTTCCGACCGTGGGCAAGTTCCAAGGATGAGGCATATCATCCAGCTGGAAACAGAGAGGGGCGCCATCCCCATGCCGCCCATCGAAGGGATGCTAGAAATTGAGTCGCGTGATTGCGCCATGGTTCAATTAGCCGACTTCTTCGCAATGGCAGCATACCTGCGAGCCTCAGCGGAAGCCGGATATTCCCATCATGCGCGCATGATTCCAGAGGAGGCGGCCGCGATGATCAGCATAACAGAAGGGGCGAACCAGACTTATCGTCTGGTTCGCCCCGATGGCACTGCCTGATCCTACTTTCTAGGGCAGGTAGTTCGCCTCCGATGTTTAGCTGCGCGTAAAAGACCGGCAAGATTATTTCCACGAAGCTTGGGCGGATGAACGCAATGCACGGACATGATCGTAATCGCGCCTTCCCCTCATACTAATGCCTTAGAACGGCACGCAGTGTTGTCCCTGCTTAGTTGTATCTTCAAACCGTACCCACTTTCACAGCTAGGTCAGCACTGCTTGCCGACCTAGTTGTGAAAGTGCAAAAGTGAAGGGGATTGGCAGGGCTCAAGGGGAAGCCGGATGCCGAAGGAATTAGTGGATTTCCCAATCGCTAGTCGCCATCACCCGCCATGAGTAGGGATGCGATGACATCGTTCGCCCCGAAGGAAGAGGACTAAACATGCCGCAATATCTAGATGCGTGCTTTCTGTTGACTGCATCTGGATCCTCATGACGAAGATTCAATCCTCTGAGCCGAAACATCCGTGCAAAACCGCGCTTCACGCGCACCGTTGGGGCTTAAGCTAAATCAGGTCTTGTGAATAGATAATTTATGCCTCCGAAATCGCGAACACCTGTTGCTAGCCATCGTTGAACGTCGCCCCGCAGCACTAGTCGAAAGTCAGAATCAAACGTATGGCAAACGTAGCCTGCGGCCCAGAATAACTCGAATAATTCCATGAACTGTGGATTAATATGGCCTTCTTGATTCTCGCGGAAAGAATGCTCCATTATCCAAGTTGGCGCCATCGGTCGGCAGAGCAAGTTTCGGGCTCCGTTCAATACAGCCAGTTCATGACCTTCGACATCTACTTTAATTAGGATGCGGTCGGTCGATGGGCGCGAGCTTACCAGGCTATCCAGCGTTTCTACCTCCACTTCGCGGGCATAAGTACTGGCCATCCCGCCCCAGTTCTTGAGCAAGCTAGCGCCTTCACCCCCGCCGTAAAGGAGACATTTCCCTTTTTCAGCACCAATGGCCACGTTAAGAGCCTCGGCTTGAGCATACTGGCTATGAAGAAGATTCTCTTTTAGGCGCAGGAAATTGAGGTCGTTCGGCTCGATGGCGAGCACCGGCACGCCGGCATGGCACGCAATCATAGTGTACAAGCCAGCGTTAGCGCCGACATCCACAAAAAGCCCTTTGCCTTGCAACTGTTTACGCAGCGCGGAAACCTCTCCCGAGGCGACGCGTGCTTCGGGCATCCCGTCTGCGCCAATAAAATCGAATCCCAGTGTAGTGGGGCGCATCTTATGCTTGGAGAAAAGCAGCTTATCACGACGTAACCGATACCACGAGGCAAAGATCGGGAAATATTTTTCGGCGAGCTTCTTCATAAGATTTTATTGGGGGAGGGCAAAGGGCTAGGCGGCTAATTTGTGGTAAAGAATCAAGCCCGACTTGGCATCAGCACGCCCCTTAAGCGTAAGAAAGGTAATTCTACGAAGCGATGGGTGAGGTCAGCCATGAGCAAACTCAAGATTATGATAGCCAGCTTGTTGCCGATATTGCCTTTCAAGACTTCAGGCCCGAAATGTGAGTTGAAAAAGAGGAGCACTGGCCAGTGCACCAAATAAAGGGCGTAACTCCTTGCCCCGAGGAACTGAAAGACGCCGCCAGATAGTAATGTCTTCGTGTGTCGGAGACCGAGGATCGTGAAGCCTGCCACAACCGGAAAAAGATAGACTAATACGCCATATTTTCCGCCGAAGACCATGATTATGCCCACCGCAAACAAGAGAAGCCCTGGGATGAGCGCCGGCGTCGGACTGGCTGGCTTAACCGACGACGTAGGGAAAAGCATGCAGAGCAAGAACCCGGCGGACAGCCCAGCGAACGAGCGCAGGAGATCGATGAGGTGCCGGCTCTTGATGTCGCTATCACTGAGGGAAAATCCGCCGAGTGCCCACATCGATAGCAGTAACGTCCAAAGAATCACCCTGCCCTGCTTACGTCCAAACCAACTCAAGAAAGCTAGGAAGCTAGGCATCCACATCTCCGAACATGCGCTCCAGGCGACCCTGTTTAAGTGAGGCAATCCCAAGAATAGTTGCGCCAAGAAAAGATTGGCGATGAGCGTGAAGGAGTCGCCGATGGCGCGTACTGTGAGGAGACAAAGCCCAAGCGACAGTATGGATACCGGCAACATCCGGAAAGCACGCCCTACGAGGAAGCGCCAGGGGTCTGGCTTCCTTTCCTGGGAGGCGTGGCAAAGGACGAATCCGCTTAGAACGAAGAAAAAGTCGACCGCCAGCTCGTAACGACCTTCCGGGATCCACCCCATGGTGAGTCTGCCCACCAAGGGATTTAAGCCGAGATGGAAAAGCAGAATGACGAAGGACAATAGCCCCCGGACTCCGTCCAGCTCGCGAAAATGGGTTTTCATTATTTGATTCCGACAAACTAAATAGTCTTATAATAAAGTGAACGTGACTTTTCGCCATCTAATCAAAAGTTGGCCTCGGTGAGTAGGTCCCGATAAGCAGCGACGAAGCCGCTGCGATATCTGGACCAACTATGGGTTTCCGCAACCTTGCGTGCTTCCTGGCCGATTTCAAAAAACCTAGCACGATCGGCCAAGCCCAGCACAAGCAGATTCATGAGTGCATCCACGTCACGAATCGGGACCACAAACCCGTCACGGTCGTGAGTAATTAGATCGGCCCCGCCAGTGTTATGCGTACAGATTACCGGAACCCCGCACGCCATGGCTTCTAAAATCGCCAAGCCGAAACCTTCGGCGATGGATGGCAACACCATGGCGTCCGCACGGACGATGTCTCCCGCAAGTCGGGCATTGGACAAGCCGGCCTTGATCTCGAAGTCTAGCCCCCGGAACTCGGCAAGAAATGCCTGAGCGATTGGGGCCCGGGTATAAATCAGGAGACGAACGTGCGGGGCTAAGCCACGTAACGCCCGAAGCAAGTAAAGCGCGCCCTTCCGCTGGGTTAAAGCCCCGATGAAGGCCACGGTGAACTTACCACGAGGAGCGGCTTGGCGGCACCGGTATATCGAGGCGTCCACACCATAAGGGACGACCTTGATGGACGAGCGCACACCAGCCTCCAAAAGTAGTCGACGGGTGAACGAGCTGGCGCAAATGATGCCTTGGGCGAGCAAAGGCGCCTGACACTCCGCCTCACGACTGGGGGTATAAGGCTGCATTTCTGCCTCCGCCTGAACCGAATCGCGTGCGGCGGGCTCCCGCTCGATTTCCTCCGCGTAGAGCGTCTTGAGGGGGCCAACGGGTGGGTGTAGCTGAAAGAGCATCTTGCTGCGTGGTCGACAGGAAGCCGAAAATGCCGCCCCAGCATAATAACTGTAGGCAAGCAGATGCGCATTGGACCTTTCCGCCATCTCAGCCGCCAGCAGGCCGATGGCGGCATCCTTGACGTCAGACAACGACTGACGATGTTTCACCGTAAGCCTTCCAAGGAAATCAAAAGCCGCGGCCTTTAATGACGTCGTCACTAAATCCCCTGGTATAAGAGGATGCCGGCGGGGCCCCATGTAGCGAGCAGCAAGCGGCGGGGCCCATGTCGCCCAGTTCGGGTCATAAAAATAGGCGTCCGTCACTAGTTGCTCTAGCTGCCCATCTTCAGCCAAAGCTGCTGCACCTTCATAATGATCACGAGGACCAGCAAAACATACCACGGTCTTTGATTTCATGAATTTGACCCTGATGGATTCTTGCGAATGAGACAGCGGTGGCGCTTTGTCATATAACTAGGGGCCAAGTCGCTCATGCGAGTAGGCGGATTATTGCGGCAATACGAGCGGCAAAGACTGAAGGCCCATGACTTCGTGCGGCGGAAACGGAGGACTCCTGGGCAGCGATTAGATCTCCTGACTCGGCCAGCTTAACCAAAGCAGAGGTCATCGCTGATTTGTCGCGTGGGCTAAAAATACGCGAATTCAAGGGCGAGGCAAAATCAGGCACGGCGCCGATGGCGTCGGATAGCAGCAGCTGGCAGCCCGAAAGTACAGCTTCATGGACGACCAAACCCCATGCCTCCGAACTGCTGGGCAAAGCGAAGATTCTGGACTCTCTGTAAATTAAGCTGAGCTGCTGCGGCTGGATGAAGTCGTGGACTTTTATCTGCGGATGCTCAGGGATGGCTGACCTTAAGGGCCCGCTTCCATACATCCAGAGCTCCCAGCCAGGAAGTCGATTAGCGACGTCAGCAAAGGCCTGGGCAAGGGTCACGCATCCTTTGCGTTCAATATATTGTCCGACAAATAAGATTCGTCGGGGCCGTTCAATTAACGGGGGTCCGTTGAAGAATATCTGCTGATCCGCCCCGTACATCCCCTCGAATATCTTCTCATCCGGCATTCCGTACCAACGCGCCAACCGCCGACCTGATTTTCCAGGGACCAATACCGCCTCGAATTTACTTCGCTGACAAATTCTGAACCACGGCGCTCCTAGCATCTGGCGAAGATCGCCACGCCAATTATTGTCCATCATCAGGCAGACCTTGCCGCCATACGCGCGCACTTCATCGCCTAATGAGTTAAATGCCGGATAAGCCCAGCCGGATTGGAAGAAAAACCGCGGTACATCCAGGCCGAGTTCGCGCCAAGTAGTCGGACGTGAAGCCTCCACCCAGTGGACGGGGCGGCCCAGAGCCTCCTCGACTCCTTGTACAGGGACTTGGGCGCGCGAGCCTACTACCAGGCAGTCCTGTCCCAGTTTTGCACTTGCGGCGGCAAGCTGACGGGCAGCATATTGTGGGAGCCCATTCCAAGAGAAGGCGATTCGGCTCATTCGAAGATAATTTTGTCGGGTACAAGCTTCCTAAGCGGGCCGAGCCGGCGCCGTTCAACGAAGAAATTCCGGACAGTTAAAGTTAACACCACGGGCCAGAGCAGGAAAGGAAGCGCCTGAAGCTGGGTGAAGAATATTCCGGGCTCACGCTTGAACAGGGCCACGACAAGCGGCGCACTTGCCTGCGAAGCTGGCTTGAGACGTAATTTCCAATAGGCTAACTGGCTTAATCCATAGCGGTCACGGACTTCAGGGCCGAACGTTTGGTAGAAGTTCTGAAAGTCTCTGTAAGATCGCTGGTTTTTGCGTGAGACAACCGCGACCTGCCGAGGATGCACGCGCGTGAGCGTCCAATGATCATTCACCACGAGATAGTCGTGTTCTTGAATCAGGCGAACCCAGAAAAATATGTCGAAATGTACCCAGCGGCCGTCAAAGCCGCCGCGTTGTATAAACACGGACTTACGGACGGCAGCCGTGGTCACAGATGGCAGATAAGGCAATCCGCCCTGCCGCAAGGCGGGGCCGACCGTCGAATCGGCTGGGTGAGATATTTGAGCGGGGGCACCAGCTACGGAAGCCGCCATAAGTTCGGCACGCGTTTCGACTATACCGACCCCATTCTGATGGCGATAGGTGTGCTCATCCGTAAAGAAATGCGCGGGCTGATGCCCGATCAGCGCGCACGCCTTCCCTTCCAGTCCGGCGATGACCCCGGCCAACGCCGCGATGGCTCCCGGCCGGAGCAGGTCGTCGTGACAGAGCAATTGTACCCACTCTTGCCGACAGAGCTGAACGGCCCTACTGACATTCTCGGCTTGATTCAAGAGAACCTCGCTCCGCTCATGCCGTACGCGGGAATCCCTCGCCGCAATGTCGGCCACAATGGCAGCCGTGTCGTCTGTCGAACAGTTATCCGACACAACAATTTCCGCCAGCTCAGGGCCTTGGGAGATTGCACTTTCCAAGGCTTCGCGTAGGTAATTAGCTCCGTTATAAACGGGCAAGGCGACGGAAATCGTCATCGGATAGCCGAATGATTAATCAATCTTGCACTCCACTGTATCGGCGCGGTCATAAAGCCTATCAGTGTAGGCAACGACAATCAGCTCGGCCGTCGCCTTGGCAGAATTCATAAAGGTATGGGCGATACCAGGAGGGACCATGACGGTCTCTGGCTGTTCTGCGGTCAAGGCAAGTTCCAGCCTCTCATTGGTGGAGATATCTCGCAGCACCAGAACGCCACATCCGGCGACGACCGTAAACCATTCTCGCGCCAGCGGATGATAATGATCGCCGCGTCGGCGGCCGGGTTGGGCCCGGACGACGTACACCTCCCCCGTAAAAGGGGGAAGGTGTGTTTCGCGCCCATCGATACACTTGATAAACGCGCCGCGCTCGTCGGCAACTAATCGACGCGGTTGACGGGAAATCTTATCGGTAATCATAAAAGTATGGCCTTGGAGACCGCGTCGGAGACGCCATGAGAAAGTGGTGTAGCTGGGAGCCAACCCACTGCTTTTTGGATGCGGGAAACATCCGGAAGATAGACCATCGGCTCTCCCTGTCGGTATGGACGGGCACCTAGGCGTAAATCGCTGACAACCCCATGGCTAGCGAGGGCTCCGACGACCAGGTTTATGTATTCGTGTAAGCGGGTCGATGTGCCGGTACCGAGGTTGAAGGTTTCCCAGCCGGGACGGACAGCGGGTCGGGCCGCAAGTAGCATCAAACCTTTGGCAACATCCTCGACATGGGTAAAATCCCGGAGCTGCTCACCCGCCGTTACTTCGACTGGCAAGCCCTTCTTGGATTGGGAGACGATATGCGGCAAAAGCCGACCTGGCGGCTCCCCCGGACCGTAGACGTTGAATAAACGAACCCACGTAACGTTTAGCCTCGAAGCAGCTTCGAAGGCGGCTGTCGCAGCTTCGATCTTCGATATCCCGTAATCCGAGAAAGGCGAAAGGTCGTCATCCTCTTTGAGCGGAACTTCTTTCACGGCGTATTCAAAGCCTGAACCTAGCAGGATAACCGTCGGAGAATACGGCAAGGCATTCAGCTCGGCGACTAAGCGGCGAGTTCCGCGAACATTGGTCTCCCGCAATGCTTCAAGCGAGCCGACGCTCGTGACTCCTTCCGCGGCCAGATGAAATACTTTTTCGGGAGCGAAATCTTGAACGGTCTTCTGAACGGACGATTCTTCGTGAAAATCGAGCTCCGTTCGGCCGGGTGCATGAACCATAGCGCCGACGGCAAGTAGCTTCCGGACAAGGACCTGCCCGATGAATCCACTAGCCCCAGTGACGAGACAACGACGACCTTTCAGCGAGTCCATGGCAAGCCTGCCTCCCTCGCTGCGGCGGCATACGCCGCCATGTCTTCGTCACAAAGTTGACGATGAACACGACCGGCGGCTTCTCCGGATATCCAATCAGCCGTCTTGCGCACCGTCGTATCGAAATTCCATACTGGCTGCCATCCCAGCACGCGCTTGACCTTCGAGATGGAAAGACTGAGCCGCCCCGCCTCATGAGGACCGGCCGGGCTAATCTCAATGCGGAGATTTGGCCAGGCTCGGGCAAAGGCTGCTACGAGTTCGCCGACCGTGCGGACCGCCTCGGCCTGCGGACCAAAATTAAACCCCGAAGAGACTTCCGCCGGAACGTAGGCGCGGGACGGCGAGGCGAGGCATGCCCCTGTCCAGAGATAACCGGACAGGGGCTCGAGAACATGCTGCCATGGCCGGGTCGCGGAGGGATTGCGGATCGTCAGCGCCTGTCCGGTAGCCCGTGCGCGGCGGATATCTGGCACAATTCGGTCCGCGGCCAGATCCCCACCTCCAATGACGTTACCAGCACGGACTGAGGCGACCCGCACGGGATGATTTGAGTCAAAGAATGAGCGTAGGTAGGACGACACGGCGAGCTCAGCCATTCCCTTACTTGCGCTGTAGGGGTCGCGGCCACCCATCGGGTCGGTCTCCTCGTGTGGGCGCCCAGTCTCGAGGTTCTCATAGCATTTATCGGATGTCACCATCACCGCAGCGCACGGCCGCCGTAGCATACGCAAAGTATCCAAGACGTGTGCCGTGCCCATGACGTTTGTCGCCATCGTCTCTAGCGGTATTTCATATGACAACCGAACCAGAGGTTGAGCCGCAAGATGGAAGACGAAGTCCGGCTGGTACTCGGCGATCGAGCTGCGTACCGCCGCCGCGTCGCGAATATCCGCAAACTCCGACTCTAGGCGGTGGCCTAAAGAAAGCCCTTCGAATAAAGAATGTGCACTGTCAGGTGGAAGCGCGTAACCATGCACGTGCGCACCGAGAGAAAGGAGCCACTCGGCAAGCCACGCCCCCTTAAAACCGGTGTGGCCCGAAAGCCACACGCGTTTCCCTTTGTAAGCCTGGTCGAACATAAGTATCACCAGACTTTCCAGGGAGCGGCCCCGGAAGCCCAGAGACTATCCAGCTGAGCCTTGTCGCGCAGAGTATCCATCGGGAGCCAGAAACCTAGGTGGCGGTAGGCGTGCAACTGGCGTTGATTGGCAAGGATTTCTAATGGTGCCTTTTCCCAGACTGTAGCGTCATCCTCTATCAGGTCAAAGACCGATGGCTCGAGGACAAAGAATCCTCCGTTAATCCACGATCCGTCTCCTTGCGGCTTCTCTGCGAAGGCCTCGACGGTACCAGAAGTGGAAATATCCAGGGAGCCGAACCGCCCGGGTGGTTGCACCGCGGTGACCGTCGCCCGCCCTCCATGTTTGCGATGGAAAGCAACCACATCAGCGACCGGGATATCACCTACCCCGTCGCCGTAGGTCAGGCAGAAGCTCTCTGGGCCAACGAGTTCGCGCACACGACGGAGGCGGCCGCCGGTCATGGTCTGCTCACCCGTGTCAACCACGGTGACTTTCCATGGTTCGGAATTATGTCGCAAGATGGTCGTCTGATTGGTTGCGAGGTTGAAGGTAACGTCCGAGTTATGCAGGAAGTAGTTTTGGAAATACTCTTTAATCATATAGCCCTTATACCCGGCGCAGACGATGAACTCGTTGATCCCATGGGCGGCGTAGATTTTCATCACATGCCACAGAATTGGTCGACCGCCTATCTCCACCATGGGTTTGGGCCGCAGGTGGGTTTCCTCGCTAAGACGCGTGCCGAGCCCGCCGGCTAATATGACAGCTTTCATGGATATAAATTATCGGAAGTTCGGAAAGCCTATTGCTTGGGGTTTTGGAGCGACTCTTTACTGACGAAAGACCGCAAACGATTATACACCACTCGGAAATATAGTTTATGGCAGGCACGAATTGCAACCTGACGAAGAATCCAGTGAACAGAAGATTTCACATTGAAACTCTTACGAAGTAATGCCCCCACCAACTTCCAGCTTGCGCCACTGCGGGCTGCGTGTTCGAGGCGAGCCTCGACGATACTTGCCACAAGTAAACGGCGAATTTCCTGAGCTACGTTGACGGGAATGTGGTCAGCCGTCTTCTCCAAATCAATTAGCTGCTGCTTCTTGTAAACAATCCGAGCTCGGATGTTCTTGAGAAAAAAACTCTCAAATCTGGCGCGACTCTCGGGGGTCCCGTCAAAATCCCGGAAATGGGACATGTTTTCGTAATGATGTCGCCATGACAGGAGAACCTGATCGCAAAAGAAAATCTGCCCGGTGAGGGCAGCTCTGAATGCGAAGACATAGTCCTCCCAGCAGGATGCAAAGAACGCAGGCCCGAATCCCGTGAAGACCTCCCGCCGGATAGCTTCGCTGGCTCCAACGAGCCACGGGAATCCATTCCTGACCAACGTCATCACATCCGTATCGTAGCTAGTGCCGGCAGGGGCGTAGGTCGGACAGATAATCGCGCCGGTGCCATCGATGAGAGATACATTTGACATCACCATTTGTACTTTCGGATTAGTGACGAAGACCTTGACCAATTCGGTTACGCGATTCGGGCGGGCAATATCGTCCGCAGCTTGCAGCACATAGATGTCTCCCGACGCACCAGCAAGAAGGCTCGCGAGGTGCCTGCTAAGACCAAGGTTGGAAGGAGTTCGTGATGCCGCCACATTTCGGCCAGCCCGACGGGCGTCTTCGGCGATTTCCTGCATGATCACAAAAGTATCATCAGTGGAAGAATCGTCAGAAAAAATGAATTCGATATTGGGATAATCCTGTGCAAGCGCTGAGACCGCCGCCTCGCGCACATAAGTTCCGTGCTGGAAGCCGACTAATAAATAGCTTACTTTGGGTGAACGGCTCATTCTTCAAAAGAGCCGCCTGCTTCGACAACCCGGGCGACTTGTTCATCGGTCAGGACATGGCTAAATATATTGATGATGTCGTTCATATTATAGAAATATCAGTATCAGAGAGGTCTCGTTTTAATGATTTTTGCCTGTGGCGATGATAAATAAATCTTAATAAAGCTTAGCACGGATATCGCGGATTGCCGAGACCAGCCGCACCAAGCGATGAATCGACAGCATGATAGTAACACGTCAGGCAGCTTCGACGCTGGCGTAATCACCAGACTCCGAAGCATCTCTGCTTCACGCATTGCACCAATTAGACGGCGTTCTTGCCGATACCGGACTTCGCTGATGCGCCCGAGCCGGTAGATTTGGCCGAGATCGCGGAGGTGCTGAAGCGCTCCGCGGCGACGGCGAAGAAAAATTCCTGCCCTTGCTTCGAGAGCACTTAGGTTATCCCCTTCTTGAATCAGAGCTCCCAGAGAGGCGTTATTGCCGTGCCATCGCCAACTTACAAGGACGAGCGGCGTATAGGCCACCGCTCCTAGCAGTAGGGCTCGGTACACGTAGGGGTCGTCTTCAGAATCTCCCCTCGTAATCGGTCCAAAGGTCGATACTAACTCTCGGCGATATGCGCCTGTGGCTCCCAGTACTGGTGCGCCGCACCAGAATTCAAAGAATGTGTCTGAGGCTCTTCGCGAATAGATCATATGCTTGGGACGCTCTTGCAAGAACGCCTGTCGTATGACCTTGCCCGACTTATCGATGATCCTTGCCTGACAAAATGCTGCATGGATGCGTAAATCTCGCTGAAACATTGCCACAGTGGTCGAGACACGAGCGGGATCTGAAATGTCATCTCCTGCAAAGCCGACTAGGATTTCGCCTGTCGAAGCAGCCACTGCCCGGTCCCAGCTTCGAGCGATACCACGGTTGGCTTCCACTGGCAGTAGGCGGCAGGATGCGACCCGTGGATGCCGCCGGATTTCGGCCTCAATTAGCGAACGTGTTTCATCTGTTGAGCAGTCGTCTGAAATCACGAACTCTATTTCAGGATAGTCTTGATCTAGTGCAGAACGGAGCGCTGCGACTACATATGGCGCCTGATTGTATGCGAGAAAAATGACCGAGACCTTGGGCATCATGAGGTCTTGAGGATGGCTCGTCTATAGCCCCAGGCTGAGGCTCCTGCCGCGGCGGCATAGAATAACGCCTTCTCGAGATTCCCTGGCGCCTCGGCGGCGATGAACTTAGCCGACGCGTGGAGCAAAAGCATGGCAATGACATGGAACAGGGCATCTCGCAACAATCCGTCAGAACTTCGCCTGCCGACAAACCAGGACACGAAGAGCGTATAGGCGACTGAGGTAACACAGAAGGCCACGCCAACTCCTTCAAGGCCCCAATTTTGCAACATTACAACCGCTAGGGTCGTCCCGAGGATCGTGGCTGATCCTTCAATGGCTATCACCGCTACGGGTCGACAGCGGGCCATAATCCAATATCCCACCGGCATGCTCACCAGCCTCATGGTAACCCCAAGGGCAAGCCACTCTACGAGCGGGGCTGCCGTCCGAAATTCGCGAGAATAAAGTAGCTGGATTAAGTCCTCTGGCCAGAGCACGAGTGCCACGAAGAAATGCCCAGCCAACAGAAAGCCTGCATTAAGCTGTTTCTTTGTTATCGAAATGGCAGACGAATCATCGTTAGAGGCAGCGACGCGCGGGTAGAAGTCCGTGAACATAGAAGCGAACAGAAAGCCCGGGATGGTGACGGCCAAGGCCATCGCCGCGAAATAGACTCCCGCCTCCCTCAGCCCCAGCTCACTCGCCACCGCCGATCGAATTGTTAAAGCGGAGGCATTTCCAAGTGCGATGACGCCAAATGACGTCAGGCCTAAGATGGACATCCGCCTTTCGGCTGGCGAAAACCTAACCCACTCGAATCGTCGCGGTAAAGATAAGGGTACGCTACCATAGAAGACGGCCAGTCCGATGAGTGAAGAAATAAGAATTGAAAGGGCTAAGCCATACTCGCCCCAGAGGCCGATCAAAATCGCCGAGGCGACCAACCCAAGGGCGGCTGATAGAGACTGTCGCTTAGCCAACCGTGCAATCTCACCACGGGCCTGTAAGACGGCGACTTGGGCGAGGGTTAGGATTGCCGGCACGGCCGCAAGCCCAGCCAAGATGAAAAGCCCAGACTTGGCTAAGTCGCCAAAAGAAATGTAGCAGACGTAGAGCGAAACCGGAAGGCCAACAATCAAGGCAACGAGGCTTAATTTGACAGCGAATACGAGAGCCTCCTCCTCGGGCTCGACACCACGCGCGGACCTTTGTTCTGAGATATGGCGGAGCACTGAACTGCTGAGCCCGAGTCCACATACTTGCAGGAGCATTGTATAGTGTTGATTTAACAGCCCCATCATACCGACGCAAGCCGCTCCAAATAAAACCGCCACGAACTTACCTCGCAAGAGGCCAGTAATCGCGCTGATACCAGAGGAAAGGCCCATATGGGCGGTCGACTTCAAGATGCCCTTATAGGCCATTACTTTATGCTTTGGTAATTGGAACTCAACTCTTGCCGAGTCGCTCGAGGCGATAGCTACCGTCGAGAATCGCCTGCGTCCAGGCGGGGTGATCGAGATACCAGCGGACGGTCTTGCGGAAACCGCTTTGGAAATCCTCCTCGGGGGCCCAGCCGAGCTCGGCGCGGGCACACCCTGCGTCGATGGCGTAACGGTTGTCGTGACCATGACGGTCGGTGACGTAGGTGATTACGGAGTCGTGCGGCTGGCAGTAGGTGCGCGGGCGGAATTCGTCGAGTAATGCGCAGAGCGCCCGGACGAGGTCCATAATGCGCCGCTCGTTGTCGTCGCCGAGGCAATATGTCCGGCCAGGCTGACCTTTGGTCACCGCCGCCAGCAGCCTCATGGCATGGTCGTCGACATAGAGCCAATCTCGGATGTTCTCGCCCTTGCCATAGACAGGAATTGGCTCGCCTCGCAGGCACTTGAGGTTGACGACGGGGATAAGTTTCTCGGGGAACTGATATGAGCCATAGTTGTTCGAGCAGTTCGTCACGATGACGGGCAGGCCATAAGTATCCATCCAGGCCCGGGCTAGATGATCGCTCGCGGCCTTGCTGGCGCTATACGGGGAGTGCGGGTCGTAAGGGGTTGACTCGTTGAAGGCAGAATCGGTCGGGCCGAGGGAGCCGAAGACTTCGTCGGTCGAGACGTGCAGGAAGCGAAAGCCATCCCGAGGTGAACCTGATAGTTGCCGCAAATGACACAGGGCGGCCTGCAGGAGCTGGAACGTGCCGGTGAAGTTGGTGGCGATTAACTCGCCCGGGCTGTCGATGGAACGATCCACGTGAGACTAGGCAGCTAGGTGTATGACCGCCTCGGGCTGGGCTGAGGCGAACGCCTGTAGCATGGCCTCGGCGTCGCAGATATCGGCCTGGACAAAGGAGAATCTCGGCTGACCGAGCAAGTCAGCAAGGGAAGCCAGATTGCCCGCGCAAGTCAGTTTATCGAAAACCGTGATTTCATGGCCGGCGGCAAGGGCCAGCCAGGCGAGATTTGATCCGATGAAACCGGCGTCGCCGGTGATAAGGAGTTTCATTTAGGTAATGGGCGGTTGTCGCTAGTTCAGCACGCAGTTCTGTCCCTACCTTTGGAAGAGCTGCGTGAAAATCGAGATGACACGGTTACGATCATCTACACTGAGCCTGGCACCAGATGGCAGGCAAAGTCCAATGCCGAAAAGTCGCTCGCTGACCTGTCCGCCGTGCATCTCGGCTCCGGCAAAGACGGGCTGGAGGTGCATGGGTTTCCAGACGGGGCGGGCTTCAATATTCTCGGCCTCGAGCGCGAGCCGGACCTGCTCATGGGAGACGCCCGCGAGCTGCG
>JACCEB010868049.1_pt1 | contig 14834 bp, 7 predicted proteins | sample 7454761 | NCBI WGS metagenome assembly JACCEB01 (sample SAMN15323454, study PRJNA562643) | freshwater metagenome | isolation source: river surface water | place: USA:Blue River Watershed | collected 2017-08-18 | reverse complement strand
TACTTTTAGAAAGCCGTTGGGACGAAACTAAGGGCGCCCTGCTTGAAGGCTTAAAGGGCAATCGTCGCTCAACAATGAGTGTTCTTCTTGAGAACACCAAAAAGCAACTACTTGCTGAAAGCTCAGCCGGTACAACAACTGCTGGTAATATCGCAACTCTAAACCGCGTTATTCTTCCAGTAATCCGTCGTGTTATGCCAACTGTTATCGCTAACGAACTAGTTGGTGTGCAGCCAATGACCGGCCCAGTTGGTCAGATTCACACTCTACGTGTTCGCTATGCAAATAGCTTGACCGACACTTCAGCAGCAGAGACTTCTGTAACTGCTGGTGAAGAAGCTCTATCACCATTCAAGATTGCACAGGCATATTCTCGTGTACCATCAGATGCAACAACAACTGATGCATACACCGGTGCTGACACTGCAACTCTTGAAGGTAACGGTGGTAAGCAGATTTCTGTTCAGATTCTACGTCAGGCTGTTGAAGCCAAGTCACGTAAGCTACAAGCTCGTTGGACGTTTGAAGCTGCTCAGGATGCTCAGTCACAGCATGGTATTGACGTAGAAGCAGAAATTATGGCTGCTCTTGCACAAGAAATCACTGCTGAAATTGACCAAGAAATCTTGCTTTCACTTGCAACTCTTGCTTCAACTGAATTCACATACAACCAGGCAACAGTATCAGGTACTGCTACTTACGTTGGTGACGAACATGCTGCTCTAGCAGTTCTAATCAACCGCGTTGCAAACTTGATTGCACAGCGCACTCGTCGTGGTGCAGGTAACTGGGCTGTTGTTTCACCAGCTTCACTTACTGTTCTTCAGTCAGCAACAACCTCAGCATTCGCACGTACCACAGAAGGTACATTCGAAGCTCCAACTAACACTAAGTTCGTTGGTACATTGAACGGTGCAATGAGAGTTTTCGTTGACTCTTATGCTCCAGACACAACACCAGTATTGGTTGGTTACAAAGGTTCTTCTGAGACTGATGCAGCCGCATTCTATTGCCCATACATTCCATTGATGAGCAGTGGTGTTGTTCTAGATCCATCAACATTCGAACCAGTCGTATCATTCATGACACGTTATGGTTACATCGAATTAACAAACACTGCGTCATCATTCGGTAACGCAGCTGACTACGTTGGTGAGATTGCAGTTCAGAACCTAACATTCCAATAAGAAGTTTTACTTCTCGGGATGGGAAGTGGGAAGGGTCTTCGGACCCTTCCTTTTTGGTTATGATTTAGACATAAACTTGTCTAGATACTCAGCAAGTATTTTATGTCCCTTGACATTTAAATGATATCCGTCTGGATAAAAATATTCTTGTTGACTGTCTCTTAATTCATGCATATAAATTTTACTGGCATGTAATTTTTCAATACATTCTTCATCAAATTTTGACAGATAATTATGTAATCTTGATCCACTTAATTGCATACTCCAATATATAATTTGTTCTTCTTTAAAATTGGGATAGAACATTTCTCTTATACTTGGTATTAAGTTAATAATGTTTTTATGATTTAATAGTTCAGTGTCAACTTTATTGTGTCCACCCAATAGATATATAGGATGATTCAAACTATCTAGTTTATTATAAAAAGATAATGTTAAGTCTTTGTATAAATCTACGTATTGCTCATAGGTTATACTACGATTAGGTACAGTTGAATGCTTACTAAGACTTTCAGTGTCTAAAACATCTCTAAATGGATTTGTAAAAAATATAAAAATAAAATCATATTTTTTTAAGTCTTTGTTTGCTAATTCAGTGTATGCTTTAATGTTAGAGTTTCCGCTGATTGAGAGATTTTCAACTTCATGTCCCATTATAGTTAGAAACAATTCAGTTCCCCTATGAGTGTTAACTCTTGAATCAGGACTCCAAGCACCACAGCCCCAACTATCCCCGCAAATTAATATTTTCATTAACTTATCCTTACGTCTGCATCTACAGTAACGTTAAGAATTGATTTCTTACCAGTTCTTTGTTTCTTTTTATATAATCTACTACAATTGGCGCACAGTGTTAACAAGTTCTTCTTTACTTTATTGTCTTTATTTCCATCTTTGAATACTAAATCAATTTGACATTTATCTATGGCTTCAAAGCCACAATGATCGCAACTAGTTTTTTTATGTTGGAGATGTTTAAATCTGTCATTGTATATTGCTTTAGAACAATCTACACAGTATCGATGCCATTTTTGAAATCCATGTTTACTTTTACCATTGGGCTTTGCTAATGCAAAGTTGCAATGAGTGCATAGGGGTCTACTTGGTTGACTTGTTAACATAAAAATATTTATAAAAAAGCACTCCTAGGTTCTTTTTTCTACGGCTTTATGTCACTAATTTTGATAAATAATAAAATAGATAATGGAACTCGTTCATGGCAGCAGAACTTTTTAACTCACTTGGTGGATTTTCAGCAGGCATACCGGCTGTTGAAGTAATCGATGCAAACGGTAACGTAGTTACCAACGTATTAACCAATGGCAATGTTGCCGCAAATACAGTTTACGCTACTTACTATAAGTATGCAAATGGTAATCCATTAACAGTTGGGGCCGCCGGTTCTAACACGCAATTACAATACAACAATAACGGGCAGTTTGGTGGCATTCCCAACGTCACTTGGAATGGAAATGTATTATCATTAGGTAACATTTCAGCACTGTCTATTTTAGGTGGAGATAACGGATACTTCTTACAGACTGATGGTGCCGGAAATCTTACTTGGGCAGCCGGTGGCAATGGTGGTGGCAATGGATCACCCGGTGGCGCCAATACACAAGTACAGTTTAACGACAGTGGCAACTTTGGTGGTGACTCTGGTTTCACGTATGACAAAAACACAAACTTATTAACAGTTAACAACTTAACTGTTACCGATGTTCTTACTGCTACTGTATCTTTTGCTTTAACCGCAGGTACTGTAACAACAAATGCTCAACCAAACATCACTAGTGTTGGTACATTAACTGGGCTTAATGTTACAAACACGGTAACTGCAAACTTATTTTCTGGCTCTGGTGCAAACTTAACTAATATCCCGGCAGCAAACTTAGTAGGTTCTGTTCCGGTAGCAAACTTTGTAAGTCAAGCATCACAACCAAACATTACAAGTGTAGGTGTATTAACATCACTTACTACATCAGGTAGTATTGCGGCTTCAGGTAATATTAATGGCGGTAACATCTCAGTATCAGGTAATGCAACTACTGCATCATTATCGGTATTAGGAAATGCTACTATTTCTAATGCGTTAACTGTTAATGCAAATGCAACTGTAAATTTTGCAGTAGCATCAAACGTAAGTTTGGGCAGTCTATCTAACATTCACATCAGCGGTGGTACGAACGGTTATGTATTATCTACCGATGGTGCTGGCAACTTAAGTTGGACAGCAGGTGGTGGCGGAGGAAATGGTACACCGGGCGGTAGCAATACGCAAATTCAGTACAACGACATTGGTACCTTTGGTGGCAGTCCGTTCTTCACATTCAACGAAGCAACCAATACTGTTAATATTGCGGGCAACTTAGTTGCTAACGCAGTGATTATGGGTTCAGGTGCATATAGATTTAGTTACTCTAATGTATATGCCGCTACAACAAGTAGTACAGCCGCCGACCAAATTATATATTCAATTCCAGTAGCAAGTGTTGCTGGATTAGATTTTACTATTATATCAACTGACACAACAGCAGGCATAAGACAGATCACCAAGTTGACTTCTGTTAATATGGGTTCAGCCGTAAGTTATGTTGAAACTAGTAGTATGCAGGTAAATGGTTATTTGGGAGATTTTTCAATTCAATATGATGCTGGAAACATTCTTGTTCCGCCAAGTATTGCATTAAAAGTTACACCGGCAACCAGTAATTTATTGTCTCATAAAATGCAAGTAACAACTTATGAGCCATAATGATTTGTTAAGATTAATGATAAATACTACAAGATAAGGGAATCTACACATGGCACTTAAACCACTCAATTCGGTAGGCGGCTTCTCAGTTGGGGAAGTACCTGCAAACGTTATTTTACCTAACGCAGACTTTATAGGTAATAAAGCAAATTTCGCAGGAAATGTTGCGGCATTAGGATTATTAACCAATAATCTATATTATGCTAACGGTCAACCCTGGGACTTGCAAGAGGCTGCTGGGTCTAATACTCAGGTACAGTTTAACAACAATAACAATTTTGGTGCTAGCGCAAACTTTACTTTTGATTCGTCAACAAATGTATTGACTGTTTCAAATGGTAACGTTTCTACTGGTAACTTAGTTGCATCAGGTTTGTTGTCAGTAACTGGTAATGCTAACGTAGGTAACTTAGGAACAGGCGGACTTATTGTTGCAACTGGTAACGTAACTGGTGGCAACTTAGTAACCAGTGGTGTTGTAAGTGCAACAGGTAACGTAAGTGGCGGTAATTTAACTACCGGTGGTGTAGTAGCCGCAACAGGCAATGTGTCAGGTGGTAATATTACAACAGGTGGTGTTGTAAGTGCAACAGGCAATGTGTCAGGTGGTAATATTACAACAGGTGGTGTTGTAAGTGCAACAGGTAACGTAACTGGTGGAAACTTAACTACAGCCGGCGCATTGAGCGTAACGGGCAATGCTAACGTAGGTAACATTGGTGGTGCATCAGGTTTATTCACTGCTAACCTAACATCTAACAATGCTACAGTAAACTTAGAACTACAAGCCAACACTGCTAACTTTGATGGCAACGTAGTAATGGATAACTGGTTGACTGTAACTAATACAGCCAACGTAGGTAACTTACGTACTAACAATCTATTATATGCAAACGGCGCACCTTGGGACTTACAAGAAGCCGCCGGTGCAAACACACAAATTCAGTTTAATAACGGTACCAATAACAACTTTGGTGCAAGTGCAAACTTTACATTTGATAGTGCAACAAACAACTTAGCACTAAATGGTAACGTACTATTAGGTGGTACTGGTCAAAATCAGATTGTCAACCTATCTAACAATGCAATTGAAATTCGCGGTGGTTGGAGCAATGCAACATCAGCGTCAGCCGCATTGTTTGCAGGTGACTATGCAAACGGTACTAACCTTGCTAAGTTTGCAGTATTAGGTAATCTAAGTGGTAACTCAGCAGCCATTACAGAAGCAAATATTGTTTACTGGCGCACTCCAGGTGGTTCTGCAAACGTAGTAACAATTGATCCAGTTAACGTCAACGCAACCAATACATCAACTGGTGCATTAGTTGTAAGTGGTGGTCATGGTATTACAGGCAACGCATACATCGGCGGCCTACTATCTGTCACTGGTAATATCACTGGTGGTAACATTAGTGCTACTAACGCAAATCTATCAACAGCAAATATTTCTGGTAATTTATCAGCCGGTAACGCAAATCTTGGTAACTTAGCAATTGCAAGTTACGTTCAAACCGGTGAACTATTAAATGGCAATAGTAACATTCGCATTGCCGCAAATGGTAACGTAACTGTATCTTCAACAGGTAACAGCAATGTTGTTGTTATTAGTGGCGCGGGTGCAAACGTTGTAGGTTACGTACAAGCAAATGGTAATGGTAGTTTTGGTGGAGTTGTATCTCCTTCATTAACTTCAAACAGTGGTGCATTGACATTAACTGCGGCAGCAGGTAATGAAAACATCGTTCTAGTACCAACTGGTACAGGTAATGTTGATGTTTCAAGTAGACACATCGTACAACTAGCAGATCCAACAAACGCACAAGATGCGGCAACTAAGTCATATGTTGACAGTGTTGCAACTGGTCTACAGATTCACCCAGCAGTTCGTGTAACAAGTGTTACAAACTTAACTGCAACATACGCTAATGGTGGTACATCATTAACTACTACAACTATTAGTGGTGGTAAGACAATCACATTCAGTGGAAATCACGGATTGAGTGTTGATGATGAAATTTATTGGAGCAACAGTTTCAATGGAATCACAGCACAGAATGCATATTTCGTTGAAACAACCCCATCATTAACACAGATTACAGTAAGAGCAACATACACTGGTGCAGAAGTCACAACATTGACTAATGCTACTGGTCTAACACAGGCTGCATTAGCAAATCCTGGTGTTGGCGCAACACTTACTAACGCAGGTGCAAATGCGGCTATCACAATTGATAGCGTTGCACTTTCATCATCAGATCGTGTTCTTATTCAGGGTCAGACAAATGCATATGAAAACGGTGTCTATACTGTAACAACAGTTGGTAACGGTTCAACCGCATGGGTACTAACACGTGCAACTGACGCAGATCAATATGCTCCAACAGACGTAAGCAAGTTGGGTTATGGTGACTACTTCTTCATTACAGCAGGTAGTGGATATGCAGGTTCATCATATGTATTAACTACTCCAACTGGTGAAATCACATTTGGTATCACTAATATTGGATTCAGTCAGTTTGCGGCAGCCGGCTCATATTCAGCAGGTAATGGTATCGCAATTACAGGTACTATTATCAGTGCAAACATTGACGGTGTAACAACTGATATCGTATCAGGTAACATTGTTGTTAAAGCAAGCGCACAGTTGACTACACCAAATATTGGTGCGGCAACTGGTACAAGCGTAGCGTTAACTGGTAACGTACTTGCTAATAACGTAAATGCAAACACATTAGTAACTGCACCAAACGTAAATGTTACAGGTAACGTATTAGTTGGTAACGTAAATGCTAATGCAAACGTTACTTCAAACAATGCAACAGTTAACTTATCATTAAGCGGTAATACAGCAAACTTCAGTGGTAACGTTGTTGTCAATAACTTAGGTGTAAACTTAGAACTAGATGGTAATACTGCAAACTTCAGTGGTAACATCTATGCGGCGTTTGTACAAGCGGGTTCAGGTACACCAATTCCAAACTTGACAAACCCACTATTTGCTGGTATTTCAAGTGCTAACAACTTCGTACAGGCATATGTTCATAACGCAAGTAATGGATCAGCGGCAAGTTCTGACTTCATTGCGTATCCTGATAACGGCGATGATTTAACAGGCTTTATTGACGTAGGTATTACAAGTAGCACATTTAATGCGGCTGCTTACAGTGTCACCGAAGAGAATGAAGGCTACATCTTCATGAGTGCACCAGACTTGTCTGGTACATCAGGTAACTTAGTAATTGCTACTGATAGCACTGGTGCTAACAACAGTATCGAATTCTATGTAGGTGGATTCAATAAGACAAAAGGCACACAGCGTAGTTTCTTAATTAGTACCGCAGGTGCTGAATTAGCAGGTAACTTAAGCGTTACGGGCAATATCAGTGGCAATGTTGTAAGTGCTAACACATTTGGTGCAACAAACAATGTAACAATTGGTACTACTGCTATTCGTCAGGGTACATTAACTACTACAGCAATTACAGCAAACCAAACTATTGCAACATTAGCAGTATCAGGTGTTACTGGCATAGAGTTCTTAGTAAAAGGCGTTGATAGCACAGGCTCTAAATACACAGTAGCAACTGTGACAGCAGTGACAGATGGATCAAATGTTGATTATACACAGTATGGTGGTGTCAATTTAGGTTCAAGCACTGGTGTGTTGGCAGTAAATATCGTAGGGTCAAATATTGCATTGCAAGTAACTCCTGCAAGCACAAACTCTACAGTATGGACAACTCAATATAGGACTATCTAATGGCACTTAGACCACTTAACGCACTTGACGGTTTATCAGTTAGCGAAAACAGTATTCAAATTGTTTTCGCTAACGGTCATGTGGCGGCGGCATCATTAGCAGTAACGGGTACTACTAATTTAGGTGCTGTAGGTAATGTAACCATCACAGGTGGTACTTCTGGGCAAGTTTTAAGTACAGATGGTGCAGGTAACCTATCATTTACAACAGTTTCAAGTGGCGGCGGCGGTCAGATGCCCTACTATATCCCAACGGGAGAAACTTATACTGTAGAAGAAAATAAACAAGGTTTGTTTACTATACCCATTACTATAGATGGTGATTTGGTTGTAAACGGAATTTTAGCACAGGTATCATAATAGGATAAATAGGATTGTAAGATGGCATTAATACTCAAACAAGAAGCAAACGCAAACGTAACTACTCCCCCAGCAGGGAGTGGCGCCGTATTCCTCAACACATCTGACCAATTAACTGTTAAGGATACTGCAGGGAATGTTTCAACAATCCCTACTTTTACTCCGACAGGAAATACATCAGTATTCTTCAATGATGCAGGTGCATTAGGTGAAAGTGCAAATTTAACTTTTGTAAAGACAACTAACACATTAACTATTACTAGCGGAAATTTAGCCGCCGGCGGAGTTAAAACAGATAATCTTTACTATGCAAACGGTCAGCCTTGGGATCTAAGTGATCCGGGTGGTAGCAACACACAAATTCAGTTTAATGATCAAGAATCATTTGGTGGTTCTGCAAACTTTGTTTGGAACAACTCATCTAATACATTGACTGTTACTGGTACATCGAACGTAACCGGTGCATTGAATGTTACAGGTAATGCAGGATTCGGTAATGTTAACGCAGGTAATGCTCTTACTGCTAACTTTGTTGCAGGTACACTAACAACTAATGCGCAGCCAAACATTACATCAGTTGGCACGCTAACAACATTAGAAACGTCAGGTAATGCAATCATTGGCGGTAACTTGACTGTTAACGGTAACATTACATATATTAACGTAGAAACATTTGACGTTGAAGATCCAATTATTTCAGTCGGTGGTGGACCAAACGGCGCACCATTAACAACCAACGACGGTAAAGATCGCGGTATGTTAATGCACTACTACACGGTAGGTGGTGCAGTTGATGCATTTATGGGTTGGGACAACTCAAACTCAGAATTCGCATTTGGTAGTAACGTAACTACTGTTAATGACGTAGAAACATTTAACGCATTTGGTAATGTAAGAGCAAGCACATTCTTAGGAAATGTATCTGGTGCTACTGCTAACTTTAGTGGCAACATCACATCCGCAAATGCTAACTTAGGCAACGTAGTAACTGGTAATTATTTTACTGGTGTACTAACTTATGCCGCACAGCCAAACATTACTTCAGTAGGTACATTGCAATCACTGTTAGTCGGAGCAACTGCATCAACAGGAGACTACACTGCCGCAAAGACAATTAGTTCACAAGACAATTCAGGCGGCACATCTAGTGATAACGTAGGTTTAGTTGGTGAAGCCGTAGCAAGCAGTGCTAATACTTCTGTAACCGGTATTGGTTTATTGGGTGTTGCAAGAGCAAACTCAGCGACCAAAGGTACTGGTGTACAAGGTGAAGCAAAAGTTACTAACACCGCAGACACCGGCGCCGCAGTAGGTGTGCGTGGTTACGCAGTAGATACACACGCAGGTGGATATAATATCGGTATTTTAGGTAATGCTATTGGTTCAGGCGTGGGTAACTATGCATTCTATATTCAGAATGGTGGTGTTGCTTCTATTGAAAACGCAACATTCTGGGACTTAACAGACAATGCGGCCGCAGCCTTAACATTCAATTCAACCGGTAAAGCAAACATTTTCGGTATTGAAACAACTGACAATAGTGAAGGTATCTTCACAGCAGGATACTTAAATGTAACTGGTAACATCACCGCAGTTGCAGGTATCAAGACTAACAATTATTATTATGCTAACGGTAGTCCAGTAGACTTCCAACAAGCAGGTGGCTCAAACACCCAAGTACAATTTAATGATGCAAATGGCTTTGGTGGTAGTGCAGCCTTTACATTCGACAAATCAACTAATGCTGTCTCAATGGGAGGCACATTAACCGTAACTGGTAACGCTAGTGCAGGCAACTTAACAACAGGTGGTGTAGTAAGTGCAACTGGTAACGTAACTGGTGGCAACTTAACTACAGCAGGTGTAGTAGCCGCAACAGGCAATGTGTCAGGTGGTAATATTACAACAGGTGGTGTAGTAAGTGCAACTGGTAACGTAACTGGTGGCAACTTAACTACAGCAGGCGTAGTAGCCGCAACTGGTAACGTAACTGGTGGCAACTTAACTACAGGTGGCGTATTAAGCGTAACCGGTAATGCTAACGTAGGTAATTTAGGTACTGCTGGACTTATTGTTGCAACAGGTAACGTAACTGGTGGTAATTTAACAACAGCCGGTAAGGTAGTAGCAAGTACACTAGAGTCAAATGTTGCTACAGGTACTGCCCCGTTCGCAGTGGCATCAACCACCCGTGTTGCAAACTTAAATGTTGCATATGCTAACTTAAGTGATTTTAGTAATTTAGAAAATAATACCACTAATCAATCATTCCAACTTGTGTTTGCGGCAAGTTCAGGTAATGCTCAGTTAAAAACTACCGATAACTTTACAGTTAATCCTTCAAATGCATATTTTAGTGCAACAAGATTGGGTGGATCATTAACTACTAATGCTCAACCTAACGTAACTTCAGTTGGTACATTAACCAGTTTAGCAGTTACAGGAAATGTAACAGCAGGTAATGTTTATGCAAATAGTGGAACAATTGGTGCTTCATTACTAACAGGTACATTAACAACTGCCGCACAACCAAACGTAACCTCAGTAGGTACCCTAACAAGTCTTGGGGTTAACGGCACCGTAACAGCGGTAGCATTTACTGCTAACACAGGTGTATTCACGGGTAATGGTAGCGGATTAAGTGCAATTGCTGGCGCTAACGTAACCGGCACTGTATCAACTTCTACAACAGCAGGTACTGTAACAACTGCGGCACAACCAAACATCACAAGCGTTGGTACTCTAACAAGTCTAGCAGTAACAGGTAATGCTACTGCTGGTAATGTGTATGCTAACTCAGGTACAATTGGTGCTTCATTACTAACAGGCACATTGACTACTGCGGCACAGCCAAATATTACAAGTGTCGGTACTCTAACAAGTGCGACCGTAACTGGTAACGTTGCAGCCGGCAACTTAACAACAACTGGTGTATTAAGTGTAACTGGTACAGGAACAAGTAGTATTGCTGGAAACTTAGATATGACCAGCAACAATATTACTAATCTTGCTGAACCGGTCAATGCGAGTGATGCGGCAACTAAGCAATATGTTGATGACGTTGCACAAGGTTTGCATACTCATGATAGTTGTAATGCGGCAACACAAACAACACTAGCAAGTATTTCAGGCGGTACTGTTACATATAACAACGGTTCAAGTGGCGTAGGTGCTACATTGACAACTACTGGATCATACACAACTATTGACGGTGTAACACTGTCAAATGGTATGCGTATTCTTGTCAAGAATGAAGCAAATGCCGCACACAATGGTATCTATGATCGTACAAGCACAACAGTATTGACACGTTCAACTGATTTTGATACACCAACAGAAATGGCAGGTGGTGACTTCGTATTCGTTACCGCAGGCACATTGTATGATAGTACAGGTTGGGTAATGACTGATGCTGTAACAACAGTTGGAACGAGCAATGTAAACTGGACACAGTTCTCAGGCGCCGGTACTTATACAGCAGGTACAGGTCTAACATTAACTGGCTCACAGTTTAGCGTAAACGTAGCACAGCCAACAATTACTAGCGTTGGTACCCTAACGGGATTAGCAGTTAACGGCAACATCACAGCAGCCAACATTACTGCAAACACAGGTGTGTTCACAGGTAACGGTAGTGGTCTATCACAACTTGCTGGCGGCAACGTTACCGGTCAAGTTGGAAACGCATTAGTTGCTGGTACTGTATACACTGCGGCACAGCCAAATATTACAAGTGTTGGTACACTAACATCATTGAGTGTAACAGGTAACGTTAGTGCAGGAAACGTAAGCGGTACTCTATTAACAGGCACACTAACAACAGCCGCACAACCAAACGTAACAAGTTTAGGCACCCTAACAAGTTTAGGTGTTAATGGTACTGTAACCGCAGTAGCATTTACTGCTAACACAGGTATCTTTACTGGTAACGGTAGTGGTCTAAGTGCAATTGCTGGTGCTAACGTAACTGGTACAGTATCAAGTGCTACAACAGCAGGCACAGTAACAACTGCGGCTCAACCAAATATTACAAGTACCGGTACACTAACTGGTTTAGGTGTTAATGGCAATATTACTGCCGCAAATATCACAGCAAACACAGGTGTATTTACTGGTAACTGAAGTGGATTAACTGCTTTAAACGCAAGTAATATCAGTTCTGGTACACTTGCGCAAGCAAGACTTGCAAACGCATCTGCAACTGTTAACGGTACTACAGTAACATTGGGTGGATCATCAACTATTACTGCAAATACTACACAAACTTTGACATTAGGTACATATCTAACTGGAACAAGTTTCAATGGTGGCACCGCAGTAACAGCCGCAGTAGATGCAACCACAACTAACACTGCAAGTAAAGTTGTAGCACGTGATGCTAGTGGTAACTTTGCAGCCGGCACAATTACTGCTACACTAAGTGGTGCCGCTACAACAGCAGGTACTGTAACAACTGCGGCGCAGCCAAACATTACATCAGTTGGTACACTAACTTCATTAAGTGTAAGCGGTGCATTAACTAATGCTAACTTAACTACAGGTGCAAACTCTACTGCAGGTTCAATTACAGGTAACTGGACATTAACAGCCGGTTCAAGATTCAACGCTACATACGCTGACTTGGCAGAACGTTATGTTGCAGATGCTTATTATGAGCCAGGCACAGTTCTTGTATTTGGTGGCCCGCACGAAGTTTCTGTAACAGGAGAACCATCATCACGTAGAGTAGCAGGTGTTGTATCAACAAACCCAGCATACTTGATGAACAGTGAGTGTGAAGGTGAATTCGTAGTTGATCTAGCATTGATTGGACGTGTTCCTTGCAAGGTAATGGGACCTGTTGTTAAAGGAGACTTAATCGTTACATCTGAAAATGCAGGTTATGGTAAAGCCGACAACGAAGCATCCGCAGGCGCAATTATTGGTAAAGCAGTAAGTAGCCTAAACGAGCATGACGGAATCGTAGAAGTATTAGTGGGTAGATGTTAATTTGACTTATTAGCAAATGCTGATAAGTACAATTGATGAATGTATTTCTACAAGATTTTTATACCAGACTCCGTTCTTGGCACGACTTAAGAAATAAATTAGAAGGATCTGACCTCGGCTATCTTTGTACCGAGGTCGATTCGTTTTGGCAATGGTGCCCATTAAGCAATCACTATCTACATCCTGACGATATAGAAACATGGCCAGGCCCTTGGGAATTGTTGAATGATAATGAATTTTGTTACTATGCACGTGCTTTGGGTATGATTTACACCCTTTTGTTATTGGGTGTAAATGACATTGACTTTGTAGAAGCATTAGACTACAATAACAATGAGGTAGTATTAGTCCTTGTTGACAACGCAAAATATGTTATGAATTACTGGCCTAACATGGTAGTAAATAATAATCTTAATCAATTCACAGTAACCAAACGTATCAACATAGACTCACTTAGAAGAAAAATAGGCACCGTATGAAAATAGATGTAACAAAACGTTCGGGGAGAACAGAACCTCTCACCATCGAAAAATGGCAAAATCAAGTTGCCAAAATCTGCAATGGAGTTGCAGATGTAAGTCAATCAATGATTGAAATTAAAGCACAACCACATTTCTATGATGGTATCACCACTAGAGAAATTGATGAGTTGACATTACGTGCAGTAGTGGACCTTATTGACGTAGAATCAAATCCTGATATTGGTCATACTAATTATCAGTATGTTGCAGGTAAGCAAAGATTGAGTATGTTACGTAAAGATGTTTACGGACAATATACACCTCCTCATCTTTATGAAATCGTAAAAAAGAATGTTGCAACCGGTCTTTACACAAGTGAACTACTAGATTGGTACACTGAAGATGATTGGAATAAGATGAATGAAATCATTGATCATAGTAAAGACGAAGAATATGGTTATGCCGCTATTGAACAATTGATTGAAAAATACCTAGTACGTAATCGTGCTACAAAGGAAATTTATGAAACTCCGCAAGTACGCTATATTATCGCAGCCGCAACTGTCTTCCATAAAGAAGAACCTAATTCAGCACGTATGCGATACATTAAAGAATACTACACTGCCGCATCTGATGGCTTATTCACTCTTGCTACTCCTGTATTGGCTGGTCTCGGGACTCCTACTAAACAGTTTTCTAGTTGCGTCCTTATTCGCAGTGACGATGATCTTGATAGCATTTTTGCCAGCGGAGAAATGATGGCTAAGTATGCCAGCAAACGTGCTGGTATTGGCTTAGAGATTGGCCGTCTAAGACCACTAGGTTCTCCCATTCGAGGAGGCGAAATCATGCACACTGGAATGATACCATTTTTAAAGAAATGGTTTGGTGATTTGCGCAGTTGTTCACAAGGAGGCATTCGTAATGCAAGTGCTACAGTATTTTATCCCATTTGGCATCATCAGTTTGATGATCTTATTGTTCTTAAAAATAATCAAGGAACCGAAGAAACCCGAGTCCGTCATATGGATTATGGGGTTGTGCTGTCCAGTTTCTTTTGGAGACGATTCAAAAACAAAGAAAACATCACCTTCTTTGACCCCAACGAGGTCCCCGATCTTTACGAAGCGTTTTACAGCAACACAGAAAAGTTCGAAGAACTATATGTTAAATATGAAAAACAAAAGAACCTTCGTAAGAAGGTAATGAGTGCAGAAGAAGTCTTTAAGGGAGGCATACTCAAAGAGCGTACTGATACCGGACGTATCTATTTGGTATTCATCGACAATGTGATGAATCAAGGTCCATTTGATACAGAGTATC
>JACCEB010493517.1_pt1 | contig 14841 bp, 8 predicted proteins | sample 7454761 | NCBI WGS metagenome assembly JACCEB01 (sample SAMN15323454, study PRJNA562643) | freshwater metagenome | isolation source: river surface water | place: USA:Blue River Watershed | collected 2017-08-18 | reverse complement strand
TTTTATATTAAAAGGGGATTAATTATTGAAAATCAAAAATATATATGGGATAAATTAATGAAAATTTATCTTAAAAAAATTAATATAGTAAATTTAATTGATCATAATTATATTTCTACTCAATATGAAAAAAATATTATTTTATTAGATTATAATATATATAAATTTAATTTAATTGATTTTTTAATTGAACATTATAGTGAAAAATATAAAGAAGATAATTTAAATAATATTATTATAGAAAATATTAATGATAAATAATTTAAATTATATAAATAAATATTTTTTTTTATATAACTATCATTATATTAAATTAACAATGAATCATTTTAAATATATATTGTTTTACTTTTCATTTTTTATTAATTTTTTATATGCTAATGATTTATGTAATTATATTTCTCAAAATAAATATCAATCATTAATAAATCAATACCCTGAACATAAAAATAAATTTGAGATTTTATCTAAGATTCCTTTACCTATTTGGATTACCGATCGAGATAATAATGCATTGACAAATGCCCAAAATGCATTACAAAATTGTAATGGTTTAACTAATGTATTTATTTTATATGCATTACCTAATAAAGATTGTGAAGCTGGATTTTCATCATCTGGAAATAATAAAAATACACAAGACTATATAAATTATCTTAATCAATTAAAAAATATAGTTGGAAATAATGAAATTATTTATATATTAGAACCAGATGCAATTGCTTTAAGTATTGATAATAAATGTGGTATACAAAATAATTATCCAGGTCATTTAAAAATGGCAATTGATATATTATCAGAAAATATAAATGCAAAAATATATATTGATATTGGATATTGGGTTTTAATATATGGAGAAGAACAGGTATATAAAGTTATTAATTTAATTAATTCTATAGATCCAAATCAAAAAATCAAAGGTATTTCATTAAATTTATCAAATTATAGAAAAAATGATGAAATGATTAATGCATGTAATAGATTTAAACAATTATCACAAAAAAATTATAATTGTATTATTGATACAAGTAGAAATTGGAATGGTCCAAGTTCTGATAATCAATGGTGTAATTTAATTTCGGCAGGTATTGGCGATTTACCTACTATAAATCCTGTTTCTAATATTGATTATTATTTATGGTTAAAACCACAATCAGAATTAGATGGTCCATGTTTAGGATTTAGTAATTCTTATCAAATTAATAAAAATGCTGGAGAATTTGATTTAGAATATTTATTAAAATTATGGAATAATGGAAACCCAGATTTAAAACAATGTTAAATATATAAAAAAAATAAAAACTTAATTTAAATTTAATTTTTTATCTATCATTTCACATAAAGCATCAATATGTTTATCTGCAAGATTTTTATCCAAAGGTTTAGATATTTTAAAATAACATGCATGATTTTTATTATTATATTCTATATCTATTTTAATTCCATACTGACCAGTATGATTATTTTTAATAATATGAAATGTAACTTTTTTAAATTGTTTTGTTAAAACCATATCAACCCTCATTAGTAAATATAATGCAGTTTCATAAGTTGTAAGCATTTTGAGTTTAATGTTAGTAAAATATAATTAAAAAAATTCAATTTTTTATTCTTTAATTAAATTATTACATAAATTAATTAAATTTTTATAATTAATATTTAATATATCATTTTCTATTATTTTATGTTTTTCTTTAATTTCATCTAATAATATTTTATTTTGAATTTCTATATTTAATAAATTATTATATTTTTGTTTTAAGATTTCATACGTAATAATTTCTTTATTAAATAAATTTAATAAATATTCTTGATATTTTTTTTTATTTTTATCATATTCATTATTAGAATATATTAAAATAGGATGTATACTTAAATATTTAAGAAAATATTCATTTTCATCATATTGTTCATAAGTTGAATTAGTCATAATTATATTATTTAATTTTAATTTATATAATTCAATTTTATTTTTTTAAAATAAGAAAGATAATTGTAATGTATATTGACTTGTACATGTTATATGTCTACCCGATAATAATCTTAAATAAAAATTAACATTATTAGGATTATTATCATTAAATTTTCTATTTTTATAACCTAAACTAAAATTAGATGCAGAAATATTTATTCTATAATATGAACTATCTATAGGTCTAAAATGCTTTGCTTGTGATAAAGGTATTGCAAATATAATATTATTTGTTTTAATATAATTTGCATTACCTATACCTATAACATTTAAATCTGTTGCATTATTTACTATATTAGAGCATACTAATACAAAATCATCTGCAAATATATTTTCATATATTAATGGATCTAAGGTAGATGTAATTTCTATTAAATCAAAATAACTTTTTTGTTCAAATCCTAATATATAATGTAATGAACCTGATGAATTACCAAAACTAGATCCAACCGAAACCATTGCATTTATATTACCAGATGCCCATACTATTGAGTTCCAATCTATATTAATAGGTGATGATTGAGTAACCCAAGTTATACCATTAGATGATGTTATTATTCTATTACTTATTCCAGAATTTGCAACTGCTACAAATTTACCTATACCAGTCCATGTTACAGAACTCCAATTATTATCAATTGGTGTTGATTGTATACTCCAATTAATGCCATTTGTTGATGTCATAACACGATTTCCACTACCAGTCGAAGAAACAGCTACAAATTTTTCTTGTCCTGACGCACCTCCCCAACATACAGATGTCCAATCATTATCAGCTGCTGAAATTTGACTAAACCAATTAATACCATTAGATGATGTCATAACACGATTTCCACTACCCGATGATGCAACTGCTACATATAAATTTAAAGTTGATGACCAACAAACTGAAGTCCAATTATTATCTGATGCTGAAGTTCTAGAAGTCCATGTAATACCATCAGGTGAAGTCATAACACGATTTCCAGTCCCTGAAGATGCAACTGCTACATATAAATTATTACCATATGTAACTGAAGTCCAGTTATTATCAGTATTAGAAATAGAATTATATGTTGGTGATGATTGAATATCCCAATTTAATCCATCAGATGATATCATAATACGATTACCACTACCTGATGATGCAACTGCAACAAATAAATTATTACCAAAAGTTACTGATGACCAATTATTATCTATTGTAAATTTAATATTATTCCATTTATATAAATCTATAGATCTCGCAATAGTTAATCCAGAAGTTATTAAATAATTATTAGTTGCTATTAGACAATTCCAATTAAATTGAATAGATATTTGTTGTATAGACCAATTTATTCCATCAGATGATGTCATAATTTTATTATTAGATCCACTAGGTATTGCAATAAATTTTAATAAAAAACTACTCCAAATTACAGATATCCAATTTTCATCACTTGCTGATATTTGACTTGTCCAATTGATTCCATTTGGCGAAGTCATAACTCTATTATTTGTTCCTGTTGATGATACTGCTACAAATAGTCTTAACTCAGGAGCCCAACATACAGAAGTCCAATTATTATTAGATGCCGAAACTTGACTAATCCAAATAGTTCCATCTATTGATGTCATAACTCTATCATTTGTTCCTGATGATGATACAGCTACAAATAAAGATATTTCTTCAGCCCAACATATTGAAGTCCAATTATTAGCAGATGCTGATACTTGACTAGTCCAAGTAATACCATCTATAGATGTCATAACTCTATTATTAGAACCACTCGATGAAACAGCTACAAATTTTTTATCTCCAGATATTCCACCCCAACAAACAGAAGTCCAATCATTATCTGATGCAGATATTTGACTATTCCATATAATTCCATCTATAGATCTCATAACTCGATTACCCGTTCCAGAAGATGCAACTGCTATTAAAATTTGATTATTAGAATCATTACCACCTGAACATATTGATGTCCAATTATTATTTGGAGCAGATTGGTAATTCCAAGTAATTGCATCTGAAGATATAATTACACGTTTACTAAATCCAGAAGACGCAACTGCAACATATATCGAATTGGTTTGAACTATTCCATATGTTATTGAACTCCAATAATTATCTGTAGGTGAATCAATACTAATCCAATTATTAATAGAATTTATAGAAGCCATAATTCTATTATTATCACCAGTAGATGAAACTGCTACAATTATATCATTTGATGCAACATTTCCATAAGTTACAGATTCCCAATCATTATTTACTGGAGCAGTTTTTTTTAACCATGTCGATGAATTAGTAGAAGTCATGATTCTTTCTCGAGTTATATTATTAAAATCAAAACCAATTCCAAATTTAGCTCCTGTTGTATTTTTTATAGTAATTTTATTATTATTAGTATCATAACTAACTATAAAATTAGCTGTTGGTGTAAAATAAGAATCATAATCATTTAATTGTTCTTCAATTAAATCTAATACTTCTCCTATATTTTCATATTGTATAAAACCACTTGTTGAATTTAAACTAATTGTCATATCATGTTCTTTATCTTTATGCGGTATTATATTTTTATCAGAATCATATAAAACCATTTTGCAATTAACATCATTATAATTTGGATAAGGACCTGCAAATTCACCAGATGATGTTGAACCGGATGAATTTAATATATCTATATAATTATAAGCCGATATACTTTGTGTTGATGTTCCTGAATATGAACTATCATTAGTATATGTCCCATTTCCAAATCCAATTAATGGACCAATAGAATCTTTATGATTAAAATCTAATGTGCATATTTTGGGATTTCCTAATATATCTTTAGATGTAATATTAAAACTAGTAGTAAATGATTCTCTTTCTATTTTATAATTAGTAACAATATTTTCAATAGATGTCTCTGTAACTGTAAATATAATATCATTATCCATATATGGCAAAGATATAGTAGGATTATATGGATCTTTTGGATTATTTAATGCATCTTGAATAGCTAATGCTAATTGATAATCTGTTTTAATTGCTGTATTAAATTCTACATAAATTAAATGAATAATATTTTTATAAATTACATAAAATGTATTATTAGTATTTCCAAATAAATTAATTTCTGCATTTAAATCCATATTTAATAATTCAATAAATTGAGGAGCCTTAAAAAATAAATTAGTTGGAAATAATAAATCAATATCATTATTTAAATTAGTAGGATATGTTTTATTTGCATTTGACAATAAAACATTCTGTCTTATCATTTTATATTATTATTTATATTATTATTTATTAGTAAACAAAATAATTTTTATAATATATTATATATTTTATTATATATATTTTATTGTGTATAAAGTCAAAATTAATTAAAAATGACGATTATAAATCAAATTACTAGTTTTAAAATATCTGGATTAAGTTTTAGTGGTACAGATACCCAATTAAATTATACTGCTGGTGTTACTGCAGGTGAGGGACAAGCTAGTAAAGCATTAGTCTTAAATGCATCCAGTAATATTATATCTGGTATTAATTCTTTAACAATGACTAGTTTAATTACTTCTAATTTAACAGTTAATGGAACTGCTTTTAATACAAATATTTTAAATAACTTATCATCTTTAGATGGTGTAACGGCTGGAACAGCATCTGCTAGTAAAGTATTAATTGTCAATTCTTCTAGAAATATAACAAATATTAATTCTTTAACTGCAACTTCATTAGTTTCTACTAATTTAACTGGAACTTTACAAACTGCAAGTCAGCCAAATATTACAACTCTAGGTACATTATCTTCTTTAACTTCTAATGGAAATGTAAATATTGCTCAACATAATGGTACTACTACCGGTTTACAATTAAATAGTATATTAGTAACTGCAACTGCAACTCAAATTAATTATTTATCAGGTATTACATTAGGCACTGCTTCTGCATCTAAAGTTTTAACTGTTGATTCTTCTAGAAATATTAGTAATATAAATAGTTTAATAGCTTCTCAATTAACTGGAACTTTACAAACAGCTTCTCAAACTAATATTACATCTATTGGTACTCTTACTTCTTTAACTTCAAATGGTAATGTAAATATTGCACAACATAATGGTACTACTACTGGTTTACGATTAAATAATGTTTTGGTAACTTCAACAGCAAATGAATTAAATAAATTATCAGGTGCATTAGTAACTACTACTGAATTAAATTATTTAAATTCAGTCATTCTTGGAACAGCTTCTGCATCTAAAGTATTAACAGTTGATTCATCTAGAAATATAAATAATATAAATAGTTTAACTGCTACAGAATTAACAGGGACTTTACAAACAGCATCTCAAACTAATATAACCTCTGTTGGAACTCTTAATTCTTTAACATCTAATGGAAATGTAAATATTACTCAACATAATGGTACTACTACTGGTTTACAATTAAATAGTATTTTAGTAACTGCAACAGCAAGTGAATTAAATAAATTATCAGGTACAACTGTAATAACTGCTGAATTAAATAAATTATCAGGTGCTACTGTTACTACTACTGAAATTAATTATAATGATTTAACAACAGGCCCTGGAACAGCTGAAGCAAATAAAACATTAGTTCTTGATTCTAATCGAGATATTACAAATATTAGAAAAATCGAATTAAATGGTGATGGTGATGTTATTACAATAAAAAATTCTATAGCATCTGGTAGAAATTCAATTTTATTAGATGGTGATTCAGTAGATTGGGAATTTGGTTCTAGAAATAGTAGTAATTCTCAATTACCAAATCATTTTTATGTATTTAGTAATGGTCAATTTAGATTTTCCATTGATAGTTCAGGTAATGTTAACATAACAAGCCATAATGGATCAACAGCAGGTTTAAGATTAGGTGGTACTTTAGTAACAGCAACGGCAACTGAATTAAATATCTTAGATGGAATAACAGCAACAACTGCTGAGCTAAATTATAATGATTTAACAATAGGTCCTGGAACTGCTGAAGGAAGTAAAGCATTAATTGTAGATTCTAATAAAGATATAACTTCTATTAGATATTTAACAGCAGAACAGTTAACAGGAACTTTACAAACTGCATCTCAACCTAATATAACATCTTTAGGTAATTTGACATCTATTAGTTTAACACCTACAAATAAAATAGTTACAAGTGGTCAAGTTTCTACTAATTGTTTATGGCATTCTACATCTGATCGTTATTATGGAATGAGACAAATAGATACTAATAATTTTGTAATGCTTGCTTATTCGTCTGGTGGTACTTATAATGATTATATAACTTGGAAGGCTATTGATCCAATTAAATTAAATATTAATGGAACAATAAATACAACTGGTTTATATATAAATTCTACATTAATAACTGCAACTCCATCTGAGTTAAATATATTAGATGGAGTAACTGCAACAACTTCTGAGTTAAATTATGTAGATACAACTATTGGTAGTGCTACTTCTTCTAAAGCATTAGTTGTTGATGGAAATAGAGATATTACTAATATTAATAATATCTCAGTTTCTAAAATAGCATTAAATAATACTACTAATTATAGAACTCCAATAGATTGTGGTCTAACATCAAATGATCGTATTATTGGTGTTTATAATAATATTAGTACATTTTATGGGTTTGGTGCAAATGATGATCAATTAAAAATTCAAACAGGAGGTACTGCAGGATTTGGATTTTATACAGGTTCTACTAATTCTTCAGTTGGAACTTTAAGAATGCAAATAACACCAGCATCAACAAGTATATTACAAACAACGGCATCAACTTCAACATCAACAGGTGCTTTAATAGTATCGGGAGGTGTTGGTATAGCTGGAGCATTAAATGTAGGTAGTACTTTAAATGTAACTAGTTCTATTAATACAACTTCATCCGGTACTGGTATTTCTCAAACTAATAATGGAGTTACTATTGGATTAAATATTACAGGAACAACTGGTATTATAGGAACAACTACTAATCATAATTTAGATTTAATGACAAATGGTTCATCACGCTTAACAATTAATTCTTCTGGTAGTATTTCTACTAGTAATGTTTTATCTATAACAAATGCAACATCATCAACATCAACAACCACAGGTGCATTAGTTATATCTGGAGGTACAGGTATTAATGGTAATATGTTTATTGGTGGAGTCTTAGCTATTGGAAGAACAGCTCGTTCATCATCTGCATGGGGTGTTACTGGTATTCAGTTGAATACTAATTCAAGTACATATACAGATAATTCATCAACAAGTGGAACAGTAAGTTCAGTAGTATTTAATTCATTTGCAAGACCAACCTTATCAACTAGTGCTGCTATATCACAAGTTACTTATACAAATGCTGCTACTTTATATATAGATAATTCTCCAACTGTTAGTGGTACAGCACCTAATCTACCATCTATTACAAATTCTTATTCTTTATGGATTGCAAGTGGTATGAGTTTATTTGCAGATACTACTCCATCAACAACTTCATCAAATGGTGCATTAGTAGTATCTGGTGGTGTTGGTATTGGAGGTGATTTAAACACTGGGGGAACTGTATATGGTGGAAGATTAGCAATTCCGGCTAGTAATTGGGGATTGACGCATACATCTGCAAATTCTAGTGTTGAAATAGTTACTTATTCTAATGGATCTAATAATAATTATATAGGAACCTATGGATCGCATGATTTTGGATTAGCTACTAATCAGTTAAGTAGATTAATAGTTAAAAGTGATGGTAAAATTGGTATTAATACTACAGTACCATCTAGTCAATTAGAAATAAATGCATCAGATGGTAATTGTCTTAGATTAACATATAATGATTCAGATGGTAGTCCATTAAATTATACTGATTTTACATTAGCTTCTGATGGAGATTTATCTATTAATAGTTCAGGAGGTACTATTAATTTAACTAATTCAACTGCAACAGCATCCAAAACAACTGGTGCATTAGTAGTTACTGGAGGTGTTGGTATTAGTGGTAATATGTTTTGTAATGGTTTAACAGTAGATGGAATAACAAGTGGAAATATAGTAGCAAAAGGATCTAATTCTAGTTTAAGAATGTTAGCACATACAGATAATATATGCTATATACAAGCTGGCAATGCTGCTGGAACTACTGGATCATCTTATGATCTATTTATAGGTGATTATGGTCAAACTACAATTACTAGTGCTAGAAAATTTATAATTAAAGGAGGAACTGGAAATGTCGGTATTGGAAATGTAGCACCTAATTATCCATTAGATGTAACTGGAATTGCCCATGTAGATCAATTATTAATTGGAGCAACTACAGATACTACTAGATTAATTTCAGCATTAGATGGGGTCACAACAGTAAATTCGGATAGATTTATATCATTAGGGGTTTCTAATTCTTCTGGTAATCAAGCAGAATTTACATTTAATTATCAAGGAAATAATAATAATAATAATAGATTATCTTTAGGATTCCATACTAATAATTTGATTGTAAATATATTAAGATCTGGTAGAGTAGGTATAAATACAACAGCCCCAGATAGAAATTTAGAAATAAATGCTTCAGATGGTAATTGTCTTAGATTAACATATAATGATAATAATGGTAGTGCTACAAATTATACTGATTTTACATTAGCTTCTAATGGTAATTTAACAATTAATAGTTCAGGAGGTACTATTAATTTAACTAATTCAACAGCTTCTACATCTACAACAACAGGGGCATTAGTAGTAACAGGAGGTGCTGGTATTGGAGGAGCATTAAATATTAATGGTAATTGTAGTATTGGTTCTTTATCACAAAATAATATATTCTTTAATCAATCTGTTAATACATCTACTCCTAAAGCTAATTATGTTGGTAGTTGGACAAGTACTGAATATTGGGGATTTGGTCCTAATAGTACATCATCTACATCAGATACCATACAATTACAAAAATGTGATAATACAGGTTTATGGACTGCAAATACTCTAAAATTTAAAACTGGATGTTTACTTATAGATTCAAAATCTGATACATTTTCAACAGGTGCTACTCCTAGTACATGGACTAATGAAAATTCATTTCTTAGATTTACATATGGTAGAGCAATGTCTATGAATTATGATGGTAATGATTTAACTATTCGTTGGAGTGGTGGAGGAAATTATGGAAGAGATTCTAGTGGAAATCCTATTATTTCTCTTGGTCCGGCGGCTTTTAGTATATATCAGACAACTAATATTGCAAGACCTTTAGTATTAGGTGGTGATTCTACTAGTACTTATACATCATGGGGAACAGGAGGAGTTCAAACAAATTCTGTAGCAACAACATATACTGATCGTAGTAGTGCAGGAGCAGTAGCAAATGCAATGATACATTCATATGCTCAAGCCACTATAGCATCATTAAATGCAAGAACAATTACAAATTCAGCAACACTCTATATAGCAAATTCACCAACAGCAGGTACAAATACAACAATTACGAATAGTTATGCAATTTGGGCACCTTCTGGAAGAGTATTATTAGGAGCATCAATTAGTGATACTATACGTGGAAATAGTATATTAATATTAAATAGAACAAATAATAGTCCATATTTAAGATGGACAGATGGAACTACAGTAGCAGAAACTTTTATAAATAGTTCAGGAGTGGCCTCAATAGGTACAAATACAAATCATGATTTTGGATTTTATACCAATAATGGAAGTTCTTCTCAATTATATTTAAAATCAGATGGTAATGTTGGTATTGGAACAAATACACCAACATCTACATTAGATGTTAATGGAACAACTAAAACTAAAAGTATTATAGTTGGAAGTAATAATGTTACTAGCTCAACAACAATTAATGGAATTATTGCAGGATCTACAGTTTTTGGAGGAAGTGGTGCAGCTATATTTCTAGATGTTAATATTACATATACTTCACCATCAGGCTCAGCACCAGTATCGGTAAATGCTACTATTGTAAATATTAATATTAATGATGATAGATTTCTAGTTAATGTGCGATCTGTAACATCAACTGGTTTAACATTTAGAGTTAGTAGAATTGATTCTATAAATGCAAGTTGGGCAACTGGTCAATCTATTCATTATCAAATTTACTTTTAATTAAAAAAAAATAAAAAAATTATATTTAAAATAATATTTATTTTTTTTTTATAAATTTATATTTAGTATTAATATAAAATCGTAAGTTTATTGTAGTCCAAAAATAATATATTATTTAAATAATGTTTGTAAGTGGAGGTAAAAAGAAAGTTAGACGTTCTATGTCTAAAAAAAAATCAGCAGCAGGTTCTAAACGTCGTGGAGCTTCTGCTCGTGTTGCAGGAGGTAAAAAATCCAAAAAAATGAGTAAAAAATCTAAATCTAAATCTAAAAAATCCAAATCTAAATCTCGTCGTTAATTTATTTAATAAATTAAAAAATTAAATATTATTAAGATAAATATTTATAAATTAATTTCATTATAATTTATATTTTTTTTTATTATATTACAATTTCTTTCTTTATATGCACCCATTCTACCATATAATTGATTTTTTAAAACTGATTTATTATCAATAATATCTATAATAATTCTTTTAATATGATTATTTTTTTTATTTAATCTAAATATTCTACCTATAATTTGTTTTGCTTTTGATTTTCTAGGAGTTGATAATATAACTGCATTCATTTTATCAATAGATACTCCAGTAGAACTATAACTATATGTAGTAAAAATAACATTACTTTTATTTTTTGCATTTTCAATATCTTCATCTGATGAACCTCCATAAAGTACAAGATTATCATTAATATTTAATTCTGGAACAGATAAATAATTATTAAAATTATTATTATATTTTTCTTCTAATAAACAATTAAATTCATTGTATAAATATTCTAAATGTCCTCTTCTTTCAGAAAATACAAATATATTTAATTTTAATTCAAATAAATTAAATAATTCATTTAATATTAATTTATTTCTATATTCATCATTAATTAAATCTTCAATCATTTGTGGAACACAAATCATATTAGTTATTGGATTAATATGAACTTTAGTATATTTATCAGGTGCGTCATATTTAATTAAATGAACATCAGCTTCAAATTTAATATCACTATGTATAAATCCTGGCAATGAATGTGCATCTAATACTTCTCCAATATTAGCATGAGAGATTAGATCACATTTATCATTTCTTTCATTTGGAGTTGCAGATAAACCTAACATAAAAGTAGATTGAAATCTATTATAAATAACTTTAAAAATATCAGTACAATAAATATGACTTTCATCTAATATAATAAAACCAAATTGAGTAAAGAAATCATCATAATTATAATTTAATTTAATTTTTTTATTATCATAATCTTTTAATGTAAATTCATCATTTATTAAACTATTAATAATTCCAACAATTATATCACCATCTTTTTTTTGTTTTCCATAATATTCACCAATTTTATTATTAGGAAAATATTTACTTAATAATTCAACCCATTGTTTTAATAAATATGTATTAGGTGCAATAATTAAAGTTTTGGTATTTAATCTTCCAATTATATCCATTGCTACAAAAGTTTTACCACAATTATGAGTTACAGTAAATGAACCCATAACATATCTATTATTTTTATTAACTTGAAATCCATAATAATCATCAATGCCTAATTTTTTAATAGATATTGATGAAACTAAAGGATCTTTTATTTGCTTTTTTAGATTAGCATGTTTTTCAATACATAATGTTGGTATTGTATCTATATCAACTCCCTTAATATTCATTATATATGTATTATTTATTTTTTTATAAAATGCAAATCCTAAGCTACGTGCTAAATATAAGATATCATCAAATAATTTTTCATTTGTTATACATTGGCTAAATTCAAATGTTGTTTTACATTTAGATAATGAACCACATGAATCTAACAAACCTGCTAATATTTTTAATCTATTTTCGCGATTATTATATTTATAAATATTTGGAATATGTTTATTATTTATTAAATTTAAATCATGTAATATATTAATAAAATAATTAGAATCTATTTTTTTAGTAAGATTATTTATACTATCTTTATTTTTATATTGTAATATTACTTCTGATATATTAGAATGATTATCACCAAGCCAATAACCAATAATATATGGATCTATAGGAGTATCTTTAATAGGATATTCTATTTTTGTTTTATATTCTTTTAAATTTTTTTGAAATGATTTAGATAATTTTAAATAATCTTTTACTGAAATTTCGACAATATAATTTTCTTTAATAGTAGAGATAAATAATTCAGCTTCAATTTTTGTTTTAAATTTTTTTTGATTAATAGATATTTTATTACTATCAAACCAAATTGCTAAATAACATTGTAATTTAGTACTATATTTAATTGTATTTTTATTAGTATATTTTAAACAAAGAATATGTTCATCATTAACAATATATGATTCTTGATTTTTATTAGTAATTTCATACATTTGTCCTTTACCTCTAACTAAATTAATAATTTTTCTAGGAGTGCTATCATCACCCATTAATAAATCATTAGTTGTAATATCTTGTACATTTTTTAAGGAGCCATCATACATTAAAATTTTAGTATCCTTAGCATGACATCCAGCTTGTAATTGTAGTGTTAATCCAGCTTTTCCATTTTTAGCATTATTTTTAGTATAAATATTTTCAAAAATATAATTTATAATATTTAATTGATTTGTATTTGATTCTCCAATATAATTCATATTAATAATATTACCACTTTTAATTTTATTAGTAATATTATCTATAATTTTTAATTTTAATAATTTAAATCCTAAAAATCTTGGAAATATAATATATTTATCATGTTTAAAATATAATAATTTAGTAATATAATAAGTACCTATTGGACTTTTATATCTAATAATAAATTTATTTTGAATTTTTTTTAAACCATCATGATTATATTTAGAAATTAAATCATCTAAATTAATTTCCAAACCACGATTAGTTAAAATACCCTCAATTTTAGAATTATTCATATTTTGATTATTATTTGTGATAAATTTAATATTATATATAATATATAGTTTTAAATTATTTAATATGTATTTAATCAAACAATACTTAATCACAAATAAAACAATTAGAAAAATTATCAAGTATATTTTACAATCTAATAAAAATGCTTATCAAATAGGTTTAGAATTTTCATTATTATATTATTATATATATGAAGAGCAAAAATATAATACTAATAATATTAATATAATAATAAATAATTTTTTAGTAAATACAAATGAAAATGATATTAAGATTAAAGAATATTTATTATCATCAATTAATTATTATATATTTTTAAATAAATTTAATAAAAAATTATTTAAAATTAATAAAGAGAGATTATCAAGTTTTTTTCGTGGTTATTATATAAATACATTAAATTTATATGGTACCAATATTATGATAAGTAAAAAATCAGATGAAAGATATCAAATAATAAATGAAGATTATATTTATTTTGTTTTATATGATTTTCATAATATATATTTAGATTTTATATATTCTAATATTTTAAATTTAACAAAATTTCCTTGTAAAATTAAATATCTAGTTTCTACTGAGTATGATAAATATTCAATAAATGAAATTACTGATGATATAAATTATAAATTAGTATTTATTCATAAAAAAAAATATTATAATAATAGTATTAAATTAATATTAAATTATTTATTTATGAATATAAAAGTTGAATCAGAATTATATAATATAGATGAAATAAATATATTTAGGATGTTACAAATTTTATAATTATAATTTTTTTTAGATTTAAATAATTCATAAATTATTATATAAAGAATGAATACTGAATTATATAATATTGGAAAAAATTATATATTGTCTTGT
>JACCEB011745793.1_pt1 | contig 14855 bp, 12 predicted proteins | sample 7454761 | NCBI WGS metagenome assembly JACCEB01 (sample SAMN15323454, study PRJNA562643) | freshwater metagenome | isolation source: river surface water | place: USA:Blue River Watershed | collected 2017-08-18 | reverse complement strand
GTGAGTCGGGCCTCTCCTGTTTTGAAAGCCATGGGCCTATCTGAGGATTTGGCCCGTAGAACCCTTCGCATTTCCTTGCCGCAAGGAACCTGCCGAGAGAATCTGGATTCTCTAATCGATTCGCTTGGCCGAATTCTGGCGAGATAAGGGGAAACCAGTGGCACACGGAACAATGGTGGGGACCTACGGGAAACCGCAGACGAAAAAGAGCCGAAAAGTCCTGGTGGCCCTGAGCGGCGGCGTAGATAGCGCAGTGGCTGCGGCACTCCTGAAGAACCAGGGCTTGGACGTCGTTGGCCTCCATATGCAGCTCTGGGATCCGGATCGCCAGGCCTTGGGCTGTAAGTTCACCACGCGGTGCTGCCAGGTGGCCGACCGGGACCGTGCCAAAGGGATTTGCCAGAAACTTGAAATTCCTTTTGTGTCAGTGGATGGGCGTGAACTTTTCGAAGAAGAAGTTCTGGATTCGATTGTTCACGAAGCCATTTTGCTCAGAACCCCGAATGCGTGCTTTCGGTGCAATGAACGAGTGCGGATTCCGCTTTTGATGAAAAAAGCGGACGAGCTCGGCTGCGCGACGGTCGCTACCGGCCATTACGCTCAGCTCCTGAAGGACGTAGCGAGTGGCCAAATGCGACTCGCTCAAGCTGCCGATCGAAGCATGGACCAAAGTCACCTGCTGTTCGGGCTAACGCAGGCACAGTTAGTCCGCATGGAGTTTCCGGTAGGGGGAGTTCCGGGCACCATGGTTCAGAAGCTGGCCGAAGAACTGGGCGTGAGTATGGCGAAAGCGCATGACGCAAGTCAGTCTTGCTTCGTCAAAGACCCCGTTTATTTTCAGTGGCTCGAGCAGCGCGTGGCGATTTCCATGAGAACTCCCGGCATGGTTCGGACGCCCGACGGCCAAGTCATAGGTGAACACTTTGGCGCGCTTCACCACCCCGTGGGTGAGAAAGCCAACATTCCGCTGGCAACGAAAGATCCGAAGAACTTCGTCGTTCTTGAGCTTGAGCCGCAGTCGCAAGTTCTTGTCGTTGGGCTTCCTGAGATGCTGAAGGGCTACCACTGCCTGATCGGGCAGACGAACTGGATCATTCCCGTTTCGTCGCACACCGAGTTTCCGGCGCGCGCCAGTATCAATGGTGGAAGCCAGGTGAAGTGCCGAGTGCTTCTTTTCGGAAATCGCCGCGCTCAAGTGAATTTTGAAGAGCGCATTCCCCGACTGAGCGCTGGGGATGCCATTGTGTTTTATGAGGAGAGTGAGCTTTTGGGAGGCGGTTGGATTGAGACCGTCGGCAGGCAGCCCGAAGCCGGAAGTCCCCTAGCCGCAGAAGAAGCGCTTGCTGCCAATCCCGATCTCGACCCTTCGAAAGTTCAAGATGTCTCAGCCGACTTACCTAGTTAAAACTTTAGGATGTAAAGCTAATCTCGCCGATAGCCAGAAGTTGGAAGCTGAACTCCAGCGCAAGGGCTGGCTGCCTGCTATGCCTGGGGCCGAAGATCAAGCTTCGCTGTGTATTGTGAATAGCTGTACCGTGACGGATGAAGCCGATCGCCAGAGCCGAAAAATGGCCAGGCGTCTGGGGCGAGACCTCCCGCAGGCGAAAGTCGTCTTCACAGGGTGCGGCGCCGAAGTTGACCCCGAAGGCTTATTAAAAGATGGGGTGGCCGATGTAGTGGTCGGCAACCAGGACAAGAATCGACTTTTGGATCTTTTAGAGCAAGCTCCTGAAGAACCCGGTTCCGTGGTTTTGGGGTCGGCAAAGAACTATGGGCAAATGCTCTCGCGCCACCCTCAAGACCGGGAATGGCCTGTGCTTGAATCCGCTTTTGAGCCGAGTGTGTTGAATGAAGGGGAAAGTAGCCGAACCCGCGCTTTCTTGAAGATTCAAGATGGCTGCAATTCGTTTTGTACGTATTGCATCATTCCTTACGGACGCGGGCCGAGCCGCAGCCTTTCGATCGATGCGCTGGTGAAGCAAGTGCAGAGCCTGGTTCAGCAGGGCGTACGCGAATTAGTCCTAACGGGGATCAATCTCGGCGATTTTGGCGTGGACTGGAACGCAGGACGCCCGGCGCTGGTCTCGCTGGTTCAGGCGCTCCTCGACCAGACTTCACTCGAAAGGCTTCGCGTGAGTTCGCTTGATCCAGTCGAGATCGAGGACGATTTGATTGCACTGATGCGCCGAGAGCCGCGATTCTGCCCTCATTTTCACGTTTCCCTTCAAAGCCCGGAGAGTCGCGTCCTTCGTCTGATGAAGCGAAAGTACCAAGCCGAGCAAGTAGAAGATTGTCTGACGAAAATTAACCGAATCCCTGCCCAGGTGGGTGGGGCATTTGTCGGAATGGATGTGATCACGGGTTTTCCAGGCGAAGGTGAAGAGGCATTTGCAAGAACGCTCGAGTCGCTTTCGCGTCTCCCGTGGACGCGCTTGCATGTCTTCCCCTACAGCGAACGATCAGGAACGCCTGCGACCCGTCTTCCAGGCGTAGTTCCTCAAGTCGAGCGCCAGCGCCGAGCGAAGGTGCTTCGAGAACTGAGCCTCGAGCGCATGCGGAGTACTCATCAGCAGGTTTTGGATCACTGCCGCGTCACCCAAGAACCTTTGCGGGGGGTTCTCCTGGAAGGAGCTGTGAAGGGTCCCGATGGGACTCGGAATTGGATCTCGGGCTACACGCCGAATTATCTGCGCGTGATGGTCCGCGCGGATTCTGTCCTTCAGGAGAAACTCTCCAATCAGGTTCGCGACATTCTGCCCGAGCAGCTCGTAGTTGATTCGAATTCGGGCGACTGCGCCTTTATCGGGGCCCTTTGAGAGAAAGCCAGCGAGTGACCTGATTGTTCGAAAGGTTGACTTCGTTCGATACGGGTCCGATCTGCGCTGTGACAGGAACAAAAGGCTCGTCTTCGCGCGCCGGGAGTTGAACCGCCCAGCGGTAGGTTTGTTCGGTGAGCGGATCAAGTGCAGGAAGAGTCACTGAAGCCCCGATATCGCGGAGCTCGGGGTCGCGTGAGGTATCCATGCCGTTGCGATGACCCGAGAGAGTCAGCGTAACTCCGCTCGGAGAAGCGTTGGCCCCGAAGTTTCTCACTGTGGCTTGAAGTGTGCCTTGAAGGCCACCCCCTGGAAGTTTTCGAGCATCGAGAAGCTGAATGTCTTCGTCGAAAATGGAAAGGTCGGGTCCTAAGCTTCGAATGCGGTTTCCGGTGGGAACAGAAGCAGGGCGAAGCGGACTCACGGCGCGGATTCGGTCTGCCATCACGCGCCAGGCCTCTTGGCCGGTATCGCGAAGGCGCCCCACGGGGACGGCTCCTGGGATCAGGGAATTGAGGAAATCGAGCGAGGCTAAGATTCCACCGCTCGCTGCGACTTTGTAGGTCCGACCTGGGTCGAGCGACTGACCTTGAATGCGAACTCGCTTCAAGACCTTATCGCTGGTTCCTTGAGCTTCTACAGAGTCGGCGAGAGATCCGGCACCAGTCGGAACGGGAAAGTCGAGAGAAGAGGGCGCGGGCGGACTTTGGAGTGCCGGGTCGTAGATGATTTCCATCCCCGCTTGGCTCAAAACTCCAAACTGCGCGAGTGTGGGGTGAGAAAAGAGCACCGTCAGCAGCCAGCGAAGAGTTTTTCCAGTCAGTTCAAAAGTGTGAACAGTCCAGCTCTTTCCGGTTCTTGGATTATGGATCGCAGGATTTGAATTGTAGACGTCGACGGTGCGAATTTCGCCGGGGTGCAGCTCTCCATAAATGAAGCTGGATTGCTCGAGGGCGAAGTCGGCACCCGTTGCAGCAAGGTAGCTGTCGGCTGCGAGATTGCCCATCCGGTTCTCAGCGCCTTTTCGATTCAAATGAATGTGGCTATGGCCAACCTTTTCTTCGAAGATCGGGCCGTATTGGCGCTCAAGGGTGGATTCAAATTCTTGCAGGAGCTTCTGAACTTCAGGATCCTCGGGGATCCGCGAGTTCACGGGGTGAAGCTTATAGCCGTTCAGAACCACCCTGGGCAGGCCGGACGCGAGCGCAAAAGCGCGAGTCCTGATCTTCAGGTCCAAGTGCCCCAGGTACTGACCCCAGCAAAGGGCCTCAAAAATCAGACCGTCGCTTGCCCCAGGGCGCGGGACTGAAATGGGCTGATTGAGCTGAATGTGATCGTGCGCACCAATGACGAGATCGACATTGGGTGCGGCTCTCAAAATATTCTGATTCGTCTTGATGCCATTATGCGAGATGGCAATGATGACATCTGCCTGATCCCTGAGGCGTGCGGACAGCTCTCGCACGTAGGTATAAGGATTTAAGATCTTGATCGGGTTTAAATACGAATCGAATACGAATTCGTAAGTCGCCACCCCGATGAAAGCGACTTTCACTCCGTCATATTCGCGGATCACGTACGGCTCGACCCATTTTCGGAAGTTGGCGGCATTGGGGTAGGCCGAAAGGTCGAAATTCCCGGCAATCATTTGAAAGGCGGGATTCGCCACCTCGGCGCTTCGGAGCAGGTGATCCGGCCCGTTTAGCCAGTCATGGTTTCCGACCAAGGCTAGGTCGTAGCCCACCTTTTCCATCATCCGGAGGCTCTCTGACCCGGCCCCGAGGTTGTAATAGATGGACCCCTCCGACCAATCCCCCGCGTCGACCAGGGCGCTATTACGGCTTTCCGAACGTAAGCGGCTAACGAGCGTCTTTAAGCGGGAGATCCCGCCTAAGCCCAAGGAATCCAGCTGGGGGCGATACTGAGAGTGGAGATCATTCGTGTGCATCAGGGACAGGGTGGTCTCTGTCCCATTTGGGCTAGGCAGGGCGGGGTTGGTGGCCGGATCGTCCGACCGGGCAACGGACGCCGCGACCAGAAATCCGACTATCGTCAGAAAGAAACGAACTCCCCCAGCACCGATGAACTGCTTCCGTTGCAGAATCGACACTCTAAGGTGGTATTCGGAGCGAAGAAAGCTGCCAAGGGAATTCGACTTTCTCAAATCTTGACAAAACAGGACAGATAAAGCAAAAGATCCAAGCGTTTAGGTCGAAGTCATGAAGCTGGAGCAACTGCAAGAACGTCTGGGTTATCGCTTTGGGGACCGTCGGGTCCTGCTTCAATCACTCACGCACACTTCCTTCGGCCACGAGTTTCACCAAGATAAACCCTACGCGCTTCGCGACAACGAACGCTTGGAGTTTTTGGGAGACGCGATTTTAGATGTCGTCGTTTCCGACATTCTTTTGGAGTCGTTTCCTACCGCCAACGAGGGGCAGCTTTCCAAAATGCGCGCCGCGGTAGTGAATGAAAAAACTCTTACGCAGGTGGCCAAAAGCCTCCACCTTCAGGATGTGGTTCGTCTGGGCAAAGGCGAAACTCAGAGCGGCGGAAACCTGAAGCCCTCGATTCTTTCCAGCACTTTCGAGGCGCTGATTGCCGCAATCTATCTCGATGGTGGATTTAATGCCATTTACCCGGTTGTGCGCGCTTTGTTTGCTCCTCTGTTTGTCCAAGATAAGGATTTAGTCGCGCTCTACGATCACAAGACGCGCCTTCAGGAGATGGTCCAGTCGCGCTTCAAAGTGACTCCGAGTTATCAGCTCTTGAAAACTTTCGGCCCTGACCACGCCAAGACGTTTGAGGTCGAAGTCCGCATTCAGGGCCGCGCGCTGGCCGTGGCAACCGGTTCTTCCAAAAAAGAAGCCGAACAAAACGCCGCTCAAGCGGCCATTCAGGCGGTCTCAGCAGAAAGCTGAGGTCTCCGCATTTCAGGAATTTGAGGCAAGTTTTACATGGCCAAATCCGGCTTCGTTGTCATCGCGGGCAGACCCAATGCCGGCAAAAGTACGCTCATGAATCGCATCGTGGGCTCGCGACTCTCCATCGTGACGCCCAAAGCTCAGACGACGCGTGAGCGAGTGCTGGGCATCCTCAGCGAGAAGCAAGGTCAGATGGTGTTCGTCGACACGCCCGGCATTCACAACGCAAAAGAAGGCGGGATCAACGCTTACATGATGAATGAAGTGCGTGAGGCTTTAGAGGGCGTTTCCTGCGTTTGGTACCTGGTGGATCCCACCTCGATGATCAAAGCGGAGACCGTGGTCCTCGAGATTTTGAAAGCCGCGCAAGTTCCCATCTTTCTGATCTGGAATAAGGGTGATCTGAAGTACGTCAAACCTCGCGAACTTTTGACGGAGATCCCCGTGAGAGCGCGCGAGCTTGGCGTTCAGATCACGCGCGAGTTCAAGATCTCTGCCCTGAAAGGAAAAGGCCTGGCTGACCTCCTTTCTGCGACTTGGGAGACTTTGCCCGAGGGTGTTCCGCATTATCCAGATCCAGAGCAAATCAGCGATCGGCCGGTCCGTTTCTTTGTGGCCGAGAAGATTCGCGAGCAGCTTCTTTTGCAGCTTGGCGAAGAGCTTCCCTACTGCTGCGCTGTTGAGATCGAGCGCTTTGATGAAGGTGGAAAAATCCCACGAATCGAAGCTGTCATTCACGTCGAGCGCGACAGCCAAAAAGGCATGGTTGTCGGTAAAGGTGGGCAAAAGATCAAAGCCATCGGAACCGCAGCTCGCGCGGAAGTCGAAAAATTCATGGGTCAAAGCGTCTTCCTGGGCTTGAGCGTGAAAGTTCTGAAGGACTGGAGCAAGGATGCTGAGGCTTTGAAACGCTTGGGCTACCATCTGCCTGATCCGCAAGGAGGCCGTAAATGAGTGCTCAGAAGAATCGTTCTCCTCGCTTAGTGATCGTGGGCCGCCCGAACGTCGGTAAGAGCACTTTGTTTAACCGCCTTCTGGGGCGAAGGCGCGCGTTGGTGCATGACGAGCCAGGCGTGACGCGAGACCGTCTGCTTGAGCCCGTGGAATGGCGAATGGGTAAGCGCCGCGTGGAGATTGAACTGGTCGACACCGGTGGTCTCGGAGGCGATCGCTGGGCCACCGAGATTGAAAGACAGGTTCAGCTGGGCCTTTCCGAAGCGGACGTGGTTTTGGTTTTGCTGGACTCTCAGACTGGCTTGATTCCTCAAGACCGAGATGTCCTGAAGCGCTTGAAGCAGTCGGGACTTCTCGACTCCCGCGAGAAAATCGTGATTGGGATCGCCAACAAAGTAGATGATCACCGTCATGAAGACCGGGTGGCTGAACTCTATGCTTCGGGCGTAGATCCAATCCTTCCCGTCAGCGCTGAGCACGGCCGCGGCATCGATGACTTAAAGCTTTTAATCTTGGACCGCCTGACAGAAAAAGGTTGGGACTTCACGGTTCAGGAAGAAGAAGAGCCTTTTGAAGATGAGGAGCCTGCTCGCGAGTTGGCTTCTGAAGAAGACGATTTCGTCGTCGACCTAGATGTGGACGGCGAGGAATCTGAAGAAGCGCTTGAAGAAGCACCTCGAGAGGTCGAGGCCGAACTTCCGGAGTGGGCCACGCGGACTCCGCGCATTGCCATTGTGGGCCGACCCAACGTCGGTAAGAGTACTTTGGTGAACGCGCTCCTGGGTGAAGAGCGGATGATCGCAAGTCCAGTTGCTGGCACTACTGTGGACTCGGTGGATTCCGAAGCGATGCTCGGAGACCGGAAGTTTATTTTGATCGATACGGCCGGGATTCGCAGAAAGAGTAAGACTGAAAAAGGCGTCGAAGTCCTTTCGGTCGTGCAATCGCGTAAAGCGCTCGAGCGCTGCGATGTGGCGATTCTGCTTCTGGATGGCGAGACCGGCATCACCGATCAGGACGAAAAAATCGGCGGCATGATTGAGGACGTGGGTTGCGGCGTCGTCTTGGCGCTGAACAAGTGGGACACACAGCGTGGGAAGAAGGGTTTCGGTCGTGAAGAAGCGGCCGAAATCATCCGAAAGGAAATGGCTTTTCTGCGGTACGCGCCGCTTCTGTTTGTCAGCGCGAAGCAGAGACGCGGTCTTCAGGACTTAGGTGACCTATGCCAGGAAATCATCGAGCAGCGCCGCGTGCGCGTGCCGACGAAGGCTTTGACCGAATGGGTTCGGAAGGCTTCGACCATCCACAATCCGATGAATGCCAAATTCTATATGGCGCACCAATCGGGACGTAATCCTCCGACGTTTGTTTTCCATGTGAGCGATCCTGACCGTGTTCACTTCAGTTTGCGCCGTCACTTGGCAAACGGCCTTCGCGAGCTTTGGGGTTATATGGGAAGCCCGATCAAGCTCTTGTTCGTCAAAGGCACGAGCACGCGGAAAGCAGATCCGAAAAAAGCTCGGAAATCGATGTCGAAAACCAAACGTGGTGAGGATCGCCTTAAACGTGGCGTCATCACCAAGTAAGCGTCACCAAGTAAACAAAAGGTGGGCTCCGACCGTATAAAGGAGCCCAGTGAGATCGCCCAGATTTCCAGCTCCTGCGACATTGAAGTTCGAAGTGTAGGTGTCGGCAAACCGAACCATGTGGATTCTTCCGTCGATCAGGAAGTAGCTTGTTTTTGGAACTAGGGCGAACTCAAGTCCTGCCCCGGCCGAAACACCGAAGGCAGAGTCGCGGTCGGAGGTTCCCGCATCGGCCGTAGTTTGAGTCAGGCCGTAACTGGCCACCCCTACCTGCACAAATGGGTTTGCGAACGCGATCTGAGCCGCCGCATCGCGCGTGTCGAAGGAGTAGCGCAAGTTCACGCCGAGCTGAATGAGCTGAACGTCGGTCGTTCCGCCACGCTCGGGAACACTATAAACGTGGCTCAGGCTCGAGAGATCCAAGTCCAAAGCCATGTTGAAGTTGAACCAGTAAACGGTCTTCACGCTGAGCATCGGGAAACCACCCGACCAAAGCTTTCCTCGGTTACCCGTGGCTCCGGAGTTTCCGACTCCTAGCTGAATTCCGAAAAGGCGCCCGTATTGGTAGAAGCGAAGGTCGTTGGCTTCCGCTTCTTCGTCGTTGAAATCACCGTAGTCCGTATAGGCGTTCGGCTGATGATCGCTTTCTTCAGATTGCTGAGTGCGGTCGTCCAGGGTTGCGGCCCCGGCAGAACCGCAAAGGCTAAGACCTAGAGCGATTAGGAGAAAGCTCAGGCGGTTAGAAATAGAAGTGCATTCCCGCATTCAGAAAGCTGACGCCCATGGTTCGGAGTGCATAGCTTCCCGACAAGTTATCGAACGAAACGCCGGTCTCCATCGAAAACCCTAAGCTATCGACTCCGGGGATCAGGAACTCGGCGCCAGCGCCCCCCAGGATCTCGAGGCCAGAATTCCCGGCACGAGAGCAGAAACCCATTCCACCCATGAAGTAAAAGTTCAGGTTCGTTTCCAAAAACACATTCTTCATGGCTTTGACGGCTGTGACGCTTTGGCTTGGGCTTGAGGTGGCCAGAGCAAAAACTCCCTCCAGGGCCAGGTCGGGACTCAGGGCGTATTTGACGCTGACTCCTGGTACGCCGCCGTCACGCGACGCGGCAAACTGGGAGTTGTAGCCTAAGCCCAATCGCCCCTGAAGATCGCGTGCCAGGGCAGGCGTTGCTGAGGTGGATAAAAGCGCCAAGCAGAGAGCAATCCAGCGGAAAAGGTTCATCTTTTCAAAGGGTATCTCTGGCCTTTCTTTTTGACAACCTCCGGGGACCTCTTCTACACCGAAGGGCATGACCACTACGTTCAGTGACTCGGCTTCCTCGTTGGACAAAAAAGAACTCAAGCGTCCGGATGCGTTTCAGGCTTCAGGCGCGGGCGTAGTGAAAAAAGCGCGAAGCCAACAATCCCTTTGGTTAGGTTTTGCGGTAGCGGGCCTTGCCTTGGTGGGCGCTTGGTCGGCTTGGAGCTCCTATCAGGAGTCGCAATCCAAGAAGGCTGGCGAGTTGCTGTACTCGGCGCGCTTAGCGGAAGAAAAAGAGATTCAGGCGCAGCTTCCGAAGCCCGCCACCCCGGAAAAAGGGAAAAATTCCGAAGCAGAAGTCGCAAATACTTCGGCAGCCCTGGAATCGGAGAAGCTCGATTTGGCTTCGCGTTTCCCCGAGACTCTGAAAGCTTATCAGGCAGTCATTTCTCAGTACCCGTCGACTCAGGCTTCGATTGAGGCGCGCTTGACCCTGGGGCGGCGTTACCTGAATCACGGTCAAGCTGCTCAGGCGGTTTCGCTTTTTGAAGAGGCGGCGAAAAAAGCATCGGGTGCTGATCGCGCAACCGCATGGAATGCTGCTGGCTACGCCTATGAAGCTTCCGGTCAAGGCACTCAGGCCGCGCAGGCTTTTGAAAAGTCAGCCGCCGAGGCACCCAAGGGCTTTGATGCCGTTCGCGGGGACTCTTTGCTTTCGCAGGCGCGCGTTTTGGAAGCTTCGAACGATTCGGCTCGCGCCAAGCAGGTTTATGAGCGGATCTTGAAGGAGCTTCCGAACTCGGAATTCTCGAAAACTGCTGAGCTTGCCAAGTCACGCTTGCCCTAAGTCCTGGTCTCACGGGGGAAACCACTATGCTGCGTTCGCGGATTCGTTCTGGGGTTCCAGGATTCAGTTGGGTTTTTGGGTTAGCGCTCCTGGGGACTGCTTGTGCAGGCCCGAATCGTCATTCCTCGCTGAAGCCCGATGAAGCGGTATTGAGTCGCGCATGGACTCTTTCCACGCGCGACATTCTGGAAACCTCGGGGCGCGGTTATGAGTATTCGAACCCCGTTGTTTTTGAGAACACCTTGGTTTTCGGAAGCCGAAGCCTCGGGCTTGCTGCTCTTTACCCAGGCCTTCAGCAGTACCGCTGGACCTTGCCGATTGAAGGCGGGGTTGTGAGCGAGATTCTCGTAGAAAAAGGCGTCGTATATTTTGGGGGTGGCGACGGCTACCTCTATGCCGTTCAAGCCGAGAACGGCCGCGTGATTTGGCGACTCGATGTTCATGGTCCGATCGTGTCGCGCCCGACGCTGGATTCTGGACGCTTGTTTGTCACGACGGCAGACGACACCGTTTATGCTTTGGACGCCGCGACGAAGAAGTGGCTTTGGCATTACCGCAGGCGTACCGCCGGGAGTGCTACGGTGCGTGGAGCTTCGAGTCCTTGGGTGGATTCAGGCGAAGTGCTCGTGGGCTTGAGTGATGGGTTCCTTGTCGCTCTCAATGCCGCCGACGGTTCTTTGAAGTGGGAGCGAAAGCTTCATCAGGGATCGAAGTTCACGGATGTCGATGCTCGTCCGGTTTTAGACCAGGGCGTGCTTTACGTGCCTTCTTACGACGGAGCTCTCTATGCTCTAAAACGCCAAGGCGGCGAGATTCTCTGGCGCTTTGATGCGGGCGGAAGCCGGCAGGTGATCGTCGAAGGAGAGCGGATCTATCTGCCTTCAAGCGATGGAAGCGTTTATGCCCTTCAAAAATCGAATGCCAAGCTCCTTTGGAAATTCGAAATGGATGGCGGAACTCCGACGCAGCTCACTTCGACAGAGCGTCACCTGATTTTTGGGAGCAGCTACCAGTATCTTTACGTCGTTGAAAAAGCGACGGGACGTGGCGTTTACCGTTTCAACTCGGGCTGGGGCAGCGGGTTTACTTCAACCCCCGCCCTGGATCCGGAAGGCAAAAAGCTCTACCTGCTTTCGAGCGGTGGAAACTTAATGGCCTTCCGGTATTCCGGGAGCGAAGGAACTCGGCGTCGTTAACGCTTTGCTTTGAGAGAGTCCTCGGCCAGGGCTTTTGCGCCTGGGCTGATCGACTCCAGTAATTGGGCTCCTTGAAGAAGAATCATCTTCTCGAACGCTTTGAATGGGACCGTGTCAGGCATTTCTTCTTTGGCGCGGCGGTAGCTTTCCGAGCACGCTTTGGGAATTTCAGCCAAGGCGATGTCGAGCTTGAGAAGCTCTGCCCCGTACAGGTGGCTCGACAGGGCTTCGATCGCCTGTTTGGCTTGGCTGGAGTAGTCCGAAGGGCTTTTCTCAGCCGACGAATCCTGGTCCATTCGGACTGCGTTCACAAGGCGTTTTAGGGGGCTCATTTGAGCCTCTTCAGCATTAGCCAAAATGAGATCCACTTGACTGAGCCAGGTGTTCACGCCGCCGAGGAGCGTTTGCGCCAGCTTCATATCCTGCTCCTTCGGGAGTTCGGACATCGCTTTCAACGGAGTGAGGATGTCTTTTCGGATCGTCTCAAGAGTGCGGGCCCAAGCATACCAATCGTTCAAACCCTGAGCCGCCGGAAGAACGTTCTTCATTTGGGGGAGCGTTTCGCCCTGTTTTGTCAGAATCCGCTCGGAAGCCAACGTCGCCTCAATTTTCTGGAAAGCGTGCACGTTGACGTACATCGGAGCCATGAGATCGAAAGTGATCGATTCTTTCGATTCGACGCTTTCGCCTGGTGCGAAGTTGAAGTCGACCGCACCGTCTGCGCGAAGGCGCAGTGAATACCGCTGACGAACTTCCTTACTGCGAGAGATCTGGCAAAATTTTGTCCAGAACTCGGAATTCATAGCAGAGACAATCGCGCGTCGGCCTTGGGACTTCGAGAATACTTCTTCAAGGCCTGCTTTCAGATTGGCACACTCGGATTCCGAGAGGCTTTTCTGAAGCTCAAGCCACTGCGAGTCCGCGGTCGGCGTGAGATTGACGAAGCTTCCGGAGCCTTCACGGGTGACGTTTAGAGCCACCAAGATGTCCATGGCTTGGAATTTGACCTTCTCAGGCTGGCCGCTTGAGGCTTGGACAAGTTGCTCCGTCAGGCCTTGGTTGAGCTTCTGGAGCTGGACTGACCCCTTCTCGGGGATGGGAGTCGGGGACGGAGACGGAGACGGAGACGGGGACGGAGTGGGCGAGGGCGAAGGTGACGGAGTGGGAGACGGCGAAGGCGAGGCTGAGGGCGAAGGCGACGGAGAGGGAGACGGCTGAGGCTTCGTTCCCTGCTTTGCGGTCGACGAGGCGGCCTCAGTCTTATTCTGGGGGTTAGCAGCGCAGGCGGCGCCGAGAAGGGCGGTCAGAACGAGGACGGTGAGTTTTTGAGCTTTCATGGGCAAAATCCTTTCCAAAGGTTTTGCCGCAATGAGCAAGCCAGGTGCCAAGGCGGGGTGGGGGCGTGAAGTCGTAGCGCGCCCGGCGTTGCAAAGGCTTCGCTTGAGAAGCGAGTAGGGTCTAAGTCCCTGATGAGGCTAAGAAAAGCAACGTCTCTCAGCTTCTAGAAGCCCCGTATCGAGGTTGGAGCAGGCGGGGCCGATCAAATGACGAGTGTGGGCTAGTCCCTACAGTGACGTCGGGGAAAACCTACAGATGGACTTGAGATGGGGGTAAGCGTTTTCGGCGACTGCCCCCCGGGACGCACGGCAGGCTTATTGAGCTTGGCCCGCAGACTTCTTGTGATGACTCTCGACGTTCCACCGTGTGGAGCTGCTTTCCTGTTGGCAGAGGCGCAGCTCGTAGGCCCCCTTATGCCAAGTGATTCGGCGAAGTCGGAAGCCTGGATTGCAGCTACTCTGGCCGACAGGAAGTCTCTGGCAGCGCGAGTCGACTTCGAGCCTACAATCAATACTGCCGCTTCCATCGGAAGCTGGCTCGCAAACAGTCTCATGGTAGCCGCAACCTATTTTTTGAAGGGCTTTCATATAGCCCTTTCTGCAGGTCTCGACGCTGGGGAAAGTGGGTCTTGTGATTGCGGGATCGCAACGAACACTCCATTGGCCTGCGATGGAGTCTTTAGAGAGATTCTTTGACCATTCGCGGTGCCAGTCGGCTCTGTGGGGATTCCCTAGGGATTGACACTCGATTTGAGCTTTCTGATGCGCATCCCAAAGGACCTGGGCAAGGGATGGTTTCGTGCTGATCTCTCGGTACAGATCACCCTTTTGATAGGGGCGCTGGGTCGATGCGGCTTCTGGAAAAGATGAAGGGTAGAGCTGAAGCTGATTTTCCGCCCCATAAACCTGAGTGACCACTTCCTGAGAGATCTCAATCCCACCAGATGGCTTTTTCCTGCAGGTCTCAATGACTAGCTCGACCGATTTTGAGGATGGGTTGAGGTTCTGAGGGCGCCGGAGAGTCGCTCCGTACTTTTCCTGAAAGTCCTTTGCGTCCTCCTCGTGATCCTTTGCAGCTTTCGCCAGGCGCTCGAGGTCATCCTTTGCCAGGCCGGCGGCTACTTCGGTAAGTTCGCTTAGCAGCTCATTAGATTTCTGGGCTGAGTCGCTTGCTGAAATGATCTTAGTCGTAGGGATAGGGCCAAACTCCTCATGAAGGAGGCTCACCTGGAAAGTCTCCGGAGTGGATCCGACTTTCTTTAGTTCAAAGCGAAGATCCTTGCCGCGAAGCTGAGCGCCTGGCGCAGTTTTTAAGCCATGCTCGTCGTTGACGGGGTTTTTCCCTGGGATCTTCTCGAAGTCAGCCAATATTTCGACTGCGTTTCGCGCTGCACCGACCTGCGGGTAAGCACCGAGCATCGCCAAAATTAGGGAAAAGGTCATTCTCTTCATCGACAGATCGGGCATCGCAGAAATATCCTCTTCCTCAAGCTTATTCGATTCCAAATGTTAAGCAATGGACGCTCGGCGCTTATTGAGTCTGATAAGAAAGATTATGTTAACTGAGTGTATGAAAAAGGTCTTTTCTGCCTACCTAGAAGCACGATTTTGGATCTGCGGCTACCTTGAGAAAGGTCCTCAGAGAGCGATTTCCGGCAGCAATTCCTTCAATTCTGAATTGTCCTGAGGGATACGGCGGCGTTCCTGGTTTTCCGCACTGATCGAAAAGTGCGACTTTCAAATGTTGAAGTGCGACATCACGCGGAAGTTTTCGGTTCCGAAAATCCTTTACCAAAGCTTCGATCGCCCAGTGGTCGGTACTGATTTCAGAAAGCCGACTCTCGACGGCTACAGTTCGATCTCGCCCAGAGAACCGGCCAGCCAGATCGGCCTGGGATGAAATGAGGCAGCTTCGAAGTTTTTTATGCCAGCGCGGAAATTCGTCT
>JACCEB011197003.1_pt1 | contig 14859 bp, 17 predicted proteins | sample 7454761 | NCBI WGS metagenome assembly JACCEB01 (sample SAMN15323454, study PRJNA562643) | freshwater metagenome | isolation source: river surface water | place: USA:Blue River Watershed | collected 2017-08-18 | reverse complement strand
GTGCTCAAGGGTGTTTTGCTCGCCGAGCAGGGGCGTGTGTTGGATGAGGTCACTCAGACCCCTCTTAATGCAAACACTTCGATCTTCGTAGGTTCGGTGCAGGGCACCCGAAAGAGTCCGTACAACACATCGGTAAAGGTCGAAAGCCGGAAGAGCCGCTCTCCGCTTTTCACAGGCGTTTGCAGTTGCCCGATGTCCTTTAACTGCAAGCATGTCGCCGCACTTGCTTTTCAATTATTAAGTAGCGGCAAACTCGATGCATTCATCCTAACTGGGCAAAGTACGTACGAACAAGACTCAGAAGCGCTCGCAAAGCGCCCCGCTAGCAGGTCTGCGAGTGAGCAAATGCCGCTTCAACTTGCTGACTGGCTTCGTCGCTGGACGGAAATGAGTTTCACCCTATCTGGGGAATCAAACCGTGACAGGCAAAGCGATGCCGATCAACACTCAACCGTTCATGCGTCAATCAGGTCAGAAGCGTCGAAGCCCGCAGCCAATGCCCTAATTTACCTTTTGGGGACTTTCCATACGCGCCTCATTGTGAAACTGGGCTTGGTGGGTGTCAGAAAGACAGGCCTTAGCGAGCTTTACCGCCCGCTCTCGCGCAGTCCTAGCGACATCATGCGCAGCCGTCCTGCCTATCTCGATCCACTCAAAGATGTCCCGATCTTGCAACTGCTCCATGGTTTCAATCTGGGCATTGTCAGCACATTTGACGAAGACAAGCTTGAAGGCCCCTTATTGCCCATGCTGTTTGACAGGCTAAATGCCAGCGGCCGCACGGGAATCATCGACCCCAAAAATCCAAGAGCTTGGATACCACTACCGCTGCAAATATCGAGCGATCCTTTGCCCTTTCAATTGCGCTGGGAACCACGCGACGACAAGTCAAGATATCGAGATATCGATGAAACGATCCAATCGAGAGCATCAAACTATCGGCTGACACTGGGTTGTACCGCGACACCTGCTTCATTGGTTCTATTGCCAGAACCCTATGCTTTTGAAGAGCAAACACTCACCCTACATCCGCTCCACAGCCTTCCACCCCGATCGGTGTTGGACTTGATGCTGAGGATGCCAGACACGCCGAGAGCGCACATTGATCATATCCAGAACGCTATCGCTGGCATGCTTCCCATCGCCCAGGACTCGGTACCTGATCAGCCCTTGACGTTACAAATCCTGAACGAAAGTCCTAAGTTCCGCGTACGCATCACGCGATTGTCGTCGGTTGACCTTCCAAAGGAATGGCCGGTCTCACTTCCATCAGCCAAAGCATGGGGTAATCCTCGCGTGGTTGCGCTTGAGATGCAATACGGAACCAGCGAGTGGCGATGCGTACCTTCGGGTTCAAGACGACCTGCGTTCATTGACGTGGTTGACGTCGATGAGCAAGTCAAATGGCGCCACACTAGGCAGTTTCATATCGAATTCGACATACTCGAAGACTATGGCGCATCGTTGCGCAGTGCCTCGAACCTTTATGAATCGGCCGAGGAGCGCTTCGGTGTCGAGCCACTGGCGTACACCACAGAACGCCAAGTCGCTTCCCCGTACGTCGACACAGAACCGCAAAGTGTGATGTCGGCTACAAAGCTTAGCTTTTGGCCGGAACTCCTCAACCATGCGAGCAACTTTGCTCAACGACGAGACGTTGAGTTCATGATCGACCCGGACGCGAATTTCCGGACAAGTCACGCTGATACGATGCAGCTGCATGTCAGCCATGGTGAATCGGGATGGTTTGACGTTGGCTACACGCTCGTTTTTAATGGGCAATCCATAGCCTTAGCACCCCTGTTACATAGACTGGTCGCTGATAATCCGGATGTGCTGCGACCCGACACGGCTCAGTCACCAACTGACGATTTCTATGTCTACATCGCGCTAGAGGACCCGGAAGGAAGTGATCACTTCCTTGCTGTCCCTGCAAGCTTGCTTAAACCAGCAATTAGTACCTTGCATGCCTTTGCGCGTCGTGCCGACGGTTCAGTCCGGGTGCCCCGTTTTGAGTTGGGACGTCTTATGGCGCAGGCGCAGGACATGGCGTTGATCGCGCCAGATGATCTTCGTCCGCTACTAAGCAACCTCGATGCAGCGTTGGCCCAACGAGAAGCTCGGCTTGACCCAGCGCTTAAGGCAACGTTGCGCCCTTACCAGCGAGAGGGCGTTGCTTGGTTACAATTACTAGACAGGCTCGATCTGAACGGACTGCTGGCTGATGATATGGGTCTGGGAAAAACCGTTCAGACTTTGGCCACACTGAGTGCTGACGCTTTGCTCAATCCCGGCTGTAGTCTGGTTGTTGCGCCCAATTCGCTTGTACACAACTGGGTTGCCGAAACAAATCGTTTTTTGCCTCATTGGAACGTTCTAAGTGTTGAGGCTGGCCAGGTTTTCCCCGATGATCAACACTTGGAATCCATTGATCTGCTCGTTTTACCCTTGAGCATGGTCAACAGGCATTTGACACGACTCTCCGCGGTGCAATGGCAATGGTTGGTTGTTGACGAAAGTCAGCGTATTAAAAACGCAGGCACTCGTCTGGCCCAGGATCTCAAGCGACTAAGCTCGCGCCGAAAGTTAGCCTTGTCGGGTACGCCTCTGGAAAATCATCTGGGCGAACTGTGGTCACAAATGGACTTTTTGATGCCAGGACTACTCGGTAATCTTGCTCATTTCGAAAAATACTGGAGAAAACCCATTGAAAAGGAACGACTAAGCGAGCGATCGGATGCGCTCGCCAGACGTCTTCGTCCTTTTATGAAGCGGCGCACAAAGGAAGCGGTCGCAGGCGAATTACCACCCAAGACGGAGCAAACACTGCGAATCCCAATGAACGCCGAGCAGTCACAAATTTATGAAACTGTGCGTGCCCTGATGGACAAGAAGCTTCGGCAATCGCTATCGGAAGTTGGGTTCGCGAAAAGCCAAATTCTTTTCCTTGAAGCTTTATTGCGCCTGCGTCAGGTATGTTGTGATCCTCGGCTAGCTGGTCATACCAAAGCACCATCAGCAAAGTTGGAAGTACTCATCGAGATGTTGCAAACGCTGATCGATGAGGGTCGACGGGTTTTGGTTTTTTCTCAATTCACAGAAATGCTATCGCTGATTTCTCAGTCGCTAGAAAGCTTGCAGATCCGCCATCTACTTTTAACTGGCAAAACTAATAACAGAGCGGATATTGTCGAGGCATTTAACCGAGGCGAGGCATCGGTGTTTCTGATATCGCTCAAAGCAGGTGGTGTTGGATTAAACCTCACAACCGCCGATACAGTCATCATGTATGAACCTTGGTGGAATCCCGCCGCCGAGCAGCAAGCGATCGACCGAGCCCACCGTATTGGCCAGACCCAGCCCGTGACTGTGTTTCGGCTGATCGCTGAGCATAGCGTGGAAGAGAAGATTCTGGCCTTGCAAGACCGAAAGAAGGACCTAGCGGCGCAAATGCTAGCGGGCAATAAGCTTGAAGCGTCTTTGACGGAGGAAGACTTCACAGCACTTTTGAGCGATTAAACATATAGATCGTTCTGAGTCATGCAACCAAGCCGATTTTTGGACTTGAGTTGCATTTGGTGCAATCGAGCAAGAAGCATGAAATGCTCCAGATTGCTAAAGAATCGGTTAATGTTTACGACGTCCTTGATTTCCCCGATGTCAACGCCTTCTTGATCATCTTCATCATGAAGTCCTTTGATTGCGCCTGAACGCCTTTTGAAAGCACAAGGTGCTGCATGACGTTGGCATGCTCAATGGTTGCCAACCCGTGCAAGGCAGACCAGATGAACAGGGCTTCGAGTTCAGCCTGCCTTTTTGCGCCCTTCTTTCTGCCATGTCGTTTTAGAAGCTGTTGTCTCAGCACATCAAAGGCATAAACAGCATGTTTGAGGAGCTCCGGGTGAGCAGCAGGCTCGGGCCAAGGCGTTCCAAACATCAACCGGTACTCCAAAGGCATGCGTGCAGCATAGGCCAGGTATGCCTCACCCATCCCTAGGAGTTCATCTTCTACATGCGCATTGGCATTTTGATGTAAAAACTTTGCAAAATCTTCAAAACACCTTCGCATAATTTCAGCTAACAAGTGGTCACGGCTTGTAAAGTGCCTATAAGGCGCTTGATGCGAGATAGCCAGCCGTCTAGCCACGTCCCGCATGCTGAGACCTTCGACGCCACGCTCAGCAATCACGTCCCTCGCTGCCTGAATACAGGCCTCCTTTAAGTCCAGATCGTTAATGGTTTTGGCCATATCTCCTCACGTGTCAAAGTGGGCGCAAGCGTACTGATTTGTTGACAACGTCTACATATTAAGCAAGTATAGTTGACACCGTCAACAAATGAGGGCTTCATGCAAGTCAAACACGTAGTAGTTCAATGGTTGGGCTGGGACAAATGGGACGGCCACACGCTGTCATGGGTGTCAAAGTGCTTGATCATTTATGGCAGCTTGATGTGGCTTGCTTGCGGGCTGACCTACCTGCTGTCGTTTGGCGATGCGCGCACGATTAGAGAGGTCGGTATTTGGGTCAAACCCATGAAGTTCATGGCTGCCACGGCCCTATTTGCATGGTCGACCGTATGGCTTACTCACTTGGCTCATGCAGCGATCACCCATGGTCAGGCTTACCTGGGTATCAGTATCTTGCTCGTAGCTACATCCTTCTTCGAAGTGGCCTACATCACCTACCAAGCAGCACATGGTTCCGCATCCCACTACAACATGAGCGACCGCTGGCACGCCATGCTATTCGGTCTAATGGCGATTGCGGCGGTTGGGCTTACAGCCTCACAAGGATGGTTGGCCTGGGAAATCTGGAAAAGGCGCGGCCCAGACCAACTCTCGGCCACCACTTGGGGCGTCATCATGGGCCTGCTACTGACCTTTGTGTTGTCGACCGTCAGCGGATTCCTGCTCGGCGGTAAGCAGCCTGCCGCGGGCGAGGGTCTACCCATCGTGGGCTGGCATTTGTATAAGGATATTCGTCCATCGCATTTCCTTGGTGTTCATGCTCAGCAATTCATACCTCTTATGGGCATCGCGGCCGATCGATTCCTAGGGCGCTATGCAACACGGGCTCTTGCCGCTGGATCGAGCCTATATGTCCTTGCTTGGTGCCTTTTAACCCAAGCGAGCCTCAGTTAGCCCGCGCGAGCCTCAGCAATTGAAATCGGTATATTGTTAGCATTTTTAAAGAGTCATCATCTTTCGCTTAATTCCTGGCACGGCTGCATGACGCCCAAGGCAAATCGCTTAGTTTCGGACGGCCTTAAAACTAATAGTCCAAACTTGATGCAAGAACGAATCTACCAAGGCGCAGCCAGAACACCACCCACAACATAGATCCAACTCATTTTCAATAAATACAGATTAGAAAAAGGGGAACGGCCCGGCGCCCTTGTCAATGTGGCTTAGGTGACTTACCAAGCCTTCGAGGGGATCCCAAGCATGAAGCATGCATGCCGGAGGGCCCAAAAAAGTCTGCGGCACAGCATCCGGCCGCCATTGCAGCGCAATCTCTGTCGTCGTGCTCGGACAACTGACAACAACGGTTCCGGCCCAGCGCTTTATCATCGTTCTGTGTACATGCCCGCAAAGGATCGCTTCGATATTGCTGAAGCCACGCAAAATCTCTGCCACGGGCTCGGGCCTCATTAATCTGTATTTATCGAGATAGGGAATTCCGCTCACAAAGGGTGGATGATGCATCACTAGCAAGGTGGCTTTAGTAGGATCCAAACGCAATGTCCGATCGAGCCAGGCTAGGTCCTGCTCATCGACCTCGCCATGATGTAAGCCTGGCCGGCACGTATCCAAGACAAGGATCCGAACGGGATGTTCATCAATGCAGTAGTTCAGTGCGCCCGTCTCTGGTAGGTAACGGTGGTCCGGAAAAGCCTGGCGAAGACAGTCGCGATCATCGTGATTCCCCGCCACAATAAGGAACGGAAGCGTCAAATCTTTCAATCGCGATGCTGCTTGGGCGTACTCCTCGGGAGCGCCATGCTCCACAAGGTCACCCGATAGAATGACAAGATCTGGGAGGCGATCCAAGGCGTGCAAATGCCGGATCGCCCCCGTGAGGTGCGCATTGGCGTCCGCCGCCCCGCCATAGAGCTGCCCTGCAGGCCGAACGTGAAGATCCGAAATTTGAGCAATCAGCATAGACCTATTCTAAGCGGACAATACGCAGCCGCTATCGCTCGAGATAGCGACTGTAAAACTTCGTGCAAATGCCATCCTGAAAACTTGGCATCGCCTTGATGTTTAAGTCGTAACGCTATGCAACGTGAACGGGTACAAGTGGGGAGAAAGCCAATCGGCCGGTTGAAAGGCCTGCGTCAGTGTGCAGGTCAATATCGTCGCAAGAGCAACGGTAACCGATCTCGCACCGATCTGTCCTGGGACTCGAGCCGATTGAGAAGTAGACAATCCCAAGTTTCCCTCTGTCTTATCGCAAGAGCGCGAGGACTGGTTGAGCACGAGTGCTGACCAAAGACATCGTCTGACTTAGGACATAGGCTTGGAGACGGGCTTTTACCGTTTCGTGAATTGTTGGATAGGATGCTCGATGCCGGTATCTCGGCACGATCTATAGCTAAAGAGAAACTGACCAAGAATTTATATCAATAAAGAGGAAGAACAATGGAGCATCAACTTTTTATTCTTAATGGCGCAAACCTCAATATGCTTGGAACGAGAGAGCCTGACCTATACGGGAGGACAACGCTTTCCGAAATCGAACATGCTTCAAAGGTTCTTGCTCAGTCACTAGGATTGACATGTGACTTCCGCCAGACAAACCACGAAGGCATTTTGATAGACTGGATCCAGGAAGCCGCTATAAAAGATGCTTCGGTCATCATTAACCCGGCGGGTTTTTCTTTTGGTCGCGTGCCGGTCCTCGACGCCTTAAAACTATTGCGCAAGCCGCTTATTGAAGTTCACATCACCAACATTCACCAGCGACCCGCGCCGTACACCCACTCACTGACTTCGCAGGTTGCTCATGGTGTTATCTGCGGCCTCGGACCGACAGGCTATTTGCTTGCGGTGCGCGCGATTGCGCAGAAACTCGGCCTTATCGACTTGCTAGCTTGAATCAGGAGAACCGTTATGCTCGGAAGAGCAGCACTAGCCATGTGGTGGGACGTTCCGTGTGAAGCGAGAGACGAATTAGAACATTGGCATGCCTTTGAACACGTTCCTGAGCGCTTATCGATTGACGGGTTCTTGAGAGCATCACGCTGGACTGATGCATCTGGAGGTGACGGCTTTTTTGTTATGTACGAATTAAGTGCGCATGACGTCTTAGCATCCCAAGCTTATCTCGCTCGGCTCAACGCGCCAACACCGTGGTCAATAAAGATGATGCCATTTCACCGCAAGATGGTTCGCGCTCAATGCCGGGTGATTCACAGTCATGGTGCTGTGACGGCGCGTCATGTATTGACACTTCGCTTTTCCCCAATCGAAGGTTTCAGCGGTGGGATCATGGATCGGCTTGGACATCTTGGTAAGTCTTATGCTCAGCGTCGTGGCGTCGTAGGGTTTCATGTTTTGCAACATGAATCGCCACAGATCGATATAACTACTGAGCAACGCGTTCGAGGCAATACAGATCGCATAGCAGACCGCATCGTGATTGTTAGTGGCTACGATTTAAAAGCACTTCAGGTACTAGCCAAGGATGAACTATCAGAGAAGCATTTACAAAACTTAGGGGGCAGCACGGAACTCGGATACCAACTTTATTCGCTTGCATACACAGCCGTTCCGGCTGACGCTTAATTACATTTCATTCATTTGCCCCAATACGACAAAGCCGCTTCGATACTTAATTTCGATCACTTCAAACATTATACCGTTGTCTAAGATTTGACGAAATACCCACATCAAGTGATCTCGCAAGTTCACGATCCAGTAATGTATAAAAGGCATATGGGTTGTAAATAGCAACGGACGACGCGTGAAAGGTCAAGTGTGCCCTGATGGCGATCGACTGCCGTCGGGATGCCCAACTCGGGCGGGCTGCCGTCCAGTTGGGGAATCATCACCCTGCGCACCGGATTGAGCCGGTAGCGCCCCTGCAACAGCGCTTGGCGGATATCGGGCCACTTCATTTGCAGCTAACTCAGAGGAGTTTGAGGCTTGAGATTGTCATGTAGCTTTATGGCACCTAGCCATCTATCATCTGCTGTGCATAGAGCAATCGCACCATCAATCTGACTCACTGCCGCAGGGAAAACACGGAATTGCCATGCCGCTCGAACGCTTAGAACACTTCCTCATTCAAACAACTCAGCTTCAGGCCACCCGAGATTGGTATGTCGATGTGCTCGGTATGACAGAGGGGTGGCACCCTGATTTCAAGTTCCCTGTCGTGTGGCTTTATCTCGGCGACAAGGACGTTTTGCACCTAACAGAGGGCGGGCCCATCGTAAGTCAAAACAGACTCAGTTATCTTGGTCAGCAGTCAACACAAACCCAGGGTACCGGCGTTGTCGACCATGTGGCCTTCAGGTGTTCGGACCTCCCCGGCATGTTGCAACATTTACGTGAGCGCAACATTGCATTTAACGAACGCATGGTCAGCGACCAGGGGCTTTACCAACTCTTTCTTTTCGATCCCAATGGCGTCAAGGTTGAGTTGAACTTTGCTAATGAAGAGGCCATTCGTCATGGCATCAATGCCCCTGTAAAGGCAAGCGAACTTTAGAGAATCCAGGCGACATCATCGAAGATGTCGTCCTTGAAGCCGTCGATGACGTCCTGGCCGGCGCAGTCCGACAACAGCACAATCCGTTCGGCCACTTCCTCGATCCGCTGCCGCTCACTCACCCCAAGGGCGGACAGCACGGCCTCCATCTGTTCACGCTGCTCCTTTTTCGCCTTCTTGGTGTCCAGATCCGGCATGGCAAGGCTGAACTCGCCCGCCATGAATTCACGGAACACCGCCGGCGGCAGGTGGCCCAGGAGCTTGCTCAGGTTTTCTGCATCGTTCATCTACATACCCCTCAAAGGTTTGGATCGGCTTGGTATCAGCCTCGACTGCCCTTTTCTTGTCGGGGTGCACGGACCGATGTCGTTCGGTTTACCGAACAAATGTGATTACCTCGGAGTACTAAGTAGTTTGTCGAGCAGGTACTAAATCGTTCGGCGTAGTGGTATTATTTTCGGATTGAAGCCAACTAATGAGGAAATGCCGGTGCCATCGCCCCTGGGGGACAAGATCCGCGCACTGCGGAAACAGAAGAAGCTCAGCCTGGAACAGTTGGCCGAACTGACCGACTCCAGCAAGAGCTACATATGGGAACTGGAAAACAAAGACGATCCGAAACCGTCGGCCGAGAAGATCGGCAAGATTGCCGCCGTCCTCGAGGTCACCACGGAGTTTCTGCTGACCGAGTCGGTAACCACCCCGGACGAGGAAGTGCTCGACGAGGCGTTCTTCCGTAAGTACAAAAGCATGTCCGAGCCGGACAAGAAGAAGATCCGCAAGATCCTCGAAGCCTGGGAAGATGAATGACGGACGCGAAAAAGCCCATGGCCGAGGCTAACCGTGACGATCACATGCTGTGGGCCAAGTCGAACGAGGCGGCCCTCAAGTCCGACGCCTACTTCGCGACGCGCAAGAACACCATCGAGCTGCCGCACGATGCGCTCGAGCACAACTACAACGCTTTTGATATTGCCGACACTCGAACGCGGCGTGCCCAGTCCTGGTTTGCCCGCGAACCCGCCAGCATGCCGGTCACGGAGATGACGCGCGTCGCGGGTCAGTACGACTACACGCTGACACTGCTACAGCTGCCCGAGGCCGAGTGGCAAGGCGCGCGGCACGATGATGTGGAACCGGAGGAAGACACTTACGACCGCTTCATCCGCAACGGCCAGTACCCGGTGCGATAGCTCATGGTGGATCGATCATGAGCGCCCACAAGTGGCAATTCGCTTCCCGTTTCCGACGACATGCATTTGGTTGGCGGTCTGACACGCCGGTACAGCGGATCAAGGAAGCCATCACGGAGATCAAGCAGGTCGCCCGCAAGGAGCCCGTGCTCGCAGCTGAGGGAGCCATCACCCTGCTGGAAAAGCTCTCCGCGGCGCTGGAACAGGTGGACAGTTCATCGGGCGCACTGGGTTCGGCCGTCAACAAGGCCATCGATACCCTGGTGCCCATCATCGTCACGGCTGACGTCGAGCCAAAGCTGCGACATCGCTGGCTCGAACGCTTGTGGCAAGCTCTCCAAGACGACGAGATACCCTACATCGAACTGCTCGGCGATTATTGGGGCGAGTTGTGCGTAACGCCGGAACTGGCGTCGCACTGGGCCGATGAATTTTTGCCGGTCGTCGAGAGCGTGTGGAGCCCGAAGGCATCCGGACATGGATTCTTCAAAGGCACCAGCGCTTGCCTGGCATCGATGTACGCGGCGGGCCGCCACCAGGAGTTGCTGGCACTGCTCGACAAGGCACGGTTCAAGTGGTGGCACGACCGGCGCTGGGGTGTGAAGGCATTGGCAGCGATGGGCAAGAAGGCGGACGCGATCCGCTACGCCGAGGAGTCGCGCGGTCTCAATGATCCTGGCTGGCAGATTGCCCAGGCCTGCGAAGAGATCCTGCTGTCCTCCGGGTTGCTCGACGAGGCCTACCGCCGCTATGCCATCGAGGCGAATCAGGGCACAACGAACCTGGCGACGTTTCGCGCCATTGCCAAGAAGTATCCCCACAAGCAGCCGGAAGAAATTCTGCGTGACTTGGTGTCCAGTACACCCGGCGCCGTAGGCAAATGGTTCGCTGCTGCGAAGGATGCGGGCCTGTTTGATGTGGCGATTGAACTTTCCACGCGCAGCCCGACCGATCCACGCACGCTGACGCGCGCTGCCCGTGACTACGCCGAGAAGCAGCCAGCATTCGCGCTCGCCGCAGGCTTGGCCGCGTTGCGCTGGATCTCTCTTGGACACGGCTATGAGATCACCGGCGATGATGTGCTCGATGCTTATTCGGCAGTCACGCAGGCGGCGGTGAACGCTGTTGTCCCAACCCAGCAGGTCAATGAGCAGATCCGGGACATGATCGCCAGCACCCAGCCCGGCAATTCGTTGATGAAGACCATCCTCGCCCGCCATTTGTCGAACTGACAGGGCCTCGCTTTTCGCAGCAACCCGCATCGGTTCGCACGACTCCGAAACTCCCTCATGGTGTCGGCGGCAGTCCATCCGGACAATTTCACTGCATGTGAGTTTGACCGAGAGGACCACCACCAATGCTTCAAATCAACCAGCTACCACCGTAGCGGATGACGCCGGAGCAGCGTCGCCACGAGATCGCGTCACTGCTGGCCAAGGGCCTGGCACGTCTGCGTATCACCGGCACAGAACAGTCCGCAAACAGGGCCGAAGCGAGCGGGTTTGAGCTTGGCTTCTCTGGCAACCAGCGCGTTCATACAGACCCCGTCGACAAGACGACCACGGAGTCGAAATGAGCACGTCACTTTCAACGCCGCCATCGGTGGCAGCAGAAATCGCCAGGTTCTTGCCGGATGCGTTCGGCGTGGTCCTGGTCATCGCAGAAAACGATGGTTTTGGCCATTGGGTCGGTGGCCTTGAGGTATTCCCATACCTTGCTGGTACAGCGGCCACAAGTCGTTCAGCGTGGGAAACCCGGTGAGCGCGAGCTCACGCTCAATCGGCTGTGTTAGACCGGTGCGGTCGTGCAGCAGAAAGCCATCGCCGTTGCTGCTGATGGCGAATGGGGCATCGAGCATTTCGGCGTAGGCCAGTGCTTGCTGCATCCCGTGGCCGACAGAAAACTTGGCTTGTTTGGCTTCTACGACGGCAATCGGAAGGTTGGGGCGGCCGTAAAGTACGAAGTCAGCCCGCTTGGGGCCACCTTTGGCATCGGGGTTTTTGATACGAGACGCCAGCTTGCCGCGCACCTTCACGCGACCATCGGTGAGGTTTACCTCTACTCGAAATTGATGCTGCCCCCACTCCGCCTGCCCAAAGCCTACTGCTGCACGGCGATCCTAATTGCGCCCCTTTTGAACACGCCAGGATCGCCAAGTACGTCAACCGTCACACGCCGTCGGGCTCCTGCATCCACGCTGGGATGTCGCGCTGGCCGTGCAGCACACGCCACACATCGATGTGGTCTGGGTGCTCGACGTAGAACACGAGGTGCGGGTAGCGCGTCAGCGGCCAAGCGCGCAGGCCCGGCAAGTTGACCTCATGGGCGTAGCGCGGAGATCCGGTGGCGGGGTGGCGACCGATGTGCCCATAGGCCCTCTCCAGCGCATTGATAAAGCCGAATGTCACGGCCTCGCCTGCTTCACTCAGGTAGTAGGCGACCGCCTCATCCACATCCCGGTTGGCCTGCTCACGCGCGATGACGGGCTTGACCTTCACGCCTTGGCAGCGGGTTCGGCGGCCTTGCGCACCCGGTCCCGCAGGCCTTCGAAGTAGCTGGCATCGGCAGGCGCCGCCGGTGCCGACGCTACCCCGGCCAACAGCAGATTACGCAGTTGCAGGCGGTCCTGATCCTTGCGGATCAACTCGCGCACGTACTCACTGCTTGTGCCATAACCGCGCTGGCTGACCTGCTCGTCCACGAAGGACTTCAGGGCGTCGGGGAGGGAAATGTTCATCGTGCTCATGAAGCAAGGGTAGATTCTTTGGCAAAATTTGGCAAGCCCCACACCTCATCACAGAACGAAGGCATTCATGCCCACCCTAAACAACTGCCTGCGCTACTGGGACCTGGCCGACCACATCCGCATCAACGACGCCATCGCGCTGTGGTGCGGTGCGTATTCCACGCGCAACTGGACAACGATTCCACGAGGATCTGGACAGTGATTCCACGACAATCTGGACACCCATTAGAGAGTGGTTTGGCTGGTCGTTGATTGATCGCGCAGCGTGCGGATAACCGTGGCACCCTCGGCCGCCAGCGGGTGTACCTCGAAGCCCCACCCGCCGATCGCCTGGACACAGAAACCAGCCGCTTGCTCGATTTGGTAAATGGTGCGTGGGACGAACCACCGCTCCTCAAGGCCGGCCTCGACCATTTGGTTCGTCACATTGCACCCTTTCGACGACGGTAATGGCCGTATTGCCCGGGCCATTGGCGATCTACTGCTTGCGCGCGCTGATGGCAGCCCGCAACGCTTTTACAGCTTGTCGGCGCAGATCCAGCGCGAACACAAGACCTATTACGACATCCTGGATCGGGCCCAGAAACTTTCACTGGATGTCACCGAGTGGTTCGGGTGGCTTTTCGATACCATCCATCGTGCCGTCGATCAGGCGCAGCACACCCTCAACGCTGTGCTGACCAAGGCTCGGTTGTGGCAGCGCTGGGCGACCATCACGAAATGTTCGCCGGACACGGCTCTGCGCGACATCAACGACCTGCTTGCGTGAGGCGCTCGGGTGCTTGCTTAGCGGCGGTGGTATTGTTTGCATTGCGTAAATTGAAGCAACAAACTTCAAGCAACAAACCGTGCGCACCAGCGCGGAGGTTAGTTGAGGCCAGCAGAACCGACAGGAGGCGCATGCGCATTACCAGAATCGATGTGGGGATGTTTGATGGAACTGGGCGTGAGCGCAAGCAGTGCTGTCGATAAATACTCGCCTACTTGATGCACTGCGACCAATACGGCCTTGAATTTACGGCTTCCAGCGATGCCGCAGCAGACCTTTATCGCCAAGCGATCACGGCGTTTTTGGCTGCACAGGACACCACGGAGCCACTGCTCGATCAACTACTAGGTCTAGACCCGGACAGCGGCGTTGGTCGGATCGCGCTTGCCCGGTTGCGGCAATCACAAGGCCGTGGGGAACAGGCAAGAGCTGAGGCGCAAAGGGCGCTTGAACTTGCGCCGAAGTTGCTGCCGCGCGAGGCCAGCCATGTCCAAACACTGGCGAGCGTGGTGCGCGGTGAAGGGCGTGCCGCTTTGGCGAGGGTACATTCACATCTGGAAACCTATCCCAGGGACGTGATGGTCCTCGCACCTGCCACAGGCGTGTTCGGCTTGATTGGCTTCTCGGGCGAGGTCGGTCGCGAGCAAGCCTTGCTGAGGTTTCTGCAGCCATACTGCAACGTCTTGGCGGACGATTGGTGGTTCAAAGCGACGCTGGCCTTTGCAGCGTGCGAGACCGGACATCTGGACTCAGCAGCGCGACTCGTGGCGCAGAGTTGGACGCTCAATCCGAGAAGCGCGAATACGGCCCATATCCGGGCCCACATCGAATACGAGCAGGGACGCGATCACGAAACGCTGAGCTGGCTTGAAGTTTGGCTGGCCGACTACGACCGCAAGGGTCTGATGCACTGCCATCTGTGGTGGCATGTTGCGCTTGCGCGCTTACGGCTGGGCGATGCGGGCCGTGCGTTGCAGGCGCTTGGTCGATTTGTGTATGCACCAGCATCCAGTGATGGCGCTTGGGGACCTCCATTGAATCTAGTGACTGACTCGGTGTCCTTGATGTATCGGGCATGGCTGCGCGGCGTCGAGGTATCGCCCGCCCAGTGGGCAGCGCTTTCTATCCATTCCCGAAGGTACTTTGCCAAACCCGGGATTCGCTTCGCGGACTTTCACTTGTGTCTGAGCCTTGCTATGGCCGGCGCAGCGCATGAACTGGAAGAATGGTTAGCGCAGATCGATGGTCCAACGGCTCCCCTGATCAGGCATGCGAACCACGGCTTTCTTGCCATTGCGCAGTCACGCTGGGGCGTAGCGGTTTTAGAGCTTGAACAGGCGTTGCCCAACCACGAGATCTTGGGCGGCAGCCGCGCGCAACGCGACCTGCTGCTAGAAGCCTTAGCCTTTGCGCGAGGCCGCGGCGCCCCACTTG
>JACCEB010857664.1_pt1 | contig 14865 bp, 16 predicted proteins | sample 7454761 | NCBI WGS metagenome assembly JACCEB01 (sample SAMN15323454, study PRJNA562643) | freshwater metagenome | isolation source: river surface water | place: USA:Blue River Watershed | collected 2017-08-18 | reverse complement strand
GTGAGGCCCTCGAAGATGGCGTTTGCGATACGGCTTGTGGGCTGGGCGGAGATGAGGGCTGGGTCGAGCACTTCGGGTTCTGCTCCGTTGATGAAGACGAGCTCTGCTCGGTGAGGAATCCGCGCGCAGCTGAGGAGCAAAAGAAAAAGAGCGCTCAGCCAGACTGGACGCGCTCTTTTGAAGAATCGGTACATGGGTTGGTACCGGGGGAATGACGAAAAACCTATTTTTTGTCTGATTCCGCGGGCGTCGGCGCAGGTGCTGGTGCCGGAGCGGGCTTGGCTTCAGCCGCGGGCGCGGGGGTTGGTTTCGCTGGCTCTGCAGGCTTTGCGTCGGCCTTTGGAGATGGTGCCGGGGCTGGTGCTGGCTTGGTTTCGGCTGCGGGCGCGGGGGTTGGTTTCGCTGGCTCCGCAGGCTTTGAGTCGGCCTTCGGAGCTGGTGCCGGGGCTGGGGCTGGATTGACTTCAGATGTGGGCGCAGGGGTCGGTTTCGCTGGCTCGGCAGGCTTTGCGTCGGCCTTCGGAGCAGTGGCAGGAGCGGGAGCGGGGGTCGGGTTTGCTGGTTCCGCAGGCTTTGCGTCTGATTTCTCCGTTTCCTTCTTCTTTGCTTCCTCCTCTTTTGCTTTGGCTTCGTCGGCCGCTTTCTTGGCTTCAGCCTCTTTCTTTTTCTCCTCGGACTGTTGCTTGCCGATTTCTTCCATCTTTTTCTGGATGTCGGTCGTCTGCTTCCCCTGGCGCGCGTACAGCACGGAAATGCCAAACGTGAGGACGAAGAAAGCGGTCCCGAGCCAGCGCGTGATATTACCGAGCACGTTGGTTGTTTGCGCTCCGAAAAGAGAATCTGTCATTCCACCACCGAACGCGGCACCGAGCCCCTCGTTTTTCGGGCGCTGCATGAGAACGACGAGAATGAGCAGCAGGCTAACAATCACCTGCACGAAGAGGAGAATCTTGATGAGAATGGACATACGAGAGGCTTTTTGGCCAAGAACGGGAAAGAGTCCCCTTTTTCCAGTTGGGATGCAAGCCGCATTGGGCTGCAGAGAGTTTAGGTGAGTGGACTCGTCGCGGGGTGGGTTGTGACGGGTTGCTAGCGATACGGAGCGGCGTTAAGTTAGTTTCATGAAAAGCTCCCCCCTCGGTTCTGAGTTGGCGCGGTGTTTATTCGGTGTCGTGATGATGCACCTGACTGCGGGGTTGTCGGAGGGTCAACTTGTGGCGGGGAGAGTCCCGGAGGCGTTGTCCGTTTTCCCCGATGCCGCGCAGGAGGATGAGGTTGATGATGTTGAGGCTGAGGGGGATTTTTTTACGGAGAATTTGAATCCCCATGGAAATTGGGTGGAGGTGTCTGGGTACGGGAATTGTTGGCGACCGACGGGAGTGGCCGAGGGGTGGCGTCCGTATTCTGAGGGGTATTGGGCGTATACGGATGTTGGGTGGACGTGGGTGAGTTATGAGCCTTTTGGGTCGGTGGTTTACCATTACGGGCGCTGGTTGCGGTTGATGGATGGCGGGTGGGCTTGGGTTCCGGGTCGTGAGTGGGGGCCGGCTTGGGTTTCTTGGCGGCATGGCGACGAGTATGTGGGCTGGGCACCGCTTCCGCCGGAGGCGCGATGGAGGTCCGACACGGGGATTAGCACGTGGGTTGACATGACTGCGGGCATTGGTCCTGGGCACTATCAGTTCTGTTCGGTGCGAGATTTTGGCGCTCCCTTGATTGCCCGAGTGATTCTGTCGTCGGCGAGAAACGCCTTGTTTGTGCAAATCACGCAGAACGTGACTAACATTAGCTACCATAATCGGCGTCCGTTTTGCGGGGGGCTTGCGTACGACTGGGTTGCGCCGAGGTGCCAAAAACCAATCCCGCGGTTGCGGGTCGTGTGTGAGGAGCGGGTGGATCGGATTCGTGAGCGTTCGTATTTGGACGGGAGGCGTGACGGCTTCCAAGCGGGATTGGCGGCTGGGCGTCAGGGGGAGTTGTTGGTGGTGCCGGCGCCCCGCACGGTGAATGTTGCCTCGGTTTCAGGGAAGGTGGGTAAGCCGACATCGCGTGTGGAGGGCAGTTCGGTCGATAACGGGTGGCGAGGGGTTTCGGATCGAGATCGGCGGCAGTTGGAGTCGTCGATGGCGAGAGATGTCGCGGGGTTGACTCCAACGGTTGCACCGGCGCGAAAACCGGGTCTTTCGGAGCTGCGGAATGCTCCTCAGCCGGTGGGCAGGGTTGAGAAGGGTGAGGTGCTTTCGAAGGGAGGCGCGGCCCCAGTTGTCGCACCGGTGGGCGTTGGGCGCTCTGGCGCGGCTTCCGAGATAGCGGGACGCGCGGGGAGTCGCAGCGGTGAACTTGGGCGAGATGACACTGGCCCGAGCAAGGCGCAATCGGGCAACCAAGAGCGAGAGATTTTTGACGCGACGATGAGGCGTGATGCCGCCTCCTTTGCGGAAAAGCGGAGGTTGGAGGGGGCAAATGTTGGGAGCGCGAGGCCGAGCGGAGCGGCAGTCTCCCAAGGAACGCTCTCGTCGGAGTTGAGTCCGCCGGTTGGTGCGAGGGGCGGCGGGCTGAGAGATTCGAGCCCGATGCCACAGAGTCCCGGTCCGAGCGTCTCTCCCACGCGAAAAGCGATTGATGGATTGCGCGAACAGGATCGGCGCGCTGAGGAACTCCGGCGGCAATCGGAGGAGTTTTCAAAGGCGCGGTCTCCCCTCGGTCAGGGAGGGACGGGTACGGACAGAACGCAGTCGCCATTTGGGAGCGCGCCGTCCAATCGATTTCCGACGAGTGACGGGCGTTCCTCTGCCGCGGAGGTTCAGAAATTTTCAGTGCAGGGGAAGGCTGCTCAATCGGCGTTTGATGCGCAGAGGCGGGAGCAACAGCGTTTGTTGGAGGTTCAAGCTGCGCGCGAACGCTCCGTTCGCACGCAGGCGCCCGTTGGGGCGTCGGGAAATCAGCGGCTTGTGGCACCGGTGAACCAGCTTGGTGGAGCCCCTTCCGTTGCGCCGCGCCAAGGCGGAACGGCGGCCTTCGGGGCGGCTCCTGCGGTTGGGGGACTGGGGGCGCCGATGAAGGGAAACCCTTCGGGGGGCACGTCCTCTTCTGCGGCGAAAAAGAAAGAAGAGGATTTCAAAAAGTAGGGGTTATGGAGTTCGGTGGATGAGGTGTTTGTGGAGGAACTCCATCCGTTTCCGTGTCGCGTAAGGCGTCTCTGCCGCTCCGTGGCCCGTTGAGGGCATCACGAGCAGTTCAAAGTCTTTGTCCGCTTTCACGAGCGCGTTTGCGACTTGCATGGTGCTTGCCGGGTCAACGTTGGAGTCGACCTCTCCAACGATCAGTAACAGGTTTCCTTGGAGTCGTTGTGCATGGGTGACGTTCGAGTTGTCGTCGTACCACGGACCAACGAGTCCCATCCACGCCTCGTTCCACCAGATTTTATCCATTCGGTTGTCGTGGCATCCGCAATCTGCGACGGCGGTTGAATAAAAATCGCCGTGATGGAGGAGTGCTGCGAGGGCATTTTGTCCGCCTGCGCTGCCGCCGTAGATTCCGACTCGAGACAAATCCATCCAAGGCCGAGTTTTGGCGGCGGCCTTCATCCAGACGATCCGGTCGGGAAATCCTGCGTCCTTGAGGTTGCGCCAAGCGATGTCGTGAAAGGCACGGGATCGCCAGTTGGTGCCCATGCCGTCGAGTTGAACGACGACTGCGCCCAGTTCAGCGATGGCGCGCTGTCGAGGTAGTGGGGTCCAGGCTTTTGGAGTAAAGTGACCGTGCGGCCCAGCGTAGATTTCTTCGATAACTGGGTATTTTTTGGAAGGGTCAAAGTTTGAAGGACGAATGATGATTCCGTGGATGGCGGTCGTTCCGTCACGACCTGGCGCGCTGAATCGCTCGGGAAGAGGCCATTCGGAGGATGTTGTTGTGAGTTGGGCATCTGCCTCGAGGGTGAGGAGAAGTTCTCCGGTTGTGGCGTTGCGAATCTCGGTGGCGGGCGGGTGATCAACTCTGGACCATCGGGCGACCAACCAGCGATTGTTTGGTGAGAGGAGAAGGCTGTCGTCATCCGGTGCCGGATGATTTGAGCGGCAATGGGTGCCGTCCGCTGTGGTGAGGGCGGTGATATCGATTTGGTCGAGGCGCGCGCGGACAAGGTGGATGTGATAGGGGTCCTGCTCGGAATGATTTCCGGAGACGATGAGCCAGAGGGTTCGTGATTTTGGGTCGATACGATGAATGTTTCGGAAGTTCCACTCCCCCTGAGTGATGGGATTCAGGAGGGTTCCGGTTTTCCCATCGAATCGGTAGAGGTGGTTCCATCCGGAGCGTTCACTCGCCCAGAGGAACGATCCGTCGTCGAGCCACTCGAGGAGGGTTTTTTGGGAGTAGTCGATGAAGGTTGGACTGGTTTCATGGACGAGGGTTTGCGTGGTGCCGTCGCGGTGGATGGCCACGACCTTTTGCTCCTGATGGCCTCGACGGTTGTAGAGGGCGGTGAACGCGTTGAGAGTCGGGTTCCAGCGGAGGTGATCGATGCTCCACGCGTCGATGAAGGTGGTCTTGTCGAGCGGTAGAACGGTTTTGTCGGGGACATTGATCAGAACTGGGCTGAGTTCCGCGATTCTGTCCCCCGGCTTGAGGTACTGATGCTGATGAAGTTTGGGTTGTCGTTGATCTTTGGGAGCGGCCTCGACGAAAGAGACCGTGTGCTTCTGTTCCGGCTTTCGTTGGATGCAGAGAATTCGGGTGCCGTCCGCGGACCAGATGAGCGGGCCGACGTAGGCGTTGTCTTGGGTTCCGTCAAATGTGAGTGGCGAAGCCTCATCGGCGGGAGTTGTTTGCCAAAAGACGTTATGGTCTTTCAGGAAGGCCTTGGCGGTGCTTTGCGGTACGGTGGGAGGCTGAGCCGGATGGGGAGAGAGGGGGTCGATGAAGACAACGGGATGTTTTTCGGATGCGCGGAACGCTGCCATGGTCTGGCCAGAGGGATGCACTGCGTGCCAGACGTGTCCCGAAAAAGTGTGCTGCCGGTGCTCGCCTTTTGGGGGGACGTGGGCGTAAGGACGTCTTTTGCCGGAGCCATCAACCCATTCGAGGCGGAGGGGAACGTCAGTACGGTTCACGAAGGTTAAGTCCATTTCGGAGCCTCCGGACCTGCTTCGCTCGTTGGGATTTACCTGTGACGATCGCGGAGGCTCCGGGAGTGGTTTTGAGGTCCATTCGCCATGGGATTTGGTCCACTGAGCATCGTTCAAATCGAATGCAATCAACTCGAGGTCTTTGTTGAACGTGAGGTTTTGAATCGGAAGATTTGACGGACGGAGGTTTGTTTTTTGTGCGGCCGAGATGGACGCGGCGAGTTGGTGATGATCAAAAGCAGGGCGTTGGCTTTTGTTGAGGCAATCGACGAGGATGAACTGGTGAGATCCGCCTGGTTGGGATTGTTTGAACCAGAATGCGTTACCGGGTTCGATCCATTGGGGTTGCGGGCGTGGGACGCGGAACGATTCAGGGACACGCTTTGCGTAATCGAGGGCGCGTTGCACTTCCGGAATCTTGGAGGTTGCTTGAGCTGCTGGGATTAGGAGAAGTGCGGCGACGATGGGGCAGGCAAAAACCATGCGCATGATGTTTTGAGTTAGCATGAGGGGCGAATGTGGGTGACTTCGCCGGAGTGCAGGATGCGTTCACATCCTTCTGAGGTCATCAGAACCAAATGTCCTTCTGAGGTAAGATCCAAGGCGCGGCCGGAGAGGGATTCTCCATTGAGACTGAGTTTAACGGATTGGTGGAGGACACAGGAGAGGGTTCGAGCTCGCTCGATTACGGTCGAGAAGCCGCGATCTGAAATGGAATCATCGAGGTGGGATAGAGATTCTAAGATTTGTGATGCCAATGCATTGCGGCAGGTGGCTGCGGGGGTTTGAATCTTCAGCGAGGTCGCCGTTGAGCGAATCTCTGGAGGGAAGTCTGAGAGGGAGTGGAGGACATTGATTCCGATGCCGAGGACTGCGTAGGGGCCTCCGGCAGAGGTTCCCGTTTCAGCGATGATTCCGGCAACCTTAGCGGTGCCAATCCAAAGGTCGTTTGGCCATTTAATTTTCACTGGAACGTTCAGATTGGATCGGAGCGTGTCCGCGACGAGCGTGGCCGCTGCCGTGGTGATGCGTGGCCAGAGGAGTGCGGGTTGAATTGGCCTGAGAAGAACTGACATCCAGAGGCCGAGATTGGCGTCGGATGCCCAAAGTTTTCCGTTCCTTCCGCGTCCGGCCGTTTGTTGTTCGGCGAGGAACACAGCTGGTGTGGGGAGGTTGTTGAGTGCGGCTTGGTGTGCCAGGTCATTCGTGCTGCGCGTGGATTGATAGACCGAGATGGAGCGCGGGGCTCGTGACTCTGGGATTTTGGACAGGATGAAATCTCCGATGAGGTGTTTCGGAGATTCTGAGAGAGTTAGGCCGAGGACTGGATGAACAGTGAATGTGAATCCCGCATGTTCCATTGCCTGCAATCGGGAGCGCACGGTTTCCTGGGAGGCTGAGCAGTGGTCTGCGATCTCGGGGATGGTCGCGGACCGAGTGTCTAAGAGGCGCAGGATGAGGGCATCCATCCGAATTTACGAAAGGATTTCCATGGAGATGTCGACGGCTGGCGCGGAGTGAGTGAGGGCGCCGACAGAAATGAAATCGACTCCTGTCTCAGCGATGGCGGCCACGGTTGAGAGGTTGACGCCTCCGCTTGCTTCGAGCTTTACGCGACCGGCGTTCATGGACACCGCCTTTTGGAGGGAATCCAAGCTCATGTTATCGAGGAGAATAACATCGACGTGAGAGAGGGTGAGGAAGAGGTCAACCTGTTCGAGTGTGTCCGCTTCGATTTCGATTTTGATGTGTGGATGAAGGGATTTGAAGTGCTGGATTCGGTCTTGGAGAAGATGGATTTCGGCGGCGGCGATGTGGTTGTCTTTCACCATGACCATGTCGTAAAGACCGATCCGGTGGTTGGTTCCTCCGCCGGCGAAGACGGCTTCTTTTTCGAGGAGTCGAAGTCCGGGAGTTGTTTTTCGTGTGTCGAGAATACGGGCTTTGGTGTGGGAAACGGCTTTGACGTAGTGGCTTGTTAGCGTGGCGACGCCGGAGAGTCGCTGGAGAAAGTTGAGTGCGGTGCGTTCAGCGGAGAGCAGGGTATTTGCGGGTGCGGTGACGGTGAGTATCGAGGTGTCGGCCTGGACGGGGGTTCCGTCGGCGGAACAGACCGATATTTTCGGGCTTTGGCAAACGCGCTGAAAGACTTCTGCGGCGACCTTGGTGCCGGCAACGATGAGCGGTTGCTTGGCAAAGAGTCGGGCGGTGGCGGGGGCGGAATTGGCGAAAAAGAGAGCAGAAAGATCGCCTTGGCCGATGTCCTCGTTGAGTGCGTTGCCGACGGGGTCATGCGGGGGGAGGGCTCGTGGATGCATACCGGATAAAAAAAGACCAGGCTCAACGAGAGTCGAGGCCTGGTCTTTGAAAAGTTTTCAGTGGTTCATCCGAAGGACTACTTTTTGAATCCTTTAACGCTTTTTGCCGGAGCAGCAGGCGCGGTGTCTTTGGCGCAAGCGCCGAGACCGAAAGCAACTGCTACGAGTGCTACGAGTGCGGTGTATTTCATGGTGTGATTTCCCCTCCTTTCTAAGCCAGTGGGCGCTTCGAGGATTGCGGAACGGTGCGGTGTCGACAAACTTTTTCACGATTGAACACAACCGGTTGTGGTAACCGGTTGTCGCAACGGTGCTATGTTGTGTGTCTATCTCGTTTGTGGGGGTGATGGTGGTTCACTGTTGATTTTGGTTCTTTGAGGAATCGGGCGGAGGTGCCGGTGGGCTAAGAATGGATTCTTCTGACTTGTTTAGAGGGCGTGAATCGGGCAGGGAGGAGGCTCACAATATGAGCAATCAATCCCAGAACACTCTTCCCAAGCTGCACAATGCGATGTGGCCTGGTCTTGTTGGAAAAGAACCCGGAACGGATCATCCGCCCATCAGCCTCGAGCGGATGCTGGAGATGACGGCGGCGGCTACCGTGGATGGACAGAAGTTTGACGGGGTTGATTTGTTTCTCTTTCACCCGCATACGGATCCTGATGCGAGTGTGGATGACATCAAACGGATGGCGGATTTGATTGCATCGAAGGGGCTTGCTGTTGGCTCGTTGGTTGCCCCTGTGTGGCCGGGGACGGTGGGTGATTCGGCGATGGGGTCGCCTGATCAGCGCGCGAAGTTTGTTTTGGCGGTGAAGAAGGCGTGCCGGGTTGCTCGGATTTTGAATGACCACGGGGTGAGGCGTTACGGGGTGATTCGGATTGATTCAGCGACAGGGCCGAGTCACTGGGTGGGAAATGCGGCGGCTGGGACAAAGCTGATTGCGGAGACGTTCCGCGAGGCCGGGGTGGTGGCAGCTGCGAATGGGGAGCGACTGGCGGCTGAGGGCGAGATTTGTTGGGCTGGCATGCATTCGTGGAGGAACATGGTTGAGCTGCTGGAGACGGTGGGGATGCCGGGAACGGTTGGATTCCAAGCTGATTTGGCGCATACGTATTTGTACCTGATGGGTTACAACGCTCCGGAGCATGCGCTGTTGAAGGACGGGTATTCGAAGGACGACTTCAAGGCGGCTTACACCAAGATGACGGATGCTTTGCGGCCTTGGACGATTGATTTCCATGTGGCTCAGAACGATGGAACGGTTCACGGCACGGGTTCGCACGACAAGACGGGGCGGCACTGTGCGGCAGATGATCCGAATGGGAAGTTGGATATCGCGGAGTGCTCAGCGTACTGGCTGAAGGATGCGGCTGCTCGCGGTATGCAGCACGTTTGTTGGGACGGATGTATGTTCCCGAATGCCGTTTTGGAGGACCAGCGGACCTGGAACACGATTCTTGGAGCGATGCTGAAGGTTCGTGCATCCGCAGGTTGGTAGGCTTTGCAAGTATATTGTCGTGATTTAATTATGTCGAAAAAAACACTGAACATTGGGATTGTGGGATACGGATTCATGGGACGCACCCATGCGAACGGATTCCGGAAGGCCTCGAATTTTTTCAATCTTCCGATGCAGCCGGTTTTGAAGGCTGCGTGCGGGAGGGATGAGAAGAAGTTGAAGGAGTACTGCGACAAGTGGGGCTGGGAGTCACATGAGACGGACTGGCGCAAGCTGATTGAACGCAAGGACATTGACGTGATTGATATTTGCACTCCGAATGATTCCCACGCGGAGATTGCGATTGCGGCGGCGCGTGCGGGGAAGATGGTGATGTGCGAGAAGCCCTTGGCGATGAATGGGCCGCAGGGCGAGGGGATGGTGCGCGAGATTGAGAAGGCCGGCGTGCCAAACATGGTTTGGTACAACTATCGCCGAGTGCCGGCGGTGACGTATGCCAAGCAGTTGATTGATGAGGGGCGTTTGGGGCGGATTTTTCATTACCGAGCGAAGTTCCTCCAGGATTGGACGATTAGCGCGGATTTGCCGCAGGGTGGTGCTGGGTTGTGGCGGTTGGACGCTGCGGCAGCGGGGTCGGGTGTGACGGGTGACTTGCTTGCTCACTGTATTGACACGGCGTTGTGGTTGAACGGGAACATCGAGAGCGTGAGCGCGATGACGGAGACCTTCATCAAGGAGCGCGTGCACACGGGGACGGGTCAGAAGCAAGAGGTGAAGATTGATGATGCCTGCGCCTTTTTGGCTCGGTTCAATAATGGGTCCCTGGCGACTTTTGAGTCGACGCGTTATGCGCGTGGCCACAAGGCTTTGTACACGTTGGAAATCAACGGTGAGAAGGCGTCGATTTTCTGGGATCTCCATGACTTGCACCGGTTGCAGTACTTTGACCATCGTGACGAGGGTCCGTTGCGTGGATGGCGCTCGATTCATGTGACGGATGGCGATCATCCGTACATGGGCAATTGGTGGGTGCCTGGTTTGCAAATTGGTTATGAGCACACTTTTGTGCATCAGGTGGCCGACTTTATCACGGCGGCGGCTGAGGGTCGTTCGGCATCTCCGACGTTCCGTGACGCGTTGGAGACGCAGTATGTGTGCGATGCGGTTTTGGCATCGGCGGCGAGTGGTGCCTGGACGCAGGTGAAGCACGCCTGATTGGGCGAACGATGAGGCCGGCTTCGAGGTTAAACTCGGAGCCGGTTTTTTTTGCTTTTTGGCGATGGGGCTTAGGAAGGAAACGCGAGGTGTTGGTTTTTCCGTCGCTTGGAATCAGCACTGCTTTAGTGCTTGGGTATGAAGCATTCTCTTTCCCGACTGGTGTTGGTGCGCGCAATCGCGGGGCTGACTTTCATCGCTTGTTCTGAGGGGTTTAGCGGCGAGGCATGGACTCAGTTTTTGGGGCCGGGTCGGAACAACGTGGTGACGGATGCGCCGGGATTGCCGACGGGTTGGGATGCGGGGCGTGTGAAGTGGAAGGCCGCGATTCCCGGTGAGGGGTGGTCTTCTCCGTTGGTGGCGGATGGCATGATTTGGATGACGACGGCGACGGACGAGGGGCGTTCGCTCCGTGCGGTGGCGGTTGATTACGCGACCGGGGCGGTCGTAAAGGACATCGAGGTATTTCGGTTGGAAGCAGCGCCAACGAAGCACAAGCGGAACTCGCATGCGTCTCCGACGGGCATTTTGAGTGGGGGCCGGTTTTACGTGCACTTCGGTACGAACGGTACGGCAGCGTTGGATGCGAAGACGGGGTCAGTGATTTGGAAGCAAACGGACTTGAAAGTGGACCATCAGAATGGGCCGGGCGGTTCGTTGACCGAGTACGGTGATTTGTTGTTGGTGCCAGTGGATGGGATGGATGTGCAGTATGAGGTGGCTTTGGAAAAGGCGACAGGGAAGGTTGCGTGGAAGTCCGAACGGTCGGCGCAGCCTTTCCTCAAGACGCTGGCGCCGGATCGGCGGAAGGCGTACGGAACGCCTGTTTTGATGAAGACCAGTGACGGTGTGGTAAGTTTAACGACTGCATCGACGCGTCTGTACGCATTGGATCCGGCGACGGGGGTCGAGAAGTGGCATGTGAACTACGGCACGGGATTTTCGAATGTTCCGTTGCCGGTGAGCGACGGGAAGACGTTGGTGATTTGCACGGGCTTTATGAAGCCGGAGGTTTGGGGGGTGAAGTTGGAGGGGGCGAAGGGGGACGTGACAGAATCGCATGTCATTTGGAAGCAGAAGGGTCAGGCGCCGGATCAGACGACTCCGGTGATTTCAAATGGGATGGTTTTTATGGTTTCGTCGGGCGGGATTGCGTCGTGTTTGGATTTGGAAACGGGCGATTTGAAGTGGCGTGAACGGATTGGGAGTGACTTTGCGGCTTCGCCGTTGGTTGCGAACGGGTTGGTGTACTTTTGGGATGCGCAGGGCAATGCAACCGTTGTGAAGGCGTCACCAACGTACGAGGTGGTTTCCAAGAGCACGCTGGGTGATGGTTTCATGGCGTCGCCCGCCGTGGTTGGAAATACGCTGATTTTACGAACCAAGACCGAGCTGTATCGCGTGGAATGACGGGGCTCCGCCGCTTTTGCGCTGCGGACTGGATTGCTTGAAAGTCGGCTGTGGTGCGGATTATCGTCCGCGCCATGTCTTCTGATTCTGTCTCGGCCTATTCACGCAAAAACCCTTTCCCAGCTTTACATCGGGTGAATCGGATGTTGTCCGGTTCTGGGTCGGGCAAGGAGACGCGTCATCACGAGATTTGTTTGGCGGGCTCGGGATTAGCCTATGAGGTCGGTGATTCGCTGGGGGTGTTCCCGAGCAACAATCCGGCGTTGGCGGACGAGATTTTAAGTGCGGCGGGATTACTTGGATCGGCAGAGGTGACCGGTGTGGATGGTCAGGTGAAGTCTTTGCGAGAGTTTTTGATTCGGGATGTGGTGATCACGACACCTGGAAAAGAGTTTTTGGCGGCGGTGGTGGCGAAGGCGGGTGATTCGGCGTCCGATTTGGCGGCGCTTACGCAGGACGCATCAAAAAAGAAGGAGTTAGACGCTTACCTTTGGGGACGCGAGGTCATTGATTTCCTATTTGAGTACAAGGGGTTGCAATGGGAGGCATCTGAGTTTGCGAAGGCATTGAGAAAACTTCAGCCGCGGCTGTATTCGATAGCGTCGAGCCGCAAGGCGGTGGGAGAGGCGGTGCACTTAACGATTGCGACTGTGCGCTACGAATCATTCGGGCGTTGTCGGGAGGGGGTCGCATCCTCGTATCTGGCGGATCGTTCGGCGGGTGGCACGGTGCCGGTATTTGTCCATACCGCGAAGCATTTTAGACTTCCTGAGGATGCAGCGAGGGACGTGGTGATGGTGGGTCCGGGGACGGGGGTTGCGCCGTTTCGCGCATTTTTGCAAGAGCGTGCGGTGACGGGTGGGTCAGGTCGGAACTGGTTGTTTTTCGGGGAACAACGTCGTGCATCGGATTTCCTTTATGAGGAGGAGTTAATGGAGTGGCAGCGGCGGGGCGTTTTGTCGGGGTTGGATCTGGCGTTTTCGCGGGATCAAGCCGAGAAGGTTTACGTTCAGCACCGTATGCGGGAGCGTTCGGCGGAGTTGTATGCGTGGTTGGAGGGCGGGGCGTATTTTTACGTGTGTGGAGATGCGGAACGGATGGCGAAGGATGTGGAGGCGGAGTTGGTGGCGGTGGTTCGTCGGGAGTCGGGGCGGTCGGAGGAGGCTGCGTTGGAGTATGTGAAGGCATTGAAGGACGCGAAGCGTTACCGCAAGGATGTGTATTGAGCCAAAGCCGGAGGGCTTTGGGTGGATTCGCTTGCGGGGTGATTTGCCGTTCTTGGGGCGGTCTGCTAGGGCGTTGGTTGATGATTGCTGGAATTGATTTAGGGACGACCAACTCGCTGATCGGGGTTATGGAGGCGGGGTTCCCCGTGCTTTTGGCGGACGGGGACGGTGAGCGGATGACGCCTTCGGTGGTGGCTTACGGTGCGGGAGGAGGGGTGACGGTGGGCAGGCATGCTGTTGCGGTGAGGGGGATGGAGGGGACGGTTATTTCATCAGTTAAGCGATTGATGGGTAGAAGATTGTCTGAGGTTGAGGATTGGGAGGGCGGGGCGCTGTGCGCTGACGCAGCGGGGAAGTTGGGGATCCAAGCTGGGAATCGCTGGGTATCTCCGGTGGAGGTATCGGCGGAGATTTTGCGCAAGCTGAAGGCGGATGCAGAGCGTGCGGTCGGGGCCACGATTGATCGAGCGGTGATTACGGTGCCGGCGTATTTTAACGATGCGCAGCGCCAGGCGACGCGTGCGGCTGGCGAGTTGGCGGGATTTGTGGTGGAGCGGATTTTGAATGAGCCGACGGCGGCGGCGCTGGCTTACGGGTTGGACCGATTGGGAGAGCGTTCGAGGGTTGCCGTTTACGATTTGGGAGGTGGGACTTTCGATGTTTCGATTTTGGAGATGAGCGAGGGGGTTTTTCGCGTGTTGTCGACGACAGGGCATACTCGTCTCGGGGGCGACGATTTGGACGCAGCGTTGGAGCGTCATTTGTGTGAGCGGATGGGTTTGGCGTTGGGTGAGGGGCCACTCACGAGTGGGGTGTCACGGTCGCGGTTGCGTGCGGAAGTGGTGCGTGTGAAGCACGCGCTTTCTGACCGGGAGCGCGAGACATTTTGCGTTCCATTTTTGGAGAGGGGCGGTGGTTCTTTGGAAGGGGTTGTGGAGCGCGCTGAGTTTGACGCTGTGGTTGCTCCATGGTTGGAGCGGACTCGAGGGCTGTGTTTGCGTGCGTTAGCGGATGCGGGTCTGGCGGTGGAAGACCTCTCTGCGGTGGTGCTTGTGGGGGGCAGCACCCGGATTCCGGCGGTTCGCCGCATGGTTGCGGCGATTTTTGGACGCGAGCCGGACATTTCGCAGCATCCCGATGAGGCAGTTGCGGTGGGGGCGACGCTACAGGCGGGTATTTTGGAGGGGACGGTTCGTGAGGCGTTGTTGTTGGATGTGACTCCTTTATCGCTGGGGATTGAGACTTACGGGGGGTTGATGAACGTGATTATTCCTCGGAACAGCTCGATTCCGTGCAAGGCTGGCGAGTTGTTTACGAATGCGGTTTCTGGCCAGCGTTCGATGTCTGTTCGCGTCCTGCAGGGGGAGCGGGAGATGGCGGATGACAACTGGGAGTTGGGTCGGTTTGAGATTCCTTTTGAGGCGGCGGAGAAGGGAAAGGCACGGGTTGGAGTGCAGTTTACGATTGATGTGAATGGGGTTCTGTCGGTTTTGGCGCGTGATGTGGGAACTGGGCGTGAGACGGAAGTTCGGATGTCGAGCGCTGTGGATGTGAGTGACGAGGCGGTTGAGAAGATGTTGGAAGACAGCTTGGAGCACGCGTTTGAGGACATGGCGGCTCGTGTTTGGACGGAGGCGCGAATGAAGGCGGAGGAAATGATTCCTGCGGTGGAGGCGGCGATGGGTTTGGTGGGCGAGGAACTGGACGATCGGGAGCGGGCCGAGGTTGGGATGGCTTTGGCGGAGGTGCGTGCAGCGCTGGAGGGTGGCCGGGGGGATGTGTTGAAAGCGGCTGCTCAGCGACTGGACGATGTGACGCAACGATTGGCGACATTGATGGTGTTGCGGGTTTCGGGTCAGTAGGGATTCAGTAACGTCCTCAGTTTGGGTTGCATGGTGGTGGGTATGGGGAGTATGGCTTTCCTGGGGACGTTGGATCGTTTGACAGATGTTTTCGGTTCGGGCTTGCCCAGAGCGCCTTGAATCAGGCTCAGTGAGAGGAACCACCTCATGGATACGTCTATTCGCTCTCTAGGCACTTGCTCGTTTACTTCCCCCCTGAAGCACGGCAACACCCCCAGTGCGGTTTTCCGCACGGACGCTGAGAGG
>JACCEB010277683.1_pt1 | contig 14866 bp, 9 predicted proteins | sample 7454761 | NCBI WGS metagenome assembly JACCEB01 (sample SAMN15323454, study PRJNA562643) | freshwater metagenome | isolation source: river surface water | place: USA:Blue River Watershed | collected 2017-08-18 | reverse complement strand
GCAAGAGCAATTGGTTCTGATGGAAAAACAATATTTGGAACTGATGGTACATGGAGATATGCATTTGCATCTGATACTGGTTCATTAGAAATATCTGCGAGTGGGGATACTGGAGAAGAAGAATTTTATGTATTAATTGATGGAGTTAGATATCCATCAGCCACAACAACTTTCAAGGTTCCAAAAACTTCAACTGTTTTTAATATTGATACTCCTAAAATAATTGATTCCAATAAACTAATTATAAATTATACAAATGATGGAATGAGTCCTACTCAAAATAAAGATAGAAATATCAGGGTAGGAAGTATTAAGGTTAATAGAAAAGATTTGGATATGAAAAAATATCTAAATAAATCAGGATTAGACCAAACTAGATTAAATACTTTGAGAACAGGGGTTTTAGCATGGGGTGGAGAATACAAATTTTTAGATATAGTTAAAGTTGAGCAAGAAGAAGCATTAGCATTGTCAAAACAAAAGGCTTATGCAGAAGAAGAAGCAAGATTATTAATTGAAAGACAACAAAAAGCTTATGCAGAAGAAGAAGCTAAACTACTTAGAGATAGACAACAAAAAGCTTATACAGAGGAAGAAGCCAGAATAGCATCTAATTCTGGGTTATTAGAAATATCAGCAAGTGGAGATACGGGTGAAGAGGAATTTATTGTTATGATAAATAATGTTAGATATCCTTCAAATACCACAACTTATAAATTAGCTACTAAACCAAATGTATATAAAGTTTCAGTACCAAATTTAATAAATTTAAATAATGTGATAATTAAATTAATTGATGGAGGATTAAATTCAGCAGGTAAAGATAAAAACATGCGTGTAAATTACATTTATCTTAATAAAGTAAATAAAGATATTAGAAACTTGTTAACAAAAGTAGGATTAGATCAATCAAGAATTGATAGTTTAAGAAAAGGTGCATTCGTATGGACAGGAGATTATCAATTTATTGATTTGGTAAAAATAGAAGAAGAAGCTAGATTAAAGTTTGCTAGAGACCAAGAACTTACTAAAGCTCGTGCTTACGCAGAAGAAGAAGCTAGATTAAAGTTTGCTAGAGAACAAGAACTTGCTAAAGCTCGTGCTTACACAGAAGAAGAAGCTAGATTATTAAAAGATAGACAACAAAAAGCTTATACAGAAGAAGAAGCAAGAATAGCATCTAATCAGGGATTACTAGAAATATCAGCAAGTGGAGATACAGGAGAAGAAGAATTTATTGTTATGATAAATAATGTAAGATATCCTTCAAATACTACAACTTATAAATTATCTACTAAACCAAATGTATATAAAGTTTCAGTACCAAATTTAATAAATTTAAATAATGTGATAATTAAATTAATAGATGGTGGTTTAACATCAAAGGGTAAAGATAAAAATATGCGTGTGAATTACATATATCTTAATAAAGTAAATAAAGATATAAGAAACTTGTTATCAAAAGTAGGATTAGACAAACCGAGATTAGATAATTTAAGAAAAGGTATATTCGCATGGACAGGTGATTACCAATTTATCGATTTGGTAAAGATAGAAGATGAAGCAAGATTAAAGTTTGTAAAAGATGAAGAACTAGCTAAAGCTCGTGCTTATGCTGAAGAAGAGGCGAGAATTTTGATTAGAAAGAGAGAATTTGCTGAACAAGAAGCTATGATGTTAGCTAAAGCCCGTGCATATGCTGAAGAAGAAGAAAGATTAAATCTAATAGCTAGAGTGCGTGAAGAAGAATTAATGAAACAAAGACAAATTGAAATGATAAAACAAGAACAAGAATTAAGAATAATAAAGGATAAACAATTAGAATTAATTGGCTTAATTACAAATGTTCTAACTCAAATATTAGAAATTGCAACAGATAAGAAAGATTCTGATAAATATACGAAAGAAATGACAATTTTAAATAGTGTTAAAGAAGAAATAAATAATTTATCAGAAATTCCAACAGGCGAACAAAATAAAATAGAATACTTGAATAATTATTACAAAGAAAAAATGGATGAACTTAATTTAATTAAACAACAATATGAATTAAAAGCAAAACTAGAACAAGAAAGATTAACCAATTTATTAAGAACTCAACAAGAAGAAAAAATTTTAGAATTAAAAGCAAAGATAGATATGGAAGAAAAACTAGAAGAACAAAGAAGAAAAGAATTACCACAAGGAGTACAAACAGCTTCTGTAGATTTATCAAAGGATGAAATGAGAAAAATGATTGAACAAAATTATAATCAAGTTTCAGTTCAAGACGCTAATCCATTATTGTCTTCAATGAATATAATTAAGAATATTCAACCAACTGGAGGAAGAGATATCAGTATCAGAAATACAGATGATGTGAATAATTTGATGATTAATGGTAAATTTAAACTTAAGGTTAATATAGTTGGAATGCCTTCATATAACATTAATGAAGATTATCAAAAGGTTAAAAATAGAAATCCAAATATTTTCTATTTGTGTGTAGAAAAAGTATTACCTAATTGTAATCTTGTATCAACAGATGGTAAATGTTATGGAGTATATATTAATGATAAAACTAAATGTAATATACAACCAACTACAACAAATCTGTCAGCAAACACTTATAGATTTGTATTAGTTTCAGAAGAAATAGTATTAGATAAAAATAATGATGTTGGAAAAAATTCAGATTTTACCTTAGTATTAGTAGGTGATAAATATTATTTGAAAAATATTCAAACAGGTTATATGCCTAGTCTATTTAGAAATGAACAAACTTATCCAATTTATGGGGATGTAGTTAACGATAAAGAAACTAATATAACTAGTGTTTTAACTAATATTTATAATAGATTATGTACAATAAATGCAAACAATGATATAGTTCCAGAACCTCTCAAATCAATTGGTAATGAAAAGACTTTAAGAATAAGTCAACCAGGTTGTGATTTTAATCCAGACAAAACAATATATTTAACAACCTCAACTAAATTTTTAGACAGTTCACCTATTGTAATTAATCCTTTATCAGATGGTAAGATTACAATCCAGATTCTAAGATACGATTCATATGGTCAACCATCAGAATCTTACATAATGAAATCTTGTACATATGACACAACAAGTTTTAATAATATAGAACGTGTAAGATCAGAAAATTATGCTATAAACCAATTTATTAATTTGGTATGTTTTGGTAAGATTAATGAAAACTCTGAAAGAAATCTAAATATAACTGTGGAAATTAGTAAATTCCCAGAAGAATATATTAGAAAGACAAGTTTATATTATTTGAATTAGGAATTAATAAATTTTAAGTAAATAATAAAATATATATAATTTATATATATAAGTTATATATAATGGGTGCTAATCAATCATCTAATAGTACAAATCAAGTTGTAAAAGATAATGTTGTTAATAGAACAGCAGTAGATATTTTAAATAAAAATATATTTAATGCAAGTGTAAGTACATTAGTTAATAACGCTCAGGAATGCTCAAATTCTACAGATTTAAATGCAGAATGTAATGTTAAAGATAGCACATTTGATGGTGATTTTACTTTGGATTCATCACAAGTAAATAAAGCTAAAATTAATTTTTCATGTGTCCAAGAATCAAAAGCAGCTGCTGACATGAGTACTTCAATGATGCAAGAATTAACTTCACAATTAAAAACAATGAACGGGGCTGACTTGGATTCAGTAATGAAAGCAGCAACTGAATCTCAACAGAAAACTGGTGCAGCTACATTAGGATATTCGGGTTCATCAAATAAAACAAATATGAATAAAGAAACTAATATAACAAATGAAGTAACATCAAATGTTGAGAGTGTATTTGAACAAAATTTAAATAATAATTTTACTCAAGAAACAGTATCCAAATGTATTAATAAAACTGAAGCTAGTTTAAGTACAAATGTAGAAGGTGTTAAAGCAAGAAATGCTAATATTAAATGTAACCAAACTAATGATATTGAAGCTGTATCAAATTGTAAACAATTAGCTGACGCAGTATCCAAAACTGTTAATGAAACTATAAATAAATTAGGACTTGAAGTCGAAGCAGAAAATGTTGCAAAGTCTAAAACGTCAGCTGAATCAACTACAAAATCTGAACAAATTAACACTGGTTTATTACAAGATGCAACTGGTTTAGTTGGAGCATTTACTGGATTATTTGCAGCTTATGGGTTGGCTACAGCAGCACCACTAATTGGAGGATGTTGTTTATGTTGCTGTTGTTTAATTATTATAATGGTTATTGTGATGGCTGGTTCAAAATCAATGGGTAGTGCTAGTTCAGGTGAGGGGGTTGAAGGTGAACAAGGACAGGAAGGACAGAGTGGTCAATTTATTGGTGGATTCTTTTCAAAATCGATAGATATAACATCATCTGATTCTGTTTATATGTTTTCAAGTATTTAATAAATATAAGTAATTTTTATATGTAAATGTAATATAATTATGAAAGATATATATTACATTTTGCTGATAATTGTTTTAACAATTTTTGTTTTATATTATGGTGGTCATAATTTTCAAACTAAAGTAGAATATGAAAGTGAATACTTTTATAATATTAATAAAATTATAATGTTTGAAAAAAAATTACATAAATTTAATCAAGAAAAAAATTTTAATAACAACAATTTTATAAATATTGAAGATTATGTAAGTACATCCCAAATTATTATACCTAATCTTGTTGATATGTATTTTATTAAAGTAGAACCAAATTCTTTTTTTAATATAGAAAATATTTTTTCATTAGATAAATCTCAACATATTATGATTATTTTTAATAATTCAATTAATAATACTACTAATAATTTAGAACTAATACTAAATTCAGATGATGATTCAATATATTTATACAAGTTAAAAAACAAAGTAAGTATTACAGGGATTTATGACATATATAATAATTCAGATAACTTTGTGGTTTTTACAGTATTTATTATGAAAAAACCTTTTTGGCATAAATAAAAATAATAAAAAATTAAATTATACAAAGTAAATTAGAAAAACAATATATAAAATACAAAGACATAACACAATTAGAAAAGTTTAGATACAATTTCATCATAAGTTTTACTAGGTACATCATAATTATCAACAAAGTAGTTCTTTACATGAGGATTGGATGAAAAGTTTCTCAAGATATTAAGAAGTTTAACCTCAGAAGTAGAATCGATATGGGATACAAAATTCTTGATATGTTGAATGTGAGTTGTACTGCATCTCTCCATCAAAGTAGAAATAATTGCCAAACCGAACTCATGACTTACTCCTTGCTTATTCTGCTTCTCAAGAGAATACATAATGTCATCAATTGGTGCACCTGAAGTAATATTCTTGGTAGTAGTAATCAAGTCAGTATCTTCTTCAACTTCATCTACCGAAGTATAAGTACACATTTCTGGAGAAATTGAGACATTGGTTTGTCCTTCATTAACTCCATCTTCCTCATCATCTTCATCTAAAAATTTAAACTTATTCTTAGAAAATACTGGTTTGGACTCAGGAACAGAAGCAAGTGGGACAGAAGTAGCTGAAGCACTATTAGATTGTTTCATATTATCCCATTTAGTATATCCAGTTGATTTAGATGATTTAAATGATTTGAATGATTTAGATGATTTAGATGATTTGGATGATTTGGTTGATTTAGATGATTTAACTTCTACAAAATCTGCTTCAGATAAATTAGAATCTTCTGTTTCAGTTTCTCTGTCAGTAAACTGTTCAGATGCTTCATCAATCATTTTTTGAGTATATTTTGTCTCAATTCTAGGATCAGCTAAATTACTATATAATGCTGGTAGACTTCCGATCTTTTTACCAATGTAATGCATAATATAATCTAGCATATTAAATTTAAACATATTGAAATAACTAGTATTAATAAGTCCAGATACAACTGATGAAACAAGTTCTCTTAAATCTAAAGACATTTCATTAAGATTAATATTACCTCCCAAAAAGAAATGAACAAGACTGTTATAAACAATATTAGGTTTAGAACTTAATATACTCCTTAATTTATTAATAATCTCGTTTTGACATAATCCCTTAGAATAAAAAATACCAAGTAATGTTATGAATAATTTATAAGCTGTTTTTGTTTTGCCATCATAATCAGTATCAGCATCAAGTTTTTGAATATAATCTTGAATAATTTCTTCTCCTGAATCAAGAATAATCCTAACAACTCTAGTGGGATTCTCTGCAACATTGTTTCTGGGGTCTTGGTAATATCTATTGAAGATAGAATCAGGAACAGGTTGTGTTGTTTCGACCCAAATATTAAAACATCTTAATTCGAAATTTTTCTTAATAAAGGAGCTATCAATTATAATACTTGGTGGATCAATATATTTTCTAAATATGAATTCTACTACTTCCGTTGTATTATGAATACCATACATATAAACAATATCTCTGATTCTGTCGTTTGTCACACCATTACATTGAACTAAAAACTTAAAGTTTTTTAACCAAAAATTATTATCGTCAATTTCATACATTATAAAGTCATATAAATTATCACGAATATTATCTGGTAGACAATTTTTACTATCAATAATTGCTTTAATTGGGTTTTCATATTCAATACTTTTAACACCATCATTGTCCATGATTTTACTAGTTTCAAAACTAAAACCATTTTTGACAAGAACTCTTACGGTATTTTTCATCTTATTAAGTTTTTCCTCTGATATCTCAAATTTATCGGACCAGATTGCATTATTGATTGGTGAATATGAAATTGATGTGGTTTTTGGTGTAAAATTGAAATTAGGGTGACTGTTTATTAAAGTAGTACTCTGACTTAGCTCTTCAAACTCAAAAAAAGCTTTATCACTTTGGCTTGAAAACTTTTCAGTTAATTGAGGAATCTTAACATCAAAATACCATTCAAGTACATCTGCACGACGGAACTTTGAAAGATAAGTCACAATATTTTCAAACATTTTACTTTGAACTTCGGTTACCATACTTTCAAAACTTTCACTTCCTGTTCTTTCTTCATAAGATCTAATCATTTCATCAAGTGGGAGTTTAGAACTTGCCCATATTCTGATTTGAGTTGACTTTGAAGGTTGATTTGAAGTAGGACGATATGATGCTGAATCATTTTTACCTGTATTATATTTTACAGCACTGGATTTGTAATTTGAATTTGTAGCCTTGTGTCCATACTGAGATTGTTCACCATTAAATTGATATTGTGATTGTTTATAGCTACGAGAATAGCCAGAAGAATAAGCATGTCCAGAACTGGATGAATTACTAGAATTGTATGAATTGCTTGAATTGCTTGAATTGTATGAATTGCTTGAATTGCTTAAATTGCTTGAATTGTATGAATTGCTTGAATTGCTTGAATTGCTTGAATTGCTTGAATTGGTTGAATAACCACCATTTTTTCTATAAGTACTGGAATAGCCAGCACCTTGAGTAGTATTTTTTCTATAAGACATTTTATAGAGCGCGAATTTATTGATTTCCATCTGTTAATAAATAAAATATATTATGGATACGAGATTCTTAAAATTTCAATTTTTTTTTATATTTAACAATATAATTTAATATTAAATTTTTGTGTCAAACTATATATAGTATCAATAATATATAGTTTTGAAATAGGACTGGAATTAATATTATCAATACAATACATACGAATAATATTTGATATAAAGATTTTTTCGTTATAAGTCGGATTGTTTAGATTAATTCCAGAATTAGCAATGAAATATAGTATTGAGTGTTCAATATATGGGATTTCTTTAAAAATTTTTTCATTAATACTAGAAATAATAACATCTTTATTGAATAATTCGCTACCGTAATGATAGAAATTTCCTAATATACAGAAGATATTTCTATAACCTTGTTGAATTAGTTTGTTATATTCAGAAATATCTCCATTTGAACTTAGTTTTTCTTCAATCCACTCTTCAATCCATTGTTCATAATTAGATATAATTGTTTCTAGAATATTAGATTTAAAATCATTAATATTAGTACCTGTTTTAGCAAAATATTCTGAATATCCATGAGATAAATTTTTCTTTGAACAAATAATATTAATAATGTTATTAATTTTTTTATTATTTTTGTATTTAATATTATTTACTTGGAATTTTTCAATAAGAGTCATAGTAAAAATTTTAATTGCATATATATCAAATCTTTTTAGGAAAAAGAATAATTCATTAATACACATTGAACAATTAATATCATCTTCAACTAAACAATATTTAATAAAATTTTTAACAAAGTCGTGTTTTTGACTATTAATCTCTATATTAGAATAATCATATTCTTCAGTAACATATTGAAATATTTGATTTCTAAGCTCTTTAGAAATAAAATTTCCAGGATCATCAATAATTGTAAATATATTCTCAAATTTAGTCGGATGAAGATCCGTTTTTTCATTTTTAATCAAACACTTTTTGAATATTGTGTCTCCTAAACCATATTGATTAATTTCATAAATTGTTTTTTTAATACTATCAATATCTTTAGGAAAATTAGATATAGTACCGTTAATAACTTTAAGATGATGATCCTCATTAATCCAAAATAAATTTTGAAAAGGGGTATAATTCAAATAATCATAGTTGTTGGTATCAAGATAATATTGTGAATAATTTTCTCTCAAATATTTTAATATATCGTGTCTACAATATCTAATTAAAAATTTAAGAACCAAAGATAGAACTTTATGATTAGGTTTATTATTTGTTCCAATATTTGGGTGAATAATTTTATCATAGTGTATAATCATAGTATTAAGATCTAAATCTAACTTTGCCCATTTTTGTATTTTACAAAGTTTAAAATTACTTCCTGATGATTTTGTGGATTTATTCTTTTTATTATTTGATACAATTTCCATATCTTCCTCCGAATCAAATAAATTATCTGAATTTATAGAATTATTCATTTGGGATTGTATTGTATTGCCTAGACTATTTGGATTTTCTGTATTATTCGTATTATTCGTATTATTCGTATTATTCGTATTATTCGTATCTATTGTCATATTTGATTTATTAGGACTTGGTAATTTGTTTTCTACTGATTCATCAAAAAAGTGCTCTGGGTTTGTCATAAATTTAGGTGAGTATTTAGTAATAGACATTTTAAGTTAATATATTGATAGGAATTAATTATAAAAATAAATTTTCAATTTTTTTATGTAAATTGTTTACTAAATTAATCACTTCCTAACTGTGAGATTAAGTTATTAATATTTGATTGAGATGTTTCTCCAGTAATATTACCAATACAAATTGATATTTGTGTTTTAGCTTTTAAGAATTTCTTTTCACTCCTGTAAAAACTATTAACAATATATTTGAAAAATTGTTTTTCATTAACAGAAAGATTTGTAATATTAATTGAACTGTTTTGAATAAAATAGGTTGCAATAATAATTCGTTCCTCATCAGAAACATTATACTGAACAAGTATATTTTCAATTATATCTTTGACAGTATTAATGATTTCTTCCTTTTTATAAGATTTTGTATAAAATGTTGCAAACATTATCATAAGATTTGAATAAGTATTTATTATACTTTTTTTAACTTCTTTATTAAAATCTTCTTCATCCAATTCTTCCTGTTCATTTTTATATTTAATAAAATTCTCTACATAAGTGTCTATCCAACTTTCATAATTAGAAATGAGGATTTCGATAAACTTATTTTTAATTTCATTAATATCTCTTTTATTTAAATAATCATAAAAATCTTGTTTTGGTCTAGGATTTGATAAAATAGCCAGACAAACATTTTCTACCCATTTATTATTTCTCTTTGTTGGTTCTACTAACATAGTACAACAGAAATTAAATATCGCTTGAATGCTTGTAATATTTTGATTATTATTTTGATTATTATTTTGATCAAAATAATCAATACCGAATTTTTGAATAACAAAAAGAATTTTGTCATTAACATGATTAAATTTAGTATCAAAATTATTATTGTTTAATGTAGTCTTATTATTACATTTGTTTAAAATGTTTGTGACAATTGTTTCATTAAATTCATAATCTGTACTTTCTTCTGTAAAATAATTATAAAGTTTAGTTTTATATTCATCATTAATTAGATTATTCGGTTTAATTAGCGCTCCAATAAATGTTTCATATTCATTTTCAATATTTTTATTATCCATAAAAACATCAAAACCCATTGAAATTAATGTCTTAAATGTATTGATAAGATCGACATAATATTTTTCATTAAAATTTTTTCCTTGTTTGTCATAAGGCCAAACTAGTTTATGGTATGGTGAAACACCTTTATGTAAATATCTTAGTTTTTCATAAAATAAAGGATTTACCTCCATTAATTTCAGCAAAACATCTCCTCTTCTGGATCTTGATAGCTCTTCAATCATCCTATTAAGATTATCTTGAAGAAATCTTGGACGCTCCCAAATTGATTTATGTCCATCATAAATTTGTATCATTTCAGATACAGTTTTTTTTGAAGCAGCCCATTCTCTAATTTGTGCAACAGGAACTTCAGATGGATCTTTTTTAACCGAACTATTAGTTCTAGTACTATTACTAACACTAATATTAGGTAAATTAGGACTATTGGTTGTCGAAGAGTTTTTATTTCTAGTATCTCTTTTGGCATTTTTCTTGCCAGAGCCTGATACTTCAACCCACGTTCCTGAATCATCTTCAGTACTTGCGATTGTTATATTATTCCATTCAGTTGTCGACATTTTATCCTTTAATGAGTAATTATAAATAGAGTATTGAATTTTCAATTTTTTGTAAAATCGAATTTATTATAATATAATTAAATAATTATATAATTTTTTTCAATTTACTAATCTTCAATGGTATCTATTATCTGATTATAATATTTATCATCCATTAATATAGAACCATGTAGCGCTTCATCATTGTTTATATATAAACATTTAGTATGGTCTTTAATTTTATTATATAAAAGTTCAGCAGGTATTACATAATCACCCTTTTCTAGTACCATTGTTACATTAGAATTATCCAATTCAGCTGAATTATATATCCAGAAATCAGGTCCAAACATAATCCTATAACATACATATTTTAAGTATATACATTGATATATAAGAAAATTTACTAGATTATCTAATAAATATTGATAAACCGGATATTTTCTTGTTAAAGGGTTTTCAACATGTAATGTCATTTTAAAACATCCTATCCAAAATATAATAGGGTCTACCATTATTATTTTATTAAATATAATAGATCTACTATCTCTTCTAAGTATTTCTGTTATATAAGTTCCAAAACTATGAGATAATATTGTTATATTATTAACTTTTAACTTGTGTAAAAAATTATAAATAGATTCTCTAATTTCTTTTAAAGGTGGAAAATATGAATAATTTAAGTCATCATAATATCTATAACTTGAAATAGTTGGCATAATAATAATAATTAAATTATAATCTTTTTCCAATTTATAAAGTGTCTTAATATATGGGATATAGCCAAATCCAAATCCATGAATAAAAAATATAGTTTTTTTATTTGAATCTGATATTTTATATAAATAAGATATCTTTGTTTTTATACAAGTATGATAATTAAAAGATAATCTATATTTAAAATAATAATGTAAAATATTAATTGTTAATCTTAATGGTATTTGTAATACAATTGGTCTAAAATTAAAATCTATGTAATTTGAACCCCATTTTCTATAAATATACTTATTAGATTCCGAATCTATAAATTTAAAATCTAATTTTTTCTCAAGTTTATCACAAACCTCTAAAACTTTATTATAATTCAAATTCAAAATTATATTATTTGTTTCTAAACCAAATAAAGAAAATCCAACTAAATTAATTATTTCTGACTTGGTTAAATCTTTTAAATTTATATTTTCAGAAATTATTTTTTCATGTGTAACTTTATTGTATAAAATACATCCCTTAATTACATATTCTATTTCTTCTGGACTTAATTTATCAATTCTATCAATAATTTTCTCGGTATCTTTATTTTTATAATATAAAAATCTTGGAGCTATAATATTAATATAAACAAACAAATATAAAAACCAATTAGCTAATTCCAAAAACATCCAATATTTTGCGAATATAAAAAAATTACTATATATTGTCATTTGATTTTTCTAATATAAATATGTTATTATATTTTTATTATCAATATAACACAAAACCTATTTTATATATAAAATTATTTTATAATCAAACTAAGTGTGTATCACTAACTAATATTTTTTTATATCTATAAATTAGATAAACTAACAAAAATGAAAAATAAAATAAAATCAATTATAAAAAATAAATATAAACCGATTAACACTAATATAGATGATTATTTTACAAATCCAAAACAATTTATTTCATCAAACAATTCTAATAATTATAAAACTAATGTAATTGACGATTCTACTGCTTCTAGTGAATTAGCTAATATTATTAATAATTTGACAAATAATTTTATTACTTTAAAACCACAAATTAACCATAAAAATATTAATGTTAAAAATGATTTTAATCCATTAATATTTAAACATATTGCTAATGATAATATAACTCAGTTAGAAAATCTTATTAAAATTAGTAATAATATTAATATAAATCAACAAGATAAAGATGGTGATACTCCTTTACATATTGCTATATTTTTAGCTAATGCCAAAATTGTAAAAATATTACTTGAAAATAATGCAGACCCTTTAATTATTGATAAATGGGGCCAAACTCCCTTACACAGAATATGTTTTTCAATATCAGATCATAAAACAAATGATATTGTTGATATATTTATTCAAAAGGATAAAGTAGAAAACTTAGATTTATTTAATATTCAGGATAATTATGGAAATACTATTCTACATTCTGTATTAAAACACATTATAAAAAATAAAACCGTACTTACTGATAATCATAAAATTATAATTAACAAAATTAAAAAATTAACCAATAACAAACTTAAAAATATTGATGGACAAACAATTAATGACCTTATTAACCAAATTAATCTTATTCCAAATAACAAATGAATATTATTTGTTATTTCTTTTATAAATAAATAATAATCCTATTATTATTATACTTATAATAAACCAATAATTTAATCCTACACCTAAAATATTTTTTTCATTTAATAAATAATCCTTATCAGAAGTATTTTTTAAATTTTGATTATTTGTTAATGTATTTTTCTTTAAATCTAGATTATTTTTATCACTTAAATTATCTTGATCAAAATTTTTAGTTAGTTCAATTACTATTTTATTTAATTTAATTAAAATTTTATTTTTATCCTCGTCTCCAAATTTATTTAATTCAAAAAATTTATCAATAAAATTAATTACCATTTCTTTTGTCTTGTAATTTAAAATATTTTTTTTTATATTTTGAACTATTTGATCTATTTCTTCATCAGAATATTTTTTTATTTCATTTTGTTTATTGATTTGATTGGTCTGATTGATTTGATTGGTCTGATTGATTTGATTAGTCTGATTGATTTGATTAGTCTGATTGATTTGATTAGTCTGATTATTTTGGCCTTCCTGATTATCTGAATCTGATGTATAATTTGAATACATTGATAAAGTTGCATTATCATATTCATTTGGTTTTTTATATACTATTTTAATATCTTTTAAATTATTCATTTAACTATAATTTTATTTAGATTATATCTAGATTAAAAAAATAAAAATTAAACTAAAATCAGTTTAATTTAACAAATAAAAAATAATATTTAGACTGTAGACTATTAGAATAATTAAACTTTAGATAATCTTAACATTTGAAGCAGATAATATTAATTTACTAATATTGTAGGTAGGTGTAATTGTAAAGTTAGATGAAGTACCAGTTGATGTACCTGAACTTGTAATACTAGCTGATTGGGGTACAAATTGAGTTGAAGCATTAGCAGTAGTGTTAATATAGAATAAGGTTGAAGGAGTTGAGTAAACAGCCAATACATTGTTTGTAGTTGATAAAGGAACACCATTGAATAAAGCTTCAGGTAAAACAATTAATGTATAGAATTGTTGATTATTAATTGTATTTAATCCAGCATAAATTGAGTTACCGAATAATTGACCATCTGAAACAGTTAATAAACTTAAATCTGAGCTGTAATATCTGCAATCACCAGTAGCACATAAAAGACTATTTGGTAATCCAAAGTAGTTTGCACCAATATTTTGACCAAATACAACTTGATTAGTAGGATCAACAGTCATATTAACTGTGTTTGGTGTCTTAAGTAATAAGTAATACATATTAGGACAAGTTAATACTGTTTGAGGGTTAGCAATAGCACCGTCTAATAAAGGTTGTAATGTTAATACTTGAATATTAGCGTTTGATAAAGCATTAATTTGTTGAACAACATTAGGATTAATAAAGTAATCAACAAGAGAAGTTGAACCATCAAAATAAGCAATTACAGCTCTCATTATACTCATAAAGTTTCTTAATGATGTAACAGCATAATTATCAATCATACTAATTGGTGTACCAGAGTTTGTTACCAAGAATGTACCACCATTAAATGTCTTACCGAATAATAATACAACTTGTTTAGTTGCCATATCATTAGTTGAGAAAGCTTGATAACTTTGGAACACAGAAATAGGTGATCTCCAAATGTTTTTAATTAATACTTCAGCATAAATTGAAGAACCAGGTTGGAAAGTTGCATAGTCTGTAGAATATGCAACACCAACTACAAAGTGACCAAATGGATGGGGAGCTTAATTAGTAGGTAATGATACATTAAGAGGATTGGGGACAGGAACGTAATTATCAATTTGATAACCAGAATTGGGGGATGAACCACCTTG
>JACCEB011570372.1_pt1 | contig 14882 bp, 2 predicted proteins | sample 7454761 | NCBI WGS metagenome assembly JACCEB01 (sample SAMN15323454, study PRJNA562643) | freshwater metagenome | isolation source: river surface water | place: USA:Blue River Watershed | collected 2017-08-18 | reverse complement strand
GACCGCGCAGACGCAGCCCTCCCATGTGAGAAGTGGTAAATCCACGCCAACAACTGACCACCCAAAAAGGCCAACCCCAACGCAATTAACAGCGACCCCAAGTCCAGCGGGACTTGCGGATGATCGCGCGAAACCAACCATGAAGAAAAATCGTTCACAACGCCCTCAATCTACACCATCACCCCCGTCCCGTCCCCTCTCTCCCAGAAACAGTCGAAAACCGCTTCGCACGTTTCTCGTCAACCGAACGCAGCTCCCTTTCCCCGCAAGCCAACGGCGACATCCCGCCCTCCGGCGAAAAACGCTCAATCCCACGAGTTAAAATGCCGTCACAATACTTCGCAGCCGAAGTCCGCTCTAAACCAAGCACCCGTTCAATATCCGAAAACCAGCGCGGCTTTCCGTTCGAAAACTTCATCTCCAAAATCACGGTCTCCCCAAAAGGTCTCGCCGGATCAATCGACGTCATTCCGCCCCAACACAACCCAGACACAGGCCAAACGCACACCTCCCGATCCATGGTCAGTCGATCATCCCCCTCCTCGCCGCACCAAGCCTCACGCCGATACCGAACAAAGGCCGTCGGCACCGCGTGAATCTGTTCCACGGCGCGAACAAAATACTCGGCCGCCTCCATCTGCTCCCGAACTGGCTTCACCACATCCGCTTCCGCCGGCAACCGACCCCCAAGCAATCCTTCCACTCCACCCCGATGCACCAACGCACGGCTCTTTTCAATAAACCCGTCAACTCGCCGCTTCACCTCAAGAAAAGCCGTGTCACCCAACCCATCACCATACGTGCGAACCCGAAGTTTGAACCGATCACGACTCCCATTCACCGTGTGCCAAAACGTGTGCAAATCTTTCGAATCCAAATAGCAGCTGTTAACCGAGTATCCCGTCTCCGCCCCATCCACCCCATAGCGATCCAACTCAAGAAACCCTCTGACAAAACTCCGGACCTCCGCCGCCACTCTCTCATCAATCCGGTACTTGAACTCCAGCCTCCTCGCTAATCGCTGAAACATGCGCCCCCCCCTGCTTCCCGAAAAATCACGACGACAAAACCGTCCGTACACGAGGTTTGTTTGTTCATCGAATGGATCATCCCAACGCTTTCAACTGGCATGCTACATCGCCCTGCCACACCGTATTGCGTGAGAAGATTGCCTGTTCACGCAAAAAACTTCCACCGGTAACATCACGCCAAATCTGGGGCACCCGCCAAGCCCTGAACGCTGACTCAAACCGTCCTAAAACTCACATGCTCCCCTGCCGCCTGATCGGACAACTCGCTCTCGCCGTCGCCCTCGCAATCTCCACCACCCTCACTGTCCTTGCCCAGTTTTCCGAAGGCACCCTCATTCTATCGGTTGTCGGAGATGGTGTTGCCCCCTTGAACAGCGCCGCACACCGCATCTCGCTCGTCGAGTTCTTCCAAACCGGCGTCACCACCGGTCGCCTCGTCACCCTCCCAGACGAAAATCCCGACGCACGAACGGACAGCGGTTCCGCCAAATCCTCCGGCCACATCCGCCCCTCACGAGACGGCCACGCAATCCTCGTCCCCGCATTCAACGCCGCCAAAGGAACTTCGAAAATCACCTCCACCAACGCGTCATCGGTTCCGCGAACCGTATCCCGTATTCAACGCGACGGCACCATCGCCCAAGTTGTCCAAACTCAGACCCAGTTGTCCGAGGAAGGGATCCGCTCCATCACTGAGTCTCAATCGGAAACCCTTTTTCTTGCCGCGCCCTCCGGTCTTTTCAAAACCAATCCCGCGTCGTCCCCCGTCACCTTTGAAAAATTCTCAAAAATCACTGAACCACGCCTTGTAGCGTCTTTCAGCGACGCCTCTCAAAAATCTTACCTTTTCGTATCCACCTCAGCGGACATTCATCACCTCGGCACACTCGAGGAGCCGACGGAAAAACACCAATCGCTGGATTTAAACCTTCAAGATGCCCACGCATTTGTCTTCCTCGATCGCACCCCATCCGTCGGAGCAGAAAACCTCGGCGGTCTCGACACTCTCTACGTGGCCGACAGTTCCTCGACTTCCGATTTCGGAAGGGCCGTCCTCAAAAAGTTTGAATGGCAAGAGAGGCAATGGAAACCCGCAGGCGTCGCAACTCTGCCCCTCGATGGGTCGAAGCTGTTCGGACTCACCGCAACTCAGACCCCCTCCGGAGCCGTCATGCTCCACGCCACCACTTCAATCTCGTCAAACAACGCGCTCGTCACCATCACCGACCACTCCAACGACAACCGCTTCGGGGGCCGGCTCACAGGAACCCTCACTGTCCTAACACGCGCCGGTGAGAACCGAGCCTTCCGCGGAATCGCCTCCCTTCCCGAATCGCTGACCCTGCCCGACCTCACTGTCTCCCTGCCACCGCAACAGCCAGTCCCCGTCAAATCTCCCTTCCCACTGCGAATCAACATTCTCAATCGCGGCGCCGCTTCGTCAGCCCCCTGCACCCTTCGCATCCACCTCCCCCCAACGCTCACCCGCATCCCCGACACCTCCTCAAATCGCTTGTTTATAGAGGAATCCGACACACTCATCACCGAAGTCGAATCCCTGCCACCCAATAGCACTACCCAAGTCAACGTTCTCGTCGAGATTCCCTCGGAAGGCAGCACCACCATCCCTCAGGGAGCAATCGAAATCGACTCCACCCAGAACGTCCAAGAATCCGTTGAAACCAATAACGAGAACTCTCCCTTGCGACTCATCGCGGGCGTCCCGCGCCTGACTATTGCTGCCCGCCAATCCAACCTCTTTCAGCGCGGAGACGCTGACGCTCAAATACTCGTGAAACTGAAGAATGAGGGAATGGCGCCAACCCCCAGTAGCGTAGAACTCACCCCGTCGCTTCCCCTCGGCATCAGAATCCTAAGCTTCAGCGGCTCAGGCTGGAGCAGCGCAACGGATTCCAACAACTCCCCCATTCGCGCCATCCGCAACACACCCATCCCACCCGAAACTGAAACCGACGAACTGACTATCCACGTCGCAGTTGATTCAACGGCAGAAAACGGAATCGCCACTCTCTCAACGACCTTCGACGGAAACCCAATCTCTGATGAAAGCCCAACGCTCTCCGTACCACTGAAGGTTCAAGCCCCCAGCAACGGCGTCGCAGACTTCGCCTCCGAAACATTCACCTTCCAGGAATCGTCCGGCACCGTGCAACTAAACCTCGTCCGACAAGGCGGCCGTCGAGGCCCCCTAACCGTCTCAGCCGTTGCCGAATCAGGGACCGCAACCATCAATCGCGATTTTCTTCTCCCCACCACCTCCATCACGTTTCCTGACGGGTCAGACAGCGCCCAGCTTCCTCTCCAAATCCTCCAAAATCCCGCGGCAAAATCACACAGGACTTTTGCCATCACCCTGCGCTCAAGTGATCAGAACAATCCATCGCGGACGGCGCGCATAACCATCCTGAAACCCGATTCCACACCACCCACCATCAAAGTCTCCGCCCCCACCAGCGGATCCATCGTCAAAGGTCCTAACGTCGACGTCTCCGGAAAGGTGTCCGACAACTTCAACGGCATCAGCCTGCGATGGTCAGTGAATGACGGTCCCCTCCTACCCAGCGTCAGTTTGCCCGCAAACGGCTTGTTCCGGATTCCCGTGACCACCCGCCCCGGAACCAACCGACTAAGGCTCTTAGCCACCGACGCCGCAGGCAATGAAACCACCATTCAACACACCTTTCTCCAAACCGGAACGACCAAGATTGCGCTGGAAACCGTCCCCCCAACCGGTGGTTCCATCGCGCTTTCGCCGAAACTCGATCCATCAAAAATCCAAATCGATGCGCCACTCACGCTCATCGCATCCCCCTCGACCGGTTACCTTTGGTCAGGTTGGGAAACCAGTTCCCGCCCCGGAGAACTGCTGCGAACGCCACGAATCACCCTCCAAGCGTCGCCCGGACTCGTTGTGCGCGCGATTTTTTCATTATCCCCTTACACCGACGCTATCGGGTCTTACGCCGGAATCGTGCGCCCTCCCGCCAGCACACTGCCCCATCACGAAAATAGCGGCATCTCCACCGTTACACTCACCGCATCAGGTACTTTCTCCGGAAAACTGAGAATCGGGAACGAGGAAACCAGCCTTTCGGGATGGCTCGATGAAACAGGTACAGGCCGATTCGGCGATTCCGCTCAAGACACCCTCCCGTGGTACCGCAAAGACGGAAGAACTCTTCACCTCCGAATCAACGTCAATCCTCTCAGCCCCGCGGAAATCATCGGTTCCATCTCCGATCCCGCCCGTCCCGAGGAATCACCCCTCGCAGAACTCAGACTCCTCCGCGCCGCCGTTTTCGCCTCAAATCCGAATCCCGGAACCTACAACGTCGCCGCCCCCTCAAAAAAACAGAGCAACGGAATCTCCACCGCGTTTTTTCCAGAGGGAGCCGCCATCGGCACCGTGGTCGTCCCAATCACAGGTCCGCCAAGCTTCGCCATCAAACTTCCCGATGGAACCAGCGTGAGCGGTTCTTCACCCCTCCGCGAAAATGGCTCCTTCGCCCTGTACACGCCTCTTTACAACGGCTTAGGACAACTCTCGGGGGACGTTTTCTTGGAGACCTCCTCCAGCAAACCGAGCGTCTCCGGCGAAAATCTCCTCTGGCTCATGCCCGCAGGCCTCAATCCCGCCTACCCGCTCGGATGGCCCGAGGGAGTCCGACTGGATCTCCAAGGAACCCTGTACCCAGCAACCGCCCCCACCCTCAGCAACCTGTTACCTGATCTCAATGACGCCCCCCCTCACGCACGGCTGTCATTCAGCTCTGAGGTCGCCACAACCAACCTGCGCGCAGACATCAGCATCTCATCCAACGGAACCATCAACGCAACCCACCCATCCCAATCCGTAAAAGCCAGCATCAACCTCAAAACCGGGTTCATCCAAGGAATCCTCTCCGCAGGAAAATCCACCACCATCCCCTTCTCCCTCGCATTGGTTCCCAAGAAAAAGGGAAGCGACGCGTTCGGTCAGTTCATTCTGCCCAACGGACACAGCGGCAAGGTCACCTTGTCACTACTCGGAGGCAACCAAGGCAGAATCATCCTTTCGGAAATCGCATCTAAAAACGTCAACGGCCCTTATGACGAGGATGGCGACGCCTCCGATTGGATTGAGCTTCACAATCCAAACACCTTCAAAGTCGACCTCGACGGTTGGTCTCTCAGCGACGATCCAAACGACCCCCGAAAATGGACGTTTCCAAAAACGGAAATCGGTCCACAAGGGTTTCTCCTCGTCTGGGCCTCTGGAAAGAACCGCCGGAAGTCTGACTCAACCCTCCACACCAATTTCAGCCTCAAATCCGATGGCGAATTTCTCTCGCTCATGCGCGCTGACGGAAGTGTCGAACAATCGTTTCCTCAGGGCATTCCGAAGCTCGCGTCGGGCGAAAGCTACGGCGTGGATTTTGGATCAGTCCAGTTCGTTGAGGCAGGAACAACCGTCAAGTATTTCACCGGCCCAGGAGCCCTACCCACCAACTGGACCTCACCCGACTTCGCCGACGCATCGTGGAAATCAGGAAGGCAACCCCTCGGCTTCGGTGTCGGATCCAAGGGACTCTCCGTCCGCCAAGTCCTCACCAACTACGACAAAGGTGGAGTGCCGACCCTCGCCCAAGCCGAAGCTCTCCTGAGCCTGCCACGCGGACACTCCGACATCGTCGCAGAACGAACATTCATCGTTCCCCAGCTTAATCTGCTAGGAGACGGAGGCGACGGACATTACGACGGAAACCTTCCTGTTCCGCTCTCAGGCGAACCCTATGTGATTCGAGCCACCGGCACTCTCCTCATCCCAGAATCAGGAGTTTACACATTCGGACTCAACTCTGACGACGGCGGCAGCATTCGCATCGATGGAATCCCCGTCATGATCGACGATTCTAATCACGGGCCTGAGGACCATCTCTCCGGCGGCGTTTCACTTTCAGCCGGTCCACATGCCATCGAGGTCATCATGTGGGAGCAAGGCGGGGGCGATGAAGTCGAACTCTTCGCTGCGCGAGGAACCCACGACGCATGGAATGAAAACTTCCGCCTTGTCGGAGCGGCAGACGGACTTCCCGTCATCACCCTCGGCACTGGCGGAGACGACTCTCCCGCCATCGGAACCAACATTCAGGCCAGCGTGAAAGCGACGCGCACAGACTTTGGTGCCCGATACGCGTTCACCTGCGCGGATCCCACAACCATCGAACGCCTCACCCTCACCCTCGCCGCAAACGATGGGGTCATCGTCCACTTAAACGGAACAGAAGTTCTCCGGACCAACGCCGGTCTCGCTGGCTCCTTGGTGAGTCGCGCCACAACGGCTCTCGACCCCATTCACGCGCTCGCTCCAAAAGTTTGGGACCTTTCCCGCTTCAAACCATTGCTTCGGAAAGGTCAAAACATACTCGCAGCGCGATGCTTATCCTCTCAGCTGAATGACGAATCCATGTTCCTATCCGCCACCCTCTCTGGGCACGCCGCCGCTGGATCAACCTACGGGATTTTCAGCCCGTCCGATTCGGGCCTGACCTCGACGCCAAATGCGATCAACAGCGGCGCTTTCACCACCGGAACCTTGGGCGAAGTTCGCAGCAGCCACTCCCGAGGCATCTACACCGCAGCGTTCCAACTCACATTGGTTGCCCCAACCCCAGGCGCAACCGTGCGATACACACTCGATGGATCAACTCCATCCATCACGAATGGAGAGCCTTACACCAAACCGCTCACCATCTCGAAAACGACTGTCCTCCGGTTCGCAGCCGTCCAAACGGGCTTCAAATCGGGGCCTGTCTCAACCGCTACCTTCCTGTTTCCAAACGACATCATCCGCCAATCCGCGAACGGCTCCGCTCCTGCGGGCTGGCCCACAGGGCGCATAAATGGACAGGCCATGGACTTCGGCATGGATCCGCGCGTCGTGAATAGCGGGGATCCTGAAGTGGGAGGCGCAGATTCCGTTAAAGCGGCTCTGGAAGCCATTCCCTCTCTCTCCATCGTCACTGAACTCGGAAATCTGTTCGATCCCGTTCGAGGTATTTGGGTCAACCCTTACAACCGCGGACTCGCATGGGAACGGACTGCTTCCGTTGAGTTTATCAATGACGCCACCCATCCCGCCCGAGGATTCCAAACCGACTGCGGCATTCGCATTCGCGGGGGATTCAGTCGGAGCACCGACAATCCGAAACACGCTCTCAAACTGTACTTTCGGGACGACTACTCCGGCCCACTGAAGTACCCAATCTTCGGGGCCAGCGGCGCATCGAGCTTCGAACAAATCGATGTCCGGACCGCGCAAAACTATTCGTGGTCCTTCGGCGGCGATTCAAACAACACATTCCTTCGTGAAGAAATCTCCCGCGAACTCCAAGGCGCAATGGGGCACCCCTATGCGCGTGGACGCGACTTTCACTTGTTCCTCAACGGGCAATATTGGGGACTCTACAACTTTGACGAACGCACCGAGGCAAGCTTCGGGTCAGCCTACCTCGGTGGGAAAAAATCGGACTACGATGCCATCAAGGGTGAACAGGACGCCGGCTACACAACGGGCGTAAACGACGGGAACCTAGCGGCTTGGACGAACTTCTTTGAGTTGACCAAATCATTCAGAGAAAACCCCACCAACGAAGCCTATTTCGCCCTCCAAGGATTGTCGCCCGACGGCGCGCAACGCACGGAATCGCCTGCGTACCTCGACGCCGATAACCTCATCGATTACATGCTCCTCACCTTTTGGTCGGGCAACCTCGACGGCTGCACGTCTGCGTTCCTCGGAGAAACAGCGGCAAATAACTGGTCCGCCATCCGCCGGCGCAACGGGACCCGTGGCTTTGTGTACTTCGCTCATGATTTCGAACACTCCTTTTTCGACGTCAACCAAGACCGCACCGGCCCATTCGAAACAGAGAACAAGGACAACCTCTCGTACAGCAATCCGATGTTTATCCATCACAACCTGCGCGCAAACGCGGAATACCGCATGCGCTGGGCTGACCGCATCCAACAGCACTGCTTCGGAGATGGCGTGTTAACGGCGAACTCGCTCCATCAACGAATCTCCGCACGCGCAGCAATCATCGATCGTGTGATTGTCGCAGAGTCTGCCCGATGGGGCGATGCCCAGACCGGAGAACCGCTCACACGCCGCGAATGGAGAGGCGCACGAGACCAACTGCTGAACGAGTACCTCCCAAACCGTGGAGACATCGTCATTCGACAACTCCGAGAGGACGGACTTTACCCGACCATCAGCGCACCAGTCAGCGAACCAGCAGGAGGGGCCATCTCTTTCGGTTCCCCCGTCCGTGTCTCGACCAGCAAGGGCGTCGTCTACTACACGTGGAACGAGGCTGACCCCCGCGAGGTTGGGGGAGCAATCAATCCCAGTGCTAACACTCTCTCGGGCACGTCTCCAACGACAGATCTTCTCGACCTCGAAAGCACTTGGCGCTTCCTACCGGTCTCGGCGGACCTCGGTGCGGACTGGACCTCGCTCGACTTCGATGACTCCGCATGGAGCACGGGCCACGGTGAAATGGGTTTCGGAGACGGTGACGAAACCACCACTGTGCCAACGATTTCCAACCCAACTCCAGAACTTTCCAGAAACGTAACCACCTACTTCCGAACCACTTTCTCGCTCCCAGAAACCAACCTAAAACCCTCCCTTACCGCGAAAATCAAGTTCGATGACGGTATCGCGATCTACCTGAACGGCCATGAAGTGTTCCGATCTGACAATCTCGCAAAAACCGCAGGCTTCGCAGACGTAACAAGCGCCCCCGTGGACGACGAAACAGCGGTCACAACCATCAATATCCCGTCCGAGTTTCTCACAAGCGGACGAAACATCCTCGCCGCCGAGGTGCATCAAAGCTCGCCGGATAGCAGTGACATATCGTTCCGCTGCGAACTGTCCGCTCGAGCCGCAACGGACGCCCTCATCCAAATTCCGGACGGTAAAAACATCCTCAAGATGAGGGCACTTCACAACGGCGAATGGAGCGCACTCGTCACGCATCAGTTTGTCACTAGCAACTCTCCCACCCTGTCCGTAAATGCCTCGGTGTCAGGACTTGAGGCTGGAACGAGCGGTCAACTTTCACTGACGATTCAGAATGACAGTCCGGGATCTACCAAGGGCCCCATCCGGTTAGAATGCGACATGCCATCTGGCTTCCAGCTCACGTCTGCAGCCGGTGCCGGTTGGCAAATCTTGTCAATCTCCCCTTCCCGCCTCATCGCCACTCTCCTCCAAATCATCAGCGCGCGTTCCGTGTCCGCGCCACTCACCCTTTCTGGAACCGTCGCCACAGGTGCGGAGCCGTCCCTCGTGCTCAAACCCTTCCTCGAGTTCGAGGGTGCTCGATTTGAGCCTGCAATCCCACCCGCACCCATTTCCGTGACGCGCACCGGACCAACATCCACCTCACTTGAAACGGATGTAGTGACCGTTCCATCGGACGCGACAACGGCCACGGTGGCAGTAGTCCGCACGGGTGACATTTCAAAATCATCCTCCGTCACGATCAGCACGTCCGACGGCACCGCAACCAAGGAGCGTGACTTTCTTCCGCTGATTCAGTCCGTGAGCTTTGCTCCCGGTGAGTTCAAAAAACAGGTCTCCATACAACTCCTGCCGCCCTCGACCGGCGAACGCGCAGAGTCTTTCAAAGTCACTCTCAGCAAACCCGAAGCGTCCGTTATCGGCACTCCCTCGACCACCACATGCTTCATCGCGGGTGAAGACACCCAGCCACCGAGCCTCCAACTCGTGACCAAAGACTTCCCGCCCCTGACAGTCCCTTCATTGCTCCTCAGTGGAAACGCCGCAGACGATCAAGCCGTCACCTCGATCGAGATGAGCATCAATGGCTCGCCTTGGCAGAAGTGCGCTACACCGCAACCCCAAGCAGCCAAGAGAACAACATTCACTACCGTTATCGAACCTCCGCTCGGCGTCTCCACCGTGGCGTTGCGTGCCATCGACCTCACAGGCAACCCTTCGACTCCTGCCTTCCTTAACATCAACCGCCTCCCCTCCGTTCCGGTGTCGGTCACCTGTAGCCCAGCAGAGGGTGGAAGCGTCGCAATAAAACCGGCAGAGCTTGGCAACTGGTTTCCTCAGAGCGCTCCCGCAGAGTTTCGCGCAGTACCATCCTCAGGATGGTTCTTCTCCCACTGGAATCTCGACTCACCCGCAAAAGAGACACCGTCCAACCCGCTCACCTTCACGCCCGTTGAACCGACCCGTCTTGTCGCAGTGTTCAAACCCTCCCCGTACGATTCAAAACGATCCGGCACCTTCATTGGCACAATCCAAACGGTAGACGGCAACGCCGCAAGTGCCTCGTCAGAGGGTCTCCTCAAAATTAACGTCACAGGCACCGGCGCTTTCTCCGGCACCGCGACCCTCGGCAACAGCACTCTTCCATTTGCTGGAAAACTCGGTCTGTCAGGCGACTCAACGACGGATGCCAGTCCAGAAATCAATATCCCGAGGAGAGGTGACGCCCCGTTGCGACTTCGCGTCAAAATGGACTTAGACGCGAGTCCCGCCTCGATGACGGCATTTATCGAAAACGCTGAAAGAACATTCCTCCGCCCAATCGCCTGCAGTTCCCTCAAACGCACGGTGACAACCTCCGTCGCCCAAAACTTCGCCCTCAAACTAAAGCCACGAGTGTCGGCAGACACTGCCCGCTTCATCCTCCCAGACTCGGCGCTTAAACTAACCCTCACAAAAACTGCGAATGGTCTCATCGCAGGAAAACTACCGGACGGATCCGCCGTCACAGGGTCTTTCCCTGTGTGCGAGGACGGATCAAGTCCGCTCTTCGTGACCTACGGCGTCAACAAGCAACACCTCCTTCGATCAGAAGCCTCTCTCACTGCGCCCTCCTCAGAACCCGGAGTCCTCTGGATCCGAAATGCCGACCCCAACTACCCCAGCCCCGAGGGCTGGCCCTCAGGGATCAAAATGTACTGGGAAAGAGAACGCTAAACCTTTCCCTGCTTTCGCTTTCCCTCATGCTGCGGCGTCCCCAACAGCGCCCTCAGAAACGGTGCTGTTCGGCTCTCTGTGCTCTTGCACACCGCATCTACGTCGCCCGAAACCACCACACGTCCGCCACCGCTACCCGCCTCCGGACCCATGTCGATGAGATAGTCTGCCTCGGCCATCACCCCCGTGTGATGTTCTACCACCACCACCGTGTGACCCTCATCCACCAACCGATGCAAAACCTGGATCAACCGCGCCACGTCCTCGGTGTGCAACCCAATCGTAGGTTCCTCAAGAATATACAAACCCGATTTGAATCGCCCGCCACCTGCCATCCGTACGCCTTCCAAACGCCCAACCCCGCGCGCCAACTCGGTCACCAACTTCAGTCGCTGCGCCTCTCCCCCACTCAGGGTCGGACTCGCCTGACCCAACGTCAAATATCCCAGCCCCGAATCACACAACAGCTTCAACGGACGCTGAATCGACGGATGCGCAGAAAAATATTCCACCGCTTCCTCCATCGACATCGCCAAAACCTCGGCCAGATTCCGGCCCTGATACGTCACCTCCAAGGTCGCTGAGTTAAACCGCGCACCATCGCACACAGGACACCGGACGCGCGCTGACGGGAGGAAGTTCATTTCAATCTTCTTCTCTCCCTGTCCACCACACTCGCTGCAACGTCCCTCCTCCGTGTTGAACGAAAACCGAGAAGCCTGATAACCGCGCATCCTCGATAACGGGGCCGCAGCAAACAGCTTGCGGATATCATCAAAAATCCCCAAGTACGTGGCAGGCGTCGACCGCGGCGTTTTCCCAATCGGCGACTGATCCACCTCGTAAACCGCTGAAATCCCCTCCAACCCCTTCAGCGAGGTCCACTGCGCGCGCGCGTCCGTCACCGGCTCCTTCGCCGTGTCACGCACCTTTTTCCCTTCCGCAGCCAACCCAGCGGCAATCGCTGGACGAATGACCCCGCGGACCAACGTGCTCTTCCCCGATCCAGAAACGCCTGTCACCACCGTCAAACGTTCCTTCGGAATCTTCACAGAAACATTCCGTAAGTTTCTCAAATGAATACCCTTAATCTCAATGTAGTCCGCCCCCTTCAATGGACGCCACCCTCCCTTCACCGGATGCCGCAATGGAGCCTTCAAAACCCGGCCCGTCGCCGACTCCTTCACACGCGCGATTTGCGCAACCGTTCCCTCCGCAACCACCGTCCCTCCAAACCGTCCCGCTCCAGGCCCCAAATCCAACACGTGATCCGCCCTCCGCAACGCCTCCTCATCATGCTCAACGACCACCAACGAGTTCCCCCGCTTCACCAACCCCTCCAACGTGTCCAGCAACGCGACGTTATCCCGTGGATGCAACCCAATCGTCGGCTCATCCAGAATGTACAGCACTCCTCGCAGATTCGACCCCAGCTGGGACGCCAAGCGAATACGCTGTGACTCGCCACCGCTCAACGTTCGCGCCGAACGCCCAAGCCCCAAGTAACCGAGCCCAACCCTCTCCATAAACTCCAAGCGCTGTGATATTTCCGGGAGAATGTCGCGCGCCACCTCCGCGTCCCGCCCCTTCAAGCGAATGCCTCGGGCCCAATCCAGCGCCTCCACCGAAGTCATACGCATGATTCCTCCAATCCGACGCCCGCCCACTTCCACCCCGCGCGCTATGCCGTTCACTCGCGCGCCATCGCACTCCGGACAACATTCCAACTCCCCTTCTTCCAGCGCCTCAAACTGACGCTCCTCATCCATCTCAATCTCAAGCGCTCCATCCAAACGAGAGTTGGTTCGCGGACTCCACACCTCCCCATAGCCGCGACACGTCTCGCACCGACCGTGTGGCGAGTTGAACGAAAAGAGTCTGGGATCCAGCGGCTCAAACGACGCGTCACAGTTAGGACACGCCAAAACGGTACTCAAGGTGGTCCATTCCCCCGCATCATCCAGTAACGAAATAAATCCCCGACCAAACTCCAATGCTTTCCGAACCAGACGCGTAACGTCCGCCTCCGATTCGGGTCGGCCCATCTCCGCCTCAATCGTGTGCTCGCGAAACCGATCCAGTTTCGAGAACGCCTTCGATTCAGTGAACTTGCCGTCCACAAACAGTCGCTCAATGCCCATCCGCTTCGCACGCTCCGCCACCGCCGTGTGAAACCCTTTCCGGGCCCGAATCAGCGGGAACAACACGCTGAACCGACTTTTTCCGAAGCGCTCAACCGCCTCCTTCACAATCGCCGACTCTGTTCTCTCGGTCACCGGCACGTCACAGACCGGACAATGCAAAACCCCAACCTTTGCGTAGAGCAGCCGCAGGAAATGGTAGATTTCCGTCACGGTCGCCACCGTCGATTTTGCTCCGCCCCTCGTCAGTCGCTGCTCAATCGCCACCGTTGGAGGAAGCCCCAAAACAGCATCCACTTCCGGACGCTCCATCTGCTCCGCGAACTGCCGCGCGTAAGGGGACATGCTCTCCAGAAAACGCCGTTGCCCCTCAGCAAAAAGGAGATCAAACGCCAACGTGGATTTCCCAGAACCACTCAACCCCGTCACCACCACCAGCTTCTCTCGAGGCACATCCACCGTGAGATTTTTCAAGTTGTGGTGCCGCGCTCCAAAAACACGAATCGCCCCGTTTTCCTCGGACACCCGCCCGTACGCAGGCGCAACCTCCGCCACCACCGACTCACAGTACGCTGCTCCTCCCAAGATTGACGCAAGATGACGCCCCGTGTGCGTGTCCATCTTCGCAACCTCCCGCGGCGTCCCTGTCGCAACGACTTTCCCGCCATCAACCCCTGCTTCTGGTCCCAAATCAATCACATGGTCGGAGGCGCGAATCACCTCCATGTTGTGCTCGATAACCACGACAGAGTCACCGCCATCCACCATTTCCTGAAGCACTTCCAACAGAAGCCGGATATCATCGAAATGGAGACCCGTGGTCGGCTCGTCCAAAATCACCACGACTCGCTCTCCGGATTTCTTGGCCAACCTCTCGACAAGCTTCAGTCGCTGGCTCTCTCCCCCCGATAACCCGTTCAACGGTTGACCCAACCGCAAATACCCCAACCCCACTCGCTCCATCACCCGAAGCGGTCGGCAAATCCGCTCCTCCTTGAGCTTTCCAAAAAACGTCACCGCCTCCGAAATCGTGAGGTCGAGAATCCCGTCGACCGACAACCCCTCCAAACGAACTTCGCGGACCGCTTTGCGGAAACGACGCCCCTCGCACTCCGGACAGCGCAAGTACACGTCGCTGAGAAACTGCATCTCCACTTTTTCAAAGCCGTTGCCCCCGCATCGTTCGCAACGCCCATCTCCCGCGTTGAACGAAAACATTCCCGGCAACATCCCCTCGCGGCGCGCATCATCCGTCGCAGCGAGCATTTCCCGAATCCGATCCCAAACCCCAAGATACAACGCAGGCGTCGAACGGGGCGTGCGCGTGAGCGGAGATTGATCGACCAGGACCACCTGACCCACCAACTCGCGACCGCGGACCGCCTTGATTTTCACCTCGACCACCTCGGTGTCTGATTCCGCTTCGGGCGCACCATCCGCCTCGTCTCCCGCCGAAAGCGCGTGGTGAAGAACCTCGTGGACGAGCGTGCTCTTTCCACTGCCGCTCACACCTGTCACACAACACAGCACCCCGAGCGGGAAGGCCACATCCACCCCACGCAAGTTGTTACACTCCACACCCTCCAACTTAACCCAACCCTTCGGACGCCTCGGCACTCGATCACCCGTTACCTGCCTTCGTCCCGTCAGGTAATCGGCCGTCAGGCCCCCCGTTCCGCG
>JACCEB010217075.1_pt1 | contig 14888 bp, 18 predicted proteins | sample 7454761 | NCBI WGS metagenome assembly JACCEB01 (sample SAMN15323454, study PRJNA562643) | freshwater metagenome | isolation source: river surface water | place: USA:Blue River Watershed | collected 2017-08-18 | reverse complement strand
TAAGGTGTCTCGATCTTTCCCCTTGTAAGGGAGACTTTATCCCATCAGTCGATCAGATCTCAAAAGAGTATCGCTACCTTTTCACGAATACTTCTGGAGTTTCAGGCAAGGATCAGCGCTTTATTGCGCAAACACCTTTTAATTTGAACATGGATAACATCCAGATTTGTGTCGGTATGCTAAAAGGGATAAATGACTTTAAAAATTTCTGGTCGATCGGCGGGCTCTCTAACACGACACTTCGGGAGATCTATGAGTGTGAGCTTTCAATGATTAATCCACAGGAGCTTTTTAGGAATACTTTATTTTCAGCGGATGAGCTCACTTCCTGTTGGCAATTTAGAATCATTGGTAAAGGTTTCTTAAAGCATATGGTCCGGCACATTGTTGGTGCTCTCTGGATGGTTGGAAACGGCAGGCTCACGGTGAAAGACTTCTCCGAGCTTCTTCATGGAGAACAAAAAGAGCAGCGTCCTTGGAAAAAAGCAGATCCGCGGGGACTTTATCTCATGAAAGTGAGTTACGAACCCGAATCACTTTAGGTATTCTTCCATTATGAGTCGATTACATTTTAAATTAGAAGCGACAGCAACTGGATCTCGCGCAAGAGCGGCAACATTCACGACTCTTCACGGGAAGGTTGAAACTCCGATCTTCATGCCGGTTGGAACTCAAGCTACCGTAAAAAACCAAACTGTGGACTCTCTAAAAACTGCCGGCTCGAATGTTCTTCTCGCAAACACCTATCATCTTCTTCTTCGCCCAGGTGCGGAAGTGATGAGAAAGTTCGGAGGTATTCATAAGTTTATGAACTGGGATCGTCCCGTTCTCACGGACTCCGGCGGGTTTCAAATTTTCTCACTATCGAAGCATCGTGAGATGAATGAAAAAGGAGCAAAATTTTTAAGCTATATCGATAATCGCCCGATCCTCCTTACACCTGAGCTATCCATCGACATGCAAAAGGCCATCAATAGCGACATTATGATGGTGCTTGATCAGTGTATTGAAAGTAATGCCAATCACAAAGAGGCGAAGGGCGCCATGGAGCTCACCCACCGCTGGGCAAGGAGAAGCCTTGAGGCCCGGGGCGAAAGCCTTCAGTCCATGTTCGGGATTGTTCAGGGTGCTTGTCATGAAGACCTCAGAAAACAAAGTGCGGATGTTCTCATCAATATGAGAGTAAATAATGAGGGATTTGATGGATTTGCCATCGGAGGTCTTGCTGTTGGTGAAACGAAATCTGAAAGAGAAGACTTTACTGAAATCGCAGCGACCATGCTTCCAGAAAATCTTCCCCGCTATCTCATGGGAGTCGGAACTCCTATCGATATTCTGGAAGCAGTTCATCGCGGCGTCGATATGTTCGACTGCATTCTTCCAAACCAATATGGCCAGCGCGGAGTAGTCTTCACGAGTCTTGGCATTTTTCAGATGAGGCGCTCGGTTTATAAGTTCTCTGAAGAAAAACTTGATCCAAAGTGTGATTGCCTTACTTGCACTCACTACTCTCGAGCGTATCTTCATCATCTCATGAAAACTGATGAGCCTCTTGGTTGGCACCTTCTCTCACTCCACAATATCACTTTCTATCACCAGTTTATGCGTGAGATCCGAAAGAGTATTCTCGATGGATCATTTCTTGATTTTTATAATCGCAAAAGAGTTGAGCTCGTCATGACGGACCAGGAGAATCCTCCGACGCCAATGACACCAGAGAAACCTTATAAAAAAGAGAAGCGTCTGAGCCTCGGTGATTACGAAGTCCATGACTCTGGTCGAGGTTATTCCAGCATCCGCCAAAAAAGTTCTGGCGAAGTCATGCACTCAGTGAATCCACCTCAGGAAGAAGCTCGTAATCTCTATGTGCTTCCTTCTCGAATTGATGAGAGATTAAAAGAGATTGATGAAGTCGTCATCTGGGACGTGGGCCTCGGTGCAGCTCACAATGCCATGGCGGTTATTCATGAATATTTAAATAAGGACTTTAAAGGCAAGATTCACATCATAAGTTTTGAAAATGATACCGATCCTTTGAAACTTGCTTTAAGAAATGCTCCTCTGTTTCCGCATCTTCATCACGCGGCTCCGAATGGGCTCTTAAAAGTTAATAAGTGGGAGTCTCCAAAAGGAAATATCTTATGGGAACTCATTCAGGGTGATTTCTCACACACTTTCCAAGGTGCACCAAAGCCACATGTCATCTTCTATGATCCATTCTCCCTCCACACAAACGTTGAACTCTGGAGCGAGGACATTTTCAAGAGAATCTTTGATTACTGCCAAGGACAAGAAGTTCAGCTCTTAAACTACTCGGCTTCCACTGCTGTAAGAGCAACACTTCTTGCGGCCGGCTTTAGTGTGGGCTATGGTCCCGCGACAGGCCCCAAGAGTACGACAACAGTCGCGTACAACTCTCTCTCACTCCCTCACAAACAAGGGGTCACTTTACTTGGTGAAGAGTGGCTTAAGCGCTGGGAAAAGAGTGATGCGAAATTCGCTCGAACCTTGAGTCAATCAGATGAGCTGGAGTTTGAAAATAAAATACGCAGACATGGGCAGTTTCAAAATATATAAGACATTACTATCTAGCAAAATTGAATCTATGAGAATTAAACTGACCTACTCTTAATTACCAAAGCTATTGAAATCATATATCGCTCTAACTCAGCACTAAAATCTCTCTTAAAGAATTGAAATTGGGGGTCTTTTAATATTCTTTCAACCACTTCATTTGGATGAGTAAAAGGATAGAGACCCGCAATCAAGCTGACTGAATCTTGAAGAAAAATGGCATAAGAACCTGCATCTAATTCACTTGAACAGGTTTCTAGGTAGTTTGCTATTTTTCGAAAAAGTTCAATTGAACGAAACTTAAATTCTCTAACTGCTTCTTCACTGAGATTTTTTTCTATCACAGAGGGTAATGCCGAGGTGAGATTACAAAGCAAATCTCGCTTTGCGATCGAAATGGCCATAGCCTTTATCAAATAATCAAAAGATTTTTTACTTTTGGGAACTCTCAACCAATTTTTTTGAAAATCCTTGAACCAATCTTGCCATTCATTCCATAACAAATCTAATAACAATGCCTCACGAGATTCGAAGTAACGATAAATATTTGCCTTTGTCATTTTTGATGAACGAGCGATTTCATTAAGACTTAAAAGAATGAGATCACTTTCTTTATCAATTAAATTTCGAGCAACATCTAGAAGATGCTTCCTTCGTTCTTCCTTTTGTTCTGGTTTCCTTGCCCTTAAATATCGTTTATTCATAGTTCTAAGGATAAACGGCCGGAAATAATTTGACAAGTAACCATCGGTCACATAATAAATAACCACTGGTTACTTATAAAAGGAAGCAAATGTCACAGATTCTTACCTGTCCTGAACAAATACTCAAAACCAATCTTAAAGATAAAACCTACATCGTTACTGGTGGAAACTCCGGAATTGGATTCGCAACAGCTGAACAGATCGCAAAGCAAGGGGCCAAGGTCATCATCGCTTGCAGAAAAATTGCTGAGGGAGAAAAAGCTAAATCATTAATTCAAAGTGCTACCCCTAATGCCATTGTTGAAATAATGCAACTGGATCTCAGCGATTTGAGCTCAGTTCGTAAGTTTGTAAAGGATTTCCACTTAAAACATTCTAAACTGCACGGTCTTGTAAACAATGCTGGAGTTATGTTCACTCCTAAGGGAAAAACAAAAGATGGATTCGAAACTCAGTTTGGAACAAATCATCTAGGGCATTTTCTTTTGACTGAACTTTTATTGCCCACACTAAAGCAATCTATACCATCCAGGATTGTAATTCTATCTAGTTGCTTTCATGATAAGGCACAAGGACGAGAAGGAAAAATTTACTTTGAAGACTTAAACTTCGAAATAAGAAAATACGATGGCTGGGAAGCTTATGCACAATCTAAACTTGCAAATCTTCTCTATGCTAAGCATCTTGGAAAAAGACTTTTAGGAACAGGGGTCACGGCAGTCAGCGTTCATCCAGGATGGGTAAGAACAAATCTGATTCGAGGCTTTATGCCAGTATGGGTTCAAAATATATTACTCAAGCCATTTTTAAAATTGGCCGGAATGATTGAGCCTTGGGAGGGAGCGCAAACAACTCTATACTCCCTTCTTGCACCTGAGGTTGAAAAACATAATGGATCTTACTTTAGTCAAAAGGGAATTTATAGAACAAAAGAAGCAGCTAAAGGCGGCTGGCCTCTCTACTCTCCCAACCCAAACGCTCACGATGAAATAACCGCAGAAAAACTAGATCAAATAAGCCGATCATTAGTTGGTCTTTAAAAAGGGAAAAATTTATGAATTTATGGTTTATGATGAATGAATATTTTCAAGGGGAAAAGACTGAAGCACTTGTCTTCATTCTTTCCATCGGATTACTTAGTCTTGTTTTTGGGGTCTGGCTTCTAACTGAAGGTGGAAATTTTGCAAAAGGTGTCGCTATTCCATTCCTCGCCCTAGCATTGATTTCAATTACTGTAGGAAGTGTTGTCGGATTCCGCACTCCACGTCAGCTAAAAGATCTTGAAAGTGGGCTCAATAACAATAAAGTAGTTACCATAAACTCAGAAATTCAACGTATGGAAAAAGTTAATGGTGCATGGCCTAAATATTTGATCGTATGGATTGCTTTCGGGGCCATCGGATTGGTGCTTCGAATATTAACAAAAAATGATTTTGCCCAGGGCCTAGGAATAGCCCTCGTTTTCTTTTCTGGTGTGACACTTTTAATTGATGGGTTTGCTGAAAGACGAGCAGCTAAATACTCGAAGGCTCTTCATAATGAAGCCCAAGCATTCAAAGACTGATTTATCCTTAATTTGATAAATTCTCCTTGGTGAAATGCCCTTAAAAAATTAATCTTCTTCGTGCATTCAATTTAAGACTCTCTTGTAATTGGAAATTTTCTATCATTCCAATAAAGCATGCCTCCATCCATATTAAATACATTCTTAAAGCCAAGCTCTAAGGCCTGTAAGGTGGCTTTCCCTGATCTAGCACTTGAGCGACAAATGAAAAGAATTTTCTTATTCTTATCTTCATTATTTAAAAAATGATCTAATTCATCTCCAAGTGTTACCCTTTTTGCTAATTCAATATGTCCAAGCTCAGCATTAAATTCATCTTCTCTACGAACGTCAATAAGGCTGTACTCACTCAACAAACTTGGGTCATTGACTTGTAGAGTTGGAATATTTTCTTTGATGATAATGGTATTTCCCATAAATTCTCCTAAAAGTTTGCCAAAGTGGTTTTAACCTTCAAAGGTAGCTTTAAGTAAGAAAGCTCGTTCGATTCTCTAGGTGGAAGGTGCCCAGCATCTGCATTCACTTGAATGCTCGGAAAAAGTAACCTTGGAGCTTTTAAAGTCTTATCTCTTCCTTGTCTGAACTCAACAAACTCAGACTCAGTCGTAATAGATTTTAATTGGATGTTCTTTTCTTTGCTTTCACCGATGGTTGTTTCAAATTTCATTTCTCGTCCGTTGGGACTGTAGTCATGGCCAACAAATACCCGCGTTTGATCTGGAAGAGAAAAAAGATTCTTCGTGATTGAATGATAGAGCTCTTTCGCACTTCCAGCAGGAAAATCGCAACGACCAGTTCCATAATCGGGCATAAAGAGTGCATCACCAGTAAAAAGAGCATCTTCAAAAAGATAACTCATACAAGCGGGAGTGTGACCTGGCGTTGGAATAGCTTTCATTTTAAGGCTTCCGAACACCAATTCCTCATTATCTTTAAATAAGTAGTCAAACTGAGAGCCATTCGTTTTTAGGTAATCGATATTAAAATGACCTTTAAAAAATTCTTGTACGACTTTAATCTTTTCACCAATCCCTAAAATCGCCTCTGGAAACAATTTTTTTAAAAGTTGAGAGCTAGAAAGATGATCTGCGTGGGCATGAGTTTCTAAAATCGCCTTTATATTCAAGTTCTCTCTTTTTATATATTCGATGACGACGGCAATACTTTTATCAGTGACCTGACCTGATGCCGGGTCAAAATCAAGAACGGGATCAATAATAACTGCATCTTTAGTCTTTGGATCAATGACTAGATATGTAAGAGTAAACGTGTCTGGATCAAAAAAATGTTGGATTTTCATAAAATGGCTCCTCTTGGTATCAACTTACCTCAAATCATTAAAACATTCAATTGATTTATTGAATGTTTTAGATTATAATCCATTTAGAGGCATTTATGGATAAAAAACTCCTAGAATTAAAAGAGCGACAAAGTGAAGTATTTACTTCGATAGCAGACATCATCGGGGCCATGTCTTCACCCGTGCGTATTAAGTTGATTCATTTCTTATCGCAAGGTCCACTTACAGTGGAGATTCTTTCGACGAAAATCGACCAAAGTGTTGCCAACACTTCTATGCACTTAAGAAAAATGCTCGCTGCGAAGGTCTTAAAAGTGGAGACCCAGGGTAAAAATCGAATCTATTCACTTCACCCTGCCGCATTACCTTTTTGGGAATCCTGCCAAGATTTTATTCAAAGTGTAGATCGATCACTGAAGCTAGAAATTAATGAAGAGATGGATTGGGTAAAAGATTTAAGAACAACAATAAAAATGGCAAAAAACAATGAAATCGTTCTTGTTGATGCTAGACCTCGGGATGAAGTCGCTGAGCCTATCAACGGACTTAATATCCTTAATATACCGTGCTCGGAAATAACTAAAAACTTATCTAAAATTCCAAAGAAGAAACCAGTTGTAGTTTTTTGCAGAGGGCGTATGTGCGCACTATCTCTTTTTGTAACAAGTGAATTAAGAAAAAATGGTATTAATGCATATAGACTGAATGAGTCTTGGTACTCATTAGCTGGAGGATTATGACAGCAGCACTAATTGGTGGAGCGATTATTGGATTGGCCGTGAGCTTGATGCTCGTTTTAAACGGCCGAGTTACTGGAATCAGTGGGATTGTTTCTGGAGTTCTCTCTCCACGAAAGAACGATATCTCATGGAGGATTTTATTTCTTCTTGGACTTCTTTTTGGAGGAGTACTTCTTCGGTTCATTCAACCAGAGGCTTTTCAAAGTGCATCTAATAATATGAACCTTTTTGATTATGCGGTCGCTGGATTATTAGTTGGCTTTGGTACCCTACTAGGAAATGGTTGTACTTCTGGTCATGGCGTCTGTGGTATCTCGAGGTTATCTGTAAGATCAATTATGGCGACAATCGTTTTTATTACATTTGGTGTTCTCAGTGTGTTTATCTTTAAGACGTTAAGAGGTGGTGTATGAAAGGTCTCATTTCATTTGTTGTTGGACTACTTTTCGCTATTGGTTTAGGTTTTAGTGGTATGACACAAACTCATGTGGTAAAAGGTTTTCTGGATGTTTTTGGGAATTGGAATTTAAATCTCATGGGTGTGATGGTCGGTGCCATTGCTCTTCACTCCATTGTTTACCATCTCGTTAAGAAGAAAGAATCTCCCCTCTTCGACACAAAATTTCACCTGCCTACTAAAAAAGATCTTGATGGGAGGCTTCTTAGTGGTGCGGCGATCTTTGGTCTCGGTTGGGGCTGGTCGGGAATTTGTCCTGGTCCGGGTATCGTTTCTCTTGTTAGTGGGGATCTAAATATTGTTGTTTTTATTCTGGCGATGGCCGTGGGCATGTACGCCTTCAAGTTTTTTGAAGTGAAATTTCTTAAGTCGTAGTGGTTCATGATGTTGACAATTATTGGAGTGATTATTGGATTTGTAATGGGACTTACGGGTGCAGGAGGTGCCTTGGTTGCTATTCCACTCTTCATGCAATTTCTTAATATGAATTTGAAAGAAGCATCCGTTTTGTCTTTAATTGCCGTAGTCATTGCCTCGCTTTCAAATTTTTATTATCAGAGAAAAAACGCTGAGATTTCAATCTCGATTTTGTTTGTTCTTGCATCTGCTGTAGGAAGCTTCGTCTCTCAACCTTTTAAAAGCTTAATTCCAGAAACATGGATCGCCATCATTTTATCTCTTATTGCTTTCTTCTCCCTTTATAGTGTTTGGACCCCTAAGAAAGCTACCCATGTAAATAACGAGAAGGAATCACATTTCTTTAAGACTATCATCATTGGATTTTCACTTGGAATTCTCACAACATTTACTGGACTCGGCGGTGGGGTTCTTATGCTTCCCATCCTGATTGGGATCTATAAATTCAACCAAGAAAAAGCTGTTGCAACAAGTTTAGTTGTTGTTGGATTTTCATCCCTTATTTCTTTTCTTATACAATTTAAGGGAGGATCAAATCTCAAAATCAGCCCTGACTTTTTTGGATTGATCGCAGGAGTGATCGTAACCTCCTACTTTCTTAAACTACTTACATTGAAATTTTCGCCTAAGACCTTTGATCTTACTCGTAAAATTGTTTTCTCAGTCGTTGTTGCACTTTCAGTTGCAAAAATATTTTGAAGAAGCTCAATAAGGTCTCACCATGAATGCTCCTTATATTAAGCTTGGTCTCAAAGAAAATATTGGCCTATTCTCACTCCTTGTATTGATTAATGCGTTTGTTGGAGCGATGGTGGGCCTAGAGCGCACGATCCTTCCTCGATTGGCGCAGGAAGAATTTCATGTGTTGGCAAAGACTGCGATCCTTTCTTTCATCGTTGTCTTTGGTTTAACAAAGGCGCTTACGAATTATTTTGCAGGTAGACTCTCAGACCAAATGGGAAGAAGAAGAGTCCTTATCTTAGGCTGGATTTTTGCTATCCCTGTTCCATTTATATTGATATGGGCGCCTAGTTGGAATTGGATCATTTTTGCAAACTTATTTTTAGGGATAAGCCAAGGGCTCACTTGGTCCACTACTGTTATCATGAAAATTGATCTCGTTGGTCCTGAGAAAAGAGGTTTTGCGATGGGGCTTAATGAGTTTGCAGGCTATTTCGCAGTAGCATTATCCGCTTGGGCCACGGGATATATTGCCTCGAAGTTTTCAGTGCGGCCTGAACCTTTTTATTTGGGGATTTTTTATGTTGTGATGGGATTATTTTTAAGTGTTTTCTTTTCTAAAGAGACTCTCCACTATGCACATCACGAATCTAAAAATTATTCTGAAGATAAACTCACCCAGAAAGAAATTTTTTTTAAAACAACATTTACCGATAAAAATCTTTCATCCGTTTCACAGGCGGGTTTTGTAAATAATCTAAATGATGGTATGGCCTGGGGACTATTTCCGATTTTATTTGCTTCCTTTAATCTTAATTTAGGTCAGATAGGATGGCTGGCCGCCATTTATCCAGCCACTTGGGGAATCTTTCAGTTATTCACGGGTCATCTCTCTGATGTTTTTGGTCGAAAATGGCTCATTGTCTGGGGCATGTGGATTCAGGCCATCGGGATTGCACTTACTGCTCTATCAACTAGCTTTTTATATTTCGGTTTTGCTGGTGTACTCCTGGGCCTCGGTACGGCCATGGTTTATCCTACACTTCTTGCAACGATTGGTGATGTCGCACATCCAAGTTGGCGTGCTTCGAGTGTTGGGATCTACAGGCTCTGGAGGGATTCAGGATATGCTATTGGCGCTATCACTTCTGGAGTCATTGCTGATATTTATGGGATACATTCTGCCATTTGGTCTATCGCAGTCCTCACATTTTTTTCTGGTTTAGTAACTGCGATGAGACAAGAAGAAACAAGGATAAAAAGGTTACTCGCTTAAATTTTACAAGTCTGAAAATTCAGCCTACTTTACCATTGTTCTCGCAGTCTGATCTTCCTTCGACTTTGCAAAATACCAGATGAGGGCAAGACCATACATCGTGAAATTGGGGTTTTTGTAAAGGGGACTATCATTGTAGACAGCTCCATCGAGGTAGTCCCAGCGAAAAAACGGTGTGACAAGCACGTCCTTCACTCGTTTTGAAAAAACTAAAGCGAGCTGAGTTCCGGAATACCCAGAGTCAGAATGGTAGTATCCCCTGCCCGGTTTAACATCCTTAGTATCAACGTTGTAGAACCTATTGTGAAATCCGGACGAGCCGTATTGGATTCCGAGAGAAACATCGACGCTCCAACCGAAGGTCTCTGGGCTTGGCCTTGAGAGATAATTCACATAAGGGATCGAATAGTAACCAACGTGATCGATGTATTTGAGATTCGTCGCGTAGACCGCACGGTATGGCATCTCTAGGTTAACAAAGTGTTGTCCGTCCTTTGATTTCCAGAGGTAGTAGCGGATCATGGGACCAAGTTCGAAAGTTGGATCCAAATCCCGCATCCCTTGGCGAAGCCTATCAGCATCGGAGTTCACAGGGAGTCCTAAAGAGAAACTAAGATCGATCACCACATCATCAAAGCGCACAATGTGGCCTCGGATATACCCATTTTCAGCTTCAACATTTTTCCCTCGGTAAACGTAGGCGGCCAAAGGAAACGTGAAAAGCTTACTCTGAGGCGAGCCTCGGTAATGGTTGGAGCGAAAAGGAAGCGCACCAACGCCAAACTCCCAAAGGGGAAGCTTACTTTCTTCACCCGCAGAAAGAAGAGGTAAATATAGAAACAGTAAAAGAAAACTAAGAATTCTCATTGTCCGCACATTCTATGGCCGGACTGCACTCTCTTGCAACTTCCGATTTATATGACTCTCCAAGAGTTATGAATAGTCAAAAAGACGAGTTCTTTAAATGAATTTCTTGAGATTATGGTGATGGCGGAATTTGCCTCATAAGTTAATGTAATTGTGAATACAAAATCAAAATGACTACGAATGATTACAAAACAGGTAGAAACTATCCATCTTTTTTACCAGTTCGGCTTCTGAATAGCCTGATTTTGGATCAAATAGATTACCAAGCTTTGGTCTCGTCAAAAGATATTTAACATCTCTTATCTCTATATTAGTAATATACTTTTTACTAAACTTAAATATCGCTTCTAAATTCGAGACCGAAAGTTCAACTCCTTCGCTTGAAGACTTCACAAATTTCGAACAGGCATCGAAAATATCTTTTGCATAAGCAGCAATTTGAACATTATCAAAATCTGAAAGCAAAAAATGGCGATTATCATCAACCCAAATATTAAATGGATTTAAATCAAAGTGAGTATTCCCAATTTTAAAATTCAAATCAAGAAATCTTGTTCTTGAATATTCTTCAAATGACTCAAGAAATTTATGTTCTGGAACTTTTTTACGAAGTTGTGAAACTCCTCTTTCAAACCAATTATTATATGTTTTAAAAGGATGCTTAGGAATATTGATTTTACTAAAACCATTGAATAAATCTTCTAAGACGATCAGTATCTCATTTATATCAATATCAACTTCATTAAAAACTCGATGCTCAACAAAGTTATAAAGCATCATGTTCTTTTCGTTTATGCTAACAAGATATTTTCCATCAAGAGCTTTTAAAGGTAACACCATCTTTGATAGAGATAATTTACATTGGCATAGCTCAGAGTATATTAATTCAGTATCTTCTCTTTTAGAATGCCCAGGTATTTCTTTAAGAAAATATTCCCCCTCACTGGTAATAATTTTATAAAGGTCATTATCATTTCCAGTATCTTTTCTCGACAGAGGGGATATTTTCTGAACGTTTAGGTCATAAATTTCGCTTAATCTTTTTTCCATATGAGTATCATATCTCAGCACTAGAGATCACTCAAGATCAGTGGAGATCATCGCTATCAAAACGATTTTGAAGTCTTAGATTAGAAGCAGCACAAAAGTAGCATTGATTTTTTTATTGTTTAAGTGCTTTCAGAAAATCATCAAAGGCCCACTCTGCCCCTTCACCCTTACACCATTTCTTAACACTGCTGAGATTTACAGCCTGATTTTTGGCAACAAGGAGAGCTTGATCCAATCCTTCAGGAGCTTTGAAGTGAATATATGAAGCCAATCGATCTTTCACACAATCGGTTGGAGAAAGAATCTTAATGATAGTCCCATCGACTTTAACTTCATCGGGCTCGATAGAATTATCTTCCCCAATACCAAGCGGAGGACCACCGGGGAATTCCACAAAGAGATGTTTGCACTTTGGGTGAGTATAGTGTCTTCCGCGTTTTTTAAAACCAATCTCATTCATCGACTCTTCAAGCTTAGTCACCAGCAAACTTGTCTTAACGAAATCTAGATCACCAGAATGGTAGGCGCCTTTCGAATAAATCGAAACGACAGCACCACCAACAAGAACGGTATCAATCCCTCTTTTCTTGAGATGAACAGCGACATACTCCCACAGCTCTCTCTCGTCACATGAGCTTAGATCAATCAGCAAGGGTACGTCCTTTTCTGATTACAGGTTTTCCAGGTCTGCGAGGTCTTCTGCGAGAACTGAAAAGTTGTTCTTTATCTTCGAGCGACAGACCATCGTAATAAACTTTCACAAGATCTATGAACGGTTTTACTACCGGCGATTTTTTATTGAATAAATAGACACGAGACTTTCCCACGAGCTTCGAAACTAAAATTCCTGCGTCTTCGAATCGCTGAAATTGTTTCTGAACTCCGCTCAAAGCGAGGTTGTAGTCTTTGGCCACTGCCGAAGGGTAGATTTCACTGTAGTGAATGAGATGTAACATGATTTTCATGGCAGTTTCGCTGCCGAGGATCTTATCCAGCATATGCCAATGATAGCCTAAGTTAAGGACTCAATCAACCTCTTTTAACGGTTATATCACCACCTTTAGTGGTGGACAGAGCAATTAAACAATTCTTAAGATCTTATCTGTCCTTTCTAGAGCAATATTATCCGCTATCGATCAATGAAATTATTGAAAATAAAAAAGCCACCTTACGGCGGCTTATATTGGGAATCGATGAGTTGATAAACCTCTAGTCTTGCCTCGAGCATCAGGGTAAGGATTTTTGGACCTTCCATAAATTAGATCTTCCCTTCAACGGCTAAATGAAAAAAGGTTCCGGCAATTCCAATGAAAAATGTCACCGAAGAAAGTATGAAGGCCAGCGAGAGTCCTACAAGATGCTTGACCTTATAAAGTGGTAACTTATTAAAACAGTACAAGCCCATAAAAGTTATCACAATCACAGGTGTCGCAAAATATGCAATCTGACCTAAGACTATAACTATGCCTGCATTCAATGCACCGAAAACGCATCCAAGTCCTGCAACTCTTCTCCATTGAGGTAGAAAGACTGGGCGATTATTGAGGAGATAAAAGGTTCCTGCAATGAGAAGGAGCCCCCCACGATTTTTAAAAGGATCATAGCTAAGTTAGCTTGATTATAAACATGTTCCATCTTTTCACATCCTATCCAACAGACTGTTATATCTCCCAAAAGACTGGGATTCAAACAATCTGAATTCGCTCCTAAAGACTTTTCACAAATGAAACAACTAATTTAAAACAATCATCCATCTCTATACCAAGTTCAAAATTCTTAAAAGGCTTCTCCCAACTTAAAGGCGGCGCCTTGAGTTCAGTCGAAAAATCATGTGTCTCTCGCCTAGAAAAAGTTTCCATTAAACATTGTTTCAATAGTTCAGGATTCAACTTCTCATTTTTAACTATGAGATAAAGGTCCACTAAATCCTTAACCCTGGAATTTTCACTCTGCCTAGGAACAGTGTACGCATGAATCTTTTCCGCAAAATGCTGTTCTATATTGATAACTCCGATCTTTGGGGTCTCGAATCCAGTAAAGTCCAAATAGTTTTTCAGCTCTAGCTCATCATGTGGTTCGATCCAAACGTCTCCAATACCAATATCAAGATCAAAAATAGTAAATCGCTTTCCATCGAGGAGTGCCTCAACCTGAAACCTTGCTCCGCCATATGGAGCAGCATCAAGCTCCATTTTCGGCCCCGTTATGAGGAACTCGAAATAATCTCCAAGATCAATTCGACTTCTTTCAATGAGGGCTTCTTTTATCGCATCAATCTTTTCGCTGTCGCTTCCTCTAAAAAAATTGGTTTCTTTCAAGGCGAGATCTATGTCCTTCGTGGCCCTCGACTCTTGTAATCTCAGCTCTAAAGCATGGCCACCCTTTAGCACCCAAGGCACAGTCTTATCCCTGAATAGTCTTGCGAGGAAGTGAGTATAACCAACCTGACGATAGAGTCTCATGATATCGACTCCGTCATTTCTAGAGATCAACTTCAGTTTTTCCTGAACAGCACTCCTGAAGTTTTGTGGCGTTTTATATTTTTGATTCGGCTTCATATCGCGTACCTTGCCAGCTTTTCATTTTTTTTAATATCTGCCTTAGATAGATAGCCTTTCAGAAGGGCCTCTTTCGTGGCTTGCTCAATTAGTTCATCTGAAATTCTTCGCTCTTCAATAAGATCAAGTAGAGTCTTCAGAACTGTTGTGACCTTGAACCCATTCATTGTTTTTGTATCAGTCTCCGAAATATTCTTTTTATGAATCACAAGAATCTTTGGAATTTCACTGCCCTTTCGAAATTTTTTTGGAACAGTAATATGTATCTTGGCCGGATTTATATCGGATAGTTCATACAGCATGAGAGCAGTTTCATGAGAAAACACGGCCTGTGGTTTTTTATTTCTCCCTTCAGACCAAAGATACCAAAGCCAATACTCACTGAGATCCGACTCTATCGGCTTAAATCTGTAGATACCCCTTAGAACCTTTTCCCACTGGTCAGTCTTCACGTAGTAGTGATGATTTTTTTGATCGTAACCACTTTGAATAGCCTGGTCTGCAGTGAAGAGGCCTCCTTGCTCCAAAGCAATTCTCATCAATCTTTCTCTATTTTGTTGGATGCTGGCTTCTTGCATAAATAACGTATCCTCTATGGTTAAGATCCCATCTTTTATATTATTGTAACATAATTACCTTAAAAATTATGGTAATTATACACAACATGCAAGCAAAGTGATTTCAACCAGATAGCGACTAG
>JACCEB011284203.1_pt1 | contig 14906 bp, 17 predicted proteins | sample 7454761 | NCBI WGS metagenome assembly JACCEB01 (sample SAMN15323454, study PRJNA562643) | freshwater metagenome | isolation source: river surface water | place: USA:Blue River Watershed | collected 2017-08-18 | reverse complement strand
TCTCGTCGCCGTACAAGCGCTGAATTTCGTTGGTCAATTCGGCGGCAATCTGCGTGCCCGACAATTTTTGGTTGGCCACAGGTTGGTTTTTCATGGACTCGATCAAACGGTCCAAGCCCACGGTCACACCATCCAACGAGCCATCCACATTGACAGTGAACAGATTTTTCAACTCGTCAATGCTGTGCTTGCCCGCATAGCTGGGAGGGGCGCCGGCAGCCTTGGGATAGCTTCCCAATGCAGCAGCGGCGTTGGTCAGCGGCGCCGCAACCGCGGTGAACGCACCGGCAGTGGTGTTGAAAATTTGCAAATCGCTGGTGATCGACGTGGGCGAAGAGACGGTGGGATCTTTGGCAATGACCTCCATCGTCAAGGTGTTGGCCACGGCGGTGTAAGAGGCTGAAAATGCTTCGTTGGCATTGAGTTTGGCCACAAAACTGGCAATCGAGGTGTCGGAGGTGTCACCCGCCACCGTGATGTCAGTAGGCTGACCATGGAAGGTGGCTTTGAAAGGGCCTGTGCCCATGGTGTAGCTGGCCACACTGCGTGGGTAAGGCGTGTCGTTGGCCGTCAATGCCAAACCACCGCTGGAGGTGATGGTGGTCACACCGGCGGCATCGGTGGCAGCACTGATGCTGTCGCTGCCGTGCTTGATGACAAATTCTTCTTCAATCGCCAATGACTTGACGTTCGGGTCAATCGCGGTGATTTTCAGGGTGGGGTTGGGATAGCTGGCAATACCACCGACAGCTGTCGCTGCTTGGTTTTGCAATGTCACGGCGCTGACCGTACGGCCCGCCGCATCAACAATTTGCAAATCGCCTGTGGTGGCGCTGGCCGAGTTGACCACTTTGACGGTCAGATCGGTGTTGCCGTTGTCTTCGTTGCGCAAGCGTGCTTGCAGCGTGGCGGCCAAGTCGGTCATGGTGGCCGATGAAGGCGCAATGTTGGCGAACGACAAGACTTTGCCATTCAAGGTCATAGAGAAACTCTTGAAGTCACCCACGGCAGCGCCAGCGGTGGCAAATTTCACACCGGCAACCACCGTGCTGCTGGGTGCTTGGGCCACGTAGGTGGCGGCAAAGCTGGCGTTTTTGTTCAAGGCAGTGGCAATGTCCAATGCGGTGGGCGTTTTGGTGCCATCGGGGTCCACGCTCACGGGCACACGTGCGCCAGCGGGGCCAAAGGTCACGGTAAACCCATCGTTCAAGGTTGGCGTTTTGAGGGTGTAAGTCACACCGCTGCTGCCTTGCAAGCCCAACAGCTCCGTCTTGTTGAGGTTGATGTAATTGCTGAAATCCACACCGTCGTTGGAGCCGGTGCCCAAGCTGGTGGCCAAGCCGGCGTTGACCGTGGCAGGCTGCGAGGTGCGAATGTCGGTCAAATCATCGAGCGAGAACTTGACAGTTTTCTTAGAAAAGCTGCTGTTCAATTCGGCAATTTCTGCAGGTGTTTTGAAGTCGGCTTTGGCGCGCAACTCACCGTATTTGTTGACGTACATCACGTCACCGGTGCTGTTGGTGGCTTGTTGCAGCGAGGCACTGACCAACTTGTCACCCACATACACATAGGTTTGCCATTTGTTGTTGGGGGTTTCTTGACTCGCGTTTTGGGTCTTCACGTAGTAGACAGAAGCCAGGTAAGAGTTACCACCCGCGTCATACACGGTCAAGGCCGTGCTCTTGTTGTAGCTGGTGGGGTCGTTGCGGTTGAATTCTTTTTCGATCACGCTGGCGTCAGCGGGAAAGTTCAAGCCCAGTTGCACCTTGCTGGTTTGCATGGCCATGCCGGTTGTTTTTTGGGGGATGGTCAACACGTTCATGTCGTCCAAGTTCGCTTTGCCGGACGAGTCGACTGACGCCGCCATGAGTTTTTGGCCTGCCGAGTTCACCACGTTGTATTGGTCGTTCATCATGAACACACCGTTGCGGGTAAAGATGTCTTGGAAGCCGTCTTGCGATTTGAGCGGGAAGAAACCGTCACCGCTGATGGCCAAGTCCAGGGTGTTCGACGAGAACACCATGTTGCCTTGACCAAACTCTTGCACCACGCGCTTCAAAGACACACCCTGGCCAATGGTGGCCGAGGCTTTTTGCAAGGGTGAGGTCGCAAAAATGTCGCCGAAGTCGGTACGGCTGCGTTTGAAACCGGTGGTCGACACGTTGGCAATGTTGTTGGAGGTGACGCCCAGCTGTGCGGTGGCTGCGTTCAAACCGGTGAGGGAGGTGTAGAAAGACATGGTGCTTTAGCTCCTGAGAGAAATTCTTGTGCGTTGTATTAGTTGACGATGCGTTTGACGCTGGAGAGCGCGACCGTTTTGCCGTTGCCCACTTCGAGCAACATGGCGCCATCGGCGGTTCCTGCACTGGTGACACCCGTGACCGTGGCGTCGGTGTTGACGGTGGGCTTGCTCATCACGCCTTGGCTGTTGACGTTGGCCACATAGCGATAGACGCCGTTGGCAGCAGGTTGACCGCCGTCGGTCATGCCGTCCCACGCCAGGGTGACGTCACCCGGTTGTTGCGCACCCATGATTTGAGAGCGCACCAAAATGCCGTTGCTGTTGAAGACTTGCAACTGAATGCCGTCGGCACCGGTAGGTAAATTGATGGTGCCTTGCGACACGGTGGTGTCGGTCACCATGACAGGGCCGTCTGGCACCGCCACTTGTTTACCCATCAAGGACGCGGCACCCAACATGCGGTCGTTGCTCATACTTGAGACCATGCTGTTCATGCTGTCTTTCATCGAGGTGGTGGCTTCGAGTTGCGAGAACTGCGCCAGCTGCGCCACGAAGGCTTCGTTTTTGACAGGATCGGTGGGATCTTGGTTTTTGAGCTGTGTGGTGAACAGGGTCAAGAATTCGGTCTGACCCATGTTGGTTTTTTGTGGCGTGGCTGCTTGCTGCGCTTTGTATTGCGCAGTCGTCATGACGCCGCTGATGCTGGATGTGTCGATGGCCATGGAAGACTCCTGTTCAACCTAATTAGGTTTTGGTGATTTCGAGGGTGCGCATCATCAGTTGACGTGCGGTGTTCACCACTTCGACGTTGTTTTGGTAGGAGCGCGAGGCGGCCATCATGTCGACCATCTCTGACATTTCATTCACGTTGGAGTGAAAGACATAGCCGTCTTTGTCTGCCAACGGATTGCCAGGTTCCCAAGTTTTGCGAATGGGTGCGGGGTCATTGACGATGCGGTCTACTTTGACGCCGCCAATGAATTGCGCGCCTGCATGCGTCATTTCTTCTTGCATGAGGGCTTTGAACAGGGGGCGGCGGCCACGGTAGGCTTCTTCTTCAGAGCCTGCGACCGAGTTGGCGTTGGCCAAGTTAGAAGCGGTGGTGTTCATGCGCACGGCTTGCGCGTTGAGCGCGGTGCCGGCGATGCCAAAAACGTTGTCGAGTTGCATGGTCTATTACTCTCCGCGCATGGCTTTACGAAGACCGCCAATGCGGTTTTCTAGAAATTGCAATGTGGCTTGGTACTCGCTGGCTGCCTTACCGTATTGGGCTTGTTCCACGTTCATCTCCACGGTGTTGCCGTCGAATGAACTGTTGAAGGGTGTGCGGTAGCGCATGCCGTTGTCAGGGGCTTCTTGCAAACCGGCGTAGTGTTTTTCGTTGGTGGCCGTCAAATATTCAGTCTTGGCTTCTTTGAGCATGGCCTTGAAGTCAACGTCTTGTGCTTTGTAGTTCGGCGTGTCGGCGTTGGCGATGTTGCGCGCCAGCACTTCCATGCGTTGGCTTCTGACGCCAAGCGCACGCTCATGTATTCCGAAAGCAGATTTAAAAACGTCCATCACTAGACTCCTGTTTATTGACACATGGCCTCAAGTTGTGAGACCTCGTGTCGATTAATGCAAGAGCCGTGCCACAGGGGTTTTGACGGTTTGAGCGGCAAAGTGTTGCCGCTCCCCCTCCATGTCGCGCAGGATCAGCGCACTTCCGTCACTGCCGCTTGTGCAGCGTAGGCGCTTAAGCGCGCAGCTTGCAAGGAGGGGCGTTGCGCCACTTCTGTGCCCAAACGTTCGTTGGCGTTTTGATGCAAGCCCGCCAAGATGGAGTTGCGCGTGATGGGCGCGCGCATGTCGCGGTTCACATGCAAATACGCCGCTTGTTGACCGGGAATGTTCAGCGCCGCATTGGGACGCGTTTCGTTGCGTGCCGCGGGGGTGAGCACTGTTAAGTACAAGTCATCCAAACCCACAGGGCCAAAGTTCTTGAGGCCTGTGTCCTCAAAGTACTTACCCACCATATCCAATTGCTGCAACACACTGTGGCCCAAGATGGCCTTGGGGTTGGCACCAAAGCCAGCGCTGGCGGCGCCACGGTCAGGGCCATCACAGAATTGAATGATGCCGTGGCAGCGGTTGTTGGTGGCTTTGGGGTTCATGCCATCACTCTCCATGAGAGTGAGGCGTGCAAAGTCATCAGGCGAAAAACGATGCTCTTGTGAGAGCTGAACAATTTTGTTCATCACCGCTTGTTTGTCTTGCGCGGGGATGAAGCCCTTCTCGATGGCACGGTCGATGGTTTTTTCGAGCACCACATTGCCACTGCGGTCTGAGCGCGTCAGCAATTGCACTTGCGCTGTGCCCGACAGCGCGGCATTGCCCAGCGCGGTGTTGGTGTTGAGCACATTCAAGTTGGCAGCCGGCGTGACCGCGGGTGCCGCAGCCTGAGCCACAGCCGCTTGGTTGGCTGCAATGGCTTGTTGTACCGCTTGCGCCTGTTGCAAAGAAAAGTTCAAGCTCGACAAGTTCAACGGCTGCCCAGGATGAATCATGTTGGCGTTGACGATGTTGTTGGAACGCGCCACGGTTTGCGCCAAGCGCATGGCTTCGTTGTTGGAAATATTGACGCCGCGTGCGGCCATTTGTTCGCGCACGATGCCCGTCAAGGTTTGCCCCGAACGTACCGTGGTGCTCCACGCCGCCATGCTGCCCTCGGGGGCCAACGAACCCGACTGACTGGCGCTGGCCATCGCGCGCGTGAAGGCAGGCGCGGTGCGCGCGAACGCCAACTGACTGCGCGGCAGCTTGGGCATGCCGGTGGCGTCGGTGGTGTTCACCTGGGGGTTGTAAGACGGGTCGAGTCGCATGGAAGGCTCCGATTAGTCGGTCCGTTTAAAAAGTTGGCTTCGTTCTTGCATGAAGGTCTGGGTCTTAACCCATGTCAAAACATCCACACCCACCCGTATGACTATGCAAATGCTGTGCCTAAAAAATGCCGACACCCCGCGCGTTCAGCGCTGGGTTTGGTGCTTGGCTGCAACCTTGCTAAGCCACGCCCAGCTTGGGTTTGCGGCGAATTCGGTGATGGGAAGCCCTGCTTTTGAGGTGTTGCAACAGCAGGCCCAACAGTGGGCCGCCAGCCACCCCAGCTTTCAAGGAAAAACGGTGTCTGTGGAGCCTGTGGACCCGCGCATCACGGTGCAAGACTGTCAACAAAAACTGCAGTTTGACCAGCCGTTTCCCAATCAACCTTCCTTGCGTGTGCGCTGTGCGCAACCGCAGTGGCAGCTTTTCGTCAATTTGAACCATGGTGCCGTGGCAGCCCCCGCACAACGCGGCCAAGCGCCCGCCCCCACGGTTTACCGCGTGTTGGTGTCCAAAGAAGTGCTCAAACGCGGCACCTTGCTCACGCCATCGATGTTCAGTTATGCAGAAATGCCCGTGGCGGGCATGGAAAACCAGATCATTACTGACACTAATTTATTAAAAAACATGGAGTTGGTGCGTGACCTCACGCCCAACACACCCTTGCGCTCGTACGACGTGAAGAACGCGGTGTTGGTCAAGCGTGGGCAAGAGGTTCAGGTCACAGCAGGCGAAGGACAGGGCTTCAAGATCACCATGCGCGCGGAAGCGTTGCAAGACGGTGGAATTGGTGAACAAATTCGCTTAAAAAATGTCGAGTCGGGTCGATCACTCTATGGCGTGATCACCGGACCGAATGCTGCGAAAGTGAAGTGAAAAGTGGTATTTAAAAAATATTTCAAAAAAATGCTCAAGTTCTAGAATTTGGGGTCGATTGAAGTGTTGTGAAAAGGTTTGACTCGGTGAACGAGTTAAGAAAGTGAAAACATCATGAATGACGCTATTTCAAACTACGGTCGGATGACGCAATCGAACGCTGCAGCCCGCAGTGCCATCGACAAAGTCGAAAAACGGAGCCCTTCTGCTGCGCAAGCAAAAGAAGAGCTCGCACCATCGCTGGAGAAAACCACTTCAGCAGGAGCAGATAAATTGAGCTTGAGCAATGTCGCCCAAAAGGTCATGGCACAGCCTGACTTCGACCGCTCAAAGGTAGAAGCGATCAAGCAGGCGATCAAGGATGGCAACTACCCTGTGAATCCCCGCCGCATTGCAGAGAACTTTGTGGCCCTCGAGAAAATGATTGGCAATTGATTCTCTTTTGCCAGACATGACAACACCCGCAGATGATGGCGCTGCCGCCTTAGCGCAGGCCTTGCTGTTGGCGCAAACACTGGAAGACATGCTCGAACAAGAGTTCGAACACCTGAAAGTGCAAAATTTAGATGCCTTTGAGGCATCACAAGCATCGAAAAATGAGCTGCTCGAGGAACTCGCGCGGCTCGCTGGCATTGATGGGCCACAAACAGCCGACACACTCGGCCCCGAATGGGATGGCTTCAAAGACCGCATGGCCCATTGCCGCGACATGCACCGCCGCAATGAAGTATTGATTGGTCGAAAAATTGACGCCATTCGTGGTGCCCTGCAAAGTCTGCAGGTTGAAGACCCCACCAGCTCAGTTGAAATTTATGACCGCTTGGGCAAGCTCTCACGCGTGCGACGTGGCGGGCGCGGCTACTCCGACGCTTAAAGTTTTTCCTGGCCGGGCTGCATGCCTTTGAGCCAATACACCCACGCCAAAATCACGGCGACAGCGGTGAACATGTCTTCTGGAATTTCTTGACCCACATCGAGGCGACTCAGCATGGCCAACAAACGCGGGTCTTCTGCCACATACACCCCTTGCCGTTTGGCCTCTTGCACGATGCGGCGCGCCAGCGCTTGGTCACCCTTGGCCGTGACAACGGGCGCCTTGTTGCGGCCATATTCCAAGGCCACGGCTTGGGTGTAATGTTTGCCTGCGGTCATGCCCGTGTGTCCACCAAAGCGCCGTGATCGGGCGCAGGTTTGTCTTCTTGCATGCTGGGTCTGGGCGCGTTGTACACCTGAAAACTGCCCATCACCAAGCCCGCATTTTCCAGCTCATAGGTCAACTCACTCGCATTGAACTTGGCCAAATCGGCCACGTCTTTGCTCAAGGCCCACATGGTGAGGTCCACCTGTGAGCTGTCGCTGATCGAGGTCTTGAGCCACACCTCACCCAAGACGCGACTTTGGGTGTGCATGTTGACCACAAGGGGATGTTTGGGTTGGCCAGGCTTGCTGCCTTTTTTCTCAAACTGCAACTCGACCGGGTCCGCATCGATGAACGGCAAGACCAAGGCAAAGTTCAAATCGCCCTTGTTGTGCTGTTGGGCCGATTGCACTTGGGCTGCTTCAACTTCATCGAGGGCGTGATGCAGCTCTTGCGAATCTGCCCCGCCCTCCTCTTGCGCGCGATCGCGTTCCGCCATGAGCAAACGCAACAAGAGTTTGGTGTTGTCCACCGGGGTGTCACCGTCCACCAAATTGGCTTCGGTGGTTTTGGTGTGACCCAGTATGAAGCGTTTCAAGCTCTGTGCCTGCAAGCTGCCCATGTTGAGACGTTGGGCGGTGATGCGTTTTTTCAGCTCAGCCGCGTCTTGCACGGGCGGCACCATGCTCTCGAGCACGCCCGGGCGCAACAGGGTGAGCAAACTGGCAAAACCGCCCGGCTGAAACAGCAAGGTGTTCAAGCGCGTGGGAATGGCCGCTGCCGGCGCTTGAGCGCCTGCAAAACTGCCCGTGTGCAACAACTGCAAAGCCCATTTGCCACTGGGCAAGAGCTGAGCACGCAGCTGGGCCAAGTCCCCTTCTTTGATGTAGGGCGAGAGCGGTAAGTTGAAGACATGCTCATTCAAGACGAGCTTGAGTTGCTCGTTGCGCATGGCGGCCACCGCCTGCACCACTTGCCCGTCATGCAGTCCGAGTTGCTTGGCAACGGGCGCTTCGACATACGTGACACGCATGTCCAATTGAACGGGCGCCACACGCGGAATTGCGTGGACGCCCTCAGGGCCGAGGATGGCCATGGCAATCCCCTTAGGGGAAGCGCACCCAGTTTTTGCGCTCGTTCATGTTCATGTCGGCGGTGGAATAACCACCCCCGCGATGCGTACCACTGTTGCCTGGCGCATAGCCGGGCACCATGTAGCTGCGCAACAAATCGTCATGGTTGGGCACATTCAACACCGCACCGGCCATGAGGGCGCGTGGTGGGGCTTTGGTGAAGGCTTGTGGGTTTTGCTGCACAAAAGCGTTGCGCAAAATTTCAAACTTCAAGGGGCTGTCGGGCATGGTCTTGCGAATGACTTTGTCCAAGGTGTCGCCGGCTTGCACTTGGTAAGTCCGCGGAGCGGGGCTGGCGGCCAACGCGAACACAGGCACTGCCAAAACGAGGCAACAGAGCCAATGGCGAAAGGTGGTGGTGGGCATGTTCATGGTCGGTTCTCCCATCGATCTCTTAGTACGTGTAAGGCCAAGCAACCCAGGCCCCCTTGAATTTTTGTTTGCGGCCTGCCACTTGCTTGATCTCAGCTTGGTAAGGGGACACCGATTTAACTTCGGCCAACACCGCGGCGTCAAGCGCGCTGGGCTCTAAGGTGTGGCGGGGTAGCACAGAGGCGTCGGCCAACATGAGTTTGTCGCCCACGCGCAAACCGGCGTTGGCACCCGCATTCAGAGACAAACGTCCTTCTGTTTGCTCCACCGCAAAGCTTTGTGGCTCACAGGCCAATTGGGTTTCGAGTTGCGCCACGATGGCTGCGACCGAACGTGCGATGGCAGCGTGGCTGTCGCTGTCGAGCTTGGGCGTGCCGTAGGCTTGTGTGGGCAAGCTGGGCACCACCACTTCTTGAGCGGCAAACCACGCTTCGCGCTGGCCGGGGCCGTTGACCTGCAAACTCAAAGCAAAGGCGGTGTAATCGTCCGACACACCACTCAGCGGTGCGGCATTGACGGTGATCTGGGCATGCCATTGCACATGCTCTTCGCCGTGACCATGCGTCAAGCGGTCGTAGGTACGCGCCTGGGCTTGGGTGGTGATCAAACGCCAGCGCTGTGCACGTGCAGCGGCTTGGAGCAAATCTTGACGGGCCGTGAAGCCCACTTGTTGGGCTTGGTAACGCTGCGCGGGGGGCAAGCCGGGTGCCAGGTTCAAGCCCACCGTCATCACTTGACGCAAAGGCGCTTTGGCTTGGGGTGCTTCGCAGCGGTCGGGTTTGACGGCTTCTACTTGTTGGGTGGGCGCCAACTCGGCTTGCGGTTGTTGACCGGCATCGCGCACATACTGCGCCACTTGCAGGTCACGCAATTTGATTTCCGACGAGAAACGATTCAGTTCGCGCAGCTGGCCATCACTGTCCATCCAGCTGGTGGCGCTGACGCGGGTGTTGGACTTCATGGCCGCTTCGACCATGGCACTGCGAATGGCGCGCAAACGCTCTTCGGGGCTCAAGTCTGCCGCCGCCACTGAAAAGTTGACACCCAAGCCGCACAAAGTGAGCAGGCAGAGGTGTCGGCGTGCAGAAGTCCACATCACACAGTTCTTTCAGTCGAAGAGGCTCAACGGCGCTTGTTGTTCAAATGCGCAACATACAAGGCGCGCAAGTCGTTGACCACGTTGCGGTCGAGTGACAGGGTGGTTTCGTAAGTGTCATCGCCCACAGGGGTGATGCTGACGAGCACAGCGCCGTAAATGACGCCTTCGACGCGGGCACGGAAGGTGTCGCTCATCACTGTCATGTCAGCCACCGTGGTACTGGCATCGAGTTGTTGGCCATAGACCTGCTCGGTCAAGGCACGGTAAGCGTCAAGTTTGGAGGCACGGATGGCCAACAAACGTTGTTGCGCAGGGTTGCGGTGATTTTGAATACTAATCACTGCATAACCTGTGGCCACCAAGGTCTCACGCTTGTCGGTCATCGGCGTGATCATGTTGGCACCCTCGTCCACACGTGCGGGCACGAGCGGGGGCGGAGGCGTGTTGGCACAGGCGGTCAACAGTAAAGCTGCGGCAGTCAAAGCCCAAAAGTGGATGCGTTTCATGTGTGTGTCCTTGAGAGGTCTCCCGCTTGATTCGGCACCGCCACCAACATCTTTAATTAATTGCCAGACGAATACTTTTTCTGTCTTGTCAAATTTGGTCAGCGCCCGAGAATCAGCTGTAGGAATTTTTGACATGAAACCAATGACTCACTTTATCGGCGCCAGCGAATCTGCGACAGCTTTGCGCCAATTGGTCGCCACCATGGCCAATTCGAATGCCACCGTGATGATCACGGGTGAAAGCGGCACAGGCAAAGAACTGCTCGCCCGCTTGCTGCACGAGCAATCAGACCGCTGCGGCGCGAACTTTGTACCGATCAACTGCGCGGCCATTCCCAAAGACTTGTTAGAAAGCGAACTGTTTGGCCACCGCAAAGGCTCGTTCACAGGTGCTGTGGCGGACCGCATTGGTCGCTTCGAACTGGCCCACGGCGGCACCATCTTCTTGGATGAAATTGGCGACATGTCGCTGGACATGCAGGTGAAGTTGCTGCGCGTTTTGCAAGAACGCACGGTCGACCCCATTGGCGGCACGCGTCAAGTGCAAGTGGATGTGCGGGTGGTGGCGGCGACCCACCGCGATTTGGAAACCGAAATTGCCGCAGGCCGCTTCCGCGAAGACTTGTATTACCGCCTCAATGTGCTGCCCATGGTCACGCCGCCTTTGCGTGAGCGCAACGAAGATGTGCCTGAACTGCTGAGCTTTTTTGCCAAAAAATGCGCCAGCTATGGCAAGCAACCCATTCGTTTCAAGGCAGACTTTTTGGCCGCCTTGCAAAAGTACCCCTGGCCGGGCAATGTGCGCGAGTTGTCCAACGTGGTCGATCGCTTCAGCACCCTGTATGCGGGCCAAGAGCTGGATTTGCGCGCCATTCCTCCGACCTTGCTGCCCAAGGGCTTGGTGTCAGCGCAAGCGGAGTTGCAAGCCAAAGCACCGCTGCTGGCCAAGATGGAAATGACACCGCCGCCCGAAGTGTTGGCCGAGATGTCGTCTGCCGAGGAGCCACAAGATGAAGAGAACGACGTGGAAGGTCTCATCATGTTGGCGCAGGGCATGCCTCAGCTGCCCCCAGAGGGACTGTCGTTGAAAGAGCGCATGGCGCAAATCGAGCGCAGCATCATTGAGCAAGCGCTCGAACGCAATGCAGGCAACGTGTCGCGCACCGCCAAGTTGCTGAACTTGCAACGCACCACGCTGATCGAGAAGATCAACAAGTACGAGTTGCGCCCCAGCTAAGCGTCAGTCTTGCTCGTTGTAGAGCACGGTGATGCTCATACGGCGGTTGCGTGGATCGCGCGGATCTTTCGGATTGAAAGGATCCGTGTCGGCCACCCCTTCAATGCGGGCAAACCGGCTTTCGCGAATGCCGCTTTTCTCCAGCAAAGCACGCGTGGCTTCGGCACGCTCGGCGGACAAAGACCAGTTGTTACGACCTTCTTTGTTGTTGAAGGGCACGCTGTCGGTATGACCCCGAATGGCAATCTTGTTGGGCATGTCGGCCAACGAGGCTGCAATTTCCGAAATCAAACTCGCCGCCTTGCCTTGCATGCCAATGCCACCACTGGGGAACATGGCAAAGTCGGCTTTGTCGATGATCTCGATGCGCAAGCCCTGCTTGTCACGCGTGACTGAGACTTGGTCTTTCATGCCACCGAGCTTTTTGTTTTCCGACAGTTTTTGCTCGATCTCTTTTTCGAGTTTGTCGAAATCGGCTTTTTCTTGGGCAGCGGCAATTTCTTTCTTCTGCTCAGGCGTCAACTTGTCGGGGTCGGAGTAGGGATTGTTGTTTTCTTGACCGGGGTCGGTGCTGGGGTTGGGGCCGCCTTCCGAGCGCGGTGTCAAACGCTCGAGCAGCGCAGTTTGTTTGGCCGCAAACGGAAAACCATCGGGGTCAATGATCGAGCGGCCACCCAACACACCGTTAGAGCCGGCGAGTTGGCCAATGGCCACCAAACTTTGTGAGGTGGGTTTGAAGTAGTCGGCAATGCTTTTGCGCTGGTCTTCGTTGGATGCACCCAACAGCCACATCAACAAGAAGAACGCCATCATCGCCGTCATCATGTCGGCCAACGCGATCTTCCAAGCACCGCCGTGGGCACCGCCGTGGCCATCATCAATGATTTTCTTGATGATGATGACGGGCGCAGGCGCCGCTTCTGCTTCTGCTTTGGCCGCTTCCTCGGCGGCCACAGCAGCAGCGGCTGCCGCAGCTTCTGCGGCGGCTTTGTCTGCGTCTTCCGGCGCGGCGGCGGCGTCTTTTTCGTCAGCCATTATTTCCTCAACGCGCCAAAGAGTTCGCCAAAGGTGGGCTGAGCATTGTGGTTGATACACACGCGCGCGGCTTAGATGATCAAGGGAACGGGGTAACCATGCATGTTGCCAATGATGACTTGCTGAGCGACTTTCAAGCACTCGCTGTCTTCGTCAATGATCTGGACCAAGCGTTTGCCAAACGGTTCAAAAATACCGTAAGCCAAGAACACCCCCAAGAACGTACCCACCAACGCGCCACCAATCAAGGCACCCAGCACAGGGGGAGGTTGGTCAATCGCGCCCATGGTCTTCACCACACCCAACACACAGGCCACAATACCCAACGCAGGCAAGGCGCCGGCCAGGGTCGACAGGGCGTCTGCGTTTTGCATTTCGCTGTGGTGGTGGTGTTTGATGGCCGTGGTCATCACGTCTTCCACCGCGTAAGGGCTCAAGGTACCGGAGGACACCACCATCAAACGGATGGTGTCGCAAATCAAGCCCACCAAACCGTGGTCGGCCAGCATCTTGGGACATTCACCAAAAATCGCACTGGCCTCGGGGTTCTCAACGTGCGATTCCATCGCCACCGCACCTTCGGCCTTGAGTGTTTTCATCAGCTTGGAGATGACAGCGATGATGCCGATGTAGTCTTCCTTGTGGTAGCGCGGGCCCTTGAGCACGCGGCCCATGCCGCCCCAAGCGCCTTTGAAAATCGCACCCGAGTTACCGGTGATCATGCCACCCACGCCAGCACCACCGATGATGAACATCTCGAAGGGGGTCGCTTTGATAATCGGCGCCAAACTACCGCCGGCGATCACAAAACCGCCGAACACGCAAATGAACAGAACGACCAAACCAATAATTGCTGACATCTAACTCTCTCCCCAAGCAGGTTGACGCACCCAAGATGACTCTTGGATGCGCCTTAAAAACTGTCCCGAACAACCTGCGAGATTAACTGATAAACACAAGATTTCTGCGCCAGGCAGAAATCTGTGATCAATTCATCAAGCCAACAGGCCGATTCGACGCGGGCACCAGAGAAGGCACGCCCTCCCAAGCATCGCGGATTTCGCGCATCAAACCATGAATCTCATCCAACGCTGCCAAATCATTGTGCGCGTTGGCGTGGAACAAACGACGGGTCACATAGCTGTACAACTCATTGAGGTTGTTGGCCAAATCGCCGCCTTTTTCAAAATCCAAGGCACCTTGCAAGCCAATCACGATGCGACTGGCGCGTGCAATGGCTTTGGATTTTTCATTGATATTTTTGTGTTGGATGTGACCACGTGCGGTCGACAGACTCTCCAACAAGCCATCAAACAACATTTGAATCAATTGCACATTGTTCGCTGTGGCAACGCCGCTGCTGACTTTGACATCGCCGTAACTTTGAATGGCGCGTGAATTGGCTCGCATCTGATAACTCCTGTGTATTTCTTAGCGTACACAGGCAGTATCGGAAGAGGCTGCCCAAACTTGAGCAGCGTTCTGAAATGCGAGGCTTGAATTCATATTAAGCAGGTTTGGCTTCGAGCGGCGCTTGCGCCAGCTCGGGCTCTTCCAGAGGTTCAGCCACTGTTTCTTCTGCCAAGGCGGGCTCGGGGAGCATCACCGACTCGACGGTCTCAGCGGCAAATTCTTGCCGCTGCTCGTCTTCGTAGGCTTGCACATCGGCCAGGCCTTGGGCCAACTCTTCGGGCGTGGGCTCGCGTTCATCGCTGTCTTCCAAGAGGCCATCGCCCAACACATTTGACGCACCGGACTCATCGGTCAAGGCCAAGACTGGGTCTGAGGTTTCATGCACAGGCACGGTTTCAAACAAGAAGTCCGAGAACGGCACCTCGTTGGTGATGCCCACACGTTGGTAAAGCATATCGACCACACTGTCGACTGTTTGCTTCAAACGCAACAAGACTTGAGGATCGGGGTCGTTGGCATAGCTGCCAGCGAACTCAATGGCCGAGCGGTAAATACTGCCCAAATGCTGGGGCGGCAACCACGATTGAATGTGGCCACGTGCGGTTGAAATCTTGCGCATGGAGCTGGGCACTTTGCTTTCGTCACCGCTCGACTCTTCGAGGCCGTCTTTGAAAGTAGCCGTGATGTGCTCACGCAAAATAGGTTCGTAGTGAGGACGCAAGGCCTCAATCAAGGTGGGATCAAAGCCATCAACTTGTTTGCCGTTCATGGCGTCCCAGAGTTTTTTGCCTTCTAAGCCCGAGAACAACAAGTCGCCAGGGATTTCGGTTTCAAACTCAGGCAGCAAGGCAGGTGCGTCTGGCTTGGGCGCCTCATACATCTTGGCCAAGTGGTTGATCTTGTCGATCAAGTACAAGGTCAAGATCACCAAGAGCAGCAAGACCCAAGAGATCATGTTCATCATGAAATTACTCATGCGCGTCTCCTTGTCTCAAC
>JACCEB010757418.1_pt1 | contig 14906 bp, 13 predicted proteins | sample 7454761 | NCBI WGS metagenome assembly JACCEB01 (sample SAMN15323454, study PRJNA562643) | freshwater metagenome | isolation source: river surface water | place: USA:Blue River Watershed | collected 2017-08-18 | reverse complement strand
GGGCCCACCACCGTGGTACCCACGGCATGGCATGCCAAACAGTTCTTGGTACCGGCGAGCTTTTGGTCTGCCAAAGCAGAGCCGCTCAATACAACAGTGGTCAGGGTGGCGATCAACACACGTTTCATGTCATTTCCTCAAGTTAAACAAATCAAACAAGGGCCCGTGAACGGGCATCAGAACAAATCGAGCACCGCGCCTTTGCTGGCGCTGGAGGCATTGTGGGCAAACTTGGCCTGCACACCCCGTGTGTAACGTGGGCCGGGTGCTTTCCAGGCGGCGCGGCGTTTGGCAATCTCGTCGTCAGCCACATTCAGTTGCAAGACGAGTTGGTGCGCATCGATGGTGATGCTGTCACCTTCATGGATGAGTGCGATGGTGCCGCCCACAGCCGCTTCAGGGGCCACGTGACCCACCACCATGCCCCAGGTGGCGCCTGAGAAACGACCGTCGGTGATCAGGCCCACGCTTTGACCCAGGCCAGCGCCAATCAAGGCGCTGGTGGGGGCCAACATCTCGGGCATGCCGGGGCCGCCTTTGGGGCCGAGGTAACGCAAGACCATCACGTCGCCGGGTTTGATCTGGCCATCCAAGATGGCTTTGAGCGCAGACTGCTCGTCGTCAAACACACGGGCTGGGCCGGTGATGACCGGGTTTTTCAAGCCGGTGATTTTGGCCACGCAGCCCTCGGGTGACAAATTGCCTTTCAGGATGGCCAAGTGGCCATGTGCATACATGGGGTTGCTCATCGGGCGAATCACCTGCTGGTCGGCACGGGGTTCGTTGGGCACATCGGCCAGGTTTTCTGCGACAGTTTTGCCGGTGATGGTCATGCAGTCGCCATGCAACAAACCGGCGTTCAACAACATCTTCATCACCTGGGGAATACCACCTGCACGGTGCAGGTCCACCGCCAAGAACTGACCGCTGGGTTTCAGGTCACAAATGACGGGGATTTTTTGGCGCATGCGCTCAAAGTCGTCGATGCTCCATTCCACACCAGCCGCATGCGCGATGGCCAAGAAATGCAGCACCGCGTTGGTGGAGCCGCCCGTGGCCATGATGACCGCGACGGCGTTTTCAATCGCCTTTTTGGTGACGATGTCACGCGGCTTGAGGTCTTTTTTGATGGCTTCGATCAGCACCTTGGCCGATTCTTTGGCCGAGTTTTGCGTTTCGTCGTGCGGGTTGGCCATGGTGGACGAGTAGGGCAGGGACATGCCCAAGGCTTCGAACGCCGAAGACATGGTGTTGGCGGTGTACATGCCGCCACACGAACCGGTGCCGGGCACAGCGCGTTTTTCAATTTCCAGCAAATCGCTGTCGCTCAGGTTGCCCGCCGCGTTTTGACCCACCGCCTCGAACACGCTGACGATGTTGAGGTCTTTGCCTTTGAAGGTGCCGGGCAGGATGGTGCCGCCATAGACATAAATGGCGGGCACATTGGCACGGAGCATGCCCATCATGCCGCCGGGCATGTTTTTGTCGCAGCCACCCACCACCAGCACGCCGTCCATCCACTGGCCGCCCACGCAGGTTTCAATGCAGTCCGAAATGACTTCGCGGCTGACCAGCGAGTACTTCATGCCCTCGGTGCCCATGCTCATGCCGTCCGAGATGGTGGGCGTGCCAAAAATCTGCGCGTTGCCGCCTGCTTCTTCAATGCCGGCCACCGCCGCATCGGCCAGTTTTTGCAAACCGCTGTTGCAAGGCGTGATGGTGGAGTGACCGTTGGCCACGCCCACCATGGGCTTGACAAAGTCGCCTTGCTCGTAACCCATGGCGTAGTACATCGAGCGGTTGGGGGCACGGGACTTGCCCTCGGTGATATTGGCCGAGCGGCGGTTGATTTTGATGGGGGAGGTGGCCATGGAAACTCGCTTTGAACGGGTGAAAACGGTTAGTTTAGCCGTGTACCAAGGCCGTCATCGCGCCAAGTGTCACCACTGTTGTCATTGAGGGAGGTGTTACTGCTGGCGTCATCGCGAGGAGCGAAGCGACGACGCGATCTGAGAAAGCCTCTCTGTTTGTGTACCGTAGGCTGTTGAATTTACCTGTAATCCACGGATAGGGTTGCATTGCTGCTGAACGAACCCGACCCGACCGCATCACTGTTCCTGATGAACCCAACGGAATAAGTGGGAGAGATGGCGGTATTGCCTTTCAGAGGTCCCTCGTAGGTCAGGCCGCTTTTGATGATTCCGCTGCTGTTGGTTGAACCATCGACATTTTTCAAACTCTGGTTGACCCGAATTTGTGCCGAAACGCCTGTGGCACTTCCTCCGTCATTCAACATGGACAAGGCATCGGCCGCTGGCTTGGCAAACCTCCAGGTGAACAATTTGTCAAAATTGTCCCGACCGTCGGTGGAGCAGTTGAGCAAAATAGAAATGTTTTGCCATGTGCCGACTTGATTGCCTGGTGTGGCGTTTTGCACCGTATCAAGGGCTACCTCTCCCAGATTGACAGTTGATGGCATGTTGATCGAGCAGGTGGGCGTCAAGTAGGTGAATTTTGTAAGCATTCCTGGTTGAGTGCTCAAGTCAACAATACCGTTGTTAGACAAAGTCATTGACATGGCATTCGTTTTACTGGCAAAGCCAGTATTCAATGTGCCCGCAGGTGAAAGATTTTTTATTCTTATCATCGTGTGTATGTGGGTTACTGTGATGATTGAACAATTAGCAGGTGTCCAAGAGAACATGAATGAATTTCTGCTGATGGTGCAATTATTCGATGCTGTTGGTGCTGTGGTCCCGCTGACAGAAATTGCATATTCCAAACCTATGCCTGTAGTTAAACCTGTGGTGCTTCCACTGCTGACTTCGCACTTGCCAGTAAAAGGTCCAACGCATTTTGTTTGAAATGGCTCAGATTCAGACCCCCCCCCGATAAATATGCGTAGGGATTCATTGGTACCTACATTAGTCACAGCCCCTGGAAATGAAGTAAATGAAAAAGATGAGACATCTGTGCAATTGTTCAGGGTGACCTTGTAGGTTGTCTTGTTGACAATTTCGTTGGTAGCTTGCGTACTTCTACTCAGGAGAACAGTTGAGCCTAAACCCACACTGCCTAATGAACTCCCAATTTTGCTGACTTGGCTGACTGGCGCCACAATGGGTGTGCATGCTGCAATTGCAGAACTGCAAAACCCAACAGCCATCAATACGACACAGGCGAGGCTGCGTAACAGGCGAAGCCAGTGCTGTGCGGTGAATTTGATGAGCGCGGTTTTCTCAGCCCCACCCGCCAGTTCACATGTCAGTTTCAAGTTTTTCTCCACACGCTACTTGCTTGCGACAAATTAAACAAACGAACAATCAGCTGTTAACTATAATTAATTTTTACTCATTAAAATGTATATAAGTAATTAAATTAATATTAAATAGTATATTTTGTTAATTTTTTCTGACAGCCAAACCGCCTTCAATCATTGGCGGCGTGACATGCATGGTTTGGCGCACGCCTATTGGTAGGAAGTGGTGAAGGTGACGGTCGCGTTGATGCTGCCCTCTGTGACGGTCGTGCCTGTTTGCACGTATTTCACATCAATGGTTCTGCTGGCGCTGTAGGCCTGCCCTGCACTGGATGTTGGGAAATTCACCAGGTTGGCCGTGGTCGAGACGCCAGGACTGCCACAGACTGGGAGGTTCTGGTTATCGACATTGGTCAAACGAAAACCCACGCCTTGTGCTGCACTGATAGCGCTGTCGATGTTGGCTGCAGCGCATGTGGTCAAACCGGCGCTGGACGCTTCTGTGTAGGTGAATGCAACCTTGGGCGTGAAGGCGGTGGCCATGGCGGGGCACTGTATTTGGGTGGTGAATAGGGTGCCACTCACCAGGCTGTTTTGACCCGTGAAATCAGATGTTTTGACCGCGTTGAGCACGATGCTGTTGGGCGCTGTGAATGAGCAGGTGCGGGTGGGCTCGTTTGGCACCCTGATGATCCCCCCTGTTGGTGTAATTGACCCAATTGCCGCGTTGGTGGCTGTGTTGACTATTCTCCAGGTGGGTTGGTAGATGACATTGTTCGAGGGGTTGGCGATATCGCCCGTGCCATCGTAAGTGCCTGTGAACGTGCGAATCACTTGAAATTTCACTTGACAAGTTGTACTGACCACGTCGACATCCAGGTTGATCATCACCCCCCTTGTTGGTCCTGGGACGATCGTGGGGTTGAAAATGCAGGTCCCCGTGGATGAAAAATTGCCAAGACTGTATTCATTGGGCTTCACAACAAATCCAAAAGCATTGATTTGGGTGGTGTTCTGAAAAGCTTTTAAATCTTGCCACCCACACTTCGCATTGGAGGAGCGGTTGCCTTGGAAGGTTGTGGTGGCGACAAAGGTGTCTCCACGCTTGGTGATGGCGGTGGAGCTAAGCGGCAAGGCGCTGACCGTCACGCAGGCTGTCGCGACATGGGGCGCAAACAGGCCACAGGCCAGTGCCAGCATGGCCAGCCTTTGACAGCCCATGGCTTTGAACAACTGGGTCAGTAACTTCATCATGTCAGTTTCAAGTTTTTTCCACACGCCACTTGCCTGCGACAAATTAAATAAACAATCAGTTATTGATTGTAGCTAATTTATACTCATATATTTTTTGTATATTACAAAATAATTATTAAATACTGGAGTTTGTTAATTTTTTCTGACGGTGGAAGCGCCATCCATCATTGGCTTGGAATCGACCAAGTCGCAGCGGCAACTAGCAATAAAGGTAAATCTAAAGTATAGAAAATGTGACCGTGATCGAAGAACTGACAGGGCCCTCTGTCACTGCTTGCGATGTTTTGGCATATTTGATGGAGAAGGTCTTTCTGATAGCTGTAATCGAAGTCGTTAATGGAAATTGGGTACTTGGAAAGGAAGAGAGGGGTGTTTTAAAAGGAAGGGCAGCTTGCGCCGAGTCGAATAACTTAAATCCGACGCCATTGTCAGTTCCATCATTCAAAGCAACATGGCTATTGCCCGTCAAAACTGCGCTTTTTATTGGGGAAAATTGAGGTACAAAAGTTGTGCTGGTAGACAAAGCGGCGGCTGCACAGCTGACAGTGATATTGATGGTTGTTCGAACGCCGTCTACAGCAGTCCCAGCTGCCAGATTTTGAATGTCAGAGGGTTTGATCGAATCAAGCGTGATGTTTGGCTTGTCAATCACGAAGTTGCATGTGGGTGCGGTTGACTTTGGAACCTTGACTACCGCAAAGGAGGCCGTGGCAGTAGTGGTGGTGGGTTGGTCACGGTCTGCAACGGACGATATTTGGGGTGTAAAAAAAACAACATCTGCTGAGGTTGTACTGGTGCCCTCTAGCAGGTATACAAAGCGCAAACCTATTGTCTGCCCTGCGCAGCCACCAACTTGTCTGACTATGTTTATCTTAGATGAGTTTGGGTCTGCAATAGTACAGCCACTGATGGTTGAAGTGACAGAAACTTTGACCTTTGTGAAATCAACGGTGACGCCATTGCTGGTGATCTTTGTGGGTAATCCGCTGGTGTTCCCAACTCCTGTCAAATTGTGAGGCGAGATGAAACAGTTCAATGTTCCATTTAACACGACTGAAGTTGTGAGAACCAGTCTCACGCCACCCGGGTAAGGTTGTTGCGTAAAAGTGCCGGCTCCAAATGAGGAGGTACAAACCGCTTGGCTCACCAAAGGCAAGAAGCTCAATAAAACTATCAAAAAGAATTTATGCCAAATTTTGTACATCACGATTAAATCCCTTTTATTTTTGGCTTTGCGCCGTTTTCTCAGCGCCACCCGCCACCTCACATTTCAATTTCAGGTTGGTAAAGCCACTGGCATTGGGGGTTTGTTTCTCGTCCAAGGCATAGGCCACCCAACAGGTTTCGTCGGGCTTGTCGCCCCACACCACCTTCAGTTGGTCTTTGTTGGTTTGCACCCGCACCAAGGCGCGGCTGCCTTGGCCAACGGTGCCGACCTCGTTGCCTTGGCTGTCAGTGACCGTGGCGCCGATGGGAACCCGCACCCCGTTGCTGGCTTGCAGTGTGATCAGCAGTGGCCGACCTGAGGAAGCGTTGAATTTCAAACGCACGATTGAGCCGTCGACCGGTGCTACTTTTTGGCTGGCGTTGTCCACCTCGAGTTCGGTGGGTGCGCCTTCCAGGCTGATTTGCACGTCGTTCAAGTAGTAAGGCGACAGATAGGGCACCACGCCATAACCGCTGCTGTTGATGCGGGCCGAGCTGCCCAGCACACCTGCGCCTTCGCCCTTGGGCACTTCCACGATGGCGAAGGTGTCGCCCACAGTGGGGGCCAAGATGATGCCGTTGCCGTGCAACACCACACTGCCACTGGCGTTCAAACCGGTTTGTTGGCTGCCGCCGGTGGATGAGGACACGGAGGCCCCCAAATTGCCATAACGGTGTTGAACTCCCACGGAACCGCTGGAAGAACCAAAGTTGCCGGTTTGTGATTGGCTGAGGTTGTAATTGAATTTGTTTTCTGGGCTATTGCCAGAGTAGGACAAGGTTTGTGTGGGTTCTGATTCGCCATATTTGGCGACGCTGGCGTTGGCGCTACCTCGGTTGGACCCAAAATCCAAGGGCAAAGAGGCCGAGACGCTCAGGCTGTCTGCTTGGGGCAGGTTGCTGGTGTAAGTGGTGCGGTCCAAGTTGACACCCACATACAACTGGCGAATGCTGACGTTGTAGCTCATGCGCAGCTGGCGGCTGCCCACACCCGCCCAACTGCTTTGCTGTGATGAGCCCAAGCTGATACTGCCCCATTTGTCCAGACCCAAGCCCAAACCCAAAAATGCGCTGTATTTATAGCTGTCGTTGGTAAACAAGGCATCGGCCCCTGAGGACAAGGCGGTGCTCGGGGTGGTGTAGCGCAAAGACTGATGCCCGAGGCCTGCATAAGCAGACAACCTGCCCAAGGCTGGTGGGTTGTAACTCGTGTTGTAAGCATAGCCACTGCGAGGTGAGGTGGTGTCGGGGTCGAAGTGAGAGAACAAGGTGTTGAAACTCAGGTTGCCCATATTGGAGTTGAAACTGGCTTGCAAACCCAAGCTTTGGTAGTTGGGGCCGAGCAGCAATTCCATACCTGGCGTGGTGAAGTCGTTGAAGCCATAGCGCAGATAGGCTTGCACCACAGCGGTGTCTTGGGTGCTGGTGAAGTTGCGGTACAGGCCGGTGGCGATGCTGTAGCGGTAAGACCCCGGATTGAGCTTGCCGGCACTGGCGTTGTAAGGCACGGTGAAGGTCTGTTGTGTGCCGTCTGCCTCGGCGATGACGACGGTCAGGTTGCCCACCGAAGAAATGGGGTTGATGTCGTCAAACTCGAAAGGGCCAGGGGGCACGGTTTGCTCGAAAAACACGGTGTTGTTTTGCGAAATCCGCACCCGGGCGTTGGTGCGTGCTACGCCCTTGATGACGGGGCGAAAGCCGCGCTCTCCATCGGGCAGCATGTTTTCTTCAGACGACAGCCTCACACCGCGAATCGGGGTGGAACCGATGATGGGGCTGTTGCTGCTGATGTCACCCAAGGCCAAGCTGGCTTTCAGGTCGATCAAAGGGCGTTTGACATAGGTTTCACCCGCCACGTATTGGCTTGTGCTGGTGGTGGTAGCCCCGCCGGTACTGCGGTTTTGCGACAAAAAGCTGGTGTGGCGTACTTGCCAGCCAGCGACATTGATGCCGGTGTTCAAGCCCAAAAAGTTGGAGCTGAAACCCTGTGCGTTGTAGTTGTTCAGGTTGTAGTTGATGAAGCCTGCGTTTTCACCGCGTGTCAGCATTTCGGGGGGGACACTTTGGCGGTTTTGACGGGTTAAAAAGGCTTGGGGAATAGTGACATCCAAACGCAAATTGCTGTTGTCAAATTCGGTAGTGGCACCTGCCACCCAGTCTTCGATGAACAAACAGTCGCTCTCGGGTGCCGCAGGTTTTGCGGATGGCGGATTGTTCAAGGCGGTGGGTTGTTGGGATTGCTGGCGCTTCATCAACGCCAAACCCTGTGCGCTGATGAAGTTGGTTTTGACCCCCAGCTGCTGAAAAACGGCAGGCGAAATGCAAGCTGCGGCGCTGTCGTCTTCTTGGGTTTTGGTGGCAAAGCGCACCATGCCTTTGCTGACCAGGGCGCCATTGCGGTAGATGTCGGTGTCGAAGTTGCCCGGGCGTACCGAGCCCAGCTTTTTCATTTCAGCAGGACTGAGGTTGCGAAACGCTTTGCCGCGTAAAAACTCTACGTCAAATTCAATGTCTTCTTCCAATTTGGACAAAGGTAATTTGTCTTTCAGCGGTACAGGCTTGGTTGCAGGTGCCAAGGCGAGTAACTCAGGGCGCTTGGCATACAACTCACGGCGCTGATTGGGCTTGAGCGCAAGGGTGGTGCTTTCTTCAGGCTGGTTAGGCGACTTCAGACGCACGGTCAAAGGCGCGGAGTTGTCCAAGGGCGGTATGGCATTGATACGAAACGACCCTTCCATCAACTGCTGCTCATAGATGAGAAAACCCCTTTGTTCCAGCTGTATCACTTGGCCTTTGAAAGCATCGCCTTGGAGTTGAACCCGCACAGGCAAATCGGGGTCGGTTTGGATGGTGCGAGCTTCTAAGCTAGAGAGCACACTCAGCGAGACCTTTTCGTCAAGTTTTGCCTGGCCAGATTGGGCACCTAGGGCCATGGGCGAGATGGCGCACAGCCAAACCCCCATGGTGAACGCGCCCAGCCCCCCGCTTGAGCGGGTAGCAAGTGAGGCTGGATTGAGTGTGAAGCGCACAGCGCGTCAGTCCTGTGATGGACGATCAGTTGCCAAACTGAACAGGCACGACCTTGGACACCACACCGCCGTAGTCGGAGATGTAATCAACACGCAATGTGCTGTAGGGTTTGGTGATTTTGTCCACGGCTCCCAAGACCACGCCGAGGTTGCCTTTGGGGGGCACCATGCCGCCATCCACGTTGAGGTCAAAATTAGTGCCGTTACCAAAGCTCAGGCTGAAAAAAGACATGTTGAAGGGCGATGGATTGGTGCCTTCAGCCACCCAATTACCGTCTTTTTTCACCACTTTCCAACTCACTTTTTCCATGAACTCAGTGGGTTCGCCCTTTAACCCCTTGGGTCTGTAAAACACTTTGATGCGGGTGCGTACTGCAAAGGCCAGTTTGTTTTCCGCGCTTGATTTTTGCGGTAGCTCGAGCATGTTGAACCAAAACACACTTTCGCGGTCGGCGGGCAAGGGGTCGCCGGTGAACACCAAGCGGACCGCTTGGCTGCTGTCGGGCTTGAGTTTGGCCACGGGCGGGGTGAGGTTGAAAGGGGTGACGGCATCTTCAGGCGCGGCGGCGGCATTGCCATCGTCCAGCCACATTTGCACAAATGCGGGCTTATCTTTGGATACATTGGCGACCTTGAATGACACCTCACGGCGGGCTTCGGGGTAAATAACCCGGGTGGTCTCGATGATCATGTCCGCCTGTGCCAAGGGCAGCAAGGTCAGACAACTGATGGCGGTTGCGACAACCCGGACCCAGTGGGTCAAAGCGGTCAAAGTGCGGCGAGTGAAGCGTAGGTACATCATGTTCTTCTCGGTGGTTGAAAAAGGGGCTGAACCCCCCACCGAAAAGAACGCTTGCTGCAATCAACGGTAGGTGATGGTCACCAGTTGTTTGCCTGCAGTGCTTGTGCTTGTCGGCAGGGTTTGTTGATCAATGTGGGCAATGTTCAAGTTCGACATGGGGTTGGCAGCACTTCGGGTCAAACCACAGGCTTGACCTTTGATGCTGGTTTGTTGGCTCCACTGAGCCGCGGTTTGTGTGTTCACAGCGCAACCGGGAGAGGTGATCACGCCATGAATTTCCAACACACCGTTTTGCGCTTGAGCGACCGAAGCCGACAAGACCAGCATCACTGACAACACCGCAGCACAGAATCGAGGGGAGAGCAACTGGCAGTTCATGGTTTTTCCTTTGAGTCGATTGGTGCTTTTCACACCGTGTGGTGTGAATTGAATCGAAACAAAGGGCTTGGCGCAAAAACTGCTTTAGCACTAACGACGCTGTGCTGGTATCAAACTTAAGCGGGTTTTTCAGATCTCCTTGGTTTGTTTTTAAGTGCTTTTCAATGCTTTTGAACAAAACTCAGTTTTGTTGCTGAAGCTTCAAAAAAACGCATGAACACCACAAAACTGTGGGGCGGATGTTGAAACTGTGGCCCATGGCTCAATTGACCTTGAGTAAAAAAGGCAAAAAAACCGAAACATTGCCTGCGCTCACTTCTTGCGAGCTGGCATCCGCTGTTTGCAAATTGGTGTTTTGAGCCAGCGCGGAGCGCGAAGCGACATAGCGAATGCCCAGGGTCAAGGTGCGTGCGCCACCTTCAGCATCGTTTTGTTGGGCCAGTGCATCGTTCAGCGCTTGGGGTTGGTTCAAATCGAGGGGCGTGAAAACGCCCGCATCATCCACCAAGCCCAATTGCACCAGCACATTTTGGGCAGGTCTGAAACTGGCGCTGTTGCGCAGCAAACCCGATCGTGGTGCTACCGCGGCCAAGTCACTGTCGAAAATGAGCTTGATGTTCGTCAAGTCCTTGCCTGTTCGCACGCAACCATCGCTGGACAGCGCAGATCGAATGATGATGTCCACCTTGCTGACTGGTCCAAACACATCATCCAAAAAAACGGTGGAATTGATGGTGGGCAGATTGGATACCAAGGCATTGCTGAACAACTTGGACACCGGAAAAGATGTGCATGTGCTTTTGAATATTTCGGCATCCATAGCGATCCGGGTGCTGGGTAAAGCCTCTTGGGCTTGCACGGTTGGGCTTTGAAACAAGGTCAAGCTCAAGAGGCCAACCAGAAACAGTGGGCTCTTGGGTAACAAGCTGTGTTTGAAAAAGGCAGTAAGTTTCAAGGTGCATTCACATCATTCGCAAGAAAGCTGCAAGGATTTGCAGCTTTCTTGGCTGGAGGTTGACCAATGTCAGTTGTATTTCACTAACAAATTGATGAAGGACTGGAACTTACCAATGACGGGTTTAGCACCGGCGGTACCTGCCACCAATTGGGCGCCCATGGTGATGCTGGAGGCTGCCCCGGCGCGGAATGCCGCGCCACCTGTCGAGCCCAAATAGGTGCCGGCGGCAGTCAACTCAAGGGGGGTATCAACCACGGTGTTTCCCACACCACCTTTGAGGACGACCACTGCATCGGTGCCCCCATTTTGAGTGGTGATGCTGTTTTTCAAATAGGTGGTGCCGTTGTCGGCGGTCAGGATCAAGTCACTGCTGTCTGGGGTGGCCAACAGGTCCCATCCTGTGGCTCCATTGGTGCCAAAAGAAGTGCATGGGGAGTTCGAACCTGCTTGACCATTCCCAGAAAGTGAGAACACGATGGTTTGTTGGGCCCAGGTGCCGCCGTTCAGGACTTGACCAACGGCTGGTGAGGTGGGTGTTTGAGATAGATCGCCTTTACCCAAGCTCATGGCGAGACCTGTGGCCGATTGCGTGCTGCCACTGCCGTTGGCCAACCCCATCAACACACAGGTTGAGCCGGTGATTTCCCCATCCATTTGAATTTTGGCGCCTTCACCAAAGGCAGGGCCTTGGATGGATGTCAGCGCCAACAGAGCAGATACTGTCAATGCAGCTTTGGGGTACTTGAATGATTTGATCATGGTGGTCTTTCTTACAAAGTGGTTGAGATTGAAATGAATCCAAAAGTGAATAAATTTCTAGTTGAATAGTAATTAATAGCTATTTATTTGGCAATTCTTAAATGGCATAACGTTGTTTAAATGCCCCTTGATGGCGTTAGTTGTAGACGATCAGAAATGGCAATGTGACGCTGACAAATCCTGGGGAGGGTGCTGATGCTGACGTGGCCACGTATTGAAAACCCATCGACATGGCAAAATTTTGACCAAAACCTGTGTTGCTTTGGGTCAACCTGGTCCCGCCGTAACCGGCGCCTGTGATCAGTGAAGTGAACCGTTTGTTTATTGTGTCAAACAGGGCAATTCCAATACCTGTTGAAGCATTGGTCGCAGCTTGGTTGGTCAAAAATGGCAGACCTTTGGCGGTACTGACCTGATTGGATTCAAGGTCCAAAACCAAATTCCAATTGTTAGGGGTACCTGAAATAGTGCAGGGCCCGGAGTTGTCGGCATTTCGCAATGACAAGGCAACCTGTCCTTTGGTACCCAAGAGTCCGCCTTCTGAGAAGTTGCCATCGTTGGAAATAGTTCCCAGATCTACTGTGCGGACTCCCTTGTTGGTGGTTTCTCCGGAAGTGTCCGTGATACTCAACGAACAGGTGTTGACATTGAGTTGGCCAGAAATGACCACCGTGCCATCAGCTGTTTGAGCTTGGGCAGACATCAATGCAAGCAAACATGCACTGGCGAGGGCGAATTTTTGTATGGATACGTTACTGAGCATGACATGGTGCCTCGCATTCAAGTTGGATGAAATTAGTTGTAAACAATCAGCAACGGAACGATGGCGTTGAATACACCTGGAGTGGGTGCTGAAGCTGAAGTTGCCATGAATTGAGCACGTAAAGAGATGCCTACGTTGTTGAACACACCGCCTGCTTCACTCACTTTGGTACCTTCATAACCGACACCTGTGGCGAGTGTGGAGTACTGATTTCCTTGGTTGTTGAACAAGGCAACACCAATATTGCTTGCAGCATTGCTAGCTGCTTGGTTTGTTAAAAATGGCGTAGAGGGGATGGTGGCGCTATCGACTTGATTCGTTTGCAGATCTAAAACTAAATTCCATTGACCAGAGCCCCCTGAAATAGAACAGTTCGATCCGCCACTGGAATTAGTCAATCTGAAGCTGATCGTCTGTTTGGTTCCTAGCAGTAAGCCGGGTGAGAAGGTTCCACTTGAGGAGACGGTTCCTAGGTTGACCGAGCGAACACCGTTGTTGGTGGAACCACTTGCGTCGATAAGGCTCAATTTACAGGTGTTGGTACTGAGTTGGCCTGAAATGACCACCGTGCCATCAGCTGTTTGAGCGTGGGCAGGCATCAAGGCAAGCAAACATACGCTGATGAGGGCGATGGCGAATTGTTGGGCTGGTGAATGGTTGGTCATAGAAAAGTCTCCTTCGATATGAAGTGCGACAAGCCTTGCCAATCAGTTGTGATTGAAAGGACTTGACGCGCCAAGCAAAGGATGTGGGGACTACTGATAGACAACCAACAAGGGCACTGTGGCACTGAACAATCCGGGAGTGGGTGCTGATGCCGAAGTGGTCACGAACTGCGCAATCAACTGGAGACCCCCTTCAGAAAGCGCATTGTTGGTGGATATTTTGGTTCCTTGATAACCTGCGCCTGTGGCAAGTGTTGAGAGCCGGGTTCCCCCTGCTTGACTCAGGGCCACACCAATGTTTTGTGCAGCATTTGTGGTGGCCGAGTTGATCAAAAATGAACTACCACCAGCGGTACCCACTTGAGAGGGTTGCAGATCTAAAACAATGTTCCAGCTGGTTCCCGATATAAATGTGCATATCGTCCCACTACCACCGGCACCGGTCAATGCAAAGTCAGCTACCTTTTGATTGCCAAATAGGGTATTGGGTGTGATGGTTCCACTAGGTGGGGCCGCCGTTCCTAGCTGAACTGAGCGGACACCGTTGTTGGTGGAGCCAGAAGCAGCGTCTGTGATAGTTAATTTACAGGTGTTGGCACTGAGTTGACCAGAAATGACCACAGTGCCGTCTGCTGTTTGGGCTTGGGCAGACATGAGAGCAACTGCCAATGCGCTGGCGACACTGAGTTGTTGTATTGATGGATGATTGATCATGAAATGACTCCTCTAAGAACAAACGATGGAGTTAGTTGTAGACAATCAACATTGGCACGGTGGCGCTGAACAACCCTGCCGTGGGTGCTGATGCTGAGATGGTCATGAACTGAGCACCCATGGTCAGTGTGGCAGTAGCAGCCACACCTGTGGTGCTGTTGGTCAACCTGGTTCCTTGAATACCTGCGCCAGTGAGAATGCTTGCGAATTGGGTTCCTGAATTGGCAAACAAGGAAACACCAACGTTGGTGGCTGGATTGGTGGTAGCTTTGTTTGTCAAAAATGCCTTGCTGGCGGCGGTACCGACTGCACCATCTTGCAAATCCAAAACCAAATTCCATTGATTAGAGGTTCCGCCTGAAATGGTGCAGTCTCCTGTGTTGGCGGCATTTGTCAATTTGAAGGTGATGTCTTGTTTGGTGCCGAATGTTGTGCCAGCTACGATGGTTCCAGAGGGTGGGGCGGCGGTGCCTAACTCCACAGTGCGAACACCGTTGTTGGTGGAGCCAGCAGCAGCGTCTGTGATGGTCAATTTACAGGTGTTGGCACTGACTTGGCCAGTGATGACCAGGGTGCCATCAGCGGTTTGGGCTAAGGCTTGGGCGGAAATAAAGGCCAGTGTGATTGCGCTGGCAAGGGCGATTTTTTGTTTTGTAGAACTTTTGATCATGAAATGACTCCTTGAAGTAAACGTTGACTGAAGAGCAAAATTTAAACTTTGAGATTAAATCTTTGCATTTACGAATACTAGAGGATGCCTTTGATTATTTCAATCACTAAGTTCTCATTTTTGTTGTAGAAATGTAAAAAATAACTAAATTTGTGATTTTGTCGGTAATTTAGTATTCAAATTGAATAATTTTTCAGCTTTAGAACCTGCCCCACAATAAGCCCCATGCTAATCCACCCTCAATTCGACCCCGTCGCCCTGTCTCTCGGTCCTGTGTCCGTCCATTGGTACGGCATCACCTACTTGGCTGCGTTTTTGTTGTTTTTGGCATTGGCCAAGTGGCGCTTGGGTCATCCGCCTTATGCCCAGTGGGTGTCCCAAGGTATTTGGAAGTCGCAAGACATTGATGACCTCATGACCTATGGGGTGCTGGGCGTGGTGCTGGGTGG
>JACCEB010192163.1_pt1 | contig 14910 bp, 14 predicted proteins | sample 7454761 | NCBI WGS metagenome assembly JACCEB01 (sample SAMN15323454, study PRJNA562643) | freshwater metagenome | isolation source: river surface water | place: USA:Blue River Watershed | collected 2017-08-18 | reverse complement strand
TCATATATTTATCTCGAACTGTTTCTTTCTCTAAAATCTTTAACACAATAATTGAAGTTAAAAAATTAAGACCAATTTCAGGATCAATGATTTTTCCGTACTTAAACCAGTACGAAGAAAAAACGAGCACTGCTATCGCATTACGGACAAGTTTGTTTGTTTTAAAATTAAATGTGGCAATAAAAATGCCAACACCAACAAAGGCAAGAGTTACACCTGTGAGGACTTCCATTAAAAGAATGGCAAAAACCAGTAAAATCAAATTTTGCTTATGAAGAGAAGCTAGCATTGAGAAAGCTCCTTCAAACAATCTGACAAATACTTTAGATCTGATCCAGGCCCAAACTTTTTATTCGGGGTCTCTAACGTGAATGCAATATCTGTTCGGTGGCATTGAATCATCTGAGTTGCCACTTTAGATAAAATAAACTCTTTATCATTTTGTAAATGATGAAGCTTAAAATGCGCCATCGATTTAGTTAATTCCTGTCCCTCTTTAATAACGAGCTCGCCTGATCGAGCGTAATGCTTCCAACTAATTTTTCGAGATTCTCCATCATGGTAAGGAGAAAGATTCCAAACATCATGGGTGCCAATTTGAAAACCTTGGTGATCTCCCTCAATATAAGAGTGGTTTTTTTCAAAAGGTGGAATCGTCTTAAGTTTCTCTGGATAAACAAAACAGGTTAAATCAACTTTATAATAAATCCAGACGGTATAGAGCCCAAAGGGCCTATGGGTTTTAATTCGAATGTGATGAAACTTCCAAACTCCACGCTTCGGAAGAACCATCGTTCCCTCATATCGACTCTCATGAAGGTTTAAGCATTTCACTTTATGAGACTCGCCATTTTTTTGCTCAAAACTCAATTTCCATTCATGGGGTCCATCAGGGATTTTTTTCCAAAAGACCGTGGTTAAAATGGGTTCACCTGCATGGCCATTGTCTATAAGAATACTTTCAATTTTTAAATGATTCAGATGCAGATGTGTTTGAATTAACCAAATGAGATTAAAACCAAATAACAAAAGGGTAAAAATAAGAAGCAAATTATTATTGTAACCAACGGCGAGAAGAAACATCAAAAAAATGAGCCCATTAAGGTAGCCACCCATACGAGTTGGGATGATATAAATACGAGATTTTTTTTTAAATTGGTTTAATATCCAAACAGGTAATTTCATTTTGTTTTAACAAATGTAACACTTTGAATGAATTCTTTAGATCTTGAATATTCCATGTGAGCATTAAACGAATGCTGGGAAAACATCCTATGGCCAGCGACAAAAGGAAAAACAGACTGAACATCATCAGGAATAACGTAATCGCGTTTCTCAAAAAACGCCCAAGCCTTTGAGGCCTCTATCAAATCTAATCCCGCTCTCGGACTTAAACCATTAGAGTCCTCAAGTTTTCGTGAGGCCTGAAGAACATCAGCAACATAATTTAATAACATGTTTGAGACTGTGATTGTTCGTATTGATTCTTGCCAAGCTTTTAACTCAGTTTTTGAAACAAAAGCTTCCAAATGAGTAAGCTTTTCAAGCCTTGAACCAGACGCGAGGAGTGAAACCTCCTCCTCCTTACTTAAGTGGCCCATTGAAAACTTAAACAGGAAGCGATCGAGCTGGGATTCCGGTAGGGGATAGGTCCCGTATTGGCCTCGAGGGTTTTGTGTAGCAAAGACTGAGAACCTCTCAGGAAGTGAATGAGTCACCCCGTCGATTGAGATACTTTTTTCCTCCATGGCCTGGAGTAGGGCACTTTGAGTTTTTGGTGTTCCCCTATTGAGTTCGTCAGCTAAAATAAGTTCACCAAAAATAGGCCCAGGATTAAAAATAAATTTTTCAGTCTCTTTGTGAAAAATGGAAATCCCCAAAATATCGGATGGTAATAGATCACTGGTGAACTGTATTCTTCGAAAGTCGAGTCCGGTGACTTTTGCAAAAAACTTCACAAGCGTTGTTTTTCCCATACCAGGAACATCTTCAATTAAAACATTTCTATTTAACAAAAGAGCGATTAACCCAAGTTTTATTTGGGATTTATTCCCGGGGATGAATGTTTCGCCTTGAAGGAGTAAAGAATCTAAGTTTTTCATGATGTTAGTGATGGTATCATGCCAAAAATTTTTGTCATTTTTTAAAAAGCGATATCAAATAAATGAATAATTGTTTAACGAAATGATTCTTAAGTTATTGATTACCTATTAGCCGACTAAAATATTTCACTCAAACAAAGTCTCGACTTAAAATGACCTGATAAGCACTTGTTGGTTTAACTGGGAGGCCCGTTTGAACGTTCGAAACATTGAAACTTTTCAGGAAGCTCTTGTTTGTCAGTATCGAGATCTTATTCACGAAGCTATTCTTGAGTCTGAAACAGATCACAAAACAAGAATGGACATTGGTAAGTTGAATTCTAAATTGAGAGTTATCTGTAAGGCTGCCCAGTATGATGGTTTATCAGATGATGTGATTTCTAATTTGATTGATGAAGTCGTTCCGACGTCAAAGGCCGCTTAAATCCCATGTTAGTTTCTGTTTTTATCATGACCCCCAGATATATTCTTATCTGGGGGTTTTCTGTGTGAGGTAGAAATTGGACATCAACGAAGCTATTTCATTATTAAAAACAACCGTGAAAGAGAATGGAACAAATGATTCGAGACACATTGATCTTGGATTAGTCCCAGCAGAAAAGCGTGATTTGTATCAAATGGCCCTAAAGGTAGTAAAAATGGCAATCCTTGAAGGGAAAATAACCCAAGACGAGTTCGCAGCCAGAGTTCATCTAACTAACTGAATCCGCTTAACGCATTGCACGATAATGTTTCTTATCGTGCGGTCTTTTTCTGGTTAAATTCCAAGATCATCAGTGCAAATCTTGATTTCGTTTTGGAGAAATCTCGAGGCGAAACTGATGATTTCATGATCCATTTTTCGCAATTCTTCGGTTCTTATAATCCCCATGGACTGCTTAAGTAGTCCCGTGAGTTCTCGAGAATTGCCTTTTAGCTTTAGAAGATGCTGATCACTAGACCTACCAGATCCCGCATAGACTTCCCAAGACTCAATGTCATCCCAAGGGATAAAAACATCGGTTTTGTTATTATTAATCGCCAGATGAAAGGCATTATTTGTGAGGATTTCAATGGGAATAGATAATCCCCTCGGATTGAGAACAAACTTTCTTGGTAAAGGATTCTTTTTAAGAAGTTCGCTCGCCTTCCTAAAGGGCCCTGATAAGATCCGACCTATAAGGACACTCACTAAAAACAAACCTATACTCAGTGGGATCATGAAACTCATCATCTTTGAGTTCATTTCTTCTTGAGAAAAAAACATAAAATTGAGAACAATGACTATTAATGCTGAAATCAAGATAAGCTGACTTGAGCTGGTCTCAAGTTTATAAGCACTGATTTTGATCGGAATTTCTAAAGTGACATCACTTTGGGAAAAAGAATTTGTCGACGTTTTTGGGATTTTTTTCCGGAGACGATGCTGCCTTAAACCAATATAAATGATTCCACCGAATAACGAACAAATACCTAATCCCCAAAAAAGTCCTTCATACCAAGTGGGTAATACAGCGATTGCAAGTGCTGTAATAAGAAAAGTTGTTACCCCGGCAAAGAAAATGACAATGTATTTAAGAAACTTCTCATCATTCATGGAGTCAATTCTAAATCGATGAAGCTATTTTTCCCAAGATTAAATTGAATCTGCGTTCCGGCCTTAGGTCTGAGTGTAAATTCATAATCGGTTGAAGTGAGAATCACTCCGAGTTTACTTCCAGGACTTAGTCGATATTGCTTCGGTTCAAGTGAGAATGTTAATTGGTAATGTTCTCCGGGAATTAAAAGCTCCCCTTTGGATTGGTCACGGTAGTTTTGCGGATCGGCCCATCCACGAGTGATAATCTTGCCCCTTCCATTTTTGTCATACTCAACCAGAGCGACGGTGATGTTGGCGGCTTTTCTATTAAGAACTGAAAGATTTAAGCTCACCAAGGGAGTTCCTGAAATAAGACTACTTTTACTTAAGGTGGAGGTTAGAAAAACGATCCTCCCCTCTTTTTTGTCTTGAGGCCCCTCAATGAGTGCTTCCATTTTTTTTGACTGGCCTTGGTCCGTTATACGTAATTGAAATTCGCCCGTAAAAACAGACGTGAGGGATGAGTTTTCTGAAAAATAAAACCGCTGAGTTTTTGAATCTTCATGAGGCCACTCATCTTGTGTCACGAGGCCCCCATCAGAAAGCTCAACTTCAACTTGAGGCCCCTTTGTAATATCGTTTTCCTCACCTAGAAGGAAGTGATTAAACCAGCTCTCAATTTTTTTAGGAACACCAAATTGACTGGTTGATCCATGGCCTCCGCGATGAAGAAACATCCGGCGAGGCACACCCTTTGGTAGGGCCTCCCACAACTGAATGGCATGCTTTTGCTTTACGTTCCAATCAGACTGTCCATGAATAATAAAAGTGGCGGCTTTGATATTTTGAACCTGAGAAAGATGGTCACGCTCTTGCCAGAACTGGTGGAAGTCACCATGCTCTCGCCCCATGGATTGGGTGATTTCCTTCATTTGATTTTTACAAGCTCCACGTCTCACAATGAAGTATCCTAAAACGTCTGCATCCTCACCTACATAGCCACCGGGGTTAACCACAAGGCCATTAGATCGGTAGTAATCATACCAGTTAGAAATGGCCGCAATGGGAACAATCGCTTTTAATCCCTCAACACCCGTTGTTGCAACCATGATAGGAAGAGTCCCATCATAAGACGTCCCCATCATTCCAACTTTGCCATTTGACCAATCGGCCTTAACTTCAAGACCACTTTCAGAGAAGGCCCGTGCCCGGCCGTTTAACCAATCGATGACTGATTTAGCTGCAAGTGTTTCTGTTTTATCGCCCACACTTGGGCAACCTTTTGATCTCCCCGTTCCTAGGCTGTGAGCATGAATCTGAGCATACTTTGGGGCCATCTGTAGTGCATGATTCAGAAAGAAATTAGAATTGTTTGACTTAAAATTCTTCACTCCCCTTAAAGGAGAAAAAATCTCATCCTGAGGAAGATAATCAAAATCAACACCGTGGTTAGCGGCATTCATATTACCGCCTAAAGAATATGGTGAAATGGTAAAAATAGTGGATAATTTGCGATCAGTAGAGGGTCTATCAATGGAAACATAGATTAGATCCAACTTCCCATCATGATCGGTATCACTTGGAGATTCAACAAAAACAACTTCAGAAATTTGAGGACTGGCCCAAAGATGAGACCACGAAACTAAAAGAAAAAATAAAATCATCATGTTCATAGATAAATATTTATCTATTCAAATCCCAAGTGGCCAGAGCTAATTAGGATCTATCTTTAAAAGAATGAAACAAATGACAATATTTCGTGATGACTCGGTCACTTGGAAGCTTATGGAAGACGCTAGGAATGTCTGTCCAATGAACCTGAGGAGAAAAATGATGTTCTTGATGATACCCGTTATTAAACCAAAGAAAATTATAAAAAGGGTTGTAACAACTTACTGAATCTCGCTTACGATCGTTGTAATTCGCAAGATGATGTTCACAATAATTCTCCCATAAGGCGAATACCTGTCCCAAAAGATAAATAACGAAGACATATTCCAAAAATAAGGTCCAATTCATAGAAACAAGAAGAGTGATGAAGCTGATCAGTGAAAATAACTCGATATGAACAAGAGGAGAATGCCTAGAAGCAACTTTATAGAGAGCAATCAGATCTGTTCTAAAAACACCCAGAAATGAATACGAAACGATATTTTCCTCTTCTCCTTTCTTACCATAACGATAAGTGGAACTATCATCTTTTTCGGGGTGATTATTATAACGATGATGATTTAAATGATGAATGCGATACAGGGATTGAGGTACACCCAAGATAAGAGAATTAAGGATGGAAAAAAGAGAATTCAATATTTGAGAGGTAAAAAAAGGATGATGAATAAAATTATGGGCAACACATTGATAATTAAGTCCCACAAGGTAAACCTGAAATAAAATTAAAAAGATAAAGAGGACGAAAGAGATAGACGTAAAAAAAGGGAGCAATAATAAGAAAATTTGCAGAACCGCTACGATGACTAAAAACCAATCTCTATGTGAATACTTCAAATGACAGTCTCTTTTGTAATCAGCCCCTCAGACCTTTAAGATTAGGCTGGATTTTTTCTTTAGAATTAACAATCCCTTCAAGAATTTTTTCAAAATTTCCGCAATTATATTTATCCTTTACCTTTAAAAACCATCTTTCAATTGACCAGTCATAATTCATAAGGATTTCATCTGTAAGATCATGGGCCACAATAAATAGTGCCGCCATCGGAGGTATTTTTTTATAATTTAAACCCAAAGGAAATCCGTCTCCATGAGGAAGTTCTTTTTGCATAGCGAGCATCTGAACCACATCAGGCGGAGCGGCACTATCAGAGAGTGCAATCTCGGAGGACATTTCCGGAGCACTAAAAAAAATCTTTTGTTCATTTTCAAAAAGCTGGGCCTTCACCTTGAAAAAGTCTTTCTTATCTCTAATTTTTGTAACTCGAGGGAATTGAAAAAGTGGCGCATCGTGAATAAACGAACAATAAACAAACTTTTCTAAACTTATGTCAGAAGCCCAATTAAGAGAGCGAGCAATATAAGTACACACGATGGTTAAAACTTTGATGTGCTCAACAAGATAAAAATCAGTTGTCGTTGGCGCTTCGATATACTCAATGTATTTTTGAATTGCTTTTCTCGACCTTAATTTAGTTAGAATTCTATCAAATTCAAGGTTAAAATATCTTTTAAAATCCTCAGGAAAAACATTACTGTCTAACAATGTTTTTGACGTCGTTTGAAAAAGTTTCTTCTTGTTGCTTATAATTTTATCAAACATATCCTCAGGGATCATTTCATCTAATTCAACACCTACTTTATAACCTAGGTTTGTACCTCGCTTAGAATATTCAGTTTTATAAATGACGGTACCTTTAATAGGTGCTTGTAATTTAATTCTCGAAGATCCAAAGAAAAGAACAGTGCCACCTGGGTTAAAAAGATGAATGTTTTTAGAAGAAACTAAAAGCCCTAGACCTTTTATCGATATATCTCTTAAAGCAACATTCATCGCGGCCATGACATCGGAGCCAGGCCCAGTTTTAATGGGTTTTACATCCGCAGCCTCTTCGTCTTGGAAAAATCCTATTCTTAGAGAATTTCTATATTCTCTAACATGAATTTCATTAGGGATATTTATGGATAGCTTATCGGTATTAAAATCCAACACCATTCCCTTAAAGAGAGTCTCTCTAAAGTGAAGTTTAATAAAAACTGGGAGAGTAGGATCGATTAACTCTCCTGTGCTGTTGTATTTTACCGAGATTTTTTTATTTTTAGTATCAAGCTCAATTACATCGAAATGAAATACAAGTTTATGATTCGATTTACTCTGCCATAACATCGACTGCTTTTTAACTTTTGCCAGCTCAAGAATTTCAAAAATTTCGTCTGGAGACGTGGAGACTCTGTAGACTTCAAAAAGTTTGCTGGTGGTTATGGTCATAACCCTATCATACTACTAATTCTTTTTTTTATTAAAAAATTTAGTTAAGTATTTGCTTTAGAACGCATCTTAAGGGTTCAGCTGCCCCCCAAAGGAGCTGGTCTCCTAGGGTGAAGGCATTAAAGTAAGTCTCTCCTAAAGTCATTGGACGAAGTCTTCCTATTGGAACGTGGAGTTTTCCTGTCACTGCTGCAGGAGTCAATTCCTTAAGCGTCGTTGGTTTATTATTTGGAATTAACTTTACCCAGGGATTGGCCACCGAGATGATTTCCTCTAAGGACGTGAGAGAAGTTGATTTTTTTAGTTTTATTGTAAGGCCTTGACTATGACATCGAAGTGCCCCTACACGAACACACGTTCCATCGATGGGGATAACCGTCTTCGTTTGTAAAATCTTATTCGCTTCAACTTGGGCCTTCCATTCTTCTTTTGACTGACCTGTTGGGAGTTCTGAATCAATCCAAGGAAGAACATTGAGTGCTAAAGGATGTCCAAAATGAGCTTTTGGAAAACTCTCTCCGTTCATTAAATTTGTCATTTGCTTTTCAAGCTCTAAAGCTTCCCCAGAAGGATTGAGAGCAAACGTTTGACCCACAGTTTTCATTTGATCAAGAAGTTCAATCATATTCTTGGCCCCTGCTCCAGAAGCCGCTTGGTAAGTCATGGAACTCACCCACTCCACGAGATTCTCCTTGAAAAGGCCATGAAGTGCGATCAAAAGAAGAGAAACGGTACAATTTCCACCAACGAAGTTTTTAACTCCTTTATCAATGGATTCCTGAATAAATTTTCTATTCACAGGATCAAGAACAATAATGGCATCATCTTTCAAGCGAAGAGTAGAGGCGGCATCAATCCAAATTCCATTCCATCCAGAACTTCTTAAAACAGGAAACATTTCAGTTGTGTACTCTCCACCTTGGCAAGAAACAAGGATGTCCATTTTAGAGAGTTCTTTAATATCCATGGCACTTAAAAGTTTGGGAAAACCGTTTTTTACCTTTGGTGCATCTGTGCCAGCTTGGCTTGTAGAGAAGAAAAAAGATTCCATAAAATTGAAATCATTTTCCTGAGACATTCGATCCATAAGAACCGACCCAACCATTCCTCTCCACCCAATAAATCCCACTCTTTTCATTTTTTTCCCTCTCAAAATCTTTCATCGGACCAGACTAGGAGCTTAGCTTGATTTTTTTTTAAAAGTAAACTTGGATTTTTAAATTTAATTTACTATCATCAATTCGTTGCCTAAAGAGGCGCGACTATTAAGTAGGTTTCTGTCAGGGTCTAAAAACCGTTTTAGCAGCTACCGAGGGAAGAGTCGCCGAAGTGATTTTAGCCATTTTAGAGGCCAAATCATTGGTTGTTGGGGCTTAATCCCCAAGACTGTCACCGGTGAGAATCGGTGGGGAGCTTTAGGTAGGCTAAAGATTTCATACCTTTACCTATCTAGTTCCCACTCCCTCAAAAAAGCGATAAATTACCACTCAAATCAGGAGAGGAAGATGGGTGCATTCATTGTTTCTAAATTCGGCGGTACTTCTATGGGTGATCTGGCCTCAATGCAAAGGAGTGCAGTCATCGGTCTAGAGAGGGGCTCCACTATTTTAGTTGTCTCTGCCACTTCTGGGACTACAGATCGATTAATAGAAATCGCAAAGTTTGCTTCTTCAGGAAATATGACTGAGTGTGAAAAATTAATTTTTGGAATCAAAGAAAAGCATTTAGGAATTTTAAAGCAAACCGGGAACTCTCTTCAAACTCTGACTCAACTTGAAAGTTATTTTACTGAACTAGATCTTCTTGTTCAAAACCTTACTCTTTTAAAAGAGCTCACTCCCAGAGCTTACGATCATATGCTTTCATTGGGTGAAAGAATGTCCTCTCTTCTTTTTAGAGATGTCGTCGCTCAATTGATGCCACATAAAACGGTCACTCTCCTTGATGCGAGAACCATTATCAAAACAGATTCCAATTTTGGAAAAGCAACTCCGCAAATTAATCTCATTGAAAAAGAGGCCACCGCAAGAATTGATAGAAGTGGCAGTACTGTTTACGTCACTCAAGGATTCATTGGCTCTGATCTACAAGGCAACACAACTATTTTAGGTCGTGGGGGCTCAGATTATTCCGCTGCTCTCTTTGCTGAGGGAGTTTCTGCAGACATTCTTGAGATTTGGACTGATGTTGCTGGAGTCGCAACAACGGATCCTCGCATGGTCAAAGAAGCAAAAATCATCCCGGAACTTTCTTACTCAGAAGCCGCAGAGATGGCCCAATATGGAGCAAAAATTCTTCACCCAGCAACAATTGCGCCGGCAGTTCGAAAAAATATACCTGTTTTCGTTGGTTCTAGTTTTGCCAAAGACCTCCCAGGAACATGGATTAGAACCTCCGTTGAAAATAAACCTTCAGTAAGAGCAATCACCAAACGAAGCTCTCAAGCTCTTGTCACAATTACGACTCCAAGTATGTATAATGCGTATGGATTTATGGGAGAACTTTTTGAAGTCTTCGGGCGCCATAGAGTTTCAGTTGACTGTGTGACAACATCTGAAATTTCTGTTGCAGTAACAGTTGATAACGCTACTTTAGAGAACGCCACTTTTATTAAGGATCTCGAGAAAGTAGGAAATATTGAAATTGAAGCTGGCTATTCACTCGTCTCCCTCATCGGTAATGAATTAACTCATAAAGCTTCACTTGCGAAATCAATCTTTAGTACCATTGATGACGTCAATATTCGTATGATGAGCCTCGGGGCTTCATCCTATAACTTTAACTTTCTCGTCAAAGAAGAAGACTCTAAACCAGTGATTCAAAAACTTCATAAGGCACTCATTGAGGCCCAATGAAGATAGCTCTACTCGGAAAAGGGAAAACAGGTTCAAAAGTTCTTGAACTCGCCTCTAGCGAAGTTGAAGTCTTTGATACCAAAAACCCTCCGAGTCTTGAGAAGCTCATTAAAAACGATGTGATTATCTCATTCCTCCCAGGAGAGGCCTTCACAGAGTTGATCCCGATGCTTCTTGAGACGAAGAAACCTGTAGTCACGGGATCTACGGGTTTCAAATGGCCACACGACTTTGAACAAACTCTCCAAGAGAAAAGATTAGCGTGGATTCATGCCACCAATTTTTCTCTTGGGGTTGTTGTTTTAAAAAAGCTTATTGAAAAGCTTCATCAGATGGACCACCTCTTTCCAAAAAAACAATTTTCTATCCACGAAGTTCACCATACGAAGAAACTAGACGCCCCATCAGGGACTGCTCTTTCGATGAAAGAGTGGCTTAAGAGTCCATGCGAAATCACAAGTGAGCGAACTGGAGACATCGTTGGCCTTCACACTCTTACTCTGGATACCCCTGGTGAAATTATTCGCCTCGAGCATGAAGCAAAAGACCGGACTCTTTTTGCTGAAGGAGCTCTTTGGGCCGCAAGGTACATACATAATAATAAATTAACACCTGGACTTCACGCCTTTCAAAAAGTTGTCGAATCCCACTTGTCTCTTTAAGGAGTTTTTATGAATCTCAATCAATACCCACTCTGGACCGCAGTGGTGACTCCCCTTCTGGATAATGGACATGTTGATTTTGAATCTCTGACTAAAGTCATTCAAAATCAGAACGAGGCCCACAATGGTCTCCTCATCCTTGGTTCAACAGCTGAAGCTTTGAATCTAAATTTAAATGCAAAAAAATCAATTATTGAGCACGTTGTAAAAATGAAACCAACTTCACCTATTATGGTTGGTGTCGGAGGAAATCTTCTAGAAGAACAAAAAGAATGGATGAGTTACTTAGAGACTCTCCCAGTACATGCCTACCTTCTGGTCACTCCTCATTACGCTAAACCAGGGCCAGTAGGACAACATGAATGGTTTAAATCCCTCATGGATCATTCGACTAGACCTTGTATGCTTTATAATGTTCCTGGAAGAACAGCTGTGGCGATGTCAACTGAAGCAGTTAAGCGCCTTAACACTCATAAAAATTTTTGGGCGATCAAAGAAGCTTCTGGTTCAGTGGATAAATTTAAGGAGTACCTTGCTGCAGCTGGTGGGAAGGGAGTTTATTGCGGAGACGATGCGCTCATGCCTGAGTTTGCTGCAAATGGATCATCTGGACTTGTTTCCGTGGCCTCCAATGCCTGGCCAAAGGCCACTCACCTTTATGTTGAGCAGTGTTTAAATAAAACCATTAAAGAAAAAGAGATGTGGGCCAAGGCCTCAAACTCACTTTTTGTTTGTTCAAATCCAGTTCCGGTTAAAAGACTTATGTATGAACAAAAAGTTATTCAGTCGCCTAAAATGGTAGCACCACTCTCGCATGAAGATATGGTCTCTGTTGCCCCAGTTTTAGAAGCGAACAAAGAAATTGAAACTTGGTTTAAAAAGGAAATGTAAGAATGAACTGGCAAGAAACACTCGATCAATTAGAGAAGGGCACTGTTCGTTCAGCACATAAAGTTGATGGAAAATGGGTCGCCAATAAAGAAGTTAAAGAAGCAATCCTCGCCGCTTTTAAGGCCGGTGAACTTCATCAATTCCCAAATGGTTTTGTGGATAAGCACAATCTTCCTCCTCGTGAATTTAAACCTGAAGATAAAATCCGTATGGTTCCTGGTGGGTCTAGTGTACGTAGAGGGGCCTATGTTTCCTCTGGTGTCATTATCATGCCGCCGGCCTATATAAACGTTGGTGCTTATGTGGATAGTGGGACCATGGTAGATTCTCACGCTCTTGTTGGCTCTTGTGCCCAAATTGGAAAGAATGTCCATCTCTCAGCTGGAGTTCAAATTGGGGGAGTTTTGGAACCCGTTGGGCAAACACCAGTTGTCATTGAGGATAATGCCTTTATTGGAGCAGGAGCTGTGATCGTTGAAGGAATACAAGTTTCTGAAGGGGCCGTTATAGCTCCTGGCACAATTCTCTCACGTGGTGTACCTATTTATGATTGCGTTCACGAAAGAATTCTCGACATTGGTGAGCCAATTCCACCTTGTGCAGTTGTTGTCACCGGTTCAAGACCAGCTTCAGCTAATCTAAATTGGGCGAATAAATTAGGGCTTCAAATGAGATGCGCCATGATTATAAAGTACAAAGATGCTAAAACTTCAGCTGCCCTAGAACTTGAGAGTTTACTCCGCTAAGTTATTTAAAATGAATTTAATTAAAACCCTTTTAATCACCTTGAGCCTTATGTTGAACACGGCCCATTCTTACACTGATGAAGTCCTTTATAAGATAAGGCCAGGAAAACTTCATAAAGGTGGAGCTGTTGTCGTTAGCATTCTAGATGAAAAAGACACTTTTAAAGTTAAAATGCGCTACGAGATTGCGAAAAAAACATGGCTTCCAGTCCCTAGTCATTATCTAAAAGGTGAAACTGTTCAGGAACTACCACTCTCTTTTAAAGATGAAAGAGGCTACCTTGAATTAGAGGCTCTGGGGACGATGAGTACTCCTAAAGCGAATCTAACCTTTTTGAAAAGAACTGATTTTGGCGAGTTTAAAAATGCTTATGAAATTTTAGTTCGCCCAATTAATGGTAAGTTTAAAACGAAATTAATCTACCACCCAGAGATACCATCTCTTGGCTGGGGTAAGGTAGATATTTCATTTGTTGATAGTAATCCGTTATTTAACGGTTACGAAGTCGTGGCAGAAATTAATCTTCCTTAACTGCACCCGTTAATTGGTGTTAATAAACCGTTTCTATTCTGAACTTTAATATTCACCAGTCTCATCCTGGCGCAACATATTGTAAAAACAACTGAGATTGAGCCAGGATGAATCAACAAAACTTCAAGAAATAATATGTACGTCCTCGATATGGGCAGCACTCTGAAAGAAGAACTAAAGCTCGGACATTACTGGTGAATATCAAAGTTCAACACCAATCAAGTGGGGCAGTTTTAAATAAATACTTTAACTATTTTATCCGCTATTGATTTGGCGCGGGTGCCTTATATGCAAAAAAAAAGGGCCCCCTGCAAAGGACCCTTGTTTGGCTTTAGTTAAGGCCAGAATTCCGTCTCTGGTCTAAATCATCCTTGATTCTTAATTTTGGCTTATTCCCATCTTAAGATTAAGGAAAGGAAAGGGGAAATCTTTCTTTTCTAACATTAGCTGACTTGTTGCTCAATGAGCACTAAATCCTCGTGTTATCAGTACCTTAACCAATAACACGAAGCATTTATTTTTAAAATCTATCTTGCTGAAATTGTTTTTTGAATCCACTCATAACCCGAAGATACTTTCGAATAAATTCCGTATTTATTAGGAGCAGCACAACCTTCACCCCAAGAAACAACACCCACTTGAACTGGATCATTCTGATGATCAAAAACGACCAGTGGGCCACCACTATCACCTTGGCAAGAATCTTTACCACCACCAGCGTAACCAGCTGCGATCATCGTATCATCAATAGCACCATCATATGAGCTAGGGCGATTTGCTTCTTCGTTACTAACGATTGGAACGACAACCTTATTAAGATCTTCTTTATAATTATCTCTATTCTCTCCAATGTTACCAAAGCCATAAACTGTTGAGTCAAGACCAGCATCTTGATGACCTTCGGCCTCAAATGATGCTGAAGCAAGCTTCACAGGAGCAAGTTTCGTTTTGTTAAAATCAATTTTTTCAGCTAGCTCAACAAGAGCGAAGTCATTTGCCATTGTCGTGCGATTATATTTTGGATGCTTAATCACTTTTTTAATTTTAAAAGTAATCCCTTGTTCCTTAAGATTAATGATTCCCGCTTTCACACTACTAAAGTAACCTGCACAATGTGCGGCGGTAAGAACCCACTTATCAGAAATGATACTGCCTCCGCATGAGCCAGAAAGGCTTACCATGTATGGTGTCTCTGAACGATCTGTCACTCTTTCACCACCAACTATTTTTTCAGCAGCAGAAGTAGAATTTGAGAAGCCAAGGAATGAAGAGAGAACTAACGCACTAACTAGCTTTTTGTTTTTCATAACACTCTTTATGAAAGGGGTTTTTAATACTTTAATTATGATTGAAAATAATTATGACGCGTGAGAGTGAGGAAAAAATTGACTGGTGATTCGTTATTTGAAATTTGCGGGGACCTATGGCCCCCGCAAATGCATTAAGATTTTGTCTGAGACAGCACTTCAGCTCGGAGATCTTTTCTAAGAATTTTACCCACATTTGACTTAGGTAACTCTTTTCTAAACTCAATCGACTTGGGAACTTTATAAGAAGTTAGGTTTTCACGACAATACTTCATTAACTCATCTTGAGTTAATGACTCATCTTTTTTAACCACGAAAAT
>JACCEB010816914.1_pt1 | contig 14912 bp, 15 predicted proteins | sample 7454761 | NCBI WGS metagenome assembly JACCEB01 (sample SAMN15323454, study PRJNA562643) | freshwater metagenome | isolation source: river surface water | place: USA:Blue River Watershed | collected 2017-08-18 | reverse complement strand
TTCATCTCGTCGAAAACTGCACTCGAGTCCCCCCCCGCAACCCTGGAACCGTCCGAGTTGCGCGCACCGAAACGGCATTTCGGGCGCTCTTCGAACTCGTCACCCCACTCCCCCGAGCGACGCTGACTGGACACAAACAGCCCCTCTACCAAGAAGACGTAGCAGAGATATTTATCGACCCGTTCGGCGACGCCTCGGTCTACTACGAGTTTGAAGTCAATCCCCTGAACGCGAGGCTGGATTTAGTCATTCGACGAACCCGCTACGGCGCACGTAAAGATTTCCGCTGGGAGTCGCCCGGATTCATTTCCGCTGTGCAGAGAACGGAGGTTGGATGGAACGCTGAGTTCGAGATTCCGTTTGCCGACCTGCCAACCTGCCCCAACGATTCCTCCTCGTGGCGAGTAAACTTCACCCGTATCGATCGCCCGTCCGACGGACCGCGAGAGTTGACGGCATGGAGCCCCACCGGACTTGCACAGTTCCACGTCCCTTCAAGGTTCGGCGAAATTCGATTTACCTAAAAAACAGGCCCGCTTTTCGGACACTGCCAGAAAATCAGACTCCGTCCTGCCCGCGCGTCGAATCACGGCTCAGCCCAGATTGATGGTCGAGGATGAACTGCATGACACGTTCCGCCGCGACCACGTAGCGCCCCTGTCCACCCTGTAAATCAATCCACGTCTGAACGGGGCCCGACCAAACCACTCCCCCTTCATCGGGGCGCACATCAAAAAGACCCTCATCCGAAGCATGCTCAACCAACTCGATATCAGCTTCCACTCCATCCTCCACCGGTCGCCCCCGCAATGCCTTCACTGCCGATTCCAAATCTGAGACCACAACAGACCGAACACCCGCAATCGCAAACGGAGCGTACTTTCGAAGCGAGAACATCCCGCTGACAGCCCATTTCAGCCCCTTGCGCTCCCCAAGTGCATCACTCCATTCAACGCCGGACGCTATCGCAACACGCAACCGACGAGCGTCCCCAAAACGCCACCCCTCGGCCAAGCGTCTCATCAAGCCCCCTGTATCCACCACTCGCAGCCCATTTTTACTTTTCTCTACCAAAAGTTCCTCCACCAACGCACTCACCGCCTTTGACACTTGCGGAAGCGAAATCTGTCCACCCATTTGCCGAATCGCTGCGTACAGTGAATTCAACCCTTCAAATCCTCCGCGCGTCGCAAACGCACGCCCAACCAAAGCAGATTTTCCAGCGAAAGGGTCGCTCAACGGGCGAGAATCCCTAAATCGATTCGGGGCGCCGTTTCGGAAAATGAACAACTTTTCAGGGATCTGAACAACTCCGTTTCCGCACAAATCAACCGCCGACTCACCCGAACGCTCAAACTCCGCTAACCGCTCTGGCGATAAATAGGGAACATAAACCAGAGGCCAAACTCCTCTGGAAGCCCCTCGCCGCGCTTCTTCGCGCGCAAGGTGCACCGCTTGAGGTGTCGATCGACTCTTGCATCCGCACGAAAATCGAAAGGATCGCTCTCCCCAGTGTACGGTCACCCCAAATACCCCGGTTCCAGCATCCAACCCAGACTGAGTAATCCTGAGCGGCGGCAATAAACTCGCCCCCGGCACCCACTTCTCAAGCATCTCTCCCACCGTTGCTTTCTGATTATTCTTCATTTTCCCAAGAAGAATCAACCTACAGAAAATGCTACTTATCAAGAAAAATGCTGCACTTGATCAGGCAACATCGTCAAGAAAAACGCCACCTCCGGAGTGACGCTAAAAAAAAAGCCGTCTCCCGATTCGAGTCGGGAGACGGCAGAGCCGAGTGCGCAAGCGCGCTAGTTACTCCTGAGCGGGTGCTGCCGCAGCTGCATCACGCTCTTTCATCGCTGCCTTTCGGGAAAGTTTCACCCGTCCCTTGTCGTCGATTCCGATGCATTTCACCCAAATAACATCGCCCACCTTCACCACATCCTCAACCGCGCGCACCCGAACGTCAGCCAACTCCGAGACATGGACCAATCCATCCTTTCCTGGCATGACCTCCACGAACGCACCGAACTCCTTAATCGAGACCACACGCCCCTGATACGTTTCACCCACCTCAATCTCAGCGAACATCGACTTGATAATCTGGAGCGCACGCGCCATCCCATCAGGATTGTTCGAGTACACATTCACGCGGCCGTCGTCCTCAATATTAATCTCGCAACCTGTTTCGGCCGTAATCCCCTTGATGTTCTTCCCTCCCGGGCCAATCAACTGGCCAATCTTGTCGACTGGAATGCGCAGCGACTCAATCCGAGGCGCCCACTTAGACAACTCAGAGCGAGGCGAAGACAAAATCCCAGCCATAAACCCGAGAATCTGCGTGCGCAAAACCTTCGCCTGACGGACCGCTTGGGTCATCAATTCATGCGAGATGCCCGCAAGCTTCAAATCGAGTTGGAAGCCCGTAATCCCTGCATCCGTGCCACAGATTTTGCAATCCATGTCGCCGAAGTGGTCTTCCGATCCAATGATGTCGGACAACAGCGAATAACGCTTCATCGTCTCTCCCTCAAACTCCGTAACTAAACCCACGGAGATTCCTGCCACAGGGCGACGCAGCGGGACGCCTGCATCCATCAACGCCAAAACGCCACCGCAAACCGAGGCCATGGAGGTGGAACCATTCGACTCCATAATCTCAGAGGAAACCCGAATGGCATACGGAAACTCCTCTTCGGAGGGAATCACCGGCGCAATCGAACGCTCCGCCAACGCCCCGTGACCAATTTCGCGGCGCCCAGGACTGCCCGTGCGACCCGTCTCACCCACCGAGAACGGCGGGAAGTTGTAATGCAGAATGAAGCGCTTGAACTTCTCTCCACCCGTGTAGCCATCGAGCTCCTGTGCCTCGCCCGCAGTTGCCAGCGTTGCAAGCGCTACCGCTTGAGTTTCGCCACGTTGAAACAAGGCAGACCCGTGCGACCGAGGAAGCATTCCAATCTCAGCGCCCAGCGGCCTCAACTCGTCAAGTTTGCGACCGTCGCAACGCACCTGCTTGTCCAAGATAGAAATCCGGAACGCCTTCTTCTGCAGATAGTCAAATGCCTGACTCACCTCAAACCCAGTCGCCTCTGGGTACTTCGCCTTTACTGCCGCCTCAACCTCCTTCTTCAAGGCATCAACCGCCTTGCCTCGCAAAACCTTGCTCGGCTGATACAACGCGGCCTCAATCCTGTCTCCGGCAACCCCATACGCGATTTCGAGCAACTCGTCTTTCACCAACATCAAATCAGCCTGCCGCTTCGGCTTCCCCGCTTTGCTCGCCAAAGCAACCTGCGCGTCAATCAATGCGACCGCGTGCTGGTGCGCAAACGCCAACGCCTGAATGAACTCGTCCTCAGGAATCTCGTTCGCCGCCCCTTCAATCATGATTACCTCATTGCGCGTCCCAACATAAACCAAGTCCAAGTCGCTATCCAAACGCTGCGTGTGCGTTGGATTCGCAATGAATTGGCCCCCCACCCGACCAACGCGAACCGCGCCAACCGGTCCCGCAAACGGGATGTCGGACACCATCAATGCCGCAGAAGCGCCATTGATAGAGAGCATGTCAGGATCATTCTCTCCATCTGCAGACAACAAGACCGAAATTACCTGCGTGTCATAGAGATAACCTTTGGGAAACAACGGACGCAACGGACGATCCGTCATACGCGCCGTCAAAATCTCCTTCTCAGAGGGACGCCCCTCCCGCTTGAAATAACCACCCGGAAACTTCCCAACCGCCGCCGCTTTCTCACGATAATCCACCGTCAAAGGGAAGAAGTCCTGCCCATCCTTCACCTTCGTCGCCGATACCGCCGAGACGAGGATGATTGTTTCACCACACTGAACCGTCACCGCACCGTCTGCCAACTTCGCCATACGCCCAGTCTCAAACGTGACCGTCGTCGTCCCAACCTGCGCTGCTGCCTGATACACTGTACTCATTTTCTTTCTCTCTTTCTTCTTCTGTCTGAGGCAACTGCTCGCCGTTTTTCCTGGCTCGTAGCCCCGCACACTCTGAGACGCACACGATTAGCGCGACACTCTGAATGCGCGGGGCTCCGTCCAGGGAAAATCTCCGGCGACCAGTCCACCGCATATCGCCCCTTCCACCACCTGCCCTAAAGGCAGTCCGCGAACCACACAGCCCGCAAAACCAATTCAAATCGCGATACTCACCGCAAACATTGAACCGTGAACTTCTTCTACCGTTCTTGTGGAAAGGACTTTCGGACGCCTTAAAGTATCAGCGATTCGCTGTCTTCTCAGTCGCCCAAAAATAAGAAGACGCACACTTGATTCAACAAGGTGCGTCTTCCAAAACTCATCGGATTCTACTCATCCGTTACTTCAACCTCAGCGCTTCCTTCCGCAGCCACCATCGGCTAGGAGCAGAAGGAACGCTCCCAAAACAAACACTCACTTACGGAGATTCAACTTCTCCAAGGCAGACTTGTAACGCTCTGCCGCCGTGCGCTTGAGGTAATCCAAAAGCCGACGACGACGAGAAACCATGATTAACAGGCCGCGACGCGAAGCGTGATCCTTCACATGCGTCCTGAGATGTTCCGTCAACTGATTAATCCGAGCAGTCAACAACGCAACCTGTACGTCAGCGCTCCCCGTGTCCTTCGCGTGCAACTGAAGCGCAACCGCTTCCTGTGTCTGTGCCATAAATCTTCCTTTGTCTTGTTTCGTGAGCCTCGAATCATCAAGCAGCAGCGCGGGAAATCAAGAAGGTTTTCAGGAAACTGACCCGTCAACGCGCCGAGGCAGGTGATCCTCACAGTATTCAGCGCCATCGCCCGCCACTCGAAAATCCAGCTCAGGATTTGTTCGATCCGTCCTTCCGCAACGAGAACAACAGTGAAAAGCCTCCAAAACAATCTCCACCCGACCCCCAACACGCCCACTCGACCGCCTGCCCTTCCACGCAACAAATCCACGCCAAAGCGCCAAACCAAACATCCCCAAGAAATGACTCATGGCGACCAAGATTCCAAACCGCCCACGCCACCCAGCGGAAAAAAACAAAATGAGCACGTAAAGCGCATCTAACGCCGCCAGCCAAACAATCCGAACCGGGATGATCATGAACGCCAAAACCGTCATGTCCGGATAGAAGAACGCGAAGGCAAAAATCAACGTGTTATTTAGCAAAAACCCCATCTCCCCCTGGCCCGAAATCAGTGCACCAGCCGCTGAAGTTAGTAGCCCCAAACCGTAAAACAGATTCAAACGCACCCTCCCCATCGCGCGCTCCAAACCTTCCCCAATCCACGTCAAAAACATCAGATAAAAAATCACCGCCACCCAATCCGGTAGAATCCCCCCGACGCTCGGAACAAATGCCTGAGTCACAATCCGCCAGACCTGCCCGTTCATCAACGCTTCTGGGTCCAACCGCACCGCATCACGGAACCCCGGATTGAACGTGCAAAGCACAAACGTCAGCCCATTTAAAATCGCAACCCACAACAATAAATGCGGAATCGCGTACCGACCAAACTTTCGCTCTAAATCGTCCATCAAGTTGGGCGTCACATTCCCCCCACGTCCTCCTGAGGGCAACCCGAAATCAAGCGGCCAAGACGGTCATCTACTTCTTCTTGGGAACATCTGCCTCCAGCGGACGGTCCTTGTAAAACAAAACACCCGAGCGCCTCAGGTTCAAAATCAACGCTTTCAGATTTTCGGCCGTTTCCTTGTCTTTAATTAACGTTGTCAAAGGACCCTTCCCCTCCGCAGCCTCCTTCATCAGTTTTTGCAACGAATCCGCCGCCGCATTCGCTTTTTTCGCCATGCTGCGAAAATCCGCCGCCGCGGCGTTAATGTCTTCGACCCCTTTGGAACTGAGCTCCGAAGCCAACTTCCGGAAGTCCTCAGAAGTCTCCCCCAAGTTCACCATCATCTTGTCCCACGACGCCAAGTTCTGCTCGCTCAGCAACCGCGAGTTAATCGCCCCCGTCAGCGTCTGAATGTGCGCCAAACTCTCCGATAACTGCGCGAGCACCTGAGAGCCTTTCTGCGTCATATCCTCCAACCCGCCAAGTTTCGACCCCTCGACCACCTCCCCCGAACGCCACACCTCCTTTGGGTCAAATCCTTCGGAAGGTGTCACCTCAATGTACTTGTCACCCAACAAGTTAACACTTCCAATCACAAAGCTCGATTGCCGAGGAATCTTCACGTCGCCTCTCACCTTGACGCGTACCGCAACCTTGAAAGAGTCCCCAACCAGCTTCGGGTTATCCTCCACAAACCCGATTTTAGCCCCCGCCAACATCACGTCACTCCCTGACACCAAGCCCGACGCATTAGGGAAAACAACGTTCAAAACATACGCACTCCCCATGCCCTGACCGCGCTTTCCAAAGACAATCACCATCGCAGCGATCACCGAAAGACCCGTCAAAAAGAAGACGCCCACCCAAACTTCCAACCGCCGCTGTTTGTTCGTTTCCATGGATATCCGTTAATCACACATCCCCTCACCTATCCCTCCCGACTCCGTCCCTCAATGAAATCACGCAAAATCGGGTCCTTCGACGCGCGGGCCTCCTCCGGACTTCCCTGCGAGTAAACGGCCCCCTCGTGCAGAAAAACGAGATGGTCTGCAGTATGAAACGCTGTCCTCATGTCGTGCGTTACGACAACCGATGTCACCTTTAACCGCTCCTGAAGCCTCCGAATCAAATGGTTAATGGAATCCGTCGCAATCGGGTCCAGGCCTGTCGTTGGCTCGTCATACAAAATACACGCCGGACGTGACACGATCGTTCTCGCAAGCCCCACCCGCTTCCGCATCCCTCCACTCAGCTGGTCCGGCATTTTCATCTCCTCCCCCGCCAACCCAACCATCTCTAGCGCCTCATTCACTCTGAAGCGAATCTCCTCCTCGTCCCGCACCCCGCTCTCGCGCAGTGGAAAAGCTAAGTTCCCGCCGACACTCATCGAGTCAAACAACGCCGCTCCCTGAAACAGCATCCCAACCTTCCGGCGAATCCGAACAAACTCCTCCTCGCTCATCGCTGACACCTCCTCCCCGTCCACCTCAATCCGTCCAGAATCGGCTCGCATCAATCCAATAAAGTGCTTGAGCAAAACGCTTTTTCCGCATCCGGAACGGCCCAAAACTACCGTCGTACCGCCCCGGGGAATGTCCATATCCAGCCCACGTAACACCGCCTGATCGCCAAACCGCTTTGTCACTCCGCGAACACTGATCATTAAATCCAGCGGGGCACTCATGCAGGAAAAATAAGATTTAAAGCAAAGGACAAGAAAAAGTTAGCAATGAGGACGACCAGTGATGCAATCACCACCGCTTCCGTAGGGGCCCTGCCCACCCCAGCCGCTCCATTCTTCGCCCGTAACCCTTGGTCACAGGCGATAAATCCAATCACCAACGCAAACGCAAATCCCTTCACCAAAGCCATTTTGATGTCTCGCCCAGTCGTAAACTTCAGCATATTCGTCACGTAATACGCGTGCGAAACCCCTAACACCCGAACCGCCACCAGATATCCCGCCGTTACCGCCACCCCAATGCACTCCGCAACCAGAAGCGGGGCAGAGGACAACAACGCAGCCACCCTCGGAACCACCAGATAATCCACCGGATCAACCCCCATCGCCCGAAGGGCATCCACCTGCTCCGTCACCTTCATCGTCCCAATCTCCGCCGCGATCGCCGCTCCAACCCGTCCGCTCAACATCAATGCCGTCAAGACCGGTCCCAGTTCGCGAAACATCGACACTGAAACCACCGCCCCCACCGCCGAATCCATCCCCAAACGATGAAACTGAAAAAACGTCTGCGCCGCGAACACTGCTCCCGTGAATGCCCCCGTAACCAGCACCACTAACTGCGAACGCGCTCCAATCTCCACAATCTGTCGCAGGTACAAATCCCGACGAAATGGGCGACGCCAAAAACTCGTCACCGTGTCCTTCCCCAACAACACCAAGCGCCCGAAGTATTCGGACACTCCCATGACTGTTCCGCCGACACCCGTGAACATACACGGATTGCAACGTGAATGAGCCGTTGAATCAAGTGCGCCGAAAACTTAGTGCTCCAAAATGCTTAGGAAGAGAAACTCCGCCAGACGGGAAATCGTCCGTTGCGACAGCCCCACCCAAGTGCTACAAACAGGAAAGTAAAAATACTATGGCCACCTCTCCCCTGTTCGGACTTCTCGGAAACTTCGCCGGCCCTGATATGCTCATCATCTTCATCGTTATCCTTCTTCTGTTCGGTGCGAAGAAACTACCTGAACTCGCTCGCGGCATGGGTCAGGCCGTCAAAGAGTTCTCCAAAGCAAAGGACTCTTTGCACGATGAGCTTAACCGCCCTGTCGTGACAGACACTTCCCATTCGTACCACGCAGATCCACACCATGCGGATTCGCATCACTCTTCAGCAACACCAGCAACCAATGTTGCTCCAACGGCTCCCGCAACGCCGGCCAACGGAAGCGATTCGGCACCCAAGCCGAACGCATAACCCCCCACAAAGCTCCCGCAGCGAAGCCCCGCCTCAAGCGGGGCTTTTCGTTTTTGGCGCTGGCTCTCCACCGATATGAGAACGCTCCCACCGCACCGGATTGCTGCTTTTACAGCCCTGCTCATCGCTGTTCTTAAACCGCTTTCGAGCGCCGAAGAGCCAGTCATCTTCACCACATTCAATGTTCAGAACTACGAGACCGATGCCTCGCCAAAGCATCCGGCAAAATCGGAAGCATCCATCACCGCCCTGATTCAAGCCCTCTCACAAATCAAGCCAGACCTGCTTGGCGTCAGTGAGATGGGTTCACTGAATGCCCTCAAAAATCTCCAACACCGCCTCAACTCTGCCGGTATCCCTCTGCCCCACTCCGAATGGGTCAACGGCCCTGACCCCGACCGTCACCTCGCGCTGCTATCCAAGTTCCCTTTTGCGAAAAAAAACGACGCATCGCTCCGCGAGTATACGCTGGGGACCAAGCCCTTCGCCGTCCGCCGCGGATTCTTGGACGTCACCGTTCAGGTCAATCCCACCTACCAACTCCGACTCGTCGGCGCGCACCTCAAGTCAAAACTTCCCGTGCCCGAAGATGAATCTGTCGTACGCCGACACGAGGCCGCCAAACTGCGCGAACATCTGGACGACATCCTTGATGAAAATCCCGAGACCAATCTGCTCGTTTACGGGGATCTGAACGACACTCGCGAGTCACCTCCGATTCGAGAACTAGTCCGGTTTCGAGGCAGAAACGCGCTCTTTGAACTTCCGGCAGCCGACCATCTCGGTGACCGTTGGACGCATTATTGGAAAACCGCCGACACGTACGCACGGATCGACTATCTGCTCGCCAGCTTTGCTCTACTCCCAGAAATTCCAGAGAAACGAGGATGGATTCTAAGAACGGACAACTGGCTGGAAGCCAGTGATCACCGTCCGGTCAGTGTCAACATACTCCCGGTCGAGACCCAAAAAAAGATTCGCCAAAAACGCTAACACACCAAACGCATGGCCCGATTTTTTCAGTGGTTTAACAACCTCTACCCCGTGTGGCTTCTCAGCCTCTCAATCGCGGCCTTTCTCCATCCCCCAGCAATGCTCTGGTTCGGAAAAAGCCACATCTTTTGGTCTCTCGCAGCCTCCATGTTGGGAATGGGGCTCACCCTCAGTCTTGATGATTTTCGTACCGTCGCACGCATGCCCGGCGCCGTAAGTCTCGGCTTTGTCGCACAGTACACCCTCATGCCTTTCTGCGGTTGGTGCGTCACAAAAATCCTCAATCTTGAAAACGCCATGGCGGTAGGCGTCATCTTGGTCGCGTGCTGTCCAGGTGGTATGGCGTCAAACATGATCACCTATCTCGCGAGAGCGAATGTGGCCCTCTCCGTCATTCTCACCCTCGCATCCACCCTCCTCGCATTCATTTTCACCCCGCTCTGGGCCTCTAAACTGGCCGGTCAATACGTTCCGGTTGATGCCTTGGGCATGTGCATCTCCGCGCTGCAGTTGACCGTCGCACCCGTTGTGCTCGGCGTCCTCATCCGCTGGCGAACCCCTGCGCTGGCAGACCGTATCGGAGCATGCGGTCCAACCGTCGCCGTACTCGCATTCACGCTCGTCACCGGTGGCATCGTCGCCGCCAGCGCCAAAGACATTGCGGCCCACTTCGGGAAACTTGCCCTTGCCGCCCTCCTGCTCCACCTCTTTGGCTTCGCCCTTGGCTACATCATCCCCCGCCTGTTCCGGTACCCTGAATCCATCGCGCGCACCGTCAGTATCGAAGTCGGCATGCAGAACGGTGGCATGGCCGCATCGCTCGCCCGCCAACATTTTCCAACGCTCCCGCTCGCAGCCGCGGCCGCCGTCTTCAGTGGCGTCATGCAAAACATCATCGGTGGGCTAGCTGCCGCCGTTTGGAAACGAAAAACACCGGACGCTTAGGCGATCATCACCACAACTGCACGGGATGCACCGACGCAACATCCACTACTGGAAATGTGACCGCCCTGCTGCCTTCCACGGCACCACTCCCTCCAGCTCCATCGAGTCGATTCAAGAGGCTCTCCAAGCGCAGCTTGCCTCACATTTCCAATGTCCCACGCTGACGCTAAGTCCAGCCAGAGGTCAGGGCATCCACCTGACGTGGACCTGTAACCTCAAGGGAATCTCACTGTTCATCCGAGTGGCGCACGGCCCTGAAGCCGACTCTCAACTCGCAGTGGAATCGGCGCTGCTCGACCGACTAAACAAACTCGGCATTCCTGTGCCCAAGGTGTTCGCTTGCGACGATTCCCGAAAACATCTCCCGTTTGGGTGGCAAGCCATGGAGCTGATTCCCCATCCAGACCTCAATCACTGGCAAAAACAGGGGTGCCTTCATCCTCACAAAATCCCGTATGAAATCGGTCTGAACATTGCCCGATGGCAATCCTTCAAACCTCCCGGCTTCGGCATCCTGGAGCTGACCCAAGCAGGCAACCTCATCGGAGGCCATTCATCCTACCAGACTTACTTCCAACTCAATCTGAGTCGTCATCTCGACTTCTTACATGCCCGCGAGTTTATCGATTGCGCCCTGCGGGAACGGATTGTTTGCGCAATCGAGGCTGGGAGCCCGCTGATGCATCTCCAACACGGAGTTCTCGTTCACAAGGATCTCGCGCTATGGAACATCCTCGGGTCACCCGAACGCGTTTCTGCGTTCATTGATTTTGAAGATGCGATCTCGGGGGACCCTACAGATGACCTCGCTCTTCTTGCCTGTTTTCATCAAGGAACCTTTCTGAAGGCGGCTCTCACCGGTTACGAAACCATCAATCCACTCCCCAAAGACTTCCTCCGCCGTTTCTGGCTGCACCTCCTCCGGAATATGCTGGTGAAATCCGTGATACGAGTGGGAGCAGGATATTTCGACCGAACAGATTCGTTCTTTCTCATCAATCAAGGCACCTCCGGCTCTGATTTGAAATCCTTCACGCAATCACGGATTTCAAGCGCCCTCGATGGATTCGAAAATAACCTCGAAATCACGAACACCTCACTACCATGACTACGGCCGTCTCTCTCGGAACTTGGATCTCCACTGGTTCTGCTCTCATCACCGAACTTGCCGCGGAAATTGGTTTCGATTGGGTGCTCCTCGATCTTGAACACGGCGCAACAACCCAAAGTGACGTGCTTTCTCAGCTCCAATCGCTCGCGCGAAGCCGCACCCAAGGAATCGTGCGCGTCGGAAACCTGCACCCCGAGCAAATCGGTCAACTTCTCGACTGGGGAGCGCACGGCATCATGCTTCCACATGTTGCCTCCGCCGAAAAAGCCGAGGATCTTGTTCGCGCAGCATACCATCCTCCAAAAGGTAACCGTGGACTCGCAAAAACCGTTCGCGCTACACGCTTTGGCATCGGATCCCACACAGACAATCCGCCGCCTCTTTTGGTGGCGCAAATCGAGTCGGCGGAGGCGGTCGAAAACGCGGAAAGCATCGCCGCTGTACCGGGTATTGACGTCCTTTTCGTCGGCCCAGCAGACCTCCAACACCATCTCCAGAACCGCGAGAAATCCGCGACAGCAAAGTCGGAGTCCTACGCCGACTGCTTGAAAACCGTCTGTGCAGCATCCGCTGCTCACGGCAAAGCCGCAGGTATCCTTTTAAAAGACCACATCGAAATCTCTCGCTACCGCGCCCTCGGCTTCACCTTCATCGCCGTTGAATCTGACTTCGGAATTCTCCGATCTGCCTACCAGCAAATTCTCTCCTCCAAAACATCCGTCAAAGAACCCCTTATCTGAGAAGAAAGTCAGGCAACTCGATCGCCCAATCCTCCTAACCCACACCTCGCTCGGAACCGGTCTCGTCCACGTCGGTCATCTCCAGAACACGCGTCTCACCAGTCTGCTCGATCTTGTCCAAACTCCAACCGTCCCGACTCTGTCTAAACCACCAAACCTCCTGAAAGATGGAGGGAGTTCGCGACCCTCGCAGTAACGCGCCAGAATCCCTCCGCGCGTAGTAATCAATCATCGAAACCTCAAACAGCATCGCAAACTCTCGTTGTGCCGTGTCGTTAGCGTAGCGAAGGAACACAATCTCCGCGTTGCGAATGACAATCTGTTCAATCACGTTGCGCTCCCCTCTCGCTTCTTGACCACGCAGCGTCTCAGTGTGCTGAGTAAAAAGAGGTTCTGACATCACGGGCGCCATCTCTGAGTAGTCCTGCGCAGTCCAGCAGCGCTGCAACTTCAGAAATATTTCCCGCCCCACATCCAAAAGTGCCGAAATTTCCATCCCAGCGTCGGAGCGCGAAATCTCCGCCAAAAGTAGACGAACACGCTCCGCCTTCGGTTTCCAGCGGGACTCAGGGATTAAACCGTTCTGAAGTAGGCGACCTCGATTTCTAACCGATCGCCAAACGAAAAAGGCTACGCCCACGTACGCTGTCACGATCATTCCTACCACCATCGACGACTCCTCCTCCGTCAATCCCCTCCCCCCAGAACCACCTCCGCCACTTACGAATCCCGACGAACGCCTAGCAGAAAATCCCCTACTCCCGCCACCACCGCCCTTATTGTGAACCGCAAAACCATGAGCGAAGTACGTGTGGGGCGCGTCCGTTCGAAGATTGTGAACCTTGGTCTGTCCTGGAACCCATTCCTTTCCTGTCACACGAGTTGGACGGAGAACCCCCTGAGTCCCCTCGTAAACCACATCTCCCACCCGCAATCGGTCGACGGTTCGAAACACGCCGTTGCCAATGTAAAGAGGATGCTCGCCCGTCACCCGGAGCTCACTGTCGAGAGTTCTCAGTGACCAGTAACCGGCCACCTCAAAGCAAAACACCTCACGAACGGTTGCAACCACCATACTCTTGTCTGAGCAAAACGCTCTCAGTGGCATCCCTTCTCTCACCTCCTCAATGCGAACGCTTCTCCCATCTGCTCCCATCACCAAAGTGCCCGGAAGAAAACAACCCTTGTTGTGAACCAACAAACCACCCCCAATAAAAGTCCCTCCCGGCATCACTGAAAAGTCGAACGCTTCCCCGCCACGTTGCCGCTCGATGTGCTGTATTTTTCCTGGAACGAACCGACCTCCCACCGATCGAACCACCTCGTCGCCCACACGCAAACGGCCTGCAGCACGAAACTCCCCAAGGCCCGTCGCCACAGGATGTTCTTCCGTCACACACAGTTCGAAACCCTCCCCGCGCAACGATAAAACTTCCGCAACATTCACCACATAAACAGCCCGAACTTGCGCAATCACCCGCCGCCCCCCCGCACTCGAGTAAATCGAGTCTCCCACTCGTATCCTCTCAATCTGTCGGTCGCCTGCCGGCGTCTCAACCAAAGTTCCCGAGAGCACGCAACCACCCCCTCCCCGAGCTTCCAATCTCTCCTCAGAAACCAACCAGAGAGAACAAACACCAAACAGCAGCCAAAGCAAACGACTCATGAAAAGTGATCGCTGAGAATCTCCAGCTGCCCAGACCTAGTGAAGCCCAGCCAACACTCCCGCAAGAATCGCCGCAGCGATGATGATACTCATCCCAATGATGACCGAGCTAACCACTCGACCGAAGTACTGCGCCAAAGCCACGTTACCTTGAGCAATCTCTCGCTCCTCATCCACGTTCGGACTCAATCGATTGAGCAACTTCGGAAGCAGAACAACCGCAAACGATAACAATACCATCCCTGAAACCGCCCCCAACAACACAAACCCGAACGCCCACCCAATGTCCAACGCGACCATATTCATGTGGAAACTGATAAGCGTGAGGTCAAAAACGTCGAGCGTAACCCGCCGTCCACTTCAAATGCCCACGGCACAGAGCACCACCAAACCCGTCAAAACCAACCCGCTCCCCTAACCCGCGAAGGCCTCAAGCGCAGACGCTGCCTCCATCCACAGCGCATTTGCCGTTTCCAAATCTTCCTGAACCGCCATCAACTCCCGATTCAACTTCAACGCCACTCCCGCATCCTTGTAACTCTCCGGATCCTCAAGAGCTTCCACCAGCTCAGCTTGACGTTTTTCCAAGGCCGACACGGCCCCCTCTGCCTGCTCCACCTTTTTCTCTGCTTCCCGTCGCAACTTGCTCTTTGCCGCACGATCAGCCGCATCCTGACGCCGCTGCTCACGCTGCTCCTTCATGCCCACCCCAGCGCCCTGAGCCCCCGCCTCGCGCACCGTGCCCGCACGTTGATCTGTTAATCCCTCCCCAGCCGTCAGCGCCGCGCGAGCGTCCGTCGACTGCGTCTTGGCGAGGTAGTAGTCGTAATCACCAGCATAAGGCGTCAGGCGCCCCGCCGAAATATGCAAAACCGACGTCGCCAACGACCGAATAAAATGCACGTCGTGCGAGATAAAAATCAGAGTCCCTTCAAACTG
>JACCEB011792816.1_pt1 | contig 14918 bp, 12 predicted proteins | sample 7454761 | NCBI WGS metagenome assembly JACCEB01 (sample SAMN15323454, study PRJNA562643) | freshwater metagenome | isolation source: river surface water | place: USA:Blue River Watershed | collected 2017-08-18 | reverse complement strand
GATCAAGCAAACCGACGTATGCAGGAACTTTATAAAGCACCGATTCGCCCTGAACTCATTAAAGAACGTCTCGCCGAAATCCGTGCCGCTGGTGTAACAGTTGCAGGTGCGCTATCACCACAACGCACCGCAGAGTTCCATAAAGCAGTTATCGATGCAGGCGTCGATATCTTTGTCATTCGCGGAACCACAGTCAGCGCAGAACATGTTTCTAAAGCTCACGAACCACTCAATCTCAAGAAGTTCATTTACGAACTTGATGTGCCGGTTATCGTCGGTGGATCTGCAACATCCCAAAGTGCGTTACACCTGATGCGCGCAGGCGCTGCCGGCGTCCTAGTTGGATTTGGTGGCGGAGCTGCGCATACAACTCGCCAAGTACTCGGAGTTTCAGTTCCGATGGCAACCGCAGTTGCTGATGTTGCTTCAGCGCGCCGTGAATATCTCGATGAATCTGGCGGCCGTTATGTTCATGTAATTGCCGATGGATCGGTAGGAAAATCAGGCGATATTGCTAAAGCGATTGCCTGTGGCGCTGATGCGGTGATGTTGGGATCACCACTGGCGCGCGCAGATCAAGCTCCTGGCCGAGGTTGGCACTGGGGTTCAGAGGCGCATCATCCAGAAGTTCCTCGTGGTGCACGCGTTCATGTAGGCACAACCGGTTCGCTACAAGAGATACTTCTTGGACCTTCACATTCTGCTGACGGAACGATGAACCTCTTCGGAGCTTTGCGACGGGCGATGGCAACCTGCGGCTACTCAGACCTCAAGGAGTTCCAACGCGTCGAAGTCGTCCTCAACCGAGGTTAAATGAGAAATAACAGCAATCACGTACTAGTCGTTGACTTTGGCGCGCAGTACGCACAACTCATCGCGCGTCGGGTACGACAAGCAAATGTCTATAGCGAGATCGTGCCCTCAACAATGCCAGTCAATGAGATTTTGGCACGGAATCCACGAGCCATCATTCTCTCAGGCGGCCCATCGTCGGTGTATGTCGATGGCGCACCACGTATTGATGCAGAACTTTTTGCACACGATATTCCGATCTTTGGAATCTGCTACGGATTTCAAGCGATGGCTCAAGCGCTAGGTGGGGAAGTAGGCAAGACCGGCGTCTCAGAGTTCGGCCGTACAAATTTCACTGCTGATCCATCATCACGATTATTCAACGGCTTGGAATCTAATTTTGATGTGTGGATGAGTCATGGCGATAGCGTTGTTAAAGCTCCGCTTGGTTTTCACACTATCGGCAATACCTCACATACTGCGGTTGCTGCATTCGAAAACGAGTCCGGGTTATTGGCTGGAGTTCAATTCCATCCTGAAGTACTTCACACCAATCATGGTCAAGAGATTCTGCGCCGCTGGTTGATTGATGTAGTGAAGTGTAAACCGACGTGGACTTCTGAGAATATTGTTGAAAATGAAATCATCAATATCAAGTCACAAGTGGCTGATAAGTCAGTTATTTGTGGGCTATCTGGCGGAGTTGACTCAGCTGTTGCAGCAGCGTTGGTCCAAAAAGCAGTTGGCCCACAACTCACCTGTGTCTTTGTGGATCACGGATTGTTGCGCGAGGGCGAAGCAGAGCAAGTAGAACGTGACTTTGTTGCCGCTACAGGTGTCCAACTCATGGTTGTTGACGCTAAACAACGTTTCTTAGATGCCCTTAAGGGAGTTGTCGACCCTGAAGAGAAACGAAAGATTATTGGTCGAGAATTCATCAGAGTTTTCGAAGATGCTGCGGCACAAATTTCCCAGAATAAGAAAGTCGAATTCTTAGTGCAAGGAACGCTGTATCCAGATGTTGTCGAATCTGGTGGCGGAACAGGAACTGCAAATATCAAGTCTCATCACAATGTGGGTGGACTCCCAGAAGATCTTGAGTTCTCACTTGTCGAACCTCTTCGTACATTATTCAAAGATGAAGTTCGTGAAGTTGGATTGGTCCTTGGTCTTCCTGAAGCGATTGTGTGGCGCCAACCATTCCCAGGACCGGGGTTAGCAATTCGAATCGTCGGAGAGGTTACTGAAGAAAGACTTAGAGTTCTTCGTCGAGCCGACTTTATTGCGCGCGAAGAATTACACTTAGCGGGCCTAGATCGAGAGATCTGGCAATGCCCAGTCGTTCTACTTGCTGATGTGAGAAGTGTTGGAGTTCAAGGAGATGGCCGAACGTATGGCCACCCAATTGTTCTTCGGCCCGTCACAAGTGAGGATGCGATGACTGCAGATTGGTCACGAGTGCCTTATGAGGTTCTTGCAAAGATCTCCAATCGCATCACGAACGAAGTGCGTGAGGTGAATCGAGTAGTTCTGGATGTGACATCTAAGCCACCCGGAACAATCGAGTGGGAATAAGAGTTCATTAAGGGAAGGGGAAGATTGAGAATGAAGCGCCTGGCACTACTTGTTGTGGCTGCTCTCTTTACTTCGCTCTTCGTTACACCGACTACTGCAACAGCTGAAACGAAGAAGAGTAAAGTCTCAACAACTTCCACCAAGAAAGAGAGAGTTGAGAAGGTTCGCTGTAAGGCAACGAAATCAGCGGCTCAGAATCCACCTCGTATTTCACCACCGAACTCCATTCTTAAGCGCGGTCCTCGAACCATCACCCTCCAAACGAATTGTGGCGATATCGTCATTCAAACATTCTTTAAACAAGCACCAGTCACTATCACTGTGTTATCAACCTTGATTAATGGTGGCTTTTATAACAAGACTCTCTGTCACCGTCTGACAACCGAAGGCATTTTCGTCTTGCAGTGCGGTGACCCAACTGCAAAGGGCACAGGCGGACCTGATTTCCGATACGGAGATGAAAATCTTCCCGCGGCGGGATCCAATAACTATCCCGAGGGAATTGTTGCAATGGCCAACTCAGGTCAGAGAAATACCAATGGCAGTCAATTTTTCTTGGTCTATAAAGACACAACCTTGGGACCTAATTACACAATCTGGGGTCGAATCATCTCAGGGCTAGAGATTGTCAAATACATCGCTGAAGGTGGCGAAAAAGATGGTGACGCAGACGGCGAACCTATCCGCACTATTGCAATTGAAAAAGCTTCTAGTAATTAATCAGTACTAATTACCTTAAAGATCTCAACAATGCGTCCTTGTGCCAGGCCTTGGGCTTCGGCATTTTTCTCGCCCCAGCTACGGACCATATTTTCTAACTCTAAATTGTGTGCCGTCTGGCTAACGTGGGCATGAAGCGCATCCATCTTTTTAGAGAATGTATCGGTGATATCAACGAAATGATTAGGAGTTGGTGAACCAGTAATCCAGACTTCGCGGACCCGCCATGGCTCAAGGCCAGCTTCTTTCAAATCAGTGAAAGCAAAAGGATTTCGAGCATCGGGATAGACCGCTTGAATCGCAGTCTCACCAGCTGCGAGATGATCAGGATGGCTGGCATAGATGCGCTCCCAATTTCTTTCTGGAGATTGAACGACCATGCGATCTGGCTTTGCGATACGGATTGCTTTGACAATCTCTTTTCGTAGTTCGATAGATGGCATCAACCATCCATCGCGATAATTCAAATACGTGATCTCTGAAACACCGAGCGCTGCTCCTGCATCGCGTTGTTCTTTCTGGCGTACCTTTGCCATTTCTTCCAGCGGGATACCCGACTCTTCACCGCCTTGATCTCCATTAGTGATGATGCAGTACGAGACTTCAATTCCACGAGCAGTCCACTGCGCGATAGTTCCGCCGGCACCAAAATCACAATCGTCGGGGTGGGCCATCACTACAAGAACGCGCTTGATTTCTTCATCGGCAAGTGGAGTCACCTGCCTATCCTAGACTTGCCGGCATGTCGACGCGGTTGCTTGAAGGATTGAATCCTCAACAGCAATCTGCAGTCTCCCATTTTGGTGGCCCCTTACTTGTGGTTGCGGGCGCAGGTTCAGGCAAGACACGAGTACTCACGCGGCGCATTGCCTACTTAATGGCGCAACAAGGTGTCCAACCCTTTGAAATCCTCGCCATCACATTTACCAATAAAGCTGCTGGCGAAATGAAAGAGCGCGTTGCTGCTCTGGTTGGTAATCGAGCAAAGTTGATGTGGGTCTCGACTTTCCACTCTGCTTGCGTGCGGATACTTCGACAAGAAGCAGTGCGGTTAGGTTATTCGACAACTTTCTCCATCTATGACTCAGCCGACAGTCTGCGTCTTGTGACGCTCGTGATGCGCGATCTCAATCTTGATCCCAAACGCTATAACCCACGAGGTATCGCTTCAGTAATCTCCAATGCCAAGAATGAGTTACTGGGCCCATCTGATTATCGCAACGCTACTCAGAATAGTTTTGAAGAGGTCGTGGCTGAGGTTTATGCGATCTACCAACAGAGATTGACAGCTGCTAATGCGATGGATTTCGACGATCTCATCATGAAGACGGTCGAGATTTTGCAGAAATTTCCTGAGGCTCGCGCCCGTTATCGCCACCGCTTTAAACACATTCTGGTGGATGAATACCAAGATACGAATCACGCCCAATACATTTTGATTCGCGAACTTGTGGGTACGGATCGCGAAGGCATACCTGCAGCTCAACTATGTGTAGTAGGCGATGCTGATCAATCCATCTATGGATTCCGAGGCGCGACGATCCGTAACATCATGCAGTTTGAAGAAGATTACCCCGATGCCACAACCATCTTGCTCGAGCAGAACTATCGCTCCACTCAGAACATCCTGAGCGCTGCAAATGCTGTCATCTCACTCAACGAAGCGCGCAAAGAGAAGAACCTCTGGTCTGATGCTGGCAGCGGCGCAAAACTCATTGGATTTGTAGCCGAGAATGAACATGACGAAGCCGAATTCGTACGCGATGAACTTAATCGATTACGCCGCGAAGGATTATCAAACTTTGGTGATACTGCGATTTTTTACCGCACCAACGCTCAATCCCGCGTCTTTGAAGAAGTCTTTATGCGGGCCACAATTCCTTACAAAGTCGTAGGGGGAGTCCGCTTCTACGAGCGGAAAGAAGTGAAAGACCTTCTGGCTTATCTGAGGGTTATCGTCAACCCTGATGATGAAGTTTCAATGCGCCGAGTCATCAACACTCCTAAGCGCGGAATCGGCGATCGTGCGATAGATAACCTTGATGATCTCGCTAAGAGCGAGGGAATCTCATTCTGGCAAGCCCTCAATCGCGCTAGCGAAGCCGGACTTACTCCCAAGACAGCATCGTCCATCTCTCAATTTGTCGCGATGATCAGCGCCCTTCGTGTACTTGTTGAAGCGAAACGCCCGCCCTCGACTATCGCAGCTGCAGCTCTCGAGCAATCAGGACTACTCGATGAGTTGCGCGATAGTCATGATCCACAAGATGAAGTCAGAGTGGAAAACCTGGAAGAGCTCGTTGCGGTTGCCGAAGAGTACGAAGAGCGAGAAGTTGATGAAGGTGAAGAGATCTCACTCTCTGGCTTTTTAGAAGATGTCGCACTTGTCGCAGATGCAGACGAAATTCCCGAAGGTGAAGACCATGGCGGTGTTGTCACCTTGATGACACTTCATACCGCCAAGGGACTTGAGTTTCCGACTGTCTTTCTCACTGGTATGGAAGAAGGAGTATTTCCGCATTCGCGCTCTCTCGGAGAGAAGAAAGAACTCGAGGAAGAACGCCGCCTGGCTTACGTTGGATTAACTCGTGCGCGCGAACGTCTTTATCTTTCACGATCCGAGTATCGATCATCGTGGGGCGCTCCAAATTACAATCCGCCATCACGCTTCTTAGATGAAATCCCAGAGAATCTCATTGATTGGAACAAAAGCGCTAGCGGCTTCGCTTCACCACCAATCACACGGAAGAAATATGGACCACCGCCACCGTTGCCAAAAGCAACCGGAACAAAATCAAATACTCTTCAACTCGACGTTGGTGACCGCGTTTCACATGACACTTTTGGCTTGGGTACTGTGATTGCAGTCTCAGGATCAGGGGAAAAAGCAGAAGCCACAATCAACTTCGGTAGCTATGGAGATAAGCGATTGTTGCTCCGTTATGCGCCAGTAGATAAGTTATGACCCATGGACCTTTTTGAGTATCAAGCGCGCGATCTATTTGAAGCTAACGGCGTTCCTGTTCTAGCCGGAGCGGTTGCCACAACCCCCGAAGAAGCTCAGAAAGCAGCAGAACGTATCGGTGGCAAAGTTGTCGTGAAGGCCCAGGTCAAAATTGGTGGCCGCGGCAAAGCAGGCGGAGTCAAACTAGCTGAAAACCCAACCGATACATTTGAAAAGGCCAAAGCAATTCTTGGGATGGATATCAAGGGCCACACAGTTCATAAAGTGATGATTGCTCAAGCAGCGCCAATTGAAAGTGAGTACTACCTCGCAATTCTTCTCGATCGCGCAGCTCGTTCATTTCTTGTGATGGCATCAGTCTCTGGTGGAATGGATATCGAGGAAGTTGCCCATAAGACTCCAGAAAAACTAGCGAAAGTCCATGTTGATCCCAACGAGGGTATTTCTGCAGAGAAGGCTCTGGACATTGTTCGCAAAGGTGGCTTCCCATCTGATGTAGAGAAAGATGTTGCCGACGTTCTCATCACGCTGTGGAAGACATTCCAGAGCTCGGATGCAACGTTGGTTGAAGTTAATCCACTCGTCAAAACTTCTGATGGACGAATCATTGCCCTTGATGGCAAAGTTACTTTTGATGACAACGCAGCTTTTCGCCACCCAGATCATGAGGCGCTGATTGATCACGCTGCGACAAATCCGCTTGAGGCCCTAGCAAAAGAGAAGGACCTCAACTACGTGAAGCTGGAGGGCGAAGTTGGAGTTATCGGCAACGGCGCTGGCCTAGTTATGAGCACCCTTGATGTTGTTGCATATGCCGGTGAGAAGTTTGGCGGCGTAAAACCCGCTAACTTCCTTGATATTGGTGGAGGCGCCTCAGCTCAAGTCATGGCTGATGGACTCTCGATCATCCTTGGTGATCCTGCGGTGAAATCTGTATTCGTCAATGTATTTGGCGGCATTACTGCCTGCGATGCGGTTGCAAATGGAATTGTGCAAGCGCTCTCTATGTTGGGAGATAAGGCCACTAAGCCAATCGTCGTACGCCTTGATGGAAACAATGTTCTTGAAGGTCGTCGAATCTTGAATGAAGCGAACCACCCATTGGTTCAACAACTCGACACTATGGATGGAGCAGCCGCAAAAGCTGCAGAATTGGCGGCAAAGTAATCATGGCGATCTTCCTAGATGAAAACACCAAAGTCATCGTCCAGGGCATGACTGGTTCTGAAGGTACTAAACACACACGTCGCATGATCGCTAGCGGCACAAAGATTGTCGGTGGAGTTACTCCGGGTAAGGGTGGACAAGTTGTTGAGATTGAAGGTAAGTCACTTCCAGTCTTTAACACTGTTGCCGAAGCAGTCGCTGCCACAAGCGCAACCGCCACAGTCATCTTTGTTCCACCTAAGTTTGCTAAGAGCGCGGTCATCGATGCCATAGATGCGCATGTGCCATTGATTGTCGTCATCACCGAAGGTATTCCGGTACATGACACTGCAAGTTTCTTTGCGTATGCCCAGAAAGTTGGAAAGTCGCGCATCATCGGACCAAACTGCCCAGGTCTCATCAGCCCAGGTAAATCCAATATAGGAATCACTCCATCAGATATCACTGGCCCAGGAAAAATCGGCCTGGTCTCCAAATCCGGAACGCTGACCTATCAGATGATGTATGAATTACGAGATATCGGATTTACTACTGCGGTCGGAATCGGTGGCGACCCCATCATCGGCACTACGCATATTGATTGCTTGAAAGCATTCCAAGATGACCCAGAAACTGAAGCAATCGTCATGATCGGTGAGATTGGTGGCGATGCTGAAGAGCGCGCTGCTGTATTTATCAAGGAGTATGTAACTAAGCCGGTCGTTGGTTACGTAGCAGGCTTCACCGCCCCCGAAGGCAAGACAATGGGCCATGCCGGAGCAATCGTCTCTGGATCTTCAGGAACTGCCGAAGCAAAGAAGGTTGCACTTGAGGCTGCTGGCGTTCGCGTCGGCAAAACTCCCAGTGAGACTGCAAAGTTGCTGCGCTCTATCCTCAATTCCTAAGTAAGTATTGGACCACGAGATAACCTGAGCGCATGACTCGAACCCTGCTTGTAGGTTTCCAACAAGCAGTTCGTAGCGTCACACTCATACTTCTTCCTCTTGCATTTATCTCACTCGTTGCGTGGGCAACCGCGGGAAGCTCCACTGGTAACACCGCTGATCCTTTGCGCGCTGCAATCTGGTTTTTTCTAGTCGCACACCACATCCCATTAGATCTCTCGCTCTCCAACAATGCGATCTCAGGAAATCTCACCTACTTTCCAATCGGAGCGCTGCTTATTCCCTTTCTTGCAATCAGAAGTGGCTATAAGCGAATCATTGAGAATCTCGGAGGAAAGACCCTTCGAGATAAACGCAGTTACGTGATCGCACTTGCGCTGGGTTATGCGCTGGTTGGCTCTTTGCTCTCGCTCTTTGCGACGGGAAGTACTGTCAAGGCTCCCATCTACTTTGTATTCCCAATTCTTTTCTTGGTGGCAACAATTTCGGGTTTTCTTGCCAGCAACCTCCTGCCAGAACATGCGCTCCAATTTCCCTGGCAGCGCGGGCTTCGAGTTGCTTGGATTCTGATGATTGCGCTTATCGGTTGTGGCGCTTTGATTTTCTCGGTATCACTTGCATGGCACTTCACCACTGTTCTTAATCTGACGAAGGTGATTGAGCCGGGGATTTTTGGTGGCTTAGTCTTCCTGGCAGTTCAAATTCTCTACCTGCCAAACTTTGCAATATCAGCGCTCAGCTATTTCGCTGGTAGCGGAGTCGTGATTGGTGCAGGTTCGTGGCTCAATCCATATGTTCATAGAATCGATGAAATTCCAGCTATCCCGCTATTGGGTGGCCTGCCAGTTAATGCTTATCCGCTGCTTTCAATCTTTGCGCTGATCATTGTCGCTAGCGGCGCGCTCACTGCACGCTACGCACAACTGTGTTTTCTCGATCCAACAGAGCAGAAGCGATTCCTGGGAGCTACGACTGGCTTTCTCTTCCTTCTGACACTCTTTGTTGCGCGCGCATCTAGTGGCGAACTTCTCTCATCCAATCTGCCATCGGTTGGTCCACAATGGTGGCTGATGCCAATCCTGCTCACTTTAGAGTTTGCGAGCGGAGTTGCGCTCTTTATCTATATTCCTATTCTGATCACACAGATTCGAGAGTCGAGAAATGTCGCGCAAGAAAGTAACTAGAGCGCTCATCTCTGTCTCTGACAAGACTGGGATTGTCGAGCTCGCCCGTGAGTTGAATGCACATGGCATAGAGATCATCGCAAGTGACGGCACTGCTGCGCTTTTGCGCGATGCAGAGATTCCAGTTCGAACTGTCACCGAAGTTACAGCAGCGCCCGAAATTCTCGATGGCAAAGTAAAGACTCTGCACCCGGCAATTCATGGCGCCATCCTCGCTGATCCGACTAACTCGGCCCATCTGGCAGAGCTCACAGCTGTAGCTCCCATCGATCTTGTGGTTGTAAATCTTTATCCCGTTGATGGATTTGATATTGGTGGACCGGCGTTAATTCGTGCTGCAGCTAAGAATGCAGATCATGTCTCCGTTCTCACCCATGTCAATCAATACCAAGAACTCATCGCATCTTTATCTGCGGGAACAACATTAGAGTTGCGCCACAAATGGGCTCTAAATGCGCTCGTTCTGACCGCTGAATATGACCTTGCTTTAGCTCGTGAGCGAGGAGCGAAGCTGCGCTACGGTGAAAACCCGCATCAAGCAGGAACTCTGATCGTCAGAGATTCTCATCGCAAGAGCGGCGTTGCAGGGGCTGAAGTTCTGCAAGGAAAAGAGATGTCATACAACAACTATCTCGATGTTGATATTGCGTGGCGGGCATGTCGATCACTTACCAATGGCGTCGCAATCGTCAAGCATGGAATTCCATCTGGAGTTGCTTCTGCAAACTCTGTCACAGACTCTTATCGCGCTGCCCTTGCATCTGATCCAGTTTCTGCATTTGGGGGAGTAGTTGCCATCTCAAACGGAGTAGATGGATCGTGTGCTGCAGCAATTTCAGAAAGCTTCACCGAAGTAGTACTTGCGCCATCCTTTACTCAAGAAGCGCTGCACATTTTTGAGTCGAAGCCCCGAGTGAGATTACTTCGCATCACAAACAAGAGTGATTCACATGCGCGCGAATTTGATCTGAAAAAGATTGATGGCGGCTATGTGATTCAGGATCAAGACTCACTTGATTCTGAAGAAGATAAATTCTCATCCTGGACTCTGGTTTCAGGTACGCCTCTCGATAATGAGCTTGCAAAGGATCTGGAGTTTGCGTGGAGAATTGCTGCGGTTGCGCGAAGTAACGCTGTAGTAATCGCACAAGGCCGTCGAACTATCGGAATCGGTGCAGGCAGCGTCAATCGCTTAGATGCAGCCCGCCTTGCTGTAACGCGCGCTCAAGAACACTCACCAGAGTTCTTAGCCAAGAGCGTTGCCGCTAGTGACGCATTCTTCCCATTTCCTGACGCACTTGATGTTCTCGTAGCAGCAGGCGTTACTTCAATCGTCCAGCCAGGTGGAAGCCTCAATGATGACGCGGTCATTACAGCGGCAAAAGCTGCTGGAATTACGATGTACCTGACCGGGATCCGCCATTTCTCGCATTGATCAGCAATCGCTTCTTGAACATTTAGACTACCGACCATGACAACAGCGCGAATTTTGGATGGAAGAAGTTGCGCTGCATCAATCAGAACTGAATTAGCTGCCAGAGTCGCCCGTTTAAAGACGAAGCCAGGTTTGGGCACAATTTTGGTGGGGGATGATCCAGGTTCTCACTCCTATGTCACTGGTAAGCATCGTGATTGTGCCGAAGTGGGAATCCATTCGATTCGCATTGATCTGCCGGCTACCGCTTCTCAAGCTGAAGTACTTGCGGCGATCGAAAAACTAAATAGTTCTTCGGAATGCACTGGTTATATCGTCCAGCTTCCATTACCAAGAGGAATCGATACCAATCGAATTTTGGAGTCCATAGATCCCGCGAAGGATGCTGATGGTCTTCACCCCATTAATCTGGGAAAGCTCGTCCTTAATCAGTCCGCGCCACAACCATGCACACCACGCGCCATTGTTGAGTTATTGAAACGCAATGATGTTTCACTCGCTGGAAAAGAAGTTGTCATTATCGGACGTGGAACTACAGTTGGTCGTCCGCTCAGTCTTGTGCTCTCAAGCAAAGAAGTAAATGCAACTGTCACAATCCTGCACACTGGCTCGCATAATCTTTCCGAGCACACACGTCGAGCAGATGTAGTGATTGCTGCTATTGGGCAAGCCCACTTTCTTACTGCGGATATGGTCAAAGCCGGCGTTATCGCTATCGATGTTGGAATTACGAGAACAGCTCACGGATTACAAGGTGATGTACACCCTGATGTTGCAGAAGTGGCCTCAGCAATTGCTCCGATGCCCGGTGGTGTTGGCCCCATGACTCGAGCGATGTTGTTGAGCAATATCCTCGATATTGCAGAGTCACAAACATGACCACACGACTGGCGTATTTTCTCGCCTTCTTAGGCATTCTGATTGGCGTCTTCGCCTCAGTTCGAGTGGGTGCGCTGGCTATTGCCTCAGGGCTGATCGTTTTCCTAACCCCAGATTTTCGTCAGATGAGGACCATCGAGAAAGTCATCTCGGCCGCCCTTGTTGTGTCGCTGATAACAATCGCATTGGCGTTACCCCGACGCTAGAAGGTAAGTTTCGCGCCATGAGCAGATCTGGAAAAGTTACCGTTGTTGGCGCAGGTTTCTATGGTTCAACCACCGCGCTGCGCTTAGCGGAATATGACATCTTCGAAACTGTAGTTCTCACTGATATCGTCGAAGGAAAACCTGAAGGCCTCGCACTTGATATCAATCAATCACGATCAATCGAGGGCTTCGAGACCAAAGTTGTCGGCGCTACAACAACCGCGGATGGCAAAGGTTATGAAGCAACTGCAAATTCAGATGTGGTGGTGATTACCGCAGGCCTACCGCGCAAACCTGGCATGAGTCGTATGGATCTCATTGGCGTCAATGCTGGAATCGTTCGTGGTGTCGCAGAAAACATCGCAAAGCATTCTCCTAATGCTGTCCTTATTGTTGTCTCAAACCCACTTGATGAAATGACTGCACTTGCCCAAATCGCTTCTCAGTTCCCACGCCAGAGAGTGATGGGACAAGCTGGAATGCTTGATACTGCGCGCTTCACACATTTCGTCGCAGAAAAACTCAATGTCCCTGTTGCATCAGTCAAAACACTGACGCTTGGTAGCCATGGCGACACCATGGTTCCAGTCCCAAGTCGTTGCACAGTCGATGGCAAGCCACTCTCCGAAAAACTCAGCGCAGCAGAAATCGACGATCTTGTCACTCGTACGCGTAATGGTGGCGCTGAAGTTGTTGCGCTACTCAAGACAGGCTCTGCTTATTACGCACCTTCTGCTGCTGCGGCGCGGATGGCGCGCGCTGTCATCAAAGACACTGGCGAGGTTATGCCGGTCTGCGCCTGGGTTGATGGCGAATACGGAATTTCGGGCGTCTATCTCGGAGTTGAAGCTGAGATTGGTCGCGCGGGTATCAAGAAAGTTGTTGAAGGTGGGCTGACCGCAAGCGAACTTGAGGCTCTCAAAGTCGCAGCCGAATCAGTTCGTGCGAAGCAAGCAGATGTGAAGGATCTCTAACAGAACTCTCTAACAGCACTCAAGGAACCAAGGGAAGGTACGTAGATGAGCAAGATCAAAGTACAAGGAACGGTCGTCGAGCTCGATGGCGACGAGATGACTCGCATCATCTGGGACTTCATCAAGAAACAGCTAATCCTTCCTTACCTCGATATCAATCTTGAGTACTACGACCTTGGAATCCAGCATCGTGATGCAACAAATGACCAAGTCACGATTGATTCAGCCCACGCGATCCAGAAGCACGGCGTCGGCGTTAAGTGCGCGACCATCACGCCGGATGAAGCCCGCGTCAAAGAATTTGGTCTCAAGCAGATGTGGAAGTCTCCTAACGGAACCATCCGTAACATTCTGGGCGGCGTAATTTTCCGTGAGCCCATCATCATCAAGAATGTTCCGCGGCTAGTTCCACACTGGAGCAAGCCCATCGTCATCGGCCGTCACGCATTCGGCGACCAGTACCGCGCTACGGATTTCCGCGTTCCAGGGCCTGGAAAACTCACCGTTACATTCACACCAACCGATGGTTCAAAGCCTATGGAGTTCAATGTCTTTGATTTCCCAAGCTCTGGCGTCGCGATGGCGATGTACAACCTCGATGATTCCATCCGCGACTTTGCGCGCGCTTCATTCAATTACGGCATCGCACGTAAATACCCGGTCTATCTCTCAACCAAGAACACCATCTTGAAGGCTTACGATGGACGATTCAAAGATATCTTCGCTGAAATCTTCGAAAGTGAATTTAAAGCAGAGTTCGACAAGTTAGGTCTGGAATACGACCACCGTCTCATTGACGACATGGTCGCCACGTCACTTCGTTGGGAAGGCGGATACATCTGGGCCTGTAAGAACTATGACGGCGATGTTCAATCTGACACCGTTGCACAAGGTTATGGTTCACTCGGATTGATGACCTCTGTATTGATGTCTCCAGATGGACGTACTGTCGAAGCAGAAGCAGCGCATGGCACGGTTACTCGTCACTATCGCGATCACCAAGCAGGCAAAGCAACATCGACCAATCCGATCGCTTCGATCTTTGCTTGGACTCAGGGTCTACAACATCGCGCCAAACTTGATAACACCCCTGATGTTGGCAAGTTTGCTGCAACTCTGGAGCGCGTTTGTATTGAGACGGTTGAGAGCGGAAAGATGACAAAGGATCTCGCGCTCTTGATCAGTAACGATGCTCCATGGCTCAACACCCAAGAGTTCCTATCGGCTATTGATGAGAACCTTCAGAAAGCCATGAAGTAACGGGAAAGATTCCAATAAAAAAGCCCCCGAAAATCGGGGGCTTTTTTAATTCCGTGATTACTTGATGCGTGATCCATCTGCCACGTTGAAGAGATGAACGACATCGCCTTTAGCGGTGACTGTGACTGTCTGGCCCGCCTTGGGTGGGTTCTTTGGATCCCAACGGACGATGACTTGAGCGCCCTCGTCGCTGGCATTTGCGAACTTCACCGTTGAATCAACAGGCTTGCCGTAGACAAATGCATCTGCGCCAAGTTCCTCGACAACCTCAACTTGGATATCAAATCCTTTGCTGGATGGTGTAAATCCTTCTGGGCGGATACCTACGGTGACTGATGCGCCAGCAGATGCTGGGACATCAACATCAAGACCACCAAGCTTTGCTTTGCCACCAGATACTGGAGCAACGAGCAAGTTCATGGCTGGAGAGCCAATGAAGCCAGCAACGAATGCGTTAGCAGGATTGTCATAAAGATTACGTGGTGTATCTACTTGTTGGAGTAGTCCATCTTTGAGAACTGCGACGCGATCACCCATGGTCATGGCTTCGACCTGATCGTGAGTTACGTAGACAGTTGTAATTCCTAGACGACGTTGTAGCGCAGCAATCTGGGTACGAGTTGCAACGCGGAGTTTGGCATCAAGGTTTGAGAGCGGCTCATCCATCAAGAAGACTTGAGGCTCGCGAACGATTGCACGACCCATAGCAACGCGCTGGCGTTGTCCACCGGAGAGAGCCTTTGGTTTGCGCTCTAGATATGGTTCAAGATCGAGAAGTTTTGCAGCTTCAAGGACGCGGCGATCACGTTCTTCTTTTGCAACACCAGCAATCTTCAAAGCAAAACCCATATTCTCTGCAACAGTCATATGTGGGTAG